>Ga0247757_10000866_pt1 | contig 22996 bp, 26 predicted proteins | sample UWRJL126311R4_FD_180929 | JGI IMG/M metagenome (GOLD analysis project Ga0247757, IMG submission 180929) | Plant litter microbial communities from Arlington Agricultural Research Station in Wisconsin, United States - UWRJ-L126-311R-4 | ecosystem: Environmental > Terrestrial > Plant litter >...
AAAAAAAAAGAGGATAGAATAAATCGATTTATACCAAGAACAAAAAAAATTATGCCTGCAAAGTAATCTTTACATACCATGTTGTATGATTGCGGACTCAATAGCCCACAACTATCTTCCATTAGTGCTTGAACAATAGGTCTGGCTTTTATACGTAATTAGTTCATCCTCAGTAACGTGCTTACAGTGAATACGTTTCCCAGAGGCAAGATACGGACGCAATTCGTAGGCTTGGATACTTTGAAAGTGGATGAAAGAAAGCATTTTAAGTATAGCCCAGAAGTGTATGTGTGACAAACTAAGTCAATCCTTTAACGGTAAACGACGAGAAGTCGTGCTAAGAGTGAACTTACTAGTGCGCTGATAAGGAGGAGCCACTGTTTGAAAGTTACACTAACTAGAGCTTCCCGAGCAGCTGTTGAGTCATGAAGTGTGTAAAAAGTCATGGTAGGTGATGCATCTACTTCTCGAAGTCGGAAAAACCAGAAAATGAATGCAAATAGGATGCGACTTCTACGTCCTAAAATGAAAAACTAAGTCCGACTAGGCTTTGTAAAGTCCAATCTAGGCCTAGAAAAATTTGCATGACTTATACCGGAGTCTCGTGGCTTTAAAAATGTTCCTTTAACTCATACTTAAAAGGATTTATAGGGCGCATAATAGTCCGACTTGTAGATACATGAACTAAACTTCCACTGCTAGTAAGAGATAATCGTACCGAGAGTTCTACTTGATTAGGCTCGAAGGATTACAATTTCAAAAACTTGATTACATCATCGCCAGCAAATAACTAACTAGTTGCATTGTTAACCATTTAGTAAGCCTTGGTTACACTATACGGAACTTTTGAGCAGTTTTGAACTGAACCCAATATTGCGGTCTTTCCCAGAATGCAAGAAACTTGAAGTGTTTATCAAAAGATAGTCTTTCCTGGCCTTCCACAGCCTCCAAATCAAATTCCCACAGGACCTTTGCAATAAATAATCGAATGATAGACATCGCTATTGCGCCACCAGGGCAGCCTCTTATACCTTGGCTAAAAGGTTTAGAGGCTTTCAAGTCGTCACTTTTGTACCTTGGGTTGAATCGAGGGTGTTCTGGTGGTAACCACCGCTCTGGACAAAACTTAAGCGGATCTGTAAAAAATCGAGGACTTCTTGCTGCCGCAAAGTAGCTGATTTGGCATGTAATCTAGATAGAATTGATGTTAATATGCGGGGATAGCCTTGCGGAGAGCAATCTAAGAAAAAGGAACACAACTTACTCCCTTAGGGATATATTTCCCGTCTATAACTGCACCAGGACTTATTCGAGGTAAGCCGTCCACCGTCTCCTGATGAAAACGAAGACTCTCCTGTACACAACCGTGTAGATATTTTAAGTTCGTAATATTCTCTGTACTGATTGCGCTATAATCTGTAAAAGCTGCCCTTATCTCTTCTACTAGCGCTTTATAAGCGTCTGGCTCCTTAAGGAGGAAGAATATTAAAGAGTAAAATTGGTTTGCTAGAGGCTGCCAACTGGCTAAAAGTAATTGTCCTGCTATATTTTCCAAATGGAAGATATACTTCTTATTCTCGGGTACGGGTTCATTAGATGGTATGAGCTGTTCGAAGTAATCTAAATGCTCAGTCTTACCTCGACGTTCGATTCGAGCTTTAACATCTTCAGTATTCATTTTCATAAGTTTTGGCATTGCGAACCAAACGGACGGCGGTATAGTTAGGTATGCTAGAATACTTAATGAACGGAATTTTCTCGTAATCTGACTCATAGTCAAGAAAAGGTTGATTTTTGGGGTAGAATCGAGGAGAATCGAATTCTTCACTATTCAATCTTAGTATAATTCAGCATAGACCCATATCTTCATTCACTCACTATCACACATCTGGTTCATCTCACGGCTGTATGTCATATCTGCCGAGAGATCCAACGCTAGCCAGTCAGACCAGCGTCGTAACTCTACTCCTCCTTTTCTTGTACCAGTTTCCTTCATTTTACTGATAAAAAGATTGATATGCTTCTGAATAGTTGCTTCCTTAGCTTTGAAACTTCTTGTACTGAAGGCAGGTGCAAGCTTCTTCGCTATATTCCGATGTTTTACAGGATCAGGCTCTCCAGAGATACCGCTATCGCCAGTGTCTAAGGCGTCATAGCCAACTTGGACAAAAAGCTCGAGGTTCTTCTCCTGGGCGAGATATATATCTGTTCCAATCATATAAATCAACATTTCTCAGATATTGTACGGACAGTTGAATAGTAGAATACTGACCTTTCGCAGCCTGTGGTGTTAAGAACACAAGTTCGTTAGGGGCAATACGGACAACATCGCCTGTGAAACGATCAGCCTTGCGCAATGAAGCAGTCATAACCCGAGTATGATGATTACCATATTTTCTAAGGGCACTATCGATTATCCACGGGTATCTTCCCGATACACTAAGAAAATAAACCGTTAATGGGAGCCGTCATATAACCTTGAGAAAGGTATAATATGCACCTGGCATATGCCCACCAAATGTTGGTGATAGCGGCAAGTTTTGGACCGGGAAACTGGGAAAGTGGATGAAATTTGATATTGTAGATGAAGCAGCCTATGCAGTAGGGAATGATCTGTTTGAAAAATAAGGCTCCAATCGATGCATGGCACAGGGTACTCACCAATGCAATGATAGCGGCAAAAAATTGGCCGATGGAGACACTGCCAGATATCTGATCCCATAGGTTGCCCGACAGGACCATATTAGCGATTATGATGCACTGGTAACGGGGTGGATGCTTGTTGATGTCGCGCTGGTGTGAAGCATCGTAGTGGTCAGGCGGGGCGTATTATTAAGCATATTTAACCCGCCTGCAGTAACTGGTCTTTTCGGGTTAGTGGCGGAGCTCTTTCACTTTTCAGGATCTGAGCGGAATTCCGATTCAATTTTGAGGCAAGCAATTCCACAATGTTGGCTATTGCAAAAAGCACACAGGTAGAAAATTGCTGGCTGTTTCATGAAGGCTTAGCTGATGCACGAGACAACTGGCCCTCTGCTTAATCTGACTTCATTCGTGATCGTTTCCAATGCGCTTTTTGATGAGTAAACTAAGAAACTAGAATTGTTAGCGCTCAACCGCCGCATCTGAAAAATTCATGACTTACTCGTGGAGCGATCTTGTCAGCGATCCAGCAACCGGCCGAATTGTATATCTTTCTATCGTCACTATTCTATTATGTATCATTACAACCGCACTACGTTTAACGGCTACCAAACGATCGAGCCGGAAGTTTGGTTGGGATGACACCTTCGCGGTTTTTGCTCTCATCGTCTTTCTCATTTATGCAATCTCCCCCTTTGTTGGTGAGTCGCCGCCAACGACTGCATTTAACTCGGGCTTTGGGCCATGGGCTTATGGTGTCGCTTCTAGGCATCAGTCTCGCAGGCGATCTGGATGAAGACGGCCTTGCGGTTCTTTCAGCGAAGGTATCCCCGTCCCATGATGGCCGAACATCAGGAGCTTCATTAACTTAAGGCTAGCTAGCATTTATCGTAACTCCTTTCTTTTACGTCAATCAATTATGCACAAGGGGTAGCCTCTTCATCCTTTATTATCGCATTTTCTGGGTTGACCAAGCATTTGTAAGACGGATCTATACAGTGGCAATTATCCATGTGTGCTGATTCATTACATTTCTCTTCCTCTTGATATTCCTGTGTACTCCTGTATCCAAGTGGTGGGACATTGACGGCACCCAACCAGGCCACTACATTGATGGGAACGCTTTCCTGGTTTCTGAGGAGACTATCAACTCGTCTTTGGATATTGCTACGATGGTCATTTTAGTTAGCGCAGTCTAAAAACTTATCACTAAGGAACATATCAAGACAAAACTATCATTCATTTTTATTGTCGGCGGCTTATCTAGGATTATAGGTTTTGTAAAAATTAGTATAGTATATGGAACTGCTAATACGAATGGACGTAAGTTACTTTGTCAACGAGCAAAAAACAACACTAACAAAGAATCACTGACAGAGGAAAATGACACGAATGCCTTCTGGGATATTCTTCAAAAGGCTACAAGCAAAATATGCGCCTGCGCGCCAACGTACAAGGGTTTGCTTCCGCTAGCTCTTCTATTTGAAAGTGTTTGGATTAAGACAAAATCTCCCGTGTTTCTCACATTCAACGTACTGTGCAGTGTCAACTTACAAACAGCGAAGAGCTAGCAGAAAAACACGTGGGATCATAAGAATCGCGAAGACTTGCCAAAAGCACTCAATAACTAATGGGAAATAAGTTGAATCGCAATAGCCTCAAAACAAGCCAGCAGGCTGTAACTAGAGGAATTATTCTCGCTGACATGTCTATATCCCCAGGCAATTCCTTCCCATGCGAGAGCTTGCATATACGATTTCTTGGTTTCTAAGCCACAGCCTGACGCGCTGGCTCCTCTTAAGGCCGACCAGGCTGCCTATCTGATACGTGCTCTGGCGAACATCATCTCTCTTTATCCACTCTAAAGGCCTAGTATCAACAGTTTTGGCCATCACCTATGACTCGACGGCGACTCAAAGTCACAGATTATACGGTAGGATGGGTATGCGCCTTACCGATCGAGCTAGCCGCTGCGAAAGCGGCACTAGATGAACAACACGAGCCACTACCCCACGACGGCGTCGATCCGAACATTTACACACTCGGCCGCATCGGAAAGCACAACGTGGTGCTAATATGCCTGCCCGCTGGCCAAATAGGTATCGGCGCTGCTGCTGCCGGTGCAGCGCGGCTACGATCGAAGTTCAACTCGGTCCACTTTGGGCTGATGGTTGGGGATGGCGGTGGAGTCCCCAGTCCGGAAGCGGATATACGCTTGGGAGACGTTGTCATCAGTCAGCCATACAGGGAGCATGGAGGAGTCGTACAATATGATTTCGGTAAGACGGGAAAAGATGGCCACTTGACGCGGACCGGGGCTCTCAGCCCGCCACCAAAGATTCTGCTGAATGCGTTGGCTGAACTACGGGCCAACCGATACCTTGGCCTTAGCACCCTTGCGGCGCATTTGGCTACTTTTGACGATTTCCCTAAGTTCAGTCGTGCTGCAGCAGGCCCTGACGTTCTGTTCGAATCAGAATACATTCATGACGGTGGGACGACATGTGAGTCTTGCGATAAGAAAAGGGTGGTGAATCGAGCACCACGAAAATCTGAGGACACTGTTGTACACTACGGAACTGTAGCATCGGGAAACCAAGTGATGAAGGACGGAATAACCAGAGATCAGCTAAGTGCAAAGCTCGGCGGTGTTATCTGCTTCGAAATGGAAGCTGCAGGCCTGATGAACGATTTCCCTTGTCTGACAGTGCGTGGAATTTGCGACTATAGCGATTCGCACAAAAATAAGACATGGCAGCCCTTTGCAGCAGCAACAGCAGCGGCGTGCGCAAAAGAGATCTTGTTATTGATTCCCGCCACAGAACACACGAACCAAGTATACGCTGCTCAAGAAGTGATTGACGGAGTTGCAAAGTACTTTATTCCGTTTAGCCTCAAGGGCGTTCCGGTGGCAAAGTTTGCACCTCGAATGCATGATACAAAAGCAATAGAGAAAGCGCTTCTTCTTCAGGGACAGGAACACCGACGGCGGATAATGGCTCTTCATGGTCTTGGCGAAATAGGCAAAACGCAACTGGCGGCCGATTTTGCACGGCGGCATCAGCGCGATTTCTCGGCCATATTTTGGCTTGATGGAAGCAGTGAGAGTAGCCTGAAGGAAAGCCTCGGGTCGTGTGCAAGCCGTATCCCAGTAGGACAAATTCATGAAGCAAGCAGAGTGCATACCATCGATAAAGGGGGGAATATTGATGTTGTGGTGAAAGATGTCCTCGGCTGGTTGAGTCTCCCCAACAATAGTAATTGGCTAGTAGTGATGGATAATGTGGATCGCGACTACAGAAACCGCGAAGAAGACGCTGAGGCTTACGATGTGCTCACGTATCTGCCCGAGGCTGACCATGGTTCTGTACTCATCACCACTCGCCTCCCTCATCTCGGGCAGCTTGGATCGCAATGGGAAGTGAGGAAAGCAGACATAAGTCACTCACGGTCCATCCTCGAGACATGGTATGGAAAATCTACTGGTGAGTGAACAAAATGCCACTGTGATGCATCTGCTAATAACGAAACAGGAGAAGAAGCTACTGAATTGTTGGCCTTGCTGGACGGTCTACCTTTGGCACTGGCGCAAGCGGGGGCATATATGAACGAGAACCTGACGAGTATCGAAACCTATACTCGACTTTATAAAGAGCAATGGAAGGATTTGATGGGATCTCAAGATGCAAGACATGCTCCGCTACGGAACTACGCGAGGGGAAGCGTGGCCACTACCTGGATAATATCTTTCTCTGCCATCAAAGCAAAAAGCGAAGCCGCCGCAAATCTACTTCTTCTCTGGTCGCATCTGGACAACAAAGGCATGTGGCGTGGGCTTCTTTCAGCAGCGCCATCGAAATCAGATGTAGCCGCAGAACGAATATCAGCCTGGATTGGAGACATAGCCAAAGAAGAAACCGAATTTATCGAAGCCATCGCATTATTACGCAGATATTCCTTAATAGAGGATATGGAAGATCAGTATGGCTATGCGATGCATCCGGTAGTACATCAATGGGCATATCACGTCCAAGATGAGGAAAGCCAAACAACGCTTTCATGGATCTCGATCATCGTCCTTGGGCTTGCAGTGCCAGGCTCCGATTCGGAAACCTATTTCCCAGTAATGAATAGGCTCATTCCTCATGTTATGCACTCCTTGAGGTGGATCAAGAAGATTTCGGCGATAAAGCTCTCAGACGAGCTTTTAAATTGGTGAGAATACAAGTATCTAAATTGCTTAACGTATAGCCTTCATAAACTCAGTTGGATCTTCCTCAACTTTGGAAAGATAGAAGCTTCCAAAACTGTCACAATTCTCAATCTAAAAGCACTCGAAAAGGTATTCGGACCTGAGAAGCGCCAAACATTCGAAGTATCTGAGCACTTGGGAATGATATATGCAGAACAAGGTAGAACAGTAGAAGCAGAAGCTATGTTGAAGCGAGCACAACAAGGATTGCAAAGATTATATGGGCCGGAATCCATAGAATCTCTTCATATGACCCGTAACTTGGCCGTACTGTATTTAAGAAATGGTCGGATGGATGAGGGCGAGCCAATTATTCGGCATCTATTACAAGTATATACGAAACAGTATGGACCGGACCATTACTATACGATTGTTGGGATCTTAAATCTTGCCTTGTGTATCCAAAAACAGGGCAGATTGGAAGAGGCGAAGACGATGCTTGAGCAACTACTGCAACGGTGTACAGAGGAAATTGCTTCAAAAGGCAATCGAAGATATCATTTCCTGCTGAAATCGATGTGGGCCCTTGCGAATATATTGCGCGAACAGCGCCAGGTAAACGGTGCTGCTTTATGGTACACCAAGGCTCTATTCGGACATGAGGAAATTTTTGGAAAGAATCATCCAGATTGTCAGGCGATACGTAAAAGAATTTCTTCTTTAGAACACGAAAGCAGTATCATCAACCCCACAAACCGAGAAATACCAACCAAGGAGCATGAACATATCATAGAACTTACTATTGCACTGGCAAAATTAGATGCAAGGTGACGAAGAATTTTGAAACAACTAGGATGGAAGCGGGAAACTTTGTACTTTGGAGTTGAATTCTTTTAAAACTGCCACAGCTGCATCGTTTGAGTGTCTTATACAACATTTGTCTTTTGTGGTAAACAAGTTCAGTACGTAGGAACCTCTCTAAATCTTGGGGTGGAGATTAATAGAACGAATCTTTTGCCATTTTCACTTTTTGTTGCAGCCCGGCACCTTTCTCCCGCCCGAGACTTTTAATGAAACTCAGCAGAGAATCGGAAAAATAAATGCAAAAGAACCTACACGTCACGTCTTGCAATCAATAAAGATTTGTATATAAGTTTTGAATGTAGATGCTATGCAAAGAGTTCTTGAACGATTAGTGGTATGTAGAATATGTCTGAATCTGCCAAAAGTGATCTCGTACCAGCCTTGACTTTCAGCTTTCCTGCACGTTCAAGTCTATTAATCATATCGACCTATATACTGGTCTAATACCAGCTAAGACGACCGTTTCGCATATTTCTCGTCATCGTTCTTTTGTCTCAGTGTGTTCCATAGCTGTCTGAATATCTGAAGGTTTAAGAAAGCCCCTACGAGCTATCAAGTAACAAGAAAACTCCGCTTACCATGAAATCACTCAGGCGATGAAGTTATCATCGTCGATCCCAGTACTCCTTCAACCTACACCCCGCACTTGACGTCTTTTCCCCATTGGACATACCAGTCCTTTACCGATAAACCCAAATCACAATCCTTTTAAAGATAAGGAACAGCAAATCACACTACACCACGACAAGAACCTCAATACATGCACACCTCGATACGCATGCCATCACGCGATGCGACCAGTTCGACTCTAATAGCCAAGCCGAACCCGGTGCGAAGTCAGCGTACATAAACCTAGCATCCTGCCCCCTTTCCTACCCTCTCCGCACCATCCCGAGTCCGCCACCTCCCTACTGCAAACACCATCCCACAGCATTCTAACACCGTAAGCCATTCCTATCCCCCTCTCACTCAGCCGTACCCAACCCTCCACCCAGATGAACGCAGGCCAACCTCGCAGCGGATGCCCCATCACCAAACCCACTGAAAAACGGCACGTCTGAAAAACGCGGGGGGGCCGCAGCACGCACGGGCAAAGCGGGGTGCGGCAATGCTAAAGGGGCTGGTTGCCGGTAGTCTACCCAGCAGGAAGGGTATATTGGGGGCCACTTCGCCATTGGTCCGTCGCCCCTGCCTTAAGGGGGTTTCATATGCACGCGAGCTGCAGCCCGGCCTATAATCCTACCCACGCCCAATCCGGAAAAAAAGACGCGCTTAAAACAGATATCGTATCGACGGGGGGGGAGCTAATTGTAGGAAAGCGTTTCGTTGCCTCCCGTTCCGTTCCGTCTTCCGTTCGGGACGTGTTTGAAAGCGTTGGATACTTCTTAATTTCCGTCGCGGTGTTGTTCTAATAATCAATGAATGAATGTATAGCATAGCATAGCATTCGTCCGCAACGCGCACCCCCTCCGCGCAAAGTAGTAGTAGTGACAGCAGTGAAAGCCCACCATCTTTCGCCATCCATCCATCCATCCTCCGCATCAGCATCCCCCGCTCAAATCTCGCCATAAGCCGCACATACCCACCCAATTCCCTCTTCTCCCCACACACACACCCCCGCCCAGAAAAATAAAAGCTTATCCAGCACCAAGCCTTTTCCCGCTTCGCTTGCAAAGCCAACCCAAACCCAACGTACAATATTGTACAACACACCGTCTTCCCCCTCGAACCCGCGTGATGGGAGCGAGTCTCTTAACGTTGCGGAAAGGGAGACGTCGAGCAAGCGCTGGGCGTTACCTTTACCTTACCTTTACCTGGCTGCAATATCAACATCTCTCATTCCGGTTGTTTTCTTCTGAATTGGGAAAAGAGACGAGGAGGAGGAGGAAGCGAGCGGCTACAATAGGGAGGAAAAGCGGGTGGGAACGGCTTAGTTCTTACCTAAAAAGCGGATGTAATGTGTGCATGCGCGTGTGTGCTTGTGCGTGCTTCTTTGTGCACGATAGATAACGCCGCCTGATGCCGCTTAGCGTCGACGCTTCCTCGAGGATCTCGAACCTCGAAAAATCCTCGCATGAGTGTGGGGGGTTCCGCGTCCAAGAACGATGAATTTTCGCGTAGGAGAGGAAGTACATGGGTAAGCCATCGGAGAGAAGGGAAACAGCATCACGACAACAACATCATGTTGCTCTTCAAGGTAGATAGGGCGAATGACTATGTGGATGAAGTAATCCATCCACGTGATTTCATTTTCCTGAAATCTCTGAGGGGGCTCCCGCCCGGCATTTGGCTGCCTGGACGTATGCAACCTAAAAAAACAAAAAAAGAACACCAGTCCTTTCCCTTTGCCATGCATCTACAACAACACAACCCCAGCCCAGCCCAACGTACACTACGTATCAGGGCCCATTTTCTCCCATCCAACTCCTCCCCCACTCTATGCGTTCCGTCCCATGCACCCAACCAACGCAGAGGGAGGAAAAAAAAGTCATGCATCCCCTCCCTTCCACGGCAGCCTTGTTTGCTGCAGGCCACCAACAAAATGATACAACGCCCCCAACGGCCCGGCAATGCAGAAATCGACAGATGAGTTGGCCAGACTGCTATCGAGTCCAACTAGCCAACGAGTAAAGAAAAGATTTGTATATGAAGAAAAGGAAAAAGGACCTGACCCCGGGTTTTTCCTTATGATGCAAGATGATGACAAAAAGGAAATGATGTGTGAGAGGGAGAAGGAAAAGAGAGAAAGCGGTATGTACAACACCCGCACGCACACACGCGACCACGCTCCGACCGAATTGTTTAAGTCTCCGAGATGGGGGTTGTAGGATGATGGAGTGGATAGGATTTGCCATGAATCGACTGGCATGCGGGCATCCGATCGATCGATTCGAAAGCATCGGATCCATGACGGGGAAAGCATTTGCCCGCGTGACCTTGCAAAAGGGGTGATTGCGGGCCGAAAGCGGGATCCCGAACAACGAAATTTCGGCAGACCAGTGGTGCGTGGTTTACGGGAAGCCAAGAAGAGAATAAAAGAAAAAGAAAAAAAATGAGGCGGAGGAGCGGTGAACGGGCCACACCCCACGAGCTTTGTTTGCGAGCTGAGCGAGCGAGCGAACGGGGAACGTCCATGTAGCACGCACCACGCAACCCGCGCCCAACCCCGCCCGCGCCAGCGCCAGCGCATATACACACACGCACACACACAGCGTCCTGCGACGAAAGAGAAGAGGGAATTCGAACGCCCGCAAAGCACGTCAGACGGCATACCGTATTATGCTGCCCCATTACCCCGCGGAGAAGGGAGGCACGGGATCACGGATGGCCGTCTTCAAAGGCGATCAGGCGCTCGCGTGGACGCAAGCCAGGGGATAATGGGCTGGGGTCGGAGAGCAGGGTGTCCATCTCGACGGGGGTGTCAGCGAGGCGGCCGCGGGGGCTGGCATCGCGGCTGCGCGAGGATTCCTCCTTGGTAGGATCGAGGGTGCTGCGCTGGAGCGCCATCTCGAGGTCCTCGGGGGAGAAGGGCTGCGGGTCGGACAGGGCCATGGTGGTTGCGACGGAGCGGTCGGGTGACTGGGGACGGTCGGCCGACGAAGTTGAGCGGACGCGGAAGATTTCAGAGGACTTGCGGGGGCGACGGGGATCTTCGGTGGGGTTGCGCGAGAGGCCGACTGGGAGAGAAGCACACGTCAGTAGGAGGAGAGAGAGAGAAGAGAGAGAGAAGAAGAAGACTCACCGTTTGTCACGTCGCCCTCCTCGTCGGAGCCCTCGCGCAGCTGGTCGTGGCGGTCGTCGAGGCTCGCGCCCAGGCCGCTGTCGTTTGCACCGTCTTGGCCGCCGCGCGAGACGCTCTTACTGCGGCGGTTCACACTACGCACGCTGCGTCTGCTGAAGCTCTGGAAGCTGCTCTTGCGACTGGGCATCCGGCTCCCCATGGGCGAGTATATGCTCTGCGCGCTGCGCCGGCGCCAGGCCTTGGACCAGTCGAACGACTCGAGGTGTGCTTTGTGCTCGGGAGCGACGGGGCGGCGGTACTTGAGCGGGGGCATCTTCTCGCCGGGCTGGTAGACATTGGGGTCTGGCTTGGACTTGTGCTTCTTGGAGGAGGAGGCGAGGTTTGGGTCGTCGTGGGAGCCGCGGGTGAAGGCGCGGCGTAAACGCGAGCGGAGAGGCATTGGTAGGCGTGGAGGTGGTGGTGGGTGGAGTGGCTGTGGTTGCGGGGGACAGGGAGCGGGCGACGATGCTGGGGTGGTTGTAGACTGGGCTGGGCACTTTGCAGCTGGGTGATCAGGTGCGAGGAGCGGCGATTGGGAACTCGAAGGATGGCGGACGGACGGACGGTCGGGCCCAGCGCATGCACGCAGATGGAGCGGGAGTCCGCTGGGAGGTCGGGAGGGGGGAGGCGCGCGGGCGTGGGAGGCGCTGGCAAGAATATTATTAGCAGACGGAGGAGAGAGAGAAGGAAGACGGACTTGTATGGTCGCTATGACGGAGGGTGGACGCTGGCCGCTGCACGATCCGACGCGGGTCGGACGGCGGCATAGTCTGGCTCTGGCTCTCTGCTGGGCCTGGTCGGGCTCCCCCGTGCGCGATTTTTTCTCTGGCACGCATCGTGTAGGGGCGGTAAGAATAGATGCTGGGGGAGTGTTGAGGCCGTTGGGCCAGCGTTTCGCTGCATGGCCTGGGTGGTGCGCACAGCAGCCTCTGGCTCGACTGCTCTGGGTGCCTGGATACAGCGTCTCTGCGGGGGCCATGGCCATGCACAGTCTCTCTGCACGCAGGACCAGACGGCCAGCAGAGTGAGATCACGTGCTCCGGACTAGACACCCAGCGGCCGGCCGCGTGCGCGCTGACCAGACGCCGTGGGCCGGGCAAAAGCGCCAGAAGCACCAGGAGCACCAGGAGCGCCGGGCAGAGGAGCTGAGCAGCCGTCAGAGTCCGGCCAAGCCCTCCTTCGCTTCCCGCCGCCTCCTTCCCGCCGTCTTGCGACAGTTGACGTGCTGCGATGCGACGGCGCCTGTGCCTCAGAAGCAGGTACGCCTGTGCTGCGCTGCACATCACACACGGCCAGCCAGCCTTATGTAAGAGGCCGCACAGCTGGCGCTGCTGGCTTTGTTCCTCGTGAGGTGGCCATGACCCGGTGGCGCCCGCGTCCTGGTCGCGTGTGGGGTAGCGCGCGTCTCCCCCTGATTCGCCCGACCCTCCTTCTCTCTCCCCCACCACGTCATCGCTGCGACTGCGACTGCGCACGGCATTGTGTGCCACCCAGAGCACCCAGAGCACCCATCGCCGTCGCGAGCTAGCAGAGCGCCATGGCCCATTCGAGCCCCGCCGCTGCTGTGCCTTTTTGTAGCCTCGCGGTGGCCAGACGTCATGGCTGCCCTGTCCAAGGTCGTGATGCGCTCGCGCCTCCGCCTATTTGACCTCCGCCCGCTGCCGCTCCGCCTGCTTACCTGGGCCCGTCCGTGATATCCCAATTCTTTGCCGTCGGGATCGTGTCCGCTAGTAGTAGCTATGGAGAAGCTCAAGCACGCCGTGTAAGTACCATGCCAGCTACGTAGACCGAAAGCAAAAGACCAATTGCAGTCGCAGTTCGCACCGTCATCGGAAAAGCACCGATGCTGCACACGACCGTCACCACTCTCCAACAACCGCTGAGCCCGTCTCCCATCCCATCTACGACCAATTCACCAGCACCGCTGCGAGCGCTTCAGGGGAGCCCACCAAGACCACCGACAACCCGCCACGATTCTCAAACAAGGCCCATCTGACCCCTCCCCGTCCACATTCTCAGTCTCCCCAGCCTGATACCTCAACTCTGCAGCCCAGTAGTCCCACTTATCCCTCGGGAGAGGATACGAGCGCCGTTAGCATCAAGTCCGGCGTCATTGGCTTCCCCAAAGGTCCCCAGGACACGCACGCCGCTCTCGCGCACAGGGCCCTTTCCTCTTCTACATCTGGCATATCTGGCGACCACCCCTCGCAATCGGGAACAGACGCGACCCTTGGCCCTTCCACCGCAGGTGCTGGCGCCTTGGCTGACCCTGAGCTGCAAAGTAAGCCAGGGGATACCATCCATGACAGTACACCCACCATGCGCGAGGATTCTTCGTCAACTGGCCGGGCCTTCCCGCTCTCGGGCGGTGTAACCGAGCGACGCCCCGTGGAGGCTGAAAATGCATACACAAACGAGCGTGGCCTAGGCTCACAGGAAAAAGAACTGACAAGCCGCGAGGCCCTTGCCGGCGCCGCTGCTGCTGCCACGGCTGCTGGCTCCTCTAGTGCTCCCTACGACCCAGACAACCACGGCCACGACCGCACCTTCAGTGGAGACCCTTGCGGCTCTGGCTTCGGGGAAGACCAGAGGACTGCTGATACGTCTGGTTTGTTATTCACTTCCGGCCCACATAGAACCGACACCGCGAACAGGCTCGATCCTAAGCTGCACATCCCTGGAGAGTATCCCAGTCCTACTCCCATTGAAGAACCGAGCGCTCCTTCTTACCTTGAGAGCAAGCCAGTCCCTACCGTACCATCTGATGTAGCACAGCCCGAACTACGCCACACGGGTACCCTGGACGAGCCACGCAGGAGGTCTGCCGATTTGGAGCACCACCATGGACGAGATGCCGCGGTAGCAGGAGGTCTAGGAGCTGCAAGCCTTGGCGCCTACGAAGCCAGCAAGCACCACCACCCGTCTTCTCGCGAAGAGCCCGCTTCAACAAAAGAAGCTTCTTCAACCAGCGGACCCATTTTTCCCGCCGAAGTCAATCCGTACACGTCCTCGAAGCTGGATCCTCGAGTCGACGGCACGCCAAGCTCCTACGACAACCAGCGATTCGACCCTTCTGCTTCGGAGACGCACGGTAGACGCAATGTTGCTGTGGGAAGTGGTCTCGTCGACGCATCCAAGCCTGCCGTCCAAGAAACGCCCAGAGGTGAGTGTAGTGCGCTGTACATTGGCGGCCATTTTTTCCTGTCGTCGTCCGAAAAACATCCCGATTGTCCGAACGCATCTGAGAACGGATCCCATTTGTTCGAACTGCTTTCGGCAAGACCTTGGGTATTTTCATGTTTTTCTGTTTTTAATTTTTAATTTTTAATTTTTTTGGTTCCCCTGCACGCATCTGCTCGAATCTTTTTCCTGACCCTAAACCGCAGAATACCCCGCCCTAGCCCAGTACCCCTCCCCCGCGGCGCGACAGCAGCAGCAACAGCAGCAGCAGCAAGACCACCATCCTCATCTCTCCGCCCGCGACGCGGCTCTCGCCTCGGCCGGCGCCTCGACGACGGCCGCGCTGTACGCTTCCCAACGCGCCGCCGAGCCCGCCTCAACAGGCCCCGCCAGCGCCACTATTGGCCCGCACCAGCGCAACCTCGCCAACGTGCTCGATCCGCGCGTGCAGCCCGACCCGGCCGTGCAGAAGCACCACTACGCCGCCCCGACTGTTGAGGACCCGGCGCCCGCCACCCTGGGCCCCCACCGCAGTGATGTAATCAACGTGCTGGATCCGCGCGTTAGGCCGGAGCCAGGGAAGATGAAGGCCGCGCCGAAGCGCGAGGGGCTGGAGGTAGCTAGCGATCCGGTGCAACAGCAGCAGGAACAGCAGCAGGAGCATCACCACTATGGAAGGGACGCGGCCATGGGGTTCGGCGTGGGGGCCGGCGCGGCGGGCGCGGGGGCGTATATCGCGGGGTCGCAGGGCGGAGACGTAGATGCGGAAGGCAGGGCGGGGCATCAGAGGTGGGATTCGGTGCAGGATCCTGGTGTTAAGCAGAACACTTCCGTAGCTGGCGCTGCTGCTGGAAGTGCAGCGCCTGCTGCTTCTGCTTCTGCTTACCAGCATGATAAGCAAGCGTCGCAAGAGCGAGAATTCGAGGCCCAGCGTAAGGCGCTTCGGGATGGGAAAAAGGAATTAAACCACCAGCAGAAGGAGCACGATAAGGCGGCGGCTGCGGCTGCGGCTGCCGAGGAAGAGGAAGAAAAGAAGAAGTCGAAGAAGAAGAAACATCGCTTCAGCTTTCTCCATCGCGACAGAGATGGGAAGGAAAGGAGGAGTCTGGAGGGCAGCGCGAGCGGGAGCGAGGCGTCGAGTCCGAGGCGGTCCGAGGATGTCGATCTTGCTTCTGGTGCTCTTGCTGCGGGTGGTGGTGGTATAGGGATGGGGCAGGAAGTGGGCGCCAGCGGGAGCGAGGATGGGAGTGAAGGGTTGGTAAGGGGGAAGAGCGGCAGGAGAAGGTTGCATAAGGATCCGCCGAAGGGGCATCCGGCGAGGGAGGCGTTGGAGCATAGGAGGGAGGGGGAGGGGGGGAGAGTGCATATGGGGACGGATGGGAGGATTGGGGATCCGGATGCGGTGTCGGAACCGAATTGAGAGCCCTGGTCGGTCGGGGCGTAGCATCTGAGCAAGATTGGATGCTTGTATGATTTTACGATGTTTCTCTTAGGGGTTGGTTGGGTCGTATGGTGGTATGGGAATATAAGTACATGATAGGCGGCGTGTTTGATTCCTATGGATATAATTATGAATGACGAATTGTGAGAAATTACACGCCGGAATTTTGTATGGTAAACTGCCAGGCAGGTTTATTTCACGTCTAACTATATATGGCTGTATTTTGAAATATTAGTGCCGGAGCCTGAACATGCCCTCAGCGGCCAAACTTTAAGAACATTGAAGTCACCCGAAAACCTCTTAAGCTAGAATTCCATCCCTTGGCACTCCTTCCAATGCATATGAAAATAGGAATATTTTCGATATCTTGGCTGGCCCAACGAAGAACGAGAGAGATTGCTCGGTCGCTCTCAATTTTGTCATTCTCGAAACACTGTAATTTAGCCTCGTATCTTGGATGACCTGCCGCCTTCTTGTTCCTCTTTTCATGTTCTTGTACTCCTAGCCACGTCGTCGGTAAAGTAATCCTTAGACCCAGGTTCGTTACAGAGAATGAAGAAAGAGTCTCCCCTTGCAAAGGCTGTACTGTTCCTGAGGACTGGAAAGAAAGAGGTGAGCCGGCAAGCAAACATCCGGGGTAACGACCTTTCGGGCCCCATGTCATGATTGTCTGATCAGTGTTCTCGCCCATGATTTGATGCTGCAGCCTTGCGAAGGCCTTCTCCAAGCCTTCGCCATAAAGAACGGGCATGTTGATGTCAAACAAGCCCATTAAGCAGTAAGCAAGGTCTTCAGCTCGGGTTGTTTCTCTTCTGGAAGCCCAGAACATACGCTGCGCTACACAAGCCTCATTTAACTCCCTGCCTCCTAGTAAATACTCCTTCGGGATAAGCGTTATCAATGAAACTTGGTTGAGAAGATTGACGCTAGAATGAAAAGCCAACCCCAATCCACGTCTATGAGTAGTCAATTTTAATCCACGTCCGTGAGTAGTCATTCTTAATCCACTTCCGTGATCCATTTCGTAGAGATCTCTATACTTTATCTTCTTATCATTATAAATGCAGCCGATAGGACTCCAGTCCTGCGCAAAGAAATCGATCGTGAGGGGGGCAAGCAGTTCTTGGAGGGTCCATCCACGGGTAAACCATCGACTCTTTTCAAGCATTTTTATGGCATCACTACCACTCTGAATGTCCGAGAGATATACATAACACCGTTCAGATGTCTTGTACCACTTGAACATGGAGTTGATAGCTTCCGAGAGCTCGGCGCTGCTGCGCTTGTCGATACAGCAGGAATCGACCCATGCCCACTTAAGTTCATCTTTTTCGGCTAAAGCACAACACCCTTTGATCTTGGAGAAGCCTAGTTTTTGCCGAGCAGCTTCTCGGTACTTTGGCTTTTTCATCTCAACAAACGATACCTCTTCCGGGCCCCATGTGTGCGAGAGAATGGCATAATTGGGGATATTATCCCCAATAAATTCATGCAGTTCGAGCGTTTTTACATCGATGAGCCACATTTTGCTTTGAGAGAAGACTATAGGTATGGGTAGGTGAACGAAGCGGTGCGGGGTAAAGAACAGGCTCACGAGGCTGAAACAAGGTCTTGTACCTTCCTTACTAATTTACCTTCATACCCGTAGATTGGCTTCTCCCGATTATCTTCAACTTTTTTAAGAGGGTTTTTTATGAATGTGAATCTCGAAACGTTATACATATTTTTGTTAGGTTGTACAACGACGAATCTCTCAAAATATGAGTAAGCCTGTTTTGGCTCTCTGGCTCGGACGCTCTTCTTTTCACCTCACAAGTACGATTCAAGTGGCAATTGGGCAACCTCGCTTTTTCCTATGTTGCAGCACAGCCAATGGTGGAGACTTGGAATGGAATTAATATACCGGTCCATTTCGTGTAGGCCGGAAACTTTATGGCCCTCCTCAGGAGTAGTCGAAATAAGAAAAATCTACAAACAACATTTGAAGTGTGTTAAGTATTCAAGACCCCTATTTGCTCGCTTATATACCCCTTCTATGAGCATGCTGCACACAGCCACACCACAGCCGTGCACTTGACAAGCTCGACAAGCCCAACAAGCCCGACAAGGCTGTGGTAGTCTGATCGAACATATATTAATATGCCAGCCGTCAGCCGTCCCAGGCCTTGTCTCCAGCATAATTCTTCCTTTTACCCGAATCTTACAGAGAGTCGAAGATACTCGCCCCCATGGCCGTGGGTAGGCTCCAGGCAGCATTGGCATCTGCTACCAATGAGGTGACGGTAGCGGCGGCGAACCTCAATTTCGACTTCACCCTAGTCAAATACGAAGCGCCGAAGGAGTACCAGGCGCTCGGCAACCTTCTTTCCGCTAAACGCAAAGATAATGCAGAACTGGGCTCGAGCCACAAGCTGGCCAGGCAACTCGGTGCTCTTTTCGATGGTATCTGTCCAGCTACCCCAAGACTCCTAGAGGCGTACGGCACGCGAGTCTCTGAGATTGCGAAGGAAGCCAAGAATGTGTCGGAGCCATATGTCAAAACTGTATTCGGTGAATATACAGGCATCGATGCGACGTCGATTTGGGCCGCTGCGACCTCTTCAAAGTCAGCACTGCATGTTCATCTCCTTGGATGCCTGCTCGCACGCATGTGGACGGCTCCGGAGGCAACCTCGATATGGGCAGAGATCGTGGCTGAAAGGAAAAAGGACATCGCAAATAAAGTTGAACAGGGTGAACCTGTCCACTTCTCACTTGCGGCGGCGACAGGCCAAGAGATATCTCGTTCCCAGCTCGCCATGTGGGACGACAGCGTTCGGGCATGGCTGCGTACCGCTGATGATGTTATGAAATCTAAACAGAAGCAGCTTGAGTTGATACTCAAAAACATCGAACTTCCCGTTAATAATGACCTTAAGGTCTTTCCGAGCGTTATGAAGGCCTGGGTAGTAGCTGTTACAGCGATGGAAAACCTAGTTTCAGGCATGCCGCAAGCCGTCCAAAGCGGCGCTTCTCTCCTGGGGTTGTCTTCGTGGCATTTGTATCCAGACATGAGTGTATTTAGCCCCAAGCTCGTCCAGGTACAGATGAACGATCCACTCATCTCCGCTGGAGGTATCTTATCGTTGGGTCTGTCGGCCATGCCTCAAAACTCGGAAAGCACCAATGGTGTATATTGGTCCCTATCCCTCGCTCAGCTTCGACATTATGGGCGACCCGTCAAAGTCGAGCGAGCTTTGCAAACAGAAGCAAGGATCACCTTCTCACAACTCCGCTTGATCGCCTTTGCAGCTCTACTTCACCAATGGAAAATTGATGAAGAGTCCGAAGAACTCGTCGCCAGACTTGTCGCTGATTTAGTAGACTATGTTTACAGTGTTCCGGAAGGCTCCACTGCTGACAGAAGCACCTTACAACTACTCAAAGATGCTGTCTTAGCTTATTTGGAGGATGAGCCAACAGACCAAGACATGAAGCATAAATTGGTGCATTTGGGTCGAAGGAGGGCTCCAGTTTGGATTGGGTACGGCACCGATAAATCTGAAACGGAATCTACCGAAGTTTTCTTCGGTCTCCTCGACAACGAAAGGTTCATGAGACTATTTGACACCGTCGAAAGCCGTATCCAATACTTACGCTATGCCGCAGCCCGTTTAACCAATTCTTACTCTCCACCTGGTGAATTCATCATCCGATATGCGCCAAATAAATTTTCTTATGTTTTTGCTACCGCCATTCCTTTACCCAGCAATGTACATCACCGATGGGTATCTGATCCGACCCAGGTTGTCCCATACCCGGATGGAGATACAAGCACTCCAGATGCCCAAATTATATTTACATCCGAAGGGAAATACTCTTTTAAGATGGCACAAACACCGGAACCTGAAAGCTTTACTTACGAATTCCTTATGGGTGACCATACAGAAGCAGCATTGTTTAGACGACGTACACGCAATCCTCACTACATAGGAGACGTGTCAGTAACACTAAACGACTTGAAATGGTGCATTGAAAGCAAACTCCTCAGTCCATATCTCATCCTCAGTGACATGCTGTATGGCAGCATGACAAGAGAAATAAAATTTCTTTACTTACTTTCACTAGCTGGGCATGTATACGAGAATCTGCCAGGCGCAACTATCAATGTTGGTATCCTCAACAAGCCATTTCTCCAGACAGAATTCGCCAAGTCATGGGTGCGTTATGACTTAGATTTTTTCTACTTGGCGAACATTTTTTCTCTTATAGCCTACTTCGAATCTGGTGTACATGAGGTCAACCCTGAGCAGCTGAAAAGCGTCATTGCCCTCTCTTCCACCAACTCTCTATTCGTCGCTCAACATGTAAGTTACTAATTTTTGCTTTAAGTGTACAAGAATGACGCAGTCTAGTTAATGCAAGACCCATATAATTCATTTCAAACAATACCAGAAGTGTGTAGGATCCTCGGCAACGTTGGCAAACCGGGAATCACTTTCCTACTACCACCACAAGAGCCAATGATACGAGAACAAGACCCAAACAGCTGGAAAGTAAACTCATACTTACCGTTAGATGGGACACCGGCCTCGTCTTTTGCTGACACTTCTGTACATCTCTCCTTTACGGAATACCATGTTCCTATGTACGATGGATCGCATGGCGCGCACGACAACCAGATTTCCTTCCTGGAATCGGTGATATCAGTGCGGGACAAGGGAATTTGGGTTGCAGACGTCGATCCGTTACCTTTGGTGAATGAGCTTGGAAGTAGCCCTATTAAGCTTGCAAGGAGCCCTATTCGCGCTCTGTCCCCACAGTCTCCCTGTTTACATACGACGAAAATGAATCCCAATAAGAGTATCACTGTAATCGATACGTGGGACGAGCTGCTGGATAAACCGGACGGCGTGGTAGTCGTCCGCACTGGCGATAACTGGGTTGCGAGGCTGGCATCTACGCTCGTCATTCAACAGCGCATGCGGAAGACTACGGTCAATTATGATATTACCGTGTGTCCGGTTGATGTTTGCTGGACTTGCTTGGACCAAAAGTACGGGCAACATGAACACAAGTTCAGGGAACATATATATATTTACTAATCTATCGGACGTAGGAGTGCGGAGTGCAGGAACGTTTTACTTACCGAGTTAAATATCGAGCTTCATTAGTGCATAAGGTGCCATCTCAAGCGCACTGCTACGCTAACTTTATAAAGTAAACTCTCAAATTACTTATGCATTACGCACCTTCTCCAAATGTGATTTCTTTGCCTTAAAAAACTTGCATAAAAACAAAAAAGAATATGTAGTACCCTCTCAGGTTCGAACCTGTGCATAGTGGCAAAAGAGCAGCATGCAAGGGTGTCGTAGGTTTCCCTCTCCCGAAGCTGGACCATCCATACGAATAGCCCAGCACTTGCATGTGCAGAGGAATTCTCAAATTTTAAAATAGATATACACCATGAATATTTTACGGGTGAGGGCAGAACATTTATTTTGCGCGACGCTCCGAGTGTGCGTAGTTTTGTGTCGGGCAGCCCACGCCCATTCACGCTACCGAAGCTCGGACAACTTGACCTTTCCAGCTCTGTAAACATTCAGCAGGACCGTAAACACTTAATAAAAGACTACGAGGGCCCTTTTCAATATCATGCAGTCCTCACGGCCTGCAAGACAATGCGAGACAAAAGTCTTTCGGAGATCTACTGAGCCGTCATCACTGGCACTGACTTGGGTCAGGGTATTCACCTCAGCCCATCGCCATTGCGTATCAGACACCGAATTCCCGCCTGCCGCCCCTCAAGACACACAACCCGTTTACCACCAACGTATACACCCACCCAGTTTCCAGAATCACGTACCTGCAGCGCACCCTCGACACCCGGCCCAACCCGCGGCACGCATGTCCCAAAAAAGACCCGAGACCACAGACCCAAGAAAATCCCAGCAAGTCGCGGCCAAAGATCGAGTAGACCGAAGATGAGCCCGTCGGGGTGTTTATATGCTGCATGAATCAGCTGGGCATGAGCTGAGAGGAATCAGCCACGGGGCGCCGTTCCGTGAGTCTCACTGGGACTGTTATGAAAGACATGGAGGTGCTGTGGTGTGGTATCACACCGTGTTTAGCGCTTGCACGCATCGCCTGTCAGACACCAAACGGGAAGTCGGTTCCCAACGGTGAGTATCGCAGGCGCATACGTTTCTGGGGCTGGCTCTGGGAAACTAGGTTGACCTTGCGGGGCGGGGACAAGGCGAGAGTGTCCATTTGGACCTGGGACCTGGATATGGTGATGAGGGAATTGGGGGGTGGGTGATTGGAGAACGTTGGGGGCTCACAACATGTATGTCTTGCAGAGGCCGCATATCAATATTCCCATTTGGACCAAAGAAGAAAGCGGGTCCAGCGGGTGCATCCTGAAAAGCGATGCGTGCAGCGAAACCCAAGTTTGAAGTGAGCGGGTAGGCGGGTTCTGCCGCAGCGGAGGGGCGTACGAGTGTCTCTGCGTCTCTCTGGGCGAAGAGTAAGCCTCCATGTCCCAGTCCCAGTCGGCCAACCACTAACTAACAGGCATTTTGTCTATTCAGCTGGGGTGTCATTGTGCCACTGAGAGACAGGCTTACTGCCACATCAGGATACGGAATCCTACCCTAGACCCCCGCAACCCAGCGTTTGAATATGTTTCGATCAGTCATATGAGCCATCTCCAGGCAATGGAATCTCGTGGGCCATAAGGTACCGCCTCTTGCACCAAAGCCAGAGCATCGGTCGTATCAGTCACACGCCAGAGGCTGGGTGTCGAGGTACTGACGACTGCTGTCCCCAGAGCAACCACACATCCATTGGCGCCAAACTCTTTCGGACCAAGGAATGCGGGCGAAGAAAACCCGTCTACGCATGTGATGCGAGCAAT
>Ga0247757_10000867_pt1 | contig 22965 bp, 28 predicted proteins | sample UWRJL126311R4_FD_180929 | JGI IMG/M metagenome (GOLD analysis project Ga0247757, IMG submission 180929) | Plant litter microbial communities from Arlington Agricultural Research Station in Wisconsin, United States - UWRJ-L126-311R-4 | ecosystem: Environmental > Terrestrial > Plant litter >...
GCGCTGGAGTCCGCCTGGCCGTGCTGGTCGACCGCGAGGCTGCTCATGAACACGTACGGGCCGGCCGTCACGAAGCGCGAGAAGTAGAGCCCCGCCCCGTCCACCAGATCCGCCGCGACGCGGCCCCGCTTGGAGTAGTCGACCATCGAATTGCCCTCTCTGACGTCCTCACCAGATCGCGTGAACCGCGTACTGTTTAGTGGTGTTCTGTATTACAGAACAGTCGGCGCGTTTCGTCAAGGAAAAGTTGACTCAGGTTCGTCGGAGCCGGCCTCGGCGAGGCGCACGCCGGCGCAACGCCCCGACGACGGGCGGATCAGCGGCAGGACCGCGGCGTCAGCGCGCGGAGATCAGTGCGCGCGGCCGTGCACGAACCAGAGGCCCTCGAAGACCTCGTCGCCCGCGTTCGTCAGCACGTGCTCGATCGTCGAGTCGAAGCCGACGGACTCGCCCTCGCGCAGCAGGAACTCCTCGGCGCCGACCCGCAGGCTCAGCGCTCCCCGGAGCACGTAGCCGTACTCGTAGCCGTCGTGACTCTGCAGCTTGCCGGTGGCATGCGGCGCGTACGTGATCTTCATGTAGCTGATGCTGCGCTCGGGGGTCGCGGCCAGGCGCTCCCAGACCACGCCGTCCGAGAAGTTCAGGCGCGACCGGTGCGACGGATGGATCACCGAGATCCGGTTCGCGAACTCCGTAGGGCTCCAGACATGGCTGGGATCGAACCCGCCCTCTCCCTCGGGGTGGTCGGGCGCCGGCTGCGGGACGTCGTCGTCGAGCTCAGACGGCCCGTCGACGAAGAGCTCGCTGATCGAGGCGTTGAGGATCCGCGCGAACGCGTAGAGGCTCGTGATCGAGGGCTGGGTCTTGCCGTTCTCGATCTGCGAAATGTATGACGGGGAGACCTCGGCCTTGCGCGCGAGCTCGCGCAGACCCATGCCGGCTCGAAGCCGCACGTCGCGCAGACGGGCGCCCAGACTCTCCATGACGAGGTCGTTCACGTTCAGCCCCGATGTACTCGGTCTTTAACACCCACGGCGTCGGCGCGGGATGGTCGGGATCAATATACACACCGGCCAGGTCGGGAACGCGGAGACGTTCACCTCACGAGAACGGCCGGGAACAGCCGCCTCGTCAGCGGACGATCTTGGCGCCCGCGTACAGCAGCCCGATGCCGCCGAGCAGGGCGACCGGGATCAGTCCCCAGAATCCGGCGTTCCCCGTCTGGCCGACGAGCTCGATGAGGCCGATCGGCAGGGCGCAGCCGATGAGCGCGACGATGATCCCGAGGATGAGGCGAGCCATGGGTCCATCTTGCCCTTCGCCGAGCGACAGCCCCGCTCGGCGTCGACGCGCTGCACGTGCCTGAACGCCATCTCGACGCCACCCGAGGAGCCCGGCACCGCATTTCGATCCTGACCGGCCCGCGCGATACCTTCTGCTCCGAACAGGTTCGGCTGAAGGGATCCGGATGGGCAAACTGGTCTACGGAGCGTCGGTCTACGAGCTGGACGATCGGCTTCTCGCGCATCTCCAGGTCGTGGTCAGCACGAAGCTCCGCCGCGGCGAGAACTTCTTCGTCTCGTGGCGCAACCCGGCCGCGCGCGGGAGCGGCCGGCAGGCCCTCTGGATCGACAACGGGATGCACCTGGCCTTCGAGTACCAGGGCGGCTCCTTCCCCCAGGTGAGCCGCGAATGGGTCGAGGCGCTCTCCGCGTCGGCGGCCTCCGGGATGGGCCTCCAGCTGACCGACGAGCGCGGCGAGCTCCTCAACGCGCCTCGGTCGACGGACTAGCTGCACCCTTCTCCGCGATCCGCAATCCCCTATCGCCACGAACATCACGGCCCTACCGTCGGCGGCGGAGGCACGTTCCATGCTGCAGACCACGGTGACCGTCGGCCGGACGGACTACCACCTCGCCCCGGGCCAGGACATCGCGGCGCTCCGGCGCGCGACCGAACTCGCGGTGCGGTCGGGCGGAGGCCTGGTCGACCTCGTCGTGATCGGCCACGGCGCGGTCTCGATCCTCGTCTCGCCGGGGCTCCCGCTCGCGATCACCGAGCGCGAGTTCACCGAGGACCCGGGCGGCGAGACCCGTGAGTACCCGTTCGAGCCGAGCGCGCTCGGCGACCTCGATCTCGAGTTCTGACCGCGGTCCTCTCGCCGTCGCCTCCCGCGATTCAGGTCGCGACGGAGGCGATCGGCACCGACGACGGCGCCTTGGCGCCGCCCGCCGGCTCGATCGTCATGCCGATGGTGTCGCCGTCGTCCATCCGTCCGGCGAGCTCCATCTGCCCGGTGCCGTCGAAGACGCCGGCCGGGCGAGCCGTCTTGCCGTCGATGTACCAGAGCTCGTAGGTGCGATCCGCCGCGAGCCGCGGGAGTCCGTCGGCGGAGACCACCGAGCGGCCGAGCCGGTGCGACCACTGGATCGTCAGCATCCCGCCGCCGTCGACCGCGATGTGCGCCAGGTGCGCATCCGACGCGGATCCGACGGCGACCGGGCCGCCGGCCCCGCCGCCGTTCGGCGACGAGACGTGCGCGATCGCGAACGCGAGGCCCAGGACGGCGGCGATGCCGGCGACCAGGACGGTCATCCGCGGGATCCAGCGGTGCGTCGGAAGACGACGATGCGCTCGATCGGGCGCCGCGGACTCGCGGGCCGGCATCTCGACCGCGGCCAGCCCGTTCCGCTGCGGCGTGGCCGCGACCGCGGCGAGGATGCGCGCCCGCATCAGGTCGCCCGGCTCGATCGGAGCGAGGGCCAGGCCGAGCTCCACGGCGGTGTCGGACAGCTCCGTGACCTCGCCGCGCAGCTCCGGGGATCCGGCGAGGACGCGCTCGAACTGCGCCTCCTCCTCGGGCTCCAGGCCGTTGAGCACGTAGGCGCCGCTCGAGATCGCGAGGTCGTGCGGCAGGTCGGTCACAGGGCCACCCCCAGCTCGTCGCGGAGGCGGATGAGTCCGTCCCGCAGCCGCGTCTTGACCGTGCCGAGCGGGATGTGCAGGAGCGCGGCCACCTCGCTGTTGCTGCGGCCGCCGAAGTAGGTGAGGGTCACGGCCTCGCGCTGCACGGCGGTCAGCCGATCGAGCGCGGCCGACACGCGGCCCATCTCGAGGGACACCTCCACGCGTTCGGCGACGACGTCGATGTCGGGCTCCCAGTCGCGGGTGCCCACCCTGAGGTCGCGGTCGCGGCTGGCCTGCGACGACCGGATGCGGTCGACCGCGCGCCGGTGGGCGAGCGTCATCATCCAGGCGATGGCGCCGCCGCGTGACGCGTCGTAGCGGCCGGCGTTCTGCCAGATCTCCAGATACACCTCCTGCGTCACCTCCTCCGACTGCGATGGGTCCACCAGCAGTCGGCGGACCAGTCCGTACACGCGATGCGCGGTCCTGTCGTAGAGCTCGGCGAACGACCGCCGGTCGCCCTCGCCGACCTCGCGCAGGAGGTCCTCGAGCGGCGCGACGGTGCCGCCGTCCACGTCAGGGAATGTGAGCATCGCCAGGCGTTCGGAGCCCGGACCCGATCCGGCGGGGATCGGCCTCGTCTCTCGGCGATATCAGGGCTTCCGAGCCGATTTCAATCCGATTCCGATCCGACCGCGAACCCCCTGCACGGAGTCGATCGACAGTCAATCTCCTACACACGAAGAGGACACACACACCATGAACAAGATGTCTCGCACCGTCGTCGGTGTCGCCACGGCGGCACTCCTGGTCGCGGGTGTCGGTATCTCCGCGGGGGCCGCGAACGCAGCGCCCGCCCAGCACGCCGCCGCCTCCGCCAGCAAGACCATTCCGGCTCCGGCCGCCGCCGTCCCGGAGCTCTTCGGGGGCAACACCTCCGTCGCGCTCGACAAGGGCTTCACGGACGCGCTGACCTCCCTCGGCCTCACGCCGGGCGTGCTCGGCACCGCGACGCTGAACAACGGCGCCGTCGCGTTCCCGATCACCGGCGGCAGCGTCGTGTACTGGAGCCCCAAGTCGAAGTACCGCCCGTACGTGCAGGGCATCATCGAGCACGACGGATCCGGCCTCTCGCTCGCCGCGGGCGGCACCACGGTCGGCCTGAGCAACTTCACGGTCAACCCGGGCAACTCGAAGCTGTACGGCGACGTCACGGTCAACGGCGCGGTCGCGGCGACGCAGGCCTACCTGTTCGACCTGCACGGAGGCACGCTGAAGCCGCTCAAGCTCGACGGCAACAACGCCATCCTCACCGGCACCACGGTGCACATCTCGCCCGACGCGGCCGCCCTGCTGAACAAGACGTTCGGCACGGACAAGGTCCCGGCCGAGCTGCTCGTCGGCGTCGCGACCATCACGGCGCAGATCGCCGAGTAAGTCGACTCGCGAGGGAGTCGTGACGCGACGCGTCGCGGCTCCCTCGCCGTCTCTCCAGCCAGGGGGTATCGCATGACGAGCGCAGAGATCGCGGTGATCGGCGGGTCGGGTCTGGCCCGGCTGTTCGACGGATCCGCGGAGACCGTCGAGATCGACACCCCCTACGGACACGTGGCGGCGAGCGTCGGCGAGTTCGCCGGCCGGCCCACCGCGTTCCTGCCGCGCCACGGCGCCGGCCACACCGTCGCCCCGCATCTCATCGCGTACCGGGCCAACATCTGGGCCCTCGCCTCGCTCGGGGTACGCGTCATCCTCTCCAGCTCCGCCGTGGGGAGCCTCACCCCGGCCCTCCCGCCCGGAACCCTGGCGCTCAGCGACCAGATCATCGACCGCACGACCGGGCGCGCGTCCACCTTCTTCGACCGGGGCGAGGTCCACCACCTGCCCGCGGCCGATCCGTTCGACCCGGCGCTGCACGCGATCGCCGTCGACGCGCTGCGCGATGCCGGCGAGGACGTCCGGTCCTCCGCCACCGTCGTCGTGATCGACGGACCGCGGTTCGCCACCCGCGCCGAGTCGCGCTGGCACGCGGCCATGGGCGGCGAGCTCGTCAACATGACCATGGCGCCCGAGGTGTTCCTGGCCTCCGAGCTCGGCATCGGCACCGTCAACCTCGCGTTCGTCACCGACATGGACGCCGGCGCGCAGGACGGCGACCCGGATGCCGCCAGCCAGTCGCTCGTCTTCGACCGCCTCCGTGCCGCGCAGCCCCGCATCGTCGCGGCCCTCGCCACCATCGCCGGCGCGATCCCGCCCGGCCACCGCGCTCCGCAGCACATCCCCGCGGACGCCGTCGCGACCGTCCTCGGGAGGACCTCATGACCCGGATCCTGATCACCGGCGGCGGCGGCTTCATCGGCGGCGCGATCCTCGACGCGGCCCTGGCCGCCGGCCACGAGGTGCGCGTGCTCGACTCGTTCCGGCTCGACGTGCACGACGGCGTCGCGCCGGTCGACGACCGGGCCGAGCTCGTGGTCGGCGACGTGCGCGATCCGGAGGCCGTGCGCCGCGCGCTCGACGGCGTCGACGTCGTGGTCCACGAGGCGGCGAAGGTCGGGCTCGGCGTCGACTTCTCCGACGCACCGGACTACACCGCGAGCAACGTGCACGGCACCGCCGTGCTGCTCGCCGCCATGGCCGAGCGCCGCGTCGACCGCCTCGTGCTGGCGTCGTCGATGGTCGTCTACGGCGAGGGCGCGTACACCGGACCGCAGGGCCGCACGCGACCCGACGCGCGCCGCCCGGAGGACCTCGACCGGGGCGCCTTCGACCCGCGCGGCGCCGACGGATCGCGTCTGGAGCCCGCCCTCATCGACGAGGACGATCCGGTCGATCCGCGCAACGTCTACGCGCTGACCAAGCTCGCCCAGGAGCACCTCGCCGCCGCCTGGTCGCGCTCGTCCGGCGGACGCGCGGTGGCCCTCCGCTACCACAACGTCTACGGTCCGCTCATGCCGCGCGACACCCCCTACGCGGGTGTCGCCTCGCTGTTCCGTTCGGCCCTGGCGCGCGGCGAGGCCCCTCGGGTGTTCGAGGACGGCGCCCAGCGACGCGACTTCGTGCACGTGCGCGACGTCGCCGGCGCGAACCTCGCCGCGATCGCCGCGGTCGAGGGCGCCGAACCGGGCTGGTTCCGCGCGTACAACGTCGGCAGCGGATCGGTGCACACCATCCTCGACGTCGCCGCGGCCCTCAGCGGGGCGAGCGGCGGCCCCGCGCCGGTCGTGACCGGCGCGTACCGGTTGGGCGACGTCCGCCACATCACCGCCTCGTCCGCCCGCGCGGCGCGCGAGCTCGGCTGGACCGCGCGGATCGCCTTCGACGAGGGCATGCGCGAGTTCGCCACCGCCCCCCTCCGCGGCGCCGCCACGGCGGTGACCCGATGAGCGCCGCGCGGATCGACCTCGTGCTCCCGTGCCTGAACGAGGCCGAGGCGCTCCCGATCGTGCTCGCCGCGGTGCCGGACGGCATCCGGCCGATCGTCGTCGACAACGGCTCGACCGACGGATCGGCCGACATCGCGCGGCGACTCGGCGCGGAGGTCGTCACCGAGTCGCGGCGCGGATTCGGCGCCGCCGCCCACGCCGGCCTGCTCGCCGCGACCGCTCCCCTCGTCGCGTTCTGCGACGCGGACGGGTCGATGGACCCGCGCGAGCTCCTCCCGATGGCCGAGCTGGTCGAGTCCGACCGGGCCGACTTCGTCATGGCCCGGCGGCGGCCGCAGGGCGCCGGATCGTGGCCCCTGCACGGACGGCTCGGCAACGCGGTCCTGGCCCGTCAGCTCTCGCGGCGCATCGGCGTCCGCGTCCACGATCTCGGTCCGATGCGCGTCGCGCGCCGCGCCGACCTCCTCGCCCTCGACCTGCAGGACCGCCGCAGCGGCTATCCGCTCGAGATGGTGCTGAAGGCCGGTGCCGCCGGTTGGCGCATCGTCGAATGCGACGGCTCGTACGTGCCGCGGACGGGGAGGTCGAAGGTGACCGGGACCGTCCGCGGCACCCTCACCGCGGTCCTCGACATGAGCCGCCGGCTCCGGGAGGCATGATGACCGACCTCGTGGTGATCGCGAAGGAGTGCCTGCCGGGGCGGGTCAAGACCCGTCTGCACCCGCCCTTCTCGCTCGAGGAGGCCGCGGAGCTCGCCGCCGCGAGCCTGGACGACACCCTGAGCACGCTGGCCGCGCTCCCCTTCGGCCGCCGGATCCTCGCCTTCGACGGCGCGACGCCACCGCGGCTCGCCCGCGGCTGGGAGATCGTGCCGCAGTGCACCGGCGGGCTCGACGAGCGCCTGGCCGCGGTCTTCGACGCCCTCGACGCGCCGACGGTGCTCGTCGGCATGGACACGCCACAGGTTGACCAGGCCGTGCTCTCCTCCACCCTTCCGGACTGGCCCGCCGACGCCGACGCGGTGCTCGGTCCGGCCGTCGACGGCGGCTTCTGGGCCCTCGGCATGCGGGAGCCGCGCGGCGACCTGATCCGCGGGGTCCCGATGTCGCAGAGCAGCACCGGGGTGCGTCAGCTGGAGCGCCTCAGCGCCGCGGGCCTGCGGGTGCGCCTGCTCCCGCCGCTCCTCGACGTCGACGACATCGGAGCGGCGCGACGCGTCGCCGAGGCCGCTCCGCACGGACGCTTCGCGGCGGCCATGCGCCGGCTCGACCGACCGCACCTGCGGGGTGCGGCATGAGCCAGGTGATCGCGTCGTTCGGCGCCGGCGGCGGCGAGCCGTACGCCCGCGCCCTCGAGGCGCAGTACGGCACCCTCTACCTGCACGCGCTCGACGGCAGCGTCGCGGCGATGGACGTCGCGCGCTGGAGCGCCGACGCCGACGCGACCGATCTGCGCCTGCTGCGGATGATGCGCGGACCCGTGCTCGACATCGGCTGCGGACCGGGCCGGATGGTCAAGGCGTCGATCGAGCTCGGCCGGCAGGCACTCGGCATCGACGTCTCGCCCACCGTCGTGCGGCGCGCCCGCGCGGCGGGCCTGCCCGTGCTCGAGCTCTCGGTCTTCGACGAGCTGCCCGACGAGGGCGGATGGCGGACCATCCTCCTGACGGACGGCAACATCGGCATCGGCGGCGACCCCGCCGCGCTCCTGCGCCGCTGTCGCGAGCTCCTGCATCCGCGCGGCGAGATCGTCGTGGAGGCGCACCCGAGCGCGGTCCGCGAGCGGGCCTTCGAGGGCTCCGTCACCGGCGACGACGGACTCCGCAGCGCCGTGTTCCCGTGGGCCGAGATCGGCGCCGTGCCGCTCGCGCGCGTCGCCCGCGAGATCGGCCTCCGGACGGTTCAGTCCTGGTCGTCGGACGGCAGGACCTTCTGCCGCCTGCGGATCACCCGGTAGAGCACGAGCGCGAGGGCCGTGAGCGCGGCCACCACGATCCACATCACGCCGAGCCGCATCCCGTAGTCGGGCGTCAGGAGCGTCCCGGTCGCCTTGCCGACGTTCTGGGAGACGATCTCGGGCACGACGACGAGCGTGAACACCGATCCGACGACGATCCCGCTCTGCACGATGGCGATGACGCCGGTCGGCACGCGGCGCCCGGCGATCCGGCGCATGGCGAGATCGACCGCGAAGACGCCCGGCGCGATGATCGCGTCGTGGACGATCACGGCCGCCGCGAGCCAGGTCGCGAGTCCGAGGATCTTCTTCCACGCGACCGTGTCGACCATGATCCACGCGCCCAGCAGCGCCACCGCGATGCCCGCCAGCACGAGGACGATGCGCCAGGTGCGCATGGTGCGGGTCACGAGCGGGTCACCTCGATCGTGCCGAGCCATTTCGTCTGCAGGGCGCCCGGGCGGGCCGGGGCGATGATCCGTGCGGGGTAGCCGTGGTCCATGTCGAGCACGTCGCCGTTCAGCCGGAGGGCGACGAGGGTCCGGTCGTCGTCGATGAACTGAGCGGACATCTCGGACCGCCGCGAGCTGCCGCGGACCTCCATGCTCGTGATCCGCGCGCCCTCGCCGGGTCGACGTCCGACCGCCGCCAGCAGCTCCTTCAACCGGACCCCGCGCCACGTCGCCATCTGACTCCAGCCCTCGACGCAGGCGATCGGGAGGTCGACGCCGTGCTGGGGCATGGCGAGCAGCTGGTCGTAGCTGAAGAGGCGGTCGACGCCGTCCCGTCCGCGGACGGCGAGACGCCATCCGTCACCGACCAGGTCCTCCGTGATCCTGGCGGCCGCCGCCGTGCGGTTCACGGGCAGGCCGCGATTCGGTCCGATGCCCATCGTGCGGGGCGCGAACGCGTTCAGCGGCGCGAGCACGCGGAACGACTGGCCGGCCGTGAGCGCGACCACCCCCGCCGCGACGCCGACCGTCGTCGCGAAGAACGCGCGGCGCGAGACGCGCGGCTCGGCGTCCGGCGTGGCGTCGATCCAGCGGAGCACCCGGCCGGTCAGACCGCGCGGCGCGTCGCCGGGGGCGACGGTGTCGCGGAGCGCGCCCGCGTCCTCCCCCTCCGTCTCCATGACCGGCAGGGGCTGCCCCTCCTCGTCGGCCGTGCGATGCTTCGTCCAGTACTCGGCGATGAGGGGGAGCTTGAAGCCGATGTGGATCACGAGCGAGCCGACGATCACGTACGCGAGCGCGTAGTGCACCTGCCGGAACGGGAACGGCCACGGGTACCACTCGTAGGTGTTGAGCAGCCCGGTCACGATCTGCACGATCGAGGCCGCGACGAACACCGCGATCGACGCGCGCTCCACGAGGTCGATCGGACCCCGCACCGGCGGGAACACGAACAGCCGCGGGTAGACGACGTAGAGCTTGCCGAGCAGCAGCGGGAAGCACGCGATGCCCGCCGCGACGTGGATGCCCTGCGTCCACGAGTACAGGACCACCGGGCTCGTCGGGAAGACCATCCCGGGGATCGGGTTCTGCAGGAAGTGGCTGTACAGCCCCGTCCCGAAGCACACGAGGAAGGCGGCGCCGAGCAGCCGCCCGACGACCACGGCGAGGCGTGGATGCCGGGGCGGCGACTGCAGCGCGCGGCGCATCTCGTACATCAGCCGGCGCACGGGCCCTCCCTCGGTCGAGAGGTGTTCGGAGCGCCCACCCGTCGGGCTTGCCGCTCCGAACCCCCGGCATGAATCCGTCGCCGCGCCGCGCCGTCGTCCCTGTCGTGCTCGCGGGCGCGACGGTCGCGGCCATGGCGGCGGTCACCGCCGTGATGGTCGGCGGCTTCGGCTACATCGAGCCGGCGAGCCGGGGGCGGTTCGGGATCGCGATCGGACTCCTCTGGGCGCTCTTCGCGCTCGCGGTGGTGCTGCTGCGAGCCGCACCGGTCCGCGCGGCGATGGTGGTGATCCTCGCGGGATCGGTGGTGATCGGCGGCGCGGCGATGGCCGGACCGCCCAACACGAGCACCGACTCCGCCCGCTACGCGTGGGACGGGATCGTGCAGAACGCCGGGATCTCCCCCTACGCGCACGTGCCGCAGTCCGACGCGCTCGCCGGGCTGCGGACCGACTGGCTGTTCCCGGAGCCGACCTCGCGCGCCGACGGCACGCTCCACTGCACCCAGCCGCGCACGCATCTCGTCACGGCCGAGCCGTCCGGCGAGAAGCTGTGCACGGCGATCAACCGGGCCGGGGTGCCGACCATCTACCCGGCGGGCGCCGAGCTGTTCTTCGCGGGCGTCCGCCTGCTCACCGGCCCGGGCGCGGCGTACTGGCCGCTGCAGCTGACCGGACTGCTCATGATGACCGGTGTGACCGTGCTGCTGCTCGTCGGGCTCCGCCGGCGGGGACTCGATCCGCGCTGGGCGGCGCTCTGGGCGCTCTGCCCGCTGGTCGCCTCCGAGGCCGTGACGAACTCGCACATCGACGTCGGGGGCGCGCTGCTGGCGCTCGCGGCGACGTTCCTCGTGTCGGCCGGCCGGCGGTGGCGCGGCGGGATCCTGCTGGGCGCCGCGATCGCGGTGAAGCTGATCCCGATCCTCGCGGCGCCCGCGATCCTGCGGCGCCAGCCGTGGAAGGTCGTGCTCGGCGCGGTCGCCACGTTCGCGGTCCTCTACATCCCCTACGTCCTCGTGAGCGGGGTCGCCGTGCTCGGCTACCTGCCGGGGTACCTGTCCGAGGAGGGCTACGACGACGGCAGTCGGTTCGTGCTGCTGACGACCGTCCTCCCGGGGCCGGCGGCCATCGTCGTCGCGGCCGTGCTCCTCGCCGTGGTGGCGGTCCTCGTCGTGGTGTTCACCGACCCCTCCCGCCCGTGGCTCGGCCAGGTCGTCATGATCGGGGCGACGCTCGTCATCGTGAGCCCGCGCTACCCCTGGTACGCGCTCCTGCTCATCCCGTTCGTGGCGATGTCGGGACGCTGGGAGTGGATGCTGGTGCCCCTCGCGCTCGGCGTCCGGGTGGTCGCGACACCGGCCGCGGTCTCGCGCGTCGCGCTCCTGATCGCGGTCGTCGCGATCGTCGCGGCCGCGATCGTGCGCCGTCGATCCGCGCGGCGCGGCAGCCCGCCCGCGACCCCGGTCCCGACCCGCGTGCGAACCTAGGGCGGGGGAACGTCCGTGGTCATCCTGCAGCGCAGTCCGACCGTCGCTCCGCGGGGCGGCGCACTCGCGCGCGCCCTCGGCGCGATCCGGCACTCGGCCGGCACGGCGCCCGTCGCCGTCGGCATCGTCGGGACGGTGCTCACGACCGCGTTCTCGTGGGTGCCGTCGCTGTGGTTCGACGAGTCGGCGACCGTCGCGGCGACGAGCCGCTCCCTGCCCGAGCTGCTGCGGATGCTCGGCACGATCGACTCCGTCCACGGCGTCTACTACCTGCTCATGCAGGCCTGGTTCGCGATCGTCGGGTACACCCCGTTCACGCTCCGACTGCCGAGCGCGCTCGCGATCGGCGCGGCGGCCGCGCTGCTCGTGGTGCTGGCCCGGCGCCTGCTGGATCGGCGCACCGCCCTCGTCGCCGGTCTCGTCTTCTGCCTCCTGCCCCGGACGACGTGGATGGGCGCCGAGGGCCGCTCCTACGCGGTCGGCACCCTGCTCGCCGTGGTCGCGACCCTGGTGTTCGTGCGCGCGGTGACCGGGCGCGGCGGGTCCGCCCGGCGGCGCGGCCTCTGGTGGGTCCTCTACGGGGCGGCGGCCGCGATCGGCGCCGCCACCTTCCTCTACCTCGGGCTGCTGATCGCGGCGCACGGCATCGTGGCCCTCGGCGCGCGCCGGCTCGGCATCCTGCCGCGGACCGGCCGGTCGCCCGTGCGCGGCTGGCTCCTCGCAGCCGGGGCGGCCGGGGCGCTCCTGCTCCCGCTCGCCCTGCTCGACCTGCGGGAGGCGGCGCAGATCTCCTGGATCCAGCCGCTCGGCGGGCACGCGGTCCGGTACACGCTCGTCGGGCCGTGGTTCCTCGACAACGTGCCGTTCGCGGTGGCCGGGTGGGTGCTGATCCTGCTCGGCACGGCCGCGCTCGTGCTCCGTGCGCTCCACGGCGTCGATCCGCGCGCCCGGCTCGCGCTCGTGATCGCGCTGCCGTGGCTCCTCGTGCCGATCGGCGTCCTCGTGGCGGTGACGGTCCTCGCGCACCCGGTGTTCTCGCCCCGGTACGTCGCGTTCAGCGCGCCGGCCGTGGCGCTGCTCATCGCAGCGGCGCTCACCGTGCTCCGGCGGCGCTGGATCCCGGTGCTGGGACTCGCCCTGTGCCTCGGACTCACGCTCCCGAGCTACCTCGACCAGCGCACCGTCACGGCCAAGCAGGACTCGTCCTGGGCCCAGGTGGCCGAGCTCCTCACCACCGAGCGGGCGCGGGAGCCGGCCGGCCAGCGCGACGCCGTCGTCTATGGTCCGCTGCGCAACCACCCGGACGCGACGATGCAGGTCGTCGCGCAGGCCTACCCCGCGGCGTTCCGCGGGCTCGTCGACCTGAAGGCCGGCGCGACCGCGGCCGAGCGCGGCACGCTCTGGCAGGGGCGGATCCCGCTGGCCGACGCGCACCCCCGACTGCAGGGCGCCCCGGTGATCTGGCTCGTCACGAGCGACAAGCGCGACTGGCGCCCCGGGGTGACCGAGCAGCTCGCGCAGTGGGGATACCGTCCCGCCACGCAGTGGCACAGCGCCGGGGTGAACGTGGTGCGGTACGTGCGCTGAGCGGGCCCGCTCAGACCGTCACCTGCATCGTGTGGTACCCCGTCGCCCCGTCGGGCAGGACGTCCGCCGTCGTCGCGGTCTGCACCTCGCCGTCGGCGCCGATCGCGCGCACCGCGAGGGTGTGTCGGCCCTTCGCGGCCGTCCAGGGCAGGCGCCACTGCACCCAGGTGTCCGCGGAGATGGGCGTCGAGAGCTCCGCCGGCCGCCACTCGCCGTCGTCGATGCGCACCTCGACGCCGCGCACCCCGACGTGCTGGTGCCAGGCGACGCCCGCGGCGACCATGCCGTCGCCCGAGGGTCGCACGACGTCGATGCGCGACTCGAGCTTGATCGGGCCGCGCTCCGCCCATCCCTCCCTCGTCCAGTAGGCCGTCGCCTTGTCGTACCGCGTGACCTCGAGCTTCACGACCCACTTGGTGGCCGAGACGTAGCCGTAGAGGCCGGGGACCACCATCCGCACCGGGAAGCCGTGCTCGGCGGGCAGGGGCTCGCCGTTCATGCCGACGGCGAGGATCGCCTGGCGCGCCGGATCGCGCAGCGCCTCGATCGGCGTGCTGGCCGTGAAGCCGTCCTGGCTCGTCGACAGCACCATGTCGGCCCCGGCGGCCGGACCGGCTCGCTCCAGCAGGTGCCGGATCGGGTAGCCGAGCCAGCGCGCGTTGCCGATCAGGTCGCCGCCGACCACGTTCGACACGCACGTGAGCGTGGTCCAGCTCTCCTCGAGCGGGAGGGCCAGGAGCTCGTGCCAGGTCAGGGTGATCTTCCGGTCGACCATGCCGGTGATCTCGAGCCGCCAGGTCTCCGGGTCGATCTGCGGCACCTGGAGCGCGGTGTCGATCCGGTAGAACGCGTCGTTGGGCGTGACGATCGGCGCGAGGTCCGGGATGCGGAAGTCGGCCCCGGCCGGCGGTGCGGGCACGGCGGTGGCCGGCGTCGGCAGCTTGAGCGCCTTGCGCGCCGCCGCGACCGTGCGTCCCCCGGCCTCCAGCGCGATCCCGCCGACCGCGGCGAGCGCCCCGACGACGCCGATCCCGACCGCGCGCCCGAGGAAGCCGCGGCGGGTGAGCCCGGCCGCGCTCGCGGTCTCGCCGGGCGTCGGGATCCAGCGCATCAGGAGCCGGATGCCGATCAGCGCCACGAGAGCGGCGACGATCGCGGGGACCGCGTCGAGCGGCGATGCGGCGTGCCGGGTGAGCGCCGCGACGACGCCGACCACGCCGAGCGCCGCCACGATCAGCGACCCGATGGGGGGCCGGCGCAGCTCGACCAGGCCCGCCACGGCGGCGGCGACGACGAGCACGACGCCGACCGTGACGATCAGCACGGTCTTGTCGGCCGTGCCGAACAGGTCGATCACGAGGTGCTTCGCCCACCCCGGTGCCGCGTCGACGAGACCCGATCCGACCACGACGATGGGCGAGGCGGACGGCGCGACGACGCCCGCCGCGAGCTCGCCCAGCCCGACCCCCGCGGCGACCGCGACGACACCGGCGACCGCGGCCGCGAGACGGCGCGCGCGCGTTCCTTCCACCCTCGAACCGTACGGCCTCGTGCTTGGAGCGCGCCGGGCCGACGCGGGCTCAGTCCTCGGCGCGTCCCAGGAGCCGCGCGATGTACGGCGTCGCCGGGTCCGCCCGCAGCTCACCGAGGGCGCCGCGCTGCGTGACGGCCCCCGCCTCCAGCACGACCATCGCGTCCGCGAGGGCCTCGGCGTCGAGACGGCTGTGCGTGACGACGACGACCGGGATGCCGAGGCCCCGCAAGCGCCCGCCGAGCTCGCGCCGGAGGTCGTCGCGCAGCTCCACGTCGAGCGCGGCCATCGGCTCGTCGAGCAGCAGGACGTCGGGCTCCGCCGCGAGCGCCCGCGCGAGCGCCACCCGCTGCGCCTGGCCGCCGGAGAGCTCGTGCGGGTACCGCCCCGCGAGCGCCCCGAGGTCCAGCCGGTCGATCACCTCGGCCACCCGCTCCCGCGCGCGCCGGCGACCGATCCGCACGCGCGGGCCGAAGGCCACGTTGTCGCGCACGTCGAGGTGGCGGAACAGCAGCAGGTCCTGGAAGACGACCCCCACCCGGCGCCGCTCGGCCGACAGCTCCAGAAGCTCCCGTCCATTCACGCGCACCGACCCCGTCGCCGGCAGGAGCCCGGCCATCGCCCCGAGGAGCGACGACTTGCCCGCGCCGTTCGGCCCGACGAGCGCGACGGGCCGGTCCGGCGCCGCCTCGAATGCGGCCGAGATCGTCATCGCGCCGCGCTCGACGGTGAGGTCGGCGACCAGACCCGCGCTCATCCGCGCACCCCGGGCAGCCAGCGGTCGCGCAGCGCGAGCAGCACCGCGACCGAGACGACGAGGAGCACCAGGGCGAGGGCGATCGCCTCGTCGGGGTCGGACTCCAGCGCGAGATAGCTCGCGATCGGGAGCGTGCGCGTGACGCCCGGGAAGCTCCCGGCGAAGGTGATGGTGGCCCCGAACTCGCCGAGCGCCCGGGCGAAGCAGAGCACCGCACCCGCCGCGATCCCCGGCGCGACCGCGGGGACGGTGATCAACCGGAACACCTGGAACGGCGTCGCGCCGAGGGTGACGGCCGCGCCCTCCATCCGCCGGTCGGAGGCGCGCAGCGCCCCCTCCACCGCGAAGACCAGGAACGGCATGGCGACGAACGTCTGCGCGATCACGACGGCCGGGGTCGTGAACGGGAGCGTGATGCCGACGTCGGCGAGGTACCGCCCGAGCACCCCGTTACGGCCGAGGAGCATGAGCAGCGCGATGCCGCCGACGACGGGCGGCAGCACGAGCGGGATCGTCACCGCCGCCCGCAGGAGACGGCGCGGCACCGCGGGCCAGGCCTCGGCCCGCGCGAGCACGATGGCGAGCGGCACGCCGAGCACGAGCGACAGCGCGGTCGTGACGACGCCGGTCGAGAGGGAGAGCCAGAGGGCCTGCCCGACCTCCGGCCGCACGACGAGCGCGGCGAGCGATCCCCACGGCGCGCGGAGGAGGACCGCCACGAGCGGCAGGACCAGGAGCGCGAGCCCGAGGGCCGCGACGATCCCGACGACGACCGACGGGCCGGTGCGCCGCGCGGGACGGCGGCCGGGACTACGGCGCGGCGCCGAAGCCGGCATCCTTCAGCGCCTTCGTGCCGACCGGCCCGAGGACGTAGGCGACGAACGCCTTCGCCGCCGCGGGGTTCGGCGCGTTCTTGAGGACCACGATCGGATAGTCGTTGATCACGGTCGTCGCCTCCGGCACCGACACGGTCGTCACCTTGCCGTCGGCGGACTTCGCGTCGGTCACGTAGACGAGCCCGGCATCCGCCTCGTCCAGCTCCACCTTCGAGAGCACCTGCTTGACGTCCTGCTCGAGGCTCACCGGCGTGACGGGCACGCCCGTCTTCTGCAGGAGGGTCTGCGCCGCCGATCCGCACGGCACCGTCACGTCGCACAGCACGACCTTCAGGCCGGGCTTGGACAGGTCGGAGAGCTTCGTCACCCGGCCCGGGTTGCCCTTCGGCACGACGAGCTCGAGCACGTTGGTCGCGAACTCGGTCGGGTTCGACGCGAGGCCCGCCCGGGTCACGGTCGTCATGGGCGCGTCGGCGGCGGAGGCGAACACGTCGACCGGAGCGCCTTGGACGATCTGCTGCGCGAGCGCGCCGCTGCCGCCGTAGGTGAGGGAGATCGTCACGCCCGGGTGCAGCTTGTGGAAGCCCGCACCGAGCGCATCGAACGTCTCGGTGAGCGATGCGGCCGCGAGCACGGTGACCGAGCCGGACAGCCCGTCCGTGTCGGCGCTCGGCGTGGACGAGGGCGCGGCGGCACCGGCCGAGCAGCCCGCGAGCGCGAGCAGCGCGGCGAGCGCGAGGGGGGCGAGACGACGGACGCGCATTCAGGACTCCCCGGGAAGGTCGACGACGACCGTGGTGGCCTTGACGCTCGCGGACGCGAGCATGCCCGGTTCGAGACCGAGCTCCTCGGCCGCCTCGCGCGTCATGAGCGAGACGACGCGGAACGGACCGGCCTGCAGGTCGACCTGCGCCATGACGCCGTCCTTCCGCACGGCGGTCACGATCCCGACGAAGCGGTTGCGGGCGGAGGTGCGCGCGGCGGGGAACGCGTCGGCCATGGCCTCGCGCGCCGGATTCTCGACGAGCAGCGGGAGCAGATCGACGCCCTCGACGGTGTGATGCGGGCCGTCCTTGCGGATGCGCAGCCTGCCGCTCTCGCCCCAGCGCCGGACGGTGTCGTCGCTCACGCCCAGCAGGGCGGCCGCCTCGGCGATGCGGAACTCGGTCATGCGGCCCCCCGTCTTCCGCGTCTGCGGTCGGATAGGCCCACTCTAAGCGCGGATGCGTCCAGCGCGCCCACGACCGGAAGCAGGAGAATCGGGAGGGTGCCGGTCGATCCGCAGTCCCCGCGCTACCTGCGCCAGCGCACGCTCGCCGGATTCGGCGGCGCGGCCCAGGAGCGACTCGCCGCCGCGCACGCCGTGGTGATCGGCGCGGGAGGCCTCGGCAGCGCCGTCCTGCCCGCGCTCGCCGCAGCGGGGGTCGGGCGCATCACCGTCGTCGACGACGACGTGGTCGAGCTCTCGAACCTGCACCGGCAGACGATCCACGGCGCCGCGGATGTCGGGCGGCCCAAGGCGGACTCCGCGGCCGACGCGCTCGCCCGTCTCTCGCCCGAGACCGTCGTGGTCGCCCGGCGCGCGCGCTTCGACGCGACCACCGCGGCGGCGCTCCTCGCCGACGCCGACGTCCTCGTCGACGGGAGCGACACCGCCGCGACCCGGTATCTGGCCGACGACGCGGCGGCCGCCGCCGGGATCCCGCTGGTGTGGGGGTCGGCGCTCGGTTGGGCCGGACAGGTCGGCGTCGCCTCCGAGGCCGCGGGCGTCGGATACCGCGACCTCTACCCGCACGACGGGACCGCCGACGACCTCAGCTGCGAGATCGTGGGCGTCCTCCCCACCGTGTGCGCCGTGATCGGCGGCCTCATGGCGGGCGAGACGATCAAGGTGCTCACCGGGCTCGGCGATCCGCTCCTCGGGCGCGCGCAGCTCTACGACGCGCGCAGCGGGTCGCTCCGCGAGGTCGTCTACCGGCGCGCGGCGGACCGTCCGGCCGCGGCGCCGTTGCCCGAAGCCGATGGCAATGCCGATGCCGACGCCGATGCCGACGCGGTCCGGCCCGCCGAGCTCGACGACGTGCTCCGCCGCGACGACGCGCTGCTGCTCGACGTGCGCGAGCGCGACGAGGCGGCCGCGGCGCCGCTGCCCGCATCGGTGCTGCCCGCGTCGGCGCTCATCCCGCTCGGCGAGCTGCCCCGACGGGTGGCGGACCTCGACCCCGCCCGCGCGATCGTCGTCGTGTGCGGGCGCGGGATCCGCTCCCGCACGGCCGTCGACGTGCTGCGCGCCGCCGGCTTCCGCGCCCGCCACGTCGCCGGCGGCATGGACGCGCTGCGTCGGATGCCGGTGGTCGGCTGATGGCCCGCACCCCCGTCGACGTGCACCTCGCCCGGGTCGCGGCGATGCTCGAGCCGCTCCGCTCCCGCGCGTCGGAGAGCGTCGCGCTGTCCGACGCCCTCGGTCGGGTCGTCGCCGCCTCCGTGGTCTCGCCGATGGATCTGCCGCCGTTCCGCAACGCGCAGATGGACGGGTTCGCCGTCCGGGCGGCCGAGCTGCCCGGGGAGCTGGCCGTCGCCGCCGACATCCCCGCGGCCGCCGGGACCCCCGCTCCCCTCGCACCGGGGACGGCCGCCCGGATCATGACCGGCGCCCCGGTCCCGGACGGGGCGGACGCGGTCGTGCCGGTCGAGGCGAGCCGGGTGTCGGGCGACCGGGTCGATCTTCCCGCGACCGCCCCGGGGACGTTCGTGCGCGAGCGCGGATCGGACCTGACCGCGGGTGCCGAGCTGATCCCCGCGGGGACACGCCTGGCCTCGCGCCACCTCGCCGCGGTCGCGGCCGCCGGGCTCACCCGGGTGGATGTGCTCCAGCCGGTGCGGATCGCCGTGATCAGCACCGGCAGCGAGCTCGCCGCACCCGGGGATCCGTTGGCGCCCGGCCAGATCCCGGACGCGAACGGCATCGCCCTCGAGGCGGCCGCCCGAGCGGCCGGCGCCGACGTGGTCCACCGCGGTCGCGTCGCCGATGCACCCGACGAGCTGAGTGCCGTGCTCGATGCCGCGGCCGCCGCGGGGGCGGAGCTGATCGTGACGAGCGGCGGGATCTCGATGGGCGACTACGAGGTCGTGCGCGAGGTCCTGGAGCCCCGCGGAGCCGTGGTCGACGTGCTCGCGATGCAGCCCGGCGGGCCGCAGGCGCTCGGCGAGTGGAGCGGGATCCCCGTCGTATGCTTCCCCGGGAACCCGGTCTCGAGCCAGCTGAGCTTCGAGATCTTCCTGGCGCCGGGGCTCCGCCGGATCGCCGGGATCCCGGGTCCCCGTCGCGGCGACGCCGAGCTGGCGCGCGACATCACCTCGGTGGCGGGGAAGCGGCAGTACCTCCGGGGCCGCCGGCTCCCGGACGGCACCGTGGAGACGGTGGCGGGTCCGAGCTCGCACCTGGTCGCGGCCCTCGCCGCGGCCGACGTGCTGCTGGTGGTGCCGGAGGATGTGACGACGATGAGCGCGGGAGAGAGCGTGGAGACGTGGGATCTGTGAGCGGATTGACCCATCTCGACGACGAGGGGCGGGCCCGGATGGTCGACGTCGGCGCGAAGCCGGTGACCCGCCGGGTGGCCGTCGCCGAAGGGCGGCTCGAGACGACCGCGGAGGTGATCGACCTCATCCGCGACGGGCGCATGCCCAAGGGCGACGTGCTCGCGACCGCGCGCATCGCGGGCATCTCCGGCGCCAAGCGCACGAGCGAGCTGATCCCGCTCGCCCACCTGCTGCCGCTCGATCAGGTCGCCGTCGAGCTGGAGCTCGACGGGACCGCGGTCGGCATCCGCGCGACCGTCGCCGTCACCGCGCGCACCGGCGTCGAGATGGAGGCGCTGACCGCCGTCGCCGTCGCGGGTCTCGCGCTGCACGACATGGTCAAGGCCGTCGATCCGGACTGCGTGCTCGGCGGCATCCGACTGGTCGCCAAGTCGGGCGGCAAGGGCGACCTGGCCGCCGAGGTCGATCGGACCCGCGCCGTCGTGATCGTCTCGTCGACCCGCGCGGCCCGCGGGGAGCGCGAGGACGCCACCGGGCCGGTCATCGCCGCGTGGCTGCGCGAGCGCGGGATGGAGGCCGAGGTCGTCGTGACGGCCGACGCGGATCTCCTCCCGGCGCTCCGCTCCGCCGTCGCGGCAGGCCCGGCCCTGATCCTGACGACCGGCGGCACCGGCGCCTCGCCGTCGGACCGGACCCCGGAGTCCACCCGCGCCGTCGTCGACCGCGAGCTGCCCGGCATCGCCGAGGCCATCCGCGCCGCGGGACGCGCGGCCGTGCCGACGGCGGCCCTGTCGCGCGCGACCGCGGGCCTCGCGGGCCGGACCGTCGTCGTCAACCTGCCCGGCTCGACGGGGGGCGTGCGCGACGGCCTCGCCGTGCTGGCCGACCTCCTGCCCCACCTGCTCGATCAGGTCGCGGGCGGCGACCATGGCTGACGCGCTCGCCCGGATCGTCGAGGGGCCGATCGACCGCGCCGAGCTCGAGGCGTTCGCGACGACCTCCGCGGACGGGGCCGTCGTCGTGTTCGAGGGCGTCATCCGCGACCACGATCACGGGGAGGGCGTGACCGCGCTCGACTACTCCGCGCATCCCGACGCGGCCGCATTCCTGCAGACGATCTGCGACCGGGTGGCGGAGGAGTCCGGCCTGCGGATCGCGGCCGCGCACCGGATCGGGCACCTCGTGATCGGTGACGTCGCGCTCGTGGCCGTCGTGGCGGCGGCGCACCGCCGGGAGGCGTTCGCGACGTGCGCGCGCCTCGTCGACGAGATCAAGGCCGGGGCGCCGATCTGGAAGCGCCAGGAGCTGGCGGACGGCGCCACCGAGTGGGTCGGCCTCTAGCCCCGCTCAGCCGCCGGCGAAGGGCGGGAGCACGTCGACCCGCCCGGCGAGCCGCACCGCGCGGTCGCGGGTGACGACGCCGTCCGCGAGCACCGATCCGCGCTCCAGCACCCGGACCATCGCCGGCCCGTACCGTCGCGCCAGCTCCTCGTGGAGCTCGCCGACGGTCGACGCCGTGAGCGTCTCCTCCTCGCGCCCGGCCGCCTCGGCCGCCGCCGCGAAGTAGCGCACGACGACCTCAGCCACCGATGGCGCCCATCGTGCGCACCGGGCGCCGGAAGCCGGGATCGTCGACGCCGTGCCCGCGGGGCTTGCCCCACATCGCGCGCTGCCAGGCGGCGGCGAGCTCGTCGTCGGTCGCGCCGCCGCGCAGCAGCCCGCGCAGGTCGGTCTCGTCGTCGGCGAAGAGGCACGAGCGGACCGTACCCTCCGCGGTCACGCGGGTCCGGTCGCAGGCGGCGCAGAAGCTCCGCGTCATCGAGGCGATCACGCCGACGGTGGCCGCGCCGCCGTCGACCCGCCACTCCTCGGCCGGGGCGCCGGGATCGTCGCGTCCGACGGGCTCGAGCGCGAACCGCGTCCCGAGGACGTCGAGCAGGTCCTGCGCCGACACCATCGCGTCGAGGGTCCAGACGCCGTCGGCGTCGAGCGGCATCTGCTCGATGAAGCGCAAGCGGACCCCGCGGTCCAGCGCCCAGGCGAGCAGCTCGGGGGCGTCGTCGAGCGTCTCGCGCATGAGGACCGCGTTGACCTTCACGGGACCGAGGCCGGCGGCGAGCGCCGCGTCGATCCCGGCGAGGACGGCCGGCAGGCGATCGCGGCGGGTGAGCGCGGCGAAGTGGGCGCGGTCCACGGTGTCGAGCGAGACGTTGACCCGGGTGAGGCCGGCGGCGACCAGCGCCTCCGCGCGGCGGTCCAGCCCGATCCCGTTCGTGGTCATGGCGAGCGGGATGCCGGGCGCGGCCTCGGCGCTCCGGCGCACGACGTCCACGACATCGGCGCGCGTGAGCGGTTCGCCGCCCGTGAACCGGACCTCGCGGACCCCGAGCCGGTGGACGCCGATCCCCACCAGCCGCGCGATCTCGTCCGCGCTCAGCAGCTCCTCGCGCGGAACGACCGGCAGCCCCTCCGCGGGCATGCAGTAGGTGCAGCGGAGCGAGCACGCCGTCGTGAGCGAGACGCGCAGGTCCCGCGCCACGCGGCCGAAGCGGTCGACCAGCTCGCTCATCCCCACACCCTACGTTCGGTGCCGGCGGCCCGCCGGGGCATCACGCGCTCGGATCCGCGCGGAGCACGCGGATGCCGCGCACGTCGAGCGCGAGTCCGTGCAGCACCAGCATGACCGAGGTGCAGTGCGGGCAGCGTCCGATCCCGTCGCGCCCGTCGAGCGTGACCACGAGCTCCGCGATCATGCTCACGGTCCCGCAGCCCGCGCATTCGGCGTGCATCGCCGTGAGGTCGCCGCCGAGCAGGTCCGCGAGCGGACCGGCGAGGGCGTTGCCGTCGAGGTGACCCATCAGCTGCCTCCGAAGCGTTCCGTGCGGATGTCGCCCGCCGGGTGGCCGAGCTCCTGCAGCCAGTCCGCCACCTGCTCCACGAACCCGGTGGGGCCGCAGACGAAGATGCGCGGACGCTCCGCGACCGGCACGACGAGGGCGGCCAGGCGCTCCCGGGTGATCCGACCGGCGGGCACGGACGCGTCGGCGGGGGCGACGCGCGAGTACACGAAGTCGAGCTGGAGCGGGGACGCGGCTGCCGCCTCGGCGAGCTCCCGGCGGTAGAAGACGTCGTCCGGAGTGCGGACCGAGTAGAGCAGCCGGAACGGGGTCGCATCCGCCGACGCCGCATGGGCGCGCGTCATCGCGAGCAGCGGGACGACGCCCGAGCCGCCCGCGATCAGCTGCACCGGCCGCGGATCGCCGGGACGCCACACGAAGTAGCCGCCGAGCGGTCCGTGCACCT
>Ga0247757_10000868_pt1 | contig 22929 bp, 24 predicted proteins | sample UWRJL126311R4_FD_180929 | JGI IMG/M metagenome (GOLD analysis project Ga0247757, IMG submission 180929) | Plant litter microbial communities from Arlington Agricultural Research Station in Wisconsin, United States - UWRJ-L126-311R-4 | ecosystem: Environmental > Terrestrial > Plant litter >...
AGTCGTGGAACAGCGTCACATCATGCACCCCCCACATCTTCCTTGCCCGCCCCAGCGGATGACCCCCGCCTTCTCTAGCTACAGTGGATAAATCTAACTGCCGAGTATTGCGCATGATGCTCCTGCAGCCTAGCTCCGTCACTCTAGTGAAGTGTAAGTATATCTCTTAGCTTGTTATCCCACAAGTGTACGTCCCCTCTCGACTCACGTTGCCATGGCGCCAGAATCGGTATTTGTGTCACTACGGGTGTGCCTGTCGCTCCTCGTCGCCGTTTTCGCCGTCACCCTACTTCGCGACGTTTGGGTCCGGTATCGCATGCCCCCAGGCCCGACCCCGCTCCCTTTCATAGGCAACAAGCTTCAGCTGCCCAGATCGCGTCCCTGGATTCAGTTCCAACAATGGTCGAAGCAGTATGGCCCGATATTCACAATATGGATTGGAAGGAAGCCCACTGTCATTATTTCAGACCCTGTGGTAGCCGCTGAGTTGATGGAAAAGAGGAGCACCAAGTATTCGTCAAGACCGCGCATGGTGGCCATGGGAGAGATACTGTGGGATGGAGCCAGTGTGCTGGTACAGCCGTATGGCAAGGAATGGAGCATCAGGAGAAAACTGCTGCATCAAGCGCTGACGCCCAAAGCGCTCAGACTGTATAAACCAGTCCAGACAGCAGAGGCTACGCGCCTATGCTGCCAACTACTGCAAGCGCCAGCTGACTGGGAAAAACTCTTGGAGCGCTTCACATCTAGTATTGTCTTTTCGGTCGCATATGGTCACCGCATCGATTCTCTGAACGCCCAAGTCATTCACCAGCGCTTCAAGTTCATGCACTACTCTGCCTCACTAAACGTGCCTGGGAAATATGTGGTGGAATCCTTCCCAGTCCTAAAGCATGTTCCAGATGTCCTGGCACCTTGGAAGGCCGAGATCAAAGCTCACGGTAAAGAGGAGGCGGAAGCAAACATGCGTCTAGTTGATCTGGTACGGGCTGATATCGCGCGCGCAAAGACAAATGGAGACGATATTCCGGACTCCCTTTGCAAGTTACTTTTAGACCTTCGTGAGAAGGAGCACATTCCTCTATCCAACCGAGACTTCTCTTTCATTCCGGCATCTCTCTTTGGTGCGGGTTCCGATACGACAGCATCAACTCTTTGTACTGCCTTTTTGGCAATAATAACACATCCAGAAACCTTACATGCGGCACACGCCGAGTTAGATGCTGTTGTAGGATCGGAAAGAAGCCCTGCCTTTGAAGACGAGCCTAATTTGCCCTACATTCGTGCTCTGGTCAAGGAAGTTCTTCGGTGGCGGCCTGTCGCTGTACTGGGCGGAACGCCGCATGCGTCAACAGAAGATGATAATTATGAGGGTTACTATATTCCTGCAGGTACCACGGTTTTGGGCAACTCTTGGGCCATCAATCTCAACGAAGAGTATTATCCGAACCCACACCACTTCGACCCTTCGCGTTTTCTCGAGAGGACTGCTGCCGAGAAGACCTGGAAATCACATCCCGCTAAATCTGGGCATTCATCTTTTGGTTGGGGCCGTCGAATCTGCCCTGGAGCGGACTTGGCGGCGAATAGTCTATTCATTGCTTTGGCCAAGATCTTGTGGGCATTCAATCTTTTAGCCTCCAAAGGTGTTACCTACGACACATTTGCGTACACGGAAGGGTTTAATATCCGACCCCAGAAGTTTGTTTGTGAAATAAGAGTGAGAAGCGAGGGGCACAAAAAGGTCCTCGAGCGGGAAGTAGAGTACGCAGAGAAAGTCTTGGAGACGTTCACGCCGTTTACAGAATAGAGAGCGCGTGCAAAGAAGCGATACTATAAAGGCAAGCAATTACTTCTCCCTCGGTGTTGGAACTCTACATCGAGTCTGCATGAAAGTACTTGCGCCTCCAACCATGTCCAGGAAGGGTCGTGCTACCCTGAGAACCTCTGCGAACTTGCAGCACGACAAAACCGGGCAACAAAAGTATACTTAATCTATAAAACTGGAATCCTCGCGCATGTCCACAGTGGCTGCGGATTTTTATAGACTACCAATGCATGCATTCGTTAATTCGAGATACCTAAGTGTGCTCGCCTGCTCCTTAGAGTTAGCCTAACAGGCACGCAATGCTCTTATCAGCCTTAGCGGAATGGACTATATGCGCTCGCAAAGAACCCACACGGCTGTGCAGAGCAAATTTGTATTGCGATGTTTCGCAAAGCTCTCCGGATGCCCACGAACGCCTAATTCCCAGGCTTACCTATTGGCATGTTTGAGAGCCAATGGTAGCAGGTCCGACTACGGCAACGCGTTGAGAGCGGTTGACTTTCTCTCACGTCAGCTTCTGGGCTTGCTGGCCTCTTGTTGTTGTTTTGGGTGACCTAGAACTTCGCCCATAGTACCGATTTGTACAACTCTCCGCCAGATGATTGGTACAACTTCTACTAGATCTTACAGGTTTACCTACTAAGGCGCTCTAACAACTAAGTATCCACCGTACAGGCGGTGAGATGATTCGAACGAAACTAGTCTGGGAGGCTGTTAAATCCTTCCGTAGCTCTTTGCTTAGGAATCCTTGCCCACTTAGGTTATAGGCTATAAAAAGCATCGCGAGAGCCCCACTCTAGACTGCAACGTACCATTTACTCAACAAGTGCATTATTGCCACGCCACGGAGGCAATCTGTGACTGTGCCGTAAAATATTTTGGTCAAATTGGCTTGAACACCTCTCGACCACTCATTCTCGCTACTCGCACACTCGCCAGACATTCGACCAAGGATCACATCGCGCACGCTCTGTAATCTGTCAAAAAGAAATCACCTAGTAGCCATCACCACAATGTCGGAGGCTACCAACACCAAAACACCCAACCCATTGAACCCTTCTACCCTCAAAAATCGCTATGAGATCCGCCAACTGGGACCCGAGCACGTCGAATGGGCTAAATCCATCGTCATACACAGTAATCTCTTTTACTCACCTGTGTGGCCCCTCCTGTACCCTGATAACCTCAATGGCCGGCTCTTCGACGCTATGAATGCCGCCGAGTACCTCATCGCGCATCAGATCGCGAGCGGGCACTCGTTCGGCGTTTTCGACACGGAGTACAAGTTCAAGCGTGAGGAGAGCAAAGCCACGGGTGGTAGGCTGTGGTGGAATGCAAGTGAGAAGAGCGTTGAAGAAGAGCAAGGGTTCCAGGCCGAGGGGCAACGCTTGTGCGACCAGATGGATTTTCCGCTTGTGAGCGTTGCGTTGAGCTACGACGGCGCGGATCCATTGGACATGGAGCAATTAGCGGCCTTGATGGCTACGCTCCCACATTTCGGCCTCATTTACCACATCCTGGAGGAGGGTGACAAGCGCGACCCAGAGAGCTGGAAGCCAAAGGCGCATAGAGAAGTGCTTATGCGTAACGCGACAAGCACGAGGCACGACTACGAGGGCGAGCAGATCATGGCGGGGTTGGCAAGGTGGCTGATGCGTGAGGCGGACGCCAGAGGGTTCAGAGGTATCCAGATCGAGTGCGTGCATGACGCAGTGACGCATGTTTGGTCGAAGCCTCCAGCGCCCTATTCAGGAGGCGTAATCAGTGAATTTCACACAGGGACGTGGAAGAACGAAGAGGGTAATATAGCTTTTGCGCCGGCTCAACAGAGGATCACAAAATGCTACGTCGAGTTGAAGCCAGAAGCCGCAAACTAGCATGTCAAATGAGAATGATCTTATGTGTAAAAGGGTGTAGGCCAAGTGGTTGAATGAAAATTGATTCGCTTGCTCCAGACTTGTCAACCCATCACGGTCATTCACCATCCCTGCATCCCTTCACCCCCCACACCACTTGACATCCATGTCCAGTCCATATCGCCCCAATCAAGAGGCTCAACGCCAAACCCTACTGAAGAATGCAAAGAGTCAGTTACATTTGTCAGCAAGTCTGGTTGGGCGAAGCTATTAGATATATCAAAGGCTACAGGATCCAGGCCCATAGGCATTTGCATAGGTACAGATACCTGCTGTGGTGCGGGCCTCAGCCTTATGCAGTCAGTCACAAGTTTCTGTAAGAAGCCGGGCAGTTTCTGATCGTTGGAAGCGGAATTCGAGCCTTCGGATTGCGTAGAGCTCATGGCCTCAACGATTCCAGGTGCTGGTCTAAAGAGCAGGTTGCTCAGTCAGTACACAAGAATCAGACGAATATGAGCAATAGTACATACCCTGAATCCTGGATACCGAGAGCAGATTTGCGAGCTTCCCATGCTTGAAGGACAACTTTTGAGATGATGCTGGCAAGTGGATTTACATTTCCCAACCAATTTGTGAAGCGTGCAGAGTAATTATCGCTCATCACTTTCCACCCCTTTTCGGCCAACCTCCCGGCCGGCCGTCGTCGAAGGTCTTGCACTACGTGAATGTATGCCTGGAATGGAAATTGTAAGATCGTCATGGTGAACCAGAGAAACGATTTGGTGAGCGGCGAAGTCAATAACAGCGTGTCACATTCGAAGAGAGTGAGTGCATAGCCCAATGCTGTGTCACGCTGCGCATCCGATTGTTTCGCAGAAGCACGGGCATGCCGTGCGTAGTGTGCTAATAGACGGTTTTTGGCAATGTAACCGCGCGCCATCCATATCGTCATGAAGTGCAATGGATTTTCTGGGTTGCAGGACTTGAGATAACGATCCTGGATTGTCTTCTCCACATACCCCAATTCGTCCTCGTCAGAACTATCAAGTTTAGGGAATGGTCGAGCTAGGGATTTCAACAAGGGATTTGTAAAATCGAGCCAGAAAGAACTGTAACGAGTAAAGTCTGCAATCTCACTCCGCACTACAGAGAAAATTGCTTCGGTTATATTTCCTTGGTTCGGAGGCGTATGTTTCATCTCTGGACGAAGGTCAAAGTCGCCAATGTTGGCGGGGGTCTTGCAATCCCAGGTAGGAGCAAGGACGCTGCATCTGAAGTCAGACATTTCGGACACTCGGTTATCTAGATGGACAAGTGACCACCATAAACGACGGCGCATTTCAGCTTCGAGTGCGGTATATTTGGCGTTTACTGTTTCACTATGGAGACCCATATGTTGTGCGAGGCGTACTGCAACTCCAAGAGTAGTAGAGAGTGAGCGCGGCTCAGCGTAGGGCTTGAATGCTATCTGTGATCGATAAGTTTGTATAGTGGACTTGAATGCTGGAGGAAGAATTTCATAGCAAGACTGTTTCCCCGTAACATGGCGCTAAAATAGAATAGAGCGAAGACGTACGAGATAGAAGAATAATGCAGTCAAGCAATCTAGATCACTAGTTCGCAATACTTGAGAGCGTAGCAGAGCCTGCTGACATCCGAGTTGAAATCCTGCTAAGAGTATCTTACTATCCTTTCCGAAGAAGCTAACGCAGTCGTCCTCTGGTAACGTCAGGATAGAGACGCAGTATATGCTGAACATCAAAGCTTCCAAAGCTGGACTAATGGCCTCAAGATTTGTCGCGGCATCGATTATACGCGTCTGGAGCGTGGGACTGTGGGTGATCTTGAGAAGAGGATCTACATTCTCAAGATACACTTGCCATAGTTTGAATATCTGGACTTGCTCAGGATGAAGAGTTGAAAGATCAATGTCTATACGGGATCCGAAAAGGAACTTGCCGTCATCGTCCTCGAATAGGGGAGCAAGGGCCTTTTTCACTGTCGAAGGGTGAACGTGAGATTGGGAGGTTTCACCATCACCATACTCGTCCTGATCAGTTTCTTCTTCGTCGGAAGAAGACTGAGACTGGGGTGAGGAATTAGAGAATGCTTGTTACTACGAGTACGATACGAATCCTCTACGTACCCTTTGGTTCATAGCACGCCAAATATTTCTGCATAGATTAGTTGAGTCGCGATACTACGGCCAAAAGAAATCGTTTCGTTCTGCGTACATGGTCTCGGAACGGGGGACTTCATTGTCTTGTTCCAGATGGTTGGAAGGGAAATCAGTAAGAGTAACCGCTTGCACTTTTGAGCTAAGCTCAGAGCTATCATTCATGTAGTCTTTGCCAAGAAGTCAGTAGATTTCTCCCGGATGACGAAAACAGTAATGGATTGAATATAGTATACAACATTATGTACCTTGTGTGCTTGTCGTAAATTGTTCGGTGGAGCTTGGAGCATGCAAAGGCTCGAACGCTATGTTGTTGTGTCGTAGGAGACTCTCGTACCGCCGAAGACGCTCCAATAGTTCACGTTCAGGAAATCGCTTGCGTCGCTGTCGTGGTATTAACCCAGCTGGTATACATTTTGCACCTACTTTGGAACAATTGGCGCATGGAAATTTTCTGTCGCATTTGACCTTGCGATTCTGGCAGAGAACACACGCCAGTACGCGTTTGGTCGAGGCAGCTTGACTACTGGGTTCCGAGGACATTTCAAAAGCCCGATTAAGCAATATACGAGCGCTTCGCACTCCCAGTCGAGGCTGTCGAGTCAATCGAAAACAAGGGTATGTCAGAAGCTTGTGGGGGTGTGAAAGCTGTCCAGATGGGATTTTCAGGTACGCGGTTCGGGGTTTTCTAATCCCCGTCTCTATGTCATCGATTTTACTAGGATTGTGGGTATCCTTGTGTGTTCGATATGGTACAAGCTACTGAATTGATAACCAGAAGGAGATACCACGCATAGCTGTCAATCAAACATTGAAGCATCTGGTGTTTCACCGCATCACCAATGGACTCGACATGAAAGTGGTCGGAGATGGGATGCCACCGTCCGCGGTCTAACTAATTTAAGTTAGCGGCTTGTTGTCTTGCTAGGTTTATTGTTAACTCACTTGGACTTTTTTTTTCATCTGACATCACCATCCGATTGCACAGAGTGCATTTTAAAGGTCCGTATCGTGGTTTTCAAATCGCCGGTAGCTCCCTATACACAAACCGGGTAAGATGCCGGTGCGTTGGCGTCCTTGTTGGCCCCCATTGAGACCGCATCTGGTTGCACCGTCCGTTCCTCCGCGTCACCACTTCTCTGCCAACGTAGTCATGTTGTTTATATAAGGTGTGGTCAGAGAATATATCTCTTCTATATCAGAGCCATTCGCCCCATCAATACTTTGTTGCCCCCTCCTATATCCTATCATGTCAAGGTTGAACGTTCTGATCTCAGGTGCCTCTATCGCAGGCCCCATGGCGGCCTACTGGTTCGCAAAGGCAGGCGCTACTGTGACCATAATTGAGCGTTTCAACAAACTACGTCCCGGAGGACAGAATGTCGATATACGCACATCCGGGGTTTCCATCATGCGTATGATTCCGGGAATGGAGGAGGCGGTGCGAGCAAAGTCAACCACGCAGGATGCCATTGAGTTTGTCAATGCTAAGAATGGCAAGGCGTACGCGACCATGAAGCCAGTGAGTCAGCTCTACACTTCCCCACTTAGTTAATGCTGCGCTAATCCAGCGTTCTGCAGTCTGGAGATGCAAACCAACAAAACCTGCTCTCAGAATTCGAGATTTTCCGTGATGACCTTGCGCAGATTCTGTATGACTTCACTAAGGACAACCAGAACATCCGCTACGTGTTTGGCGAGCAGATCACTTCGATAAAGCAAAAGGAGGCTGGTCCAGTTACGGTCGACTTCATGAACGGCGTGTTACCCAGAGCCGATTATGATCTCGTCGTCGCCTGTGATGGGGCAACATCTAGAACACGTGCTCTGGGCCTGGGTTGTGGTGTCCGCGATCATCTCCATACTCTCAACATGTTGGCAGCCTATGGTTCAACAGAGAAGGATTATCTCGTTGGCAGAAAAGCAGGCCAGATGTGCAGTACTGTTGGCGGCCGTGCTTTTGGTGTGGGACCAGACCCAGCCGGAGGAAACCGCATCTGCGCGCTGGCACTATTCCCACCCAGCGATGCCGAGGCCATGGAACCGTTTCGCACGGCGCAGAAGCAAGGTAACAAAGCGCTCAAGAGTTATCTGGTGCAACACTACGCTGGAGCGGGTTGGAAGGGCGAAGAGTTGGTTGCAGACCTTGTTGAGGCTGAGGACTTTTACGCCTCAGAGATGGTACAGATCAAAGTACCTCACCTTTACAACGGCGGGTTTGTGCTGGTTGGCGACGCGGGGTACGCGGCGGGGCCCACAGGCGGGGGGACGACTCTGGCTATGACGGGTGCATACATACTCGCAGGGGAGATGGGCAAACACAAAGGTGATGTTGCGGCAGGATTACGAGCATATGAGGAGCGAATGCGGCCCATCATTGCTGATATGCAGACCATTCCACCGGGGGTGCCTACTTTCATCGCGCCGCAGACGAGATGGGGAATCTGGCTGCGTGACCTCCTCCTCATTACTGTGACATGGGGGAGTGGAAAGCTTTCGTGGGTACTGAAGTACCTGGCTCCGGCGTTTGGAGGGGATAAGTACAACCTCCCAAGATACTCGTGGGAGAGGTGATAGAAAAGACAGACCGAGGACTGGAGAGGATGCGACGAGAAGTGTATATACCCCACTCAGATTTTTTGGTCATTTTTTAGTAGAGTAAGATGACCTGGTTAGAGTAACGACAGATTTGCTCGCTGCTTGAGAGGTTGGGATGGTTGCTGTTGATCACGTGCAATAAGCCCGGCATTCGACTACCCAATCTATCTAACCGATGCCGGGGTTTCTTTTCCTAAAAACACTCAAGACGCTCGCTCTGCCAACCGACACGGCCCGACGCACGCATGGCCAAACCTATATCATCACTAGATACCGGCAGTTTTGGTGTGTTTCAAATGAATACTGCCACCACTGTATGCAAGTTTCGGCCTCCGTCTTACCGTCTCTATTACCAAAGCCGACCCAGATCCATAGCCTCGCTTCGCGGGCCAACCAGCTGCTGAGCCCCAAGGCCCGGCCGCCGATGTGGGTGGGCTAATCCGACGAGGGAACTTTTTTGACCGACCCCACAAGAGACCTCGCCCGCACTCGTCGCCCTATAATCCCCCTTCGGCGCGCTCTGTTGCACTGCGCTCCCGCACGCGTGCCCAGTCACACCTTTTACCTTTACCACGTCGCCATGTCAAACCTGTTCGCACCCCAATATGTCCAGGGCGTGTATATTCCTTCGGCCCTGCTGCTAGTGGGGACCGCCATCATCAAGAAGGAATGGCTACCCTTTGCCGCCATTCTGGCTGCTGCGCTGGGCGGCTGGAAGGTGTACAGCAATGGTACGCGACTCATTCTCTGGTATCTGTGCCATCCTTCTGACTGTAGCAGCTCCCCGCAAGGTACTCAAGCCCACAGAGTTTCAGGAGTTTGAGCTCAAGGAGAAGACCGTCCTCTCACACAATACGGCCATGTATGTTAACAAGGAGTCCATGAACCCACTTGCTGACAGCTACCTAGCTACCGCTTCAAACTTCCTCGTCCTACCGATGTCCTCGGCCTCCCTATCGGCCAGCACATTTCCCTGGCCGCCACCATTGCCGGCCAGCCCAAGGAAGTTGTCCGCTCGTACACGCCCATATCCTCGGATGAAGACAAGGGCTATGTCGATCTGCTCATTAAGTCGTACCCGACCGGCAACATCTCCAAGCACGTCGCATCACTCATGGTTGGCCAGACAATGAAGATCAAGGGTCCCAAGGGTGCCATGGTATACACTCCCAACATGGTTAGGCATTTCGGTATGATTGCTGGAGGCACTGGTATCACACCCATGCTACAAATCATCAAGGCTATCCTTCGTGGACGCGAGGCTGGCGACAGGACAGAGGTCGATCTCATCTTTGCCAATGTGAACCCTGAGGACATTCTGCTCAAGGAGGACATTGATTCGATCGCGGCCAAGGACCCCAAGTTCAGGGTGCACTATGTTCTTAACAACCCACCTGAAAAATGGACTGGTGGCGTCGGTTTTGTCACTGCCGACATGATCAAAGCCAAGCTCCCTGCCCCCGCATCCGACGTCAAGATCCTTGTCTGCGGTCCCCCGCCTATGGTCTCTGCCATCAAGAAGGCCACCGAGAGTCTAGGTTATGAGAAGGCACGAGCTGTCAGCAAGCTTGAGGATCAGGTCTTCTGCTTCTGAACAGGTCTGAAGACAGTGTTCTTTTACTTTAGAAAGGTGCATGGTGTGGGCCGTGTGCCCTTGGCTAGAAGGTGGCTCGCACCAAAAAGATTTCTGTGCATGCTCAGAGGGGTCAGGTCAATATACCCATCGATTCGACGCTCTGCGCATTAGTATTTACATCCCAGCGCTGTAGGATATCACCGAAGCTATTCAAGCCTTTGGTGTATAAGCGAATGGAATTTTGTAGCTACGACAATGTTCAAAGGGATCTCAGATTTTTATCCACTCAGTGCTGCGGGGTCATACCGCCATCAACGCCAATAACTTTGTTCGTCACTGCATCATATCAGTGTGCAATTCTCAATTTGCGACTCCCCAGCTCACCATAGGATGTGTTGATCATCCAAAGAACAGTTCCAGCAATCTCATCCGGTGTGCCCAATCTTCCAACAGGAATCTCTGCAGTTTCTTAGTATCTATCCAGCCTGGGTACTAGTCCCTTGCGCCAGACAACTCACTGTTCGATAATTCCTCACTACTGCCTGGTAGCATCTTGGTTTGTTCGATCAACGCAGGCGCCACCCCGTTTACCGTGATCTTGCCATGATTAGCACAAATGCTTCCTGGCTCAGAGCTGACTTACGCCCTTCTTTGCATATGCATTGGCAAGCCAGTGAATCAAACCATGGAGCGCGCTCTTCGAACTTGCATAATGCGGTCCCACGATTCCGCCTGTGATGCCTGCAACACTCGATATAAAGATGACGCGACCCCAGCCTTCGCCCTCCATTGCGGGCATGCACAGTTGCGTAAGCAGGTATGCAGAGCCACAGTTTACGCGCCAAGTATCCTCAAAAGCGGTAATGGGAACGTAGTCGACGGAGGAAACGTTGGAAAGAGAAGATGTGGTGCCGTGGTTGTTGATCAAGATATTGGGCGGACCCAACAACGAGACGATGTGTTCGTGGAGTTCGCGCACCTAGGGGCCGTCACTTGCTTGCTTTTCTACAACTTGAATAAGTGGATCATGGCAAACGACACAGCTCTTTGTGTCTCATCTGCAGACCTTTGGATAGGGCGTGGGACGATATCAGCATACTTCATCGTAGTTTCCCAAGTCAGCGCCGTAGCACACAAACTTGCTTCCGAACGCATGCATGTACTCTTCCTTGAACTCCTCGAGCAGGCTCAGTGCAGTGTCTTGGTCGCTGTTGTAGTGCAGCCCAATCGAACATCCCATCGACGCAAGAAGCCGGCAGATGGCGGTTCCGATGCCGCCCGTCGCGCCCGTCACGAGCGCAATCTGGCCGGTCAGAGGCCCTTTTAGGTGCTCGGACATGGTACTTAGTTTTGGTGAGTCGTACAAAAACTAGGGATTGGAAACATGAGATGATGTTGAAGTGAGCTTAGTCGCGGACCACCGATGACGTATGAATGCTTAGCCGTAGCGCGGCTCAGTATAGCGTGCTCTCACAAGAACGACATACCGGGATGTAAGCGACACCCATCAAAAACCTTGGCGCAATACGAAACACTATACCACAACGGTTTTTTTGACATGTATTGTTCGTCCAGCATCGCTATAACCTATATCTAGGGCTGTAGATCTTATTAGAAAAATGAAAGGTCACAAGATTCCTTTTAGGCGGTGATCCCTCGCTTATATCCCGGTATCTTGTTCTTGTGAGAGAGCGTGGCGTTGCGTGCACCTGCGACAATTGGATTGCGGCTCGGATCGTATGCTATGAGGCGCTTGTCAGATGATGAATTCAAATTGACTGCCTCCACCGTGTTGCCTCTCTGCGCAGTGTTGATGAGCTTTGCTCAAAGTAGACAGAAAGCTCGTAGCGAACGTCAGTCACTGCCTTTCTGTATATATCGAAAGCAACAACTCGAAGCGGAAAGCAACAACAACCTACAGCCTCGCCTAAGACTGACACTGTCAAGCGGTTGTACATTGCCAGCCTGAGCACCATGGCCCACCTCACTCGAGAAGAAGTCCTCGCATCTGGCGAGGTCGACCCAGAATACCGCAAGGTACCGTGCACCGTGATTTTTTTCCACAACATCGGTTTTGAATCATGGTTTAGCGCTCTAACCAATACGCCAACAGGCTTTCGAGGCTCGTCCTGTCGACCTCACTGGCAACGACATCGTCGAAATCCGTGCCAAGCGAGCTGCTCAGCTCCAAAAGCTGCGACACTTGTACCCGATCCCAGGCCCCATTCCCGATCAAGTCAATGAATACGTCGATACCTTTACTGCCCGTGATGGAGCACCCATCCGTGTCAAGGTGTACCAGCCCGTGCAAGGGGCTCCCGAGGGCGGCAGTCCGCTGGTGCTCATGTACCATGAAGGCGGATTCGCAGCGGGCGATTTGACGGATGAAGACCTCAACTGTAGAATCTTCGCTCGGGACCTAGGTTGTGTCTGCGTCAACGTAGAGTATAGGTACGAAAAGCAACCCCCCCTCCCCTCCCAAAGCTCCTCCCTCCCCCGCCGCCAGCTGAAGACCTGACCCAACTCCAGGCTCGCTCCCGAGCACCCGTTCCCCACTGGCGTGAACGACAGCTGGGACGCCATCGAATGGGCCCTATGCCACGCCTCAGCCATCAAGGCGACCCCAACCGCCGGCCTCATCGTAGGCGGGTCCTCGTCTGGCGGCAACTTCAGCGCCGTCCTGGCGCTGCTTGCTCGCGACCGGAAGCTCGACCCCCCGATCACCGGCCAGTTCCTGAGCGTGCCGGCCGTGCTCCCGGACACCAACGTGCCGGCTTGCCTGGCCCACCTCTACCAGTCCCGCTCCACGTCCCGCTCCGATCCCGTGCTCAAGAGCCTGGCTCCCGGCCAGCTCGAAGCCCTCTACGCGCCCGAGCGGACGTCCCCGCTGTGGGACCCGTTCAACCATCCCGCCGGCCATGCCGGGGTCGCGAAGGCGTTCTTCCAGGTCGCCGGGCTGGATCCGCTGCGGGACGAGGCAGTGCTGTACGATGGTGTGCTGAGGAAGTGCGGCGTGCTGACGCGATTCGCGCTTTACTCCGGGTATGGGCACATGTTCTGGACGTACTATCCCGAGGTCCCTATGAGTAGCAAGTTTGTGGAGGACACGGTCAGAGGGATGAAGTGGTTGCTTGAGAAGCAAGGCGTGTGAGGGCTGACATCCAACTATGTGTGTGCAGGTACGGGAGAGCCCTAAGAACATGATGTGATATCGGACACTAATAGTTGGCTATCTTTATAATCATAAACAGCCTGAAAGATAAACGCTCGCTAAATGCCTTTGAATATGCACGTGGTGGCAACTAACTTACTTCAAGCATTAGGATCTTGCCTCATAGGCCCCTCTTCGCTTTTCAGGGGGTCTACTATGGCTTACGATATTATGTCACGCCTACGATTGCAAATGCACATTGGACAATTTGGAGTCATAGAATCCTCTGCAATTATTCTTACACTAGTCTCGATCGAAAGAAGAGCCACTCGTGCAAATGAATTAGCCTTCTTCCCGTCTTTTTTTTTTTTGATCCACCCGTAGACGAATGCAGTACTCACCGAAGCAGGCATGTGCAATGCAGCCAAACCCAGCGCAAGTGGCGACCATCATAAAGGTCATGACACAGTCATTCATCCGTAAAGCACGAATCGTGCAGAGATCCCAATCATGGATCAGCCACAGAATTAGAATTCCATGTTACTAACGCCTTCCAGGATGCAAATGTAGAAATTAAACAGGAGAGGGTGGTCATCGTTTCTGCTCATATGCTCCAGAAATGCACAAACTCTCTTTCGAGGAAGACAAAGAAGGGGTATAAGAGCCAATCGGGCCGGAAACAAAGGAGTATGTGCAGAAGGTGTGCCGTAAACGTTGACACCAGTCCATCGAATGACGATGTCAGGGTCCAGTCAGTAGGTGTGCCGAAGTAATAATGAACCCCAGATATGGAGTCATGAAGTGTTCGAAAGATGCTTCACACTTCGTCCTCATCGCTCCAGCCTACAGGGTCGTCATCCCAATTCTCCATAGCTTCTTTGATGTGTGACTGGGCTTTGGGGTCAAGATTCAGACTGATGGTGAAATGGCGGATCGCATCCGTCTTTAGCCTCAGCCGCTTGTAGGTCAATCCAAGGTAAAAGTGTAGGTTGGGGTCTTCAGGCGCAGAATCCTTGATGACAAGAAGTTGGTTGAGAGCCTCGTCGGCTGAACCGATCTTGAGGAGGAGAACCGATTTCTTGAACCGGGAGAGAGTTGCTTTGGGATCCAAGCGTATAGCTGTGTCGTATTGTGCGAGAGCAGCTTCGGTCTTTTTGAGACGATCAAGAACCTTGGCAAAGTCAGTTTAGGTCTTAACAAATGGGTTGGAGGAACTTACCACAGCGATTCGACAGGCCAAAAGATAGTTGTTAGTATTGATGGCGAATGCTGCCCTGTAATGCTTCTCGGCCATTTCGTATTTTTGCTGCCTCTCATACACCTGTCCTAATCCATACCAGCCGTTATAATGCCGGTGATCTGCGCTAATTGCACACCTGTAAGCATGGCTAGCTTTGTCCGGCTCCTCATTGGAGAGATGCTCATGGCCTTGCAGCGTGAAGGCATAAGCAAATTTCGGGTTGAGCTGAGTAGCTCGGGAAAAGCACTTGATTGCCTGGTCGTGGTCGCGTTGAAGAGAAAATGCGTTTCCGAGTGCGCACCAAGCTTGTGGAGACAGTCGGTCCTGATCAATTAGGGTGTGGGCAAGATACGCCAGATCCGTCTCTTTCTTCAGGTGCCATAGAGCATTGGAAAATACGTCCATATCTTCAATATAGGAGGGAGCTTTATCGCGAATCCGCTGGAACACCTTTTCGACTTCCGAATATTTGGATAGCTCGTAGTAAGCCTTGCCGATCTGCGCCAAGACCCATGGAGTATCTCGCTGGTAAGCCGAGACGGACTGGAAGGCCTCCACTGCTTTGTTGCACTCAAAGCGGCTGAGGTACCTATAGCCTGATCCGATCTTCAAGAGCATATCCAGGAGCCAATTCAAGGCCTCTTTCTCACGTGGCGGTTCGTAAGGCACTATCATCTTGGGTGGAGGTGCCATTGATGTCATACCGGGTGGCCTTGAATCTCCTTTTGATGGTTCTGATACCTCGATCATTTGTTTTCGGTTACCACTGACGACTCTACCGACAGTGCCAACGGATCCCATCTTACCTTTTGTGCCTGTAGCCTTCGCCTTTCGGGGCTCTCGACGCTCTCTCACTTCGGGCTCCCTGCTCGTTGCTGTGGCAGTGCGACTGCCGAAAGACCGTATGCCATTGACAATGGTGGTCTGAGCAGTTTGCAATCGCGTGCTTCTCCTTGGTGGCGCAGCGATTGGATCCGACGGGGGTGCAGGGGCCTGTTGTCCATGGTTAGTGGCATGTCCAGATATGGTACGCTTATGACCGTTCTGCCATTGAGGTTGGGGTATCTCTGTTCTTTCGTTGACTTCCGATGCCGGCTTCAGTCGGCTGCGAGTGGTGATGGGTCGCATCTTAGGTGGATCCTCGTTAGCACTCAGAGCTTGCATTCTAGTCTTTCTACCCGGAGCATGTGGTACTTCAAGCGTACGCTCATTCATGACTGGACCGCCCACCTCGCTCATCATGATGTCGTCGTCATGCAGGTTTTGAACATTCGATGTGGGGGTCTCAATATCAGGAAACGATGAACCAGGGACGGTGTAAGCCACCGGTGGTATGCTGCCATTAAGCCTTGACAGTAAGTTTGAGCCGCCTAAGTTGAGACCATTGGCATCGCCTCCAGGTCTAGCAGACGAATTGAATGGGTCGACTTCTGGGGTCAACACGAAGGGGTTCTTCGCGTCAAACTGGTCATTGGCGGTAAACGACGTCGGGCCATGGCCGTTGATCGTGGAGTGCGATATTGACGCCAGCAGCTCTGGAGTGAGTTTGAAGATGTTTTGAGGTCGAACGACGGCGCCCATGTCACAGAGGCCTGTGAAAGCATCCCACATGAACGGGTTCAACTTCAGTGACTCGACATAATACTCAATAGCTTTCTTAGTGTTGCTGTTAGCACAGTGGAGCTTGCCTAACAAGCAATAGCAGGCGGCTGCGTCTGGCATATGCCGTCGGGAGGTTTCCGAGTGCTTGTCTGTAGGGAAATGTTAGCATCAAGGCGTCCGAGGCACCACGCGACATAATACTTACTCCAGTGATTGCGGCCAGCCCACAGTCCGCGTAAGTCCTCCAAAGCTTGTGCTCCGAGGTTGAACTGCTCAAGTCCTAGGCAGGCCTGCGCATAAACGTACACGCATCCCAAGTGTGGCGGCTGATGTCTAACCGGCTTTGCATAGTCGAAGGCGGCCTTGTAGCGGCCTAGGCGGAGGTTGCATAGGGCCAGCAGATGGATCGCGTCGCCGTTGCGGGGCTCCTGGGCATGCAGACGGCTGGCGTAAAATAGCGCATTGTCGAGAAGGCCATTGTCGAGGTTGTAGTACACCAGCTGCCGTAGCTGGACGCTGACGCCTACGGGCGGCGACATGGTTGAGGCGACGGGCGCGATACTCGGCGCGGTTGGCCAGAGCAGTCGAGGTGTGGCGGCAAGGTTTACGGAAACGAGGTTCTCATGAGGGCGGCGTTGTGGTGGTGGAGATGGTTGAGGTGGCGGAGGTGGCAATGGTAGTGAAGCTGGCCAAACACTTTGCTGCTGTTGCTAGGTGACGCTTCGGGCAAGTTCGACAAAGTGAATTGGCAAACTCGCGACGCGCTGCACGTGTGTGAGGGTGCAGAGCTAGCACAGCATGTCGCGTGGCCGTCGGCGCGGTTGAAGCAGGCGAGGGTGAGGGCCCTTTGGGTGGGAAAATAAGGTCGTTGTACTGGAAGTAGGCGGCGCTGCAGGTGGTGCAGTGCTCGAAGTGTTGTTGTGAGCCCAGAGGTGGCAGGGGCCACCCGCCATTCGCTTGCCGCCCGGGCCAACCACAACAGGGCAAGGGCGGATGCCTGCCCGCACGCACCACACAGCAGCTCGTAGCTTGGACTTCACATCATCGTCAATTGACCGATCGCACCCCACGCACTCCCCCCAGCATGGCCCAAGTACGTCGCCCACCATCTACTGCCCCCTTCCCCTCTTGTGTCTGACCACCGCGCACAGAAAGCAGCCAAAACACTCGCTGCGGCCAATACTCGCCGCCTCAATCAGACCCTCGTTGCAACCCTTGTCATCCACCTTTTCTTCTGGCTGTGGCGCGCCCTTGTCTTCCGCTCTTCCTTCACGCGCACCTCCTTACTTCTCTATCTCGTCCTCGTTTCCCCGCAATTGCTCGTCAACTACGTCTTCGAGCGACAGTCGCGACCCGTGCACGCCCCCGATGGCTCCATCAAGCGTCCGGGCGAGGACCTGGAGGCAAAAGGGCTGATGGAGTACATGTGGGATGTGACGTACTGGACCTATCTCTGCGTACTGCTGGCGGCTCTACTAGGCGACTGGGCTTGGTGGCTCTGGATCGTTATTCCGCTCTACAGTAGTTATATGGCTTGGACTACCTATACCGGCATGAGGGGCGGCTTTCAAGACTCTGCCGGAGTTCCACAGCCAGGCGCCGCATCCAGCAAAAGGCAAGCCAAGTTAGAGAAGCGAGGGGGACAGAAAGTACAATATCGGTGAGGATAGCCTGCGACATAGCAATAGCTCTACGTGTAGAAGTAAAGTTACGCAATGACCCGGGTGCCGATTCATCTTTCTCGCTATGACAATGTGCACAAAGTAAACCCACTGGCTAAAAGCGCTGTACCGAACGGCTCACGAGCTCGAATGTGAACTCCCCTGAATGCCGTATGCCCATACACAACAGTGATACAATATATCGTACAGTTCGGACCACTATGCCTCCACGCTGGTAGGAATCTTGACCTGTCCCTTCTTCCTGTCCTGGTGGGGGACACCATATCTCCACCCAACGCCTCTCGGGTCCCTTCCATTTAAGCCCGCAGCATCCACACTAACGTCCTGGAACACAAAGTCCCACCGCCTTTGCGGTACTGTTTTCTTGCTCTTCAACTCCGCCGCCTTCTTCGCATCTTCAGCTGCCTTCTTCTTTTCCAAGGCCTTTGTGTAGCGCTCTTCGGCCAGCCTCTTGCGCTCTTCGTTGGAGTGACCAGCAACCTCATCACGGGCCAGTCTTACAAGCTCGGGATGAGGGATTCGCTCATCTGCAGGAAGAAGGTCATTGTCAAACGCTTTTCCCGCATCAACACGTGTAAATTGCCGTGATTCAGCGACAGGAACGAATAGTTGTTGTCGAGTCGCAGGATGCACTCTGAGGTCGTTGATGGGTTCATGGACAATTTGTTGTTTGTTGGAATTTCTAGAGGAGGATGGGTTGATATAGGGCGTCTTGGGAAGCATGCCCATTACAGCTTTGGAGTAGGGAATTGCCAATGTTTTGCCCTATGCATGTCAGCTACCAATGATCAATGGTACTTCGAAATACGAAATATTGTGAGCCATGTCAGATTGTACATAGAGCGTGTGTAACCATGTGGGTGTCTTAAAGACTAATCGAATGTTGTAGGGTTTCATCATATCAAAAGGGGCATAAAAATAAGAGTAGCACGTACCTGGGCAATCCATTCCTTCTCCAGTTGTTTCAGTCGGACCACAGCACCGACACGCTCGTTACTAACGCCGAATGTGATACTCGCAAGTGGTACTGTCTTCCCCTCCTTCACCACGAAATCGTATATGGCCTCTCGCAATTCCTCGCTTAGCACAGGCTGGCTGCGGAAGAACTTGTTCAGTGGAAAAGGCTGCAGATCCTCCCTGGTCTCTGGGGGCAATTCCATATCCTCTTCCTTCTTTGAAGCTTGTTCTTTCTCCTCTTGCCGGCGAACCGCCATCTCCAGCTCGTCCACCGGTTCCAGACCTTCGGCAGGTGGATCCTGTTCTGTTCTCTCTGCATCCTCCGACTCCTTGTCCGTGAGCGTTTCCGAGCCGGCAGCTGCTGGCCGTCTCCTCCCCATGGCTCGGACGAGATTCCCCTGTTTGTCGTACGCTCCCATGTAGTTCGTTGAATTGGGCAAGGGGTGCTTCAATGCTCGACCTGGTCCATTAAGCCATTCGTAGAACTTTCTTCGTCTGAAGGTTACTTGTCGACATGATGATTGCGAAAAATCACGAGCCGTATGGGTGGATTGGCAAAGGGACTGCGGCCGCACTGAAGGACAGGCCTGGGGCAAGGCGGTTGAAAAAACAGGGGGCGAGCGTAATCTTGGAGGCATGATGCTATCGCATTAGAGGAGTCGTGAAATGAAAGTAGATAGATGGAGAGAGAGCAACGATGGTGATGGAGACGGATGAAGCTTGCGCCATGCGCCCCAGCTTCGAAAATTGCCCTGAGCAGGATTGCACTAGTCTAGTTCGGAGGTATACCACGTGATATGATTTTCGTCCAATCAAAATCTATCAGCCGGGTACTTGGAAAACATCGTGGGATCTCGCCTGTTCCTGCTTCCAGAATAAAGGGTCTAGGCAACGATCTGCATACCGCGCCTCAGGAACGGTGACATTGCTGCACGTTGTCGTCATGGTATCGGGACTTCATCTACTTGCACCTCGAGCGTAACTATAGATGCTGATAACAACCCTCTTAGTACTATTGCTCATCGCTTCCAGAGTTTGCTCCGCGATCTGCACAAAGCTTTCGTCAGGTTGCAACATGTTAAACTGTCAGCATGCTTTTATTAGGTAAATGCCAAGGGACCATCTAAACACCGCTCGCACTCTGATAAGTGCATACCAAAGTACATTTGACATCTGGAACCCAAATCATATAAACGAAACAGCCCGAGTAGATGCTGAAACCCATGGAAACAGACGGTAAGGACAGGATGTCGTTCGCCATCGACACGTCGTAAAATGATGAATGAATCTAAATAGACGGAGAGATCTTCTGTGAATGAAAAATGTCAACCGCGGAGACGTTTATAATTGAGGTATCCCAATAAAACAGCCGCCATGCAAAGAGAAAAAAAAAACTAGCATAGACAAAGTATATCTGCTCAACCCAATGTAGTCCAGCCATGCTTTCCATGTGTGATAGCGCCATTCCATGTTCGTTTGCAAAGCCGATGAATGATGAACTCCCGTCACAAGAGACAGCTTGTGGAACACCTGCCATGCCCGGCTTTGATTCCACAATTGGAGTGTTGTATATCAAAACGTGAACCAGAATCCAGAGCCGTCTCGTCCGGACCAGTAAATGCAACCTGTGTGTCCGAGTTTCTGACCAGTCCAGCAGGAAGAAACGATGGTGTGTAGAGCCCCGGGAAGCGGAGGCACAGACAAATAAAAAAAAGGGAAAGGGACAAGATTCCGGAGAACTCCCAACGCCCGCTCCTATCATATCCTGTAATCCATTCAACGCGCAAGGGGGAATCATCGCTGTATGCCTGAAATGTAGCCCACACCCGACAGACGCTTCGGCCATAGAAGAATTCCACGCCGTTGCCTATGCCCTTGCTTAAATGAGAAACGAAGCCAGACCAACACAACACCTCGCAATGACAGAAATGACTGGATATAACGCAGCAAAAAGAAAAAATAAGATGGCCAGGCGTGTGCAAAGATGAATGCATTCCCACAACGCCGTCATCAGTCATGACGGCGTATCGACCCGAACCGTGAAGTTTCAACGTCCCATCATGTACGAGGTATAGCCTCCCATGCCACCAAACCCATTGACCGGAACGCTGGCAGTCAGAGGAGCGGCCATGGGCTGAGATCGCATAGGGCTGGCCATATCATTTTGGCTCATGCCGAACCCGCCGTTCGAGTACATCCCAAACGGAGACGTGGAACTGCTATGGCTGGGGGCGGATAGGCCTGGAGGTGCAGCAAGTCCAGGAGGAGGTCCTGTAGCCGTAGAAAATCCAGGAGGAGCGCCAACGTTGCCGCCGAAACCAGGCAAAGGTGCAGTAGGCGTTATTGCAGACGCCGGACCCATGTTGGTAGCTTGACCAGTACGAACACCGAGCGGGTTTTTGGAAAAGCTGAGCCGGATGCCCCCCTTAACGCTATTGTGCAATGGATGGCCATAGAGTTCATTCAACGCCTTGGTTGCAAAGGAAACGTCTTCAAACTCGACAAAGCACATGGGACCATTCTGCTTTGTCCTGAAGCAGAGACGCTTGTACCCGCGTTGCTTGGAAAACAATGCCTTGAGTTCGTCCTCGGACGTGTCGACTGGTAGATTCCCAACGTACAACGTATTGCAGGGGGGATTCTGATCCGCAGGGTTGACCGGGGGATAAGTAGGTCTGGTGAAATGTTGCTGATACTGCTGGTAGCTCGCATTCGGTCCCAAGTTTCCGATGGTGGAGGAGATGGAGTGCGGTGACATGGCTGATAAGGCTGTGGCAGGTGACTGCATGGTAGCAGCAGAGCGAGGAGAAGCATAGTTTGGCATCGGCGGTGGGCTCATGCCGTTGACGCCATTAGTGTTCAGCGACAGAGCAGCGAACCTGGTGGATATGGGCATGCCGGCATTCGGATTGGTAGTCCTGCGTGGCAAGGTGGTCTGGACAGGGGCCGTCCCATAGCCGATGGACTCTTTGAGGAGGCCATCGTCGTCATCGGCTTCATCGTTGATCACGTTCTTACCCACGTTGCGATGGGTGAAAGAGGTGTTGACTGGTGACGTCGGCGAAAATAAGTTCTGGACCGGGAATTCCCCGTTGCCAAGGCCGGGGGTACCGTTTGGTGGAGACATCTTTTCCATGCTCTGGAAAGTGCCGTTGTATCGTGACGACTGTCGGCCGTTGGTGGTAGCACCGGCGATCCCACCGGCAGTGGAGACGGACCCCTGTCGCAGCGCTGTGTTATCGACTGTGTTGCGTCGGGAACCAATGGCGCCCGGAGCGTTGTCGTGCACCATCTCCACAATAAGAGCGGCATCGTTGGAAGCATTGCGCTTGCCGTTGAGCAGGTCGCGCGCCTCTTTTGCGCCTTCCAAGGACCGAAAGTGGGCGATGGCCGAGGCGAAGCCCATGTCCTCGGGAAATTTTGGGGCCGAGACAAGCTCACAGTCGACGAGGTCCTTTGCGAAGAGCAAGATGTTGCGCACAGCGTCCCTGTCGCTATTGCTGGGCAGCTTTCGCAGAAAGATGGCGTGAGCGCCCTTTGGCTCGAGGCTTGTCTCAGCCTCGCTGAAGGAGAACAGGGACAGATTGTGCTTGTCCAAATCCCGCCTCTTCCCTATGGGCGGCTGTATGCCGTAGCTATGCGATGCAGAGAAAACGTCGGCGGTCATGGTGTTGGGCGCAGCGAAGAGCTGCTTGGGTGGCGAAGACGAGGTGGAGCTGCTCAGCGAGCCGTGAAGAAACGGGCTGTTGGAGAGGTTCGAAGGGCTGGTGCTGCTCGGACTCGGCCCACCGGCCATGCTTTTCTTTGTCTGGACGGTATGGCGGTGGCTTCGAGGGAGACAAAGCGGGACGGGCGGTGCGGGCGGTGCGGGCGGTGCGGTCGAGACGTGTGAAGCGAGCAAATGCGAAGTCGCGGAGATGGCGGCCTAGCGCAGACGTGGACGCAGGACGCAGACGCAGAGGAGACCGGGCCGGGAGATGGTAGTCGTGGGCGCAAAAGGCTGCTCGGGGGGGTAAAACAGCTTCGAAACGTCGCAATGCCCGGGGCCTCGCTTTTTTTGGCGGGTAGGGCCAACAAGAGTCGGACAGGCGCAGGCGCAGGCTGGCGATTGGCGCGCACGACCGCGGAAACGGGAAGCGCTTCTCGAAGAAGTCGATGCACGGCAAGACGGCGGCGAGAGCGGCAGCGGTGCAGGTGGGCAGCGACGCGCAGCGTGGGTTGGGCTGCGGAACGGTGGGAGTTGGGGTGGGAGTCGGGGCGGGA
>Ga0247757_10000869_pt1 | contig 22929 bp, 21 predicted proteins | sample UWRJL126311R4_FD_180929 | JGI IMG/M metagenome (GOLD analysis project Ga0247757, IMG submission 180929) | Plant litter microbial communities from Arlington Agricultural Research Station in Wisconsin, United States - UWRJ-L126-311R-4 | ecosystem: Environmental > Terrestrial > Plant litter >...
GTGTTGCGGTGATCAAGGCCGGGGCTGCCACCGAGGTGGAGCTCAAGGAGCGCAAGCACCGCATCGAGGACGCCGTCCGCAACGCCAAGGCCGCGGTCGAGGAGGGCATCGTCGCCGGTGGCGGCGTCGCCCTACTGCAGTCCGCTCCGTCGCTCGACGAGCTCGACCTCACCGGTGACGAGGCGACCGGCGCGAACATCGTGCGCGTCGCGCTGTCGGCTCCGCTCAAGCAGATCGCCTTCAACGGTGGTCTGGAGCCCGGTGTCGTCGCCGAGAAGGTCACCAACTCGCCCGCCGGCACCGGCCTGAACGCCGCCACCGGTGAGTACGAGGACCTGCTCAAGGCCGGTGTCGCCGACCCGGTGAAGGTCACCCGCTCGGCGCTGCAGAACGCGGCGTCCATCGCGGCGCTGTTCCTCACCACCGAGGCCGTCGTCGCCGACAAGCCGGAGAAGGCGTCCGCACCCGCGGGCGACCCGACCGGTGGCATGGGCGGTATGGACTTCTAAGAAGTCAGCTACGAAGAGAGCCCGGTCCCGTTCGCGGGGCCGGGCTTTCTCGTGTCTGTCCCCAGCGTGGGCTCTGTGCACAGGTTCGGGCCGAAAAGCGTGCGCGGGGCCCACTCTCGTCGGTGGCGGCCGCGACGGTGCTGCCATGGAACCTTTCCTCGGGAGCGTAGCGGTCCGCAGTGGCCGGCTGACCCGTCGCGCACTCTCGCGCGACCATGCCGCTGTCTACCGCGACGTGTACCTCGCCGACGACATCGAGCTGACGGCCCGGCTCCGCGCGGAGGCCGCCTGGCTGGCCACCGGCGCGGTCCTCGGCGGCCTGTCCGCCGCCGCAGTCCTCGGAACGAAGTGGATCGACGCCGCCGCGCCTGCGGAGATCATTCGTGCCGACCGGCACGCCGCGGCGGGCATTCGCGCTCGCTCCTGGAGTCTCGCGGCGGGGGAGACGTGCGTGGTCGCGGGTGTCGACGCGACGACGCCTGCGCGCACCGCCTTCGACATCGGCCGGACCCGTCCCCCCGAACAGGCGATACCCATCGTCGATGCGCTGATGAATGCCACCCGGGTCGGCGTCGACGACGTGCTCACCGTTGCCGACGCGCATCCGGGGGTTCGTGGCTCGGCACGGCTGAGGTCGCTGCTCGGCCTCGTCGACGGTGGCGCCGAGTCACCGCAGGAAACCCGCGTTCGGTTGATCCTGATGCGCGGTGGGCTGCCGCGACCGCAGACGCAGATCGAGTTCCGCGAGCTGCGGGTCCGGGTTGACATGGGGTGGCGCGAGTGGAAGGTCGCCGTGGAGTACGACGGTGTGCAGCACTGGACCGACGGTCGTCAGCGGTCCTGGGACATCGATCGCGTGGCGCTGTTGGAGGAGGCGGGCTGGGTGGTGATCCGGGTCAGCAGCGACATGTTGCGCCGCCCTGACGTGATCGTCGACCGCGTGCGCGCGAAACTACGGGCGGCGGGGTGGTGCGGGTGACGGCGAGCGTGGGCGTTGTGCACGCGAAACGGGCTGTTTGTGTGCATAGGCCCCACGCTGGGTAGCTAGATCTCCCGCAGGGGCGTGGGCTTGAGCGCCAGCGTCGCGGCCACGCTGATCACCGCGGTCAGCACCAGGTACCCGCACGCGATCCACGGTGAACCGCCGGCGGCCCCGATCAGCGCGGTCAGGATCAACGGTGTCAGGCCCGAGGCGAACACCCCGGAAAGCTGATACACCGTCGACAGGCCCGTGTACCGGATGCGCGCCGGGAACAGCGACGCATACAGCGAGCCCTGCGCCCCGTAGAACAGGGCGTGGATGACGCCGAACACCACCAGCATGCCCACGGCGTACAGCGCGAGGTCTCCGGTGCCGAACAGCGCGAACACCGGGAAGACCGCGATCCCGTACGCGGCGATGCCGACGGTGTAGACGCGTTGCGGGCCATAGTGATCCGCGAGCCGACCCGACAGTGGCAGCAGCACCGCCATCAACGCGGCCGCCGCGGTGACGGAGACGAGCACCGGCACCTTCTCGAGTTTCAGCGTGCCGGTGGCGTAGGAGATCGCGAACACACCCCAGGTGTTGAACGCCGCACCCTCACCCCAGCGCGAGAGCATGCCCAGCACGGTCGAGCGCAGCACGGGCGGGCGGAACACCTCCCGCACCGGCACCGCCACGCGGTCGTCGCTGTCGCGGACCCGCTCGAAGGCGGGGGTTTCGGTGGCGCGCAGCCGTACCAGCACGCCGAAGACCACCAGCACGATGCTGAGCAGGAACGCGATCCGCCATCCGTAGGTCAGGAAGGCGTCGTCGGGCAGCGCGATCTGCAGCAGCGCGAAGACCCCGGTGCCCAGCGCCAGGCCCAGGGCCAGCCCGACCTGCGGGATGCTGCCGAACAGTCCGCGCCGGCGCCGCGGGCTGTGTTCGACGGCCAGCAGGATCGCACCCGCCCACTCGCCGCCCAGCGCGAATCCCTGCACCATCCGCAGCACGAGCAGCAGGATCGGCGCCATCACCCCGATCTGCGCGGCGGTCGGCAGCAGACCCATCAGCGCGGTCGCCCCGCCCATCAGGAACATCGTCAATGCCAGCGTCTTCTTGCGGCCGATGCGGTCACCGACGTGACCGAAGACGAAACCGCCGATCGGCCGCACGACGAACCCGACGGCGAAGGTGGCGAACGACAGCAACGTGCCGACGAAGGTGCTCTGGTCGGGGAAGAACGCGTGGTTGAAGACCAGGCTCGCGGCGGTGGCGTAGAGAAAGAAGTCGTACCATTCGATCGTCGTGCCGACCAGGCTTGCCCATAGCGCTGTGCGGGCCTCGGGGGTGATGGGTTGCTGGTCGTTCGCCGCACCGGACGGGTGGATGAGAGTCACACGTTCAATCAGTGAACACATCCGGCGTGACGTCGAGGTTTACGCGCAGGATGATCCCAAACGCGCGCTCGACCGTCAGCCGGCGGGCGCCGAACGCCTGCCCCGGACCAGCTGTCCGGGCCGCTCGGCGGTGGGCCGCCCGTTCTGGGCGATCACCTCGCCGGCCACGATGGTGGCGACATAACCGTCGGCACTCTGGTCGAGGCGCCGGCCACCGGCGGGCCGCTCGGCGACGACGACGGGCCGGTGCATGCCCCGAATGTACGGTGAGGGCGTGATCGACCACTTCGGAATCAACTGCGTGCACTGGGAAGAGTCGAAGACGTTCTACGACAAGGTCCTCGGGCTGCTGGGGTACACCCGGCAGATGGATGTGGAGGTCGCCATCGGTTACGGCGCTGACGGTCATCCCTCGTTCTGGATCGCCGACGCTTCGGTCGGCAACGTGACTGGCCCCAACCGCGAGATGCACGTCGCCTTCGTGGCCGCGGACGCCGAGTTGGTGCAGGCCTTCTACCGCACCGCGCTGGCGCTGGGCGCCGAACCTCTGCACGCGCCGCGGCTGTGGCCCGAGTACCACGCGAACTACTACGGCACGTTCGTGAGGGACCCGGAGGGCAACAACGTCGAGGCGGTGTTCCACGGCGGGGGGCCTGCGGTCACCCGTCCGCCGGCTTGACCCAGCGCCACTGACCCTGGGACCACGGGGTCGCGCCGGTCAGGGTGTCCGCGACGGCCTGCACGACGCCGGGCCACTGCCACTCGTCGTAGTCGTCGCCGGAGAGCCAGCCACCTGGGCGCACCTTGGGGAGCCAGGCGGTGATGTCCTCGCACACGCTGTCGTAGTCGTGCCGCGCGTCGAGATGGACCCAGGCCAGTGACGCGTCGGCGAACAGCGCGGCCGCCGCCACCGAGTCGCTGATCAGCAGCTGCACCCGGTCACCGAAACCGCACGCCAGCACGTTGCGGTGCAGGAGGCCGGCGAGCGTCCCGCCGCCGTGCGCCACCGCAGGGCCGTGGGCGTCGGTGCCGCCGCGGCCCTCGGGTCCGCTGCCGCGCGCCGTGTCGACGCCGATGATCGTCACGTCGAGGTCGTGGTCGCTGGCCACCTCCGCCAGCGAGCACAGGCTCTTGCCCAGGTAGCAACCCACTTCGACGAAGCGGTCACCGGCACCGAAGCGCTCGGCGGCCTCCTCCTGCCCGGAGCGCCACTGGAACCAGCCCGGGATGTCTCGCCATGTCGCGACCGGCTCGTCGAATCCGGTCATCGGATCAGGCACCTGTCCTCACTTTCCTCACGGGGGTGTCCACCCTGTCGATGCGATCCCCGTCGCGGGTGATCAGTCCCTGCCGTTCGAAGGCGTCGAGCCAGCCGACCATCGGCCAGCGACCCCACCGCCGGTGGAAGGTCCGCGCATTCGCCACGATGTGCCCGAGGTGTTCCACCGGGGGATCGGACACGGGGTGGTGTTGGTGGTAGGCGTGTGCCCCGCCCACCCACAGTAGGGGGATCCGTTGCGCTGCGGCGTCGGCGGCGAAGTCGGTGTCCTCGCCGCCGTAGCCGACGTAGGCCTCGCAGAACCCGCCGAGCTGACGCCACGTCGTCGCGGACACGGCAAACGACAGCGACCAGAACAGGTCGTGGTTCGGCTCGGCCCGCAGCACTCCCGGCTCCGGCGCCGGGCGGGCCGGGTGCGGGTCGGTCATCTCACCGAGGCGTTCGAGCGGGTAGCCGCCGGGAGACGGCGGCAGGTAGGTGACCGGACCGCAGAGCAGGGCGGGGCCGTCGGTGCGACGGTGGGCGTCGACGTACCGGTCGATCAGCGCGGGCCCGGGGATGCAGTCCACGTCGAGGAAGACCAGCAGGTCGGCGCCCCGGTCGAGCGCCGCCTGCGCACCGATGTTGCGGGCGCGGGCCAGCGGGAGGGCGGCGGGATCGGCCGCGCATTCGACGACGTGGACGTCGCACCCGGCGAGTGCGGCGATCCCGGGGTCGGCCAGTGCGACGACGCACCGGTCGTCGGGCGCGCACGCCGCCAGCCCGGCCTGCTGCCGGGCGAAGTGCTCGTGACGCCCGTGTACGACGGTGACGACCGCGGTGCGCACCGGCCTCACGCGGCGATCACCGCGGCCGCGCGCGCGGCCGCCCCGCGGACCTGCAGTCGGGCCCACTGTGCGCGATCCAGCGCGAGAGTTGCCGCGTGCAGGCGCCGCCATTCCTGCGCCGTGGGCCAGCCGGTGGCCGCGACGGTCAGCCCGGCGCGGGCCAGCGCGTCGGCTGTCGCGTGCTGTTCGTCGAACGGCCGGGGCTGCGGGATCACGATGACCGCGGCGTCGGTGAGCGCCACGTCGGCGATGGCGTTCTGGCCGGCGTGGGTGACGACGAGGTCGGCGCCACACAGCAGTGGCCACGGATCGTCCACCCAGGACGACGCGCCCAGGGCGATCCAGTGGTACTGCGGCAACGCGAGGCTCAGTTGTGCCAACGCATCGTCGGGGAGCGTGTCGCCACCCGCACCGGCCAGGAGCACCGCGGTGCCGGTGCGCGGCGCCGAGGCGCCGGCGCGATCCTCGAATTGACTGATCGCCCCGACGAAGTGGGTCCGGTCGAGGTGATCGCGCAGCCACGGCGGGTGGTAGACATCGGCCGACCACGGCGCCACGATCTGATCGGCGATGTCGTAGACCAGGCGATGCGCCGGATCGGTGCGGTCGCCGGGCATCGCCATCACGGTGATCGGGATGCCCGCCAGGCGGCCCAGCATCGCGATCTCGGCCGAGACGTCGACGACGAGCCGGCGCAACCCCGCGTCCGCAGCGACCCGCAGGAGATCCGCGGCGCGCTGGGCCAGCCCGGCGACATGCAGTGGTGCCCAGTGCATTCGGCCGCGGCACTGAGCGTCATCCGTGGACTGCCCGTCGGCGGGCAGGTCGAGGGGGAGTTCGACCCAGCTGTCCCGGGCGCGCATCTGCGCCGGGCGGGGCAGGGACGAGAAGAACGTCACCGGCTCGTCCAGCCATGCGCAGATCGACCGGGCCCGGGCACTGTGGCCGCGGCCGTGGTGATGGACGTAGTAGCCGATCATGCCGAAACCCCTTGCAGGGGAGGACACATCAGCTCGCGGTACATCTGGAGATACTGAGCGACCATCACCTCGTGTGAACAGCAGCGCTCGGCGCGGACGCGGGCGTCGGCCCGCGACAGCGTCATCGCCTCGAGCACCGCACGGCCTAGCCCCTCGATGTCACCGGCGGCCGCGAGACGTCCGCAGGATCGATCGACGATCTCGGGGATACCGCCCCGCGCGAACGCCGCGACGGGGGTACCGGCCGCCAGCGCCTCGGCGACCACCCTGCCGTAGGGCTCGTCCCAATGGGGCGTCACCAACGCGACCGCGGCACGACCCACCAGTGCGTTGAGATCGTCGCGGCGCAGATGCCCCTCGTAGACGATGTCGCCGCCGAGCAGTGGACGCACCTCGGTCTCGAAGTAGCGCTGGTCCCCGATCGGGCCTGCGATCCGCAGCGGGACCCCGGCCTCGCGCGCGGCGGCGATGGCCGACGTGACGCCCTTCTCCGGGACGACCCGACCGGTCCACACCGCGTACCCTCCGGCACCGGTTCCCATGGGCCGGCTCGAGATGTCGACGCCGTTGAGGATCACCGGAACGGGTCCGTTGATCGGATCCCACTGGCGGGCGGTGAACTGGCTGACCGCGACGAAGTGGCTGGCGACGCCGCCGGGCAGTGCGACGGCCTGCTCGAGCCATTTCAGCGGTGGGGTGTGCAGCGTGGTGAGCATCGGCATGGCTATGGTCCTGGCCATCGCGAGCGGCAGGTAGTGCAGGCTGTGGTTGTGCACGACGTCGAAGGCCCCCAGGTCGGCGCGGGCCAGGTCCAGCATCACCGACAGATAGGCGTGGGTCTCCTCGACCACCCACTGCGGGGTCGTCGGATCCAACCGGCGGGTCTGCTCGCTCAGCTGTAATGTCCGCAGCGGCAGCACGTTCCACGGCGCGTCGATGTCCGAGCCCGGGGCTGCGATGACGGTGACACTGTGGCCCGCGGCGGTGAGCCCATGGGCGAGCTCGAAGACGAATGCCTCCAGCCCGCCGGCGAACGGCTGGCGCACCGGGTAGCGCGACGAGCTGAGCAGGGCGATGCGCAACGGGCGACTCATGCGGCGCTCACGGTTTCGCAGAGCTCCCGGTACATCGCCTCGGTCGCGTGACGAACGCGTACCCGTTGACGGGCGCGCGCGTGCCTGCGTTCGGGGTCGTCACCGGCGGGCAGCGCTGCGGCGGCGGCCGCCGCCCGGTCGACCGCATTCAGCAGACCGGCCTCGTCGAACCGTCCGACACCGAACCCGAACGTGTGACACGCCTGCTGTTCGTGGAACTGCCCGCAGTCGGGAACCACGGGGATCACACCGCTGTCGAAGCAGGCTTCAACCCAGCCGGAGTGGGTACCGAAGCGATAGGGCAACACCATGACATCCACGGCGCGCAGGTAGTCGATCAGCTCGTCGTCGGTGAACGGTGGGTGGATGCGGACGTCGACACCGCCGGCCCGGTAGGCCGCGAGCCGGTCGGAGAGTTGCTCTCCGGCGCGCGGCGAGTTCAGCGCGTTCTCGTCCAGGTCGACCCGCAGCCAAACACGTTCTGTCAGAGCATGATCGCCGACCAGGGTGTCGACAACCGGCCAGGGGTCGATGTTGGCACGCAGGAACTTCGCGTGGACCGCGACGACGGGGCGCGGTCGGCGCACGCGCGGCGCGCCGACGTGGTCGATGGGTAACAGGTGCGGGTGCGGCAAGACGGTGGCCGCGACACCCCAGCGGTCGGACACCTGGCGGGCAGCACCCGGGGTGAGGGTGATGACCGCGTCGGCCCTCCGGACGAGCGTGCCCAGCTTGGCGACGTGCCCGGTCTGGTCCTGCAGATGCGGATTGGCCAGGTCGTGCACGGTGACGACGAGCGGAACACTGTGGGCGGCAACCACATCTGCGATTGCGACGAGATCGTCGTGCTCGATGCTTTCGAAGCCGAAGTGCACGTGCAGGACGTCGATCCGTTCGATGTGGCCGAGCAGATGAGCGGGATCGAGCCACTGCGGCGGCCACCATTGCCCGGGGTGGGTGGCGCCGGGAGGCACCGGATCGGTCAGTACCGACAGGTGGGTCGGGTCGGTGATGGCAGTGACATAGGGGTGTGCAGCCGGAACTGAGGCGACACGAATCACATTCAGACAATCCCTTCGACAGAGGCTACCGAATTCGCCGCTGTCTCGACGATTGTGCTCGGGAAAGGTATACCACGCTTCGGCGACACGTAACCTCGCGGCGTGGACCAGTTTCCTGCCCGTACGCGGCATTATCGCGACTTCTACGCGCCGCGCACCGACGCGCCCGATCGAGACCGGCCGCTGTGGTTGATCGTCGGCAACTGCCAGGCCGAGGCGCTGCGGCACGTCATGGACGGCGTGCCCAGGCGGCCGTACCGGACGGTGCGCATCCCGCCGGTGCACGAACTGACCGACAGCGACCTACCGCACCTGCACGCTCTCCTCCGGCAGACGAATGTGCTGCTCAGTCAACCGATCAGGCCGGACTACCGTGACCTGCCGCTGGGTACCCGTCAGCTCGCCGCGCAGCTCCCGCCCGGCGCCACATGTGTCCGGTGGCCGGTGATCCGCGACGCGGGCCTGTACCCGTTCCAGGTGATCGTCCGCCGCCCCGCCGACCGGTCGGTGACACCTCCGGTGGTGCCGTACCACGACCTGCGCACGATCGCCGCAGCACGGCAGGGACGGGCACCGACCGACCCATGGGACGTCGACGTCACGGCCGAGCAGATCCGGTCGGCGGCCGCGGTCAGCCGCGAGGAACTCGCGATGCGCGAGCGCCGCGACTGCGACGTCGGCATCTCGGATCTGTTGCCCGCGTTCGGGATCGACGCCGCACACACCATCAATCACCCCGGCAATGCCGTGTTCCACGCACTGGGGCGGCGCATCCTCGACCACGTCGGATTGCCGCGGGACATCACGCCCATCGACACGGTGCTGCTGTCTTCGGTCAGCGCCCCACTGGAGGAGCGGGTGCTGTCGGCACTCGGTCTGACTGGTGCGCCGCAACCGAATTGGCGCCACGACGGGAAGACCATCACGCCGGATGCCGTGCACGCGGCACAACTACAGTGGTATCGAAGCAATCCCGACTTTCTCGACCTCGCCGAGGAACGTCACAGAATTGTCATGGATGTCCTCGGCTTTCGGACGGGCAAGCCGTGACGGTGACGCAGGTTCTCGTCGGACCGCGCCAGCACGGCGTGGTTCGCTTCGGGCTGGCCCTGCACGACGCGCTGCGCGCGCACGGCTTCCCGCTGCGGCAGCTGTGGCCACCCGACGTAACGGCGCTGATCGGTTCCGCCTGTGGTTCGGTGCACCTTCAGTTCACCGATCGGCTCTTCGGGACCACCCCGGAGGCGGCCGCGGTGGCGGTCACGGCCGTGGCGCAGCGCGCCACGGTGACCGTCACACTGCATGATCTGCCGCAATCCTCCGACGGGGCGAACGCCGATCGTCGCGCGGCGGCCTACGCCGACGTGGTCGGACAGTCTGCCGGCGTCGTGGTGAACAGCGACCACGAGCGGGAGTTGTTGCACGACAACGGTGTCGACGTCACCTCGGTGACGGTGATCCCCCTGCCGATCGACCCGCCTGCCTCGGTCCACACCCGCCCGACGCTGCCACCGGTCATCGGCGTCTTCGGTTTCCTGTACCCAGGCAAGGGCCACGAGGAAGTGATCGCCGCGACAGCGGGTCTGCCGCCGGAGGTCGAGGTGCACGCCATCGGTGAAGCGTCGGCCGGGCACGGCTCCCTCGTCGAGGATCTCGATCGCCTGGCGCGTGCCCAGCGGCGGCCGTTCCACGTGACCGGTCACGTCCCGGACGACCGGCTCGTCGAGACACTGCAGCGGGTCACGGTTCCCGTCGTCGCACACACCCACGTGTCGGCATCCGGTTCGCTCGGCTCGTGGCTCTCGGCGGCGCGCCGTCCGCTGGCGCCGATCAGTCGCTACTGCGACGAGGTCTCCGATCGCAACCCGGGGATGCTGTCGCTGTATCCGGAAGCCCTTCTGGCCGAAGCCATCCGGTATGCACTCGACACCCCGGAGTCCACCTGGCTGCCGCCGGGCCTGCTTCCGCATCCGAGCCCAGCCGAGACGGCGATGGCCTATCACGACTTCTTCGAAAGGTGGCACCGATGACGCCGGCATCGTTGGTCGCCTTGACCGACGGTCGCGTCTGCGTACCGGGTAACCGGTGGGACACAATCGGCGATCGGGCCGGCCGACTCGCCGCCGTCACGGTGGTCATTCCGTTCTACGAGCAGCAGGACGATCTCGAACGTGTTCTGGCGGCGCTTGATTCGCAGGACTACCCGAAGCACCTGATCGACGTCGTCGTGGCCGACGACGGATCCCGGGAGCCCCCCGACGCGTCCGTCTCGGCGCTGCGCTGCACCGTGGTGCGCCAACCCGACCGCGGATTCCGCGCCGCCGCGGCGCGCAATCTCGGCGCCGCCGCCGCAGGCGACGCCGAGGTGCTGTGCTTCCTCGACGCGGACACCGTGCCCGAACCCGGGTATCTGCGCGAGATCACCCGACTTCCTTCGATCCTGCCGGATGCCCTGGTGGTCGGGCGGCGCAGGCACGCGGACCTCGACGGGTGGGCCGCGGCCGATCTGGCGCGGTGGTGGACCGGAGGGCGCGCGCCGGCGATCCTCGCCGAGCCCCGCTGGCTGACGGACGCGTACGCGCGCACCGGCGACCTCGCCGCGGTCACCGACGGTGCCTACCGTTTCGTCATCAGCTCGGTGATGTGCTGCAGCCGAGAGCTTTTCACTTACTGCGGCGGGTTCGACGAATCGTTCGACCGGTACGGCGGCGAGGACTGGGAGTTCGCGCACCGGGCGGTGGCCTGCGGTGCGGTGCTGCACCACGCCCGCCGAGCTGTGGCCTGGCACAACGGGCCCGACTGGGCGGAGCGCGAGGTGCCCGATCGGGCGGCCGCGAAGAACGCCGAGGCTCTGACGCTGGCCCGACTGATCACCGACCCGGCCGCCCGCACCCACGGCCTGCGTTACGAATTACCCGATGTGGCAGTGGAAATCGACGCCGACGAGCACGGGCTGGGATCCTTCGTCGCCGCGGTGAGTGGGTTCCTGGGCCACGATGCCGGGATCTGGGTGACCGGGCGACAGGCCCGCACGCTGTGCGAGCGCGCACGGCTACAGGACGAACGGATCCGCGTCGGTCCTGTGCCCGAACGTATTCGGCGGCGGTGCCGCTTCGTCGTGACCGTGAGCGGACGGCCCGTGCTCCCGCCCGAGAGCGTCGGGGATCTGCTGCGGCGGTGCTCGCAACCCGGGGTGGCCGTCGTCACCGTCCATGGCGCCACGTCGACGGTGACGTGCCGGGCGTCATGGGCGGCGAATCGGCTGCAGCGGTGGAGCACCGGACCGGTGCGGCTGGTCGATCCGGACGCCGCCGCGTTCGGCGCCGCGGAGCACCACGACGGCGACGCATTCGGCATGGCCGAGGTGGATCGGGAACCGGACCTGTCGTGGTGACGGCGTAACTTGGCCCCATGGCCGATATCGACGCTGCCCGCGAACTCCTCCGTGACTCCTTCACCCGCCTGATCGAGCTCTCCGACGATCTCACCGACGGCCTCACCGACCAGGTCGCCTACTACCGTCCGAGCCCCGATGCCAACACCATCGCGTGGCTGCTGTGGCACAGCGCACGCATGCAGGACGCGCAGGTGTCCGACATCGCCGGAGTCGACCAGATCTGGTTCCGCGAGGGCTGGGTGGACCGGTTCGATCTCGACCTGCCCCGGGACACGCACGGTTACGGGCAGACGCCCGAGGAGGTCGGCAAGGTGCGTGCGTCGCCGGAGTTGCTCGGCGGTTACTACCGCGCGGTGCACCGCGAGACGCTGGCCTATGTCGCCTCGGTGTCGGCCGACGAGCTCGAGCGGGTCATCGACGAGCGCTGGACGCCGCCGGTGACGGCGGGAGCGCGCCTGGTCAGCGTCGTTCTCGACGCGGCGCAGCACCTCGGCCAGGCGGCCTATGTCCGGGGCCTCGTACCCAAGAGTTGACACCTGTCAACCCCGCGTGCGACGTGCGTCACACCGCTGGTTACAGTGGGGTCATGACTGCGACTTCCGACGTCACCCCGTTTGCCGGCACCGGCACCATCACCAATCCGGCGACCGGCGCGCCCGCCGGGCAGGTGCGCTGGACCGATCCGGCCGACGTGCCGCGGATCGCGGCGGGGCTGCGCGATGCGCAGCGGGACTGGGCGGCCCGCGGCGCGGCGGGCCGGGCGAAGGTGCTGGCCCGCTACGCGGTCTGGCTCGGCGAACACCGGGCTGAGATCGAGGAGATGCTCATCGCCGAGACCGGGAAGTCGGCGGTCGACGCGGCGCAGGAAGTGCCCCTGATCCTGATGATCACGTCCTACTACATCCGGACGATGGAGAAGGCACTCGCCCCGGACCGGCGCCCCGCGGCGCTGCCGTTCCTGTCCATCAAGAAGATCGAGGTCCACTACCGTCCCCGGCCGGTCGTCGGCATCATCGCGCCGTGGAACTATCCGGTGGCCAACGCACTGATGGACGCCATCGGAGCGCTGGCCGCCGGCTGCGCGGTGCTTCTCAAGCCGTCCGAGCGCACCCCGCTGACCGCCGAACTGCTGCTGCGGGGGTGGCTCGACTCCGGCGCCCCCGACGTGCTCGCCCTGGCCCAGGGTGCGCGGGCGGTGTCCGAGGCCGTCGTCGACGTCAGCGACTACGTCCAGTTCACCGGATCCAGTGCGACCGGCGCGAAGGTGGCCGAGCGGGCCGCGCGCCGGCTCACCCCGGTGAGCCTGGAGCTCGGCGGCAAGGACCCGATGCTCGTGCTCGAGGATGCCGACATCGACCTCGCCGCCCGTGCCGCGGTGTGGGGCGCGATGTTCAACGCCGGCCAGACCTGCGTGTCGGTCGAGCGTGCCTACGTGCTGGAACCGGTCTACGAACAGTTCGTCACCGCCGTGGTGCGCGAGGTGGAGAAGCTCAAGATGGGCGCCGGCGCGGGCAACCACTTCGGCGCGATGATCGACGACGGTCAGGTGGCCGTCACCGAACGCCACGTCGCCGACGCGCTCGCCAAAGGTGCCCGTGCGCTGACCGGCGGGAAGCGCCGCGCCGGACAGGGCAGCTTCTACGAACCCACCGTGCTCGTCGACGTCGACCACTCGATGGCCGCCATGACCGAGGAGACCTTCGGTCCCACCCTGCCCATCATGAAGGTCGGGTCCGTCGCCGAGGCGGTTCGGCTGGCCAACGACAGCCCCTACGGATTGTCGGCCGCGGTATTCTCCCGCGACGTCGAACGCGCGAAAGAGGTTGCGCTGCAACTCGACTGCGGCGGTGTGAACATCAACGACGTGATCTCCAACCTGATGTGCACCACGGCCCCGATGGGCGGGTGGAAGACCTCGGGCATCGGCGCCCGTTTCGGCGGGCCGGAGGGGCTGCGCAAGTACTGCCGCATCGAGACGGTGGTCAGCCCGCGCACCGCCCTCGGCGCTGGCGGGAACTACTACCACAACTCCCCGCGTGCGCTGCGGCGGATGAACACGCTGATGACGAAGCTCGCTCTGATCCGGCCCAAGCGCGTCGCCAAATAATCCACCTGCTGTTCACCGGCTCGTCACCCCGGCGCCCGCCCGGCTGGATAGCTTCTGGCGGTGACTGTGGACAGCCCCGGCAATTCGGCCCTCGCGAACGGCATCGGCTACCACGTCGTCGACGACGACGACGACGATCCCGTGCTGATGCTCTCGCACAGCGGTGAAGCGGTCGACACCTGGCGCGAGAACTATCCGTACGACGAGCGGATGAAACGCGAGGACTACGAGGAGCAGAAGCGGCTGCTGCAGATCGAACTGCTCAAACTCCAGAAGTGGAGCCAGGCGCACGGCCACCGGCACGTCATCGTCTTCGAGGGCCGCGACGCCGCAGGCAAGGGCGGCACCATCAAGCGCTTCATGGAGCACCTCAACCCGCGCGGCGCCCGCGTCGTCGCCCTCGAGAAGCCCACCGAGCGGGAACGCACCCAGTGGTACTTCCAGCGTTACGTCACCCACCTGCCGTCGGCGGGGGAGATCGTGCTGTTCGACCGGTCCTGGTACAACCGCGCCGGCGTCGAGCGGGTCATGGGCTTCTGCGATCGCCGTCAGCACGCCGAATTCACCCGGCAGGTGCCGCTGTTCGAGCAGATGCTCGTCGACGACGGCATCAGCCTGACCAAGCTGTGGTTCTCCGTGTCGCCCTCGGAGCAGCGCACCCGGTTCACCATCCGGCAGGTCGATCCGGTCCGGCAGTGGAAGCTCTCGCCCACCGACCTCGCGTCGCTGGACAAGTGGGCCGACTACACCGCCGCCAAGGAGGACATGTTCGCCTGGACGGACACCGAGATCGCCCCGTGGGTGGTGGTCAAGAGCAACGACAAGAAGCGCGCCCGCATCAACGCCATGCGCCACGTGCTGAGTAAGTTCGACTACGACAACAAGGACCACGAGGTGGTCGGCCGGCCCGACCCGTTGATCGTGGGGCGCGCGCTGGGCGACTGACCGCGCGTCCCGACAGGAGGACGCGTGCGCTTGCTCGCCGCGCTGATGCTGTGGCTGCTGACCACCGTCGCGCTGGCCGCGGCGGTGCCCGCCGTCTGGGCGCAGCGCCACCTGGTCAGCGAGGACGGTTACGCGTCACTGGCGACGACGGCCGCGCGCGACACCCGGCTGCAGGACGCGATGGCCGGGGAGCTGACCGCCCAGGTGATCGCGCTGGGTGCCGACAAGGGGTACAGCCTCAACCCGGCGCTGGTGCGCACCGTCGCCGATTCCTACACCCGCAACTCCGGCTTCCCCGGCCAGTTCGCGCAGGCCAACCGCATCGCGCACCGGTGGATGTTCACCGGGGCCGTGCCCAACGGCAGTTCCACCGATCAATGGCTGATCGACATCGCGCCCATGCTGTCGGATCCGTCCTTTCACGCCACGCTGGGCGACCTGGACCTCGCGGTGCCCGACACCCTGACCGTGCCGATCACCGTGCAGTCACCGGATCTGCGGCCGGGCAAGCTGCACCCGCTGGCCACCTGGGGTCCGTGGGTGAGCATCGGGTCGGCCGTACTGACCGGGCTGTTCGCCCTGCTGACCCTGTCCGCCGCGCGCTCCCGCGGGCGGGCGCTCACGGCGCTCGGGGTGTCGGCGCTGCTCGTCGGCGCCGCCGGCTGGGCAGCGATCGAGGTCGGCCGCCGCTTCGTCGAATCGGCGCTGAACCACACGAGCGGTGACATCCGCACCGTCGCCGAGGTCATGGTGGGCACCGCGGAAGGCAGCGCCCACCAGTGGCTGAACTACACGCTGCTCGGCGGCGTCGGGCTGGTCGTGCTGGGCGTGCTCGGTGCCACCGCGGGCGCCGCGCTGCGCCGCACCTCCGGTAGTTCTGGAGCCGGTCCATCGTCCGCGAGATCACCGTCGTCTCGATGAACGTCTGGCCGTGCGGTGCGTCCGCGCTGTCACTGCGGGCAGTGTCGGCCCCGGATCGGCCATCGGGCAGGCTGGAGCCACCATGACCTCCGTTCGACCGCTGCAGCTGCCCGCCCCGGGTGCCGACCCCGACGTGCTGTTCGACGGCTTCGCCGCGTGGGCCGAATCGAACGGGACACCGCTCTACCCCGCCCAGGAGGAGGCGCTGCTCGAACTCGTCAGCGGCGCCAACGTCGTGCTGGCGACGCCGACCGGTTCGGGTAAATCGCTGGTGGCCACAGGTGCGCAGTACGTCGCGCTGGCCGGTGCAGCTGCCGGGAGCGGCCGCAGCTACTACACCGCACCGATCAAGGCCCTGGTGAGCGAGAAGTTCTTCACCCTGTGCGGTGTGTTCGGCGCGGAGAACGTCGGGATGCTCACCGGTGACGCTGCGGTCAACGCCCACGCGCCGATCATCGTGTGCACGGCCGAGGTGCTGGCCAACATGGCACTGCGCGAGGGTGCGGCGTCCGACATCGACGTGGTCGTGATGGACGAGTTCCACTTCTACGGCGACCCCGACCGCGGATGGGCGTGGCAGGTGCCGCTGCTGGAGCTGCCACGGGCCCAATTCCTGCTCATGTCAGCCACATTGGGCGATGTCACGTTCCTGCGGGCCGACCTGACGAGGCGCACGGGCCGGCCGACGGCGCTGGTCGCGCACGCCGAGCGGCCCGTTCCCCTGTTCTACTCGTACGCGACCACGCCCATGCACGAGACCATCGGTGACCTGCTCGACACGCGGCAGGCCCCGATCTACGTCGTGCACTTCACGCAGGCGTCGGCGCTGGAGCGGGCGCAGGCACTGATGAGCGTGAACGTCAGCACCAAGGACGAAAAGGCAGCCATCGCCGAACATCTCGGTGCGTTCCGCTTCTCCACGGCCTTCGGTTCGACGCTGTCGCGACTGGTGCGGCACGGTATCGGGGTACACCACGCCGGTATGCTGCCCAAGTACCGGCGGCTCGTCGAGCAGCTCGCCCAAGCCGGCCTGCTGAAGATCATCTGCGGCACCGACACTCTCGGCGTCGGGATCAACGTGCCGATCCGCACCGTGGTCTTCACCGCGCTGTCGAAGTACGACGGCACCAGGACCCGGCTGCTCACCGCGCGGGAGTTCCACCAGATCGCCGGGCGCGCGGGCCGAGCCGGGTACGACACCGCGGGCACCGTCGTGGTGCAGGCCCCCGAACACGAGGTGGAGAACCTCAAACAGTTCGCCAAGGTGGCCGACGATCCGAAGAAGCGCCGGAAACTGGTGCGGCGCAAGGTTCCCGAGGGGATGGTGCCGTGGAGCGAGAAGACGATGACGCGGCTCGTCGACGCCCCGCCGGAACCGCTGACCAGCAACATGCGGGTGTCCACGGCGATGATCCTCGACGTCGTGGACAGGCCGGGTGACCCGTTCGAGGCGATGCGCCGGCTGCTGACCGACAACCACGAACCCCGCAAACGCCAGCTGCGGTTGATCCGCGAGGCGGTGGGCATCGCACGCTCGTTGCTGCAGGCCGGGGTGGTCGAACGGCTCCCCGAGCCCGAACCCGACGGCAGGCGCTACCGGCTCACCGTCGACCTGCCACCGGATTTCGCGTTGAACCAGCCGCTGTCCACCTTCGCGCTCGCCGCTATCGACGTGCTCGACTCGGATGCGGAAAGCTATGCGCGGGACGTGGTTTCGGTGATCGAGGCGACGCTGGAGGACCCGCGGCAGATCCTTTCCGCCCAGCTGAAGAAGGCCAGGGGTGAGGCGGTCGCCGCGATGAAGGCCGAGGGCATCGAGTACGACGAGCGGATCGAACTGCTCGACGACGTCACCTATCCCAAACCGCTCGACGAGGTGCTCACCGGGATCTACGAGATCTATCTGCAGACCAATCCGTGGGCGGCCGACGGGCAGTTGTCCCCGAAGTCGGTGGTGCGCGAGATGTGGGAGGGCGCGTTCACGTTCCGGGAGTACGTCAGTGTCTACGGCCTGACCCGGTCGGAGGGTGCGGTGCTGCGCTACCTGTCCGATGCGGTCAAGGCGCTGCGGTCGGGCGTGCCCGCCGCCGCGCGCACCGAGGAGCTCGCCGACATCACCGAGTGGCTGGCCGAGCTGGTGCGACAGGTGGATTCGAGCCTGCTCGACGAGTGGGAGCAGCTGACCAGCCCCGACCAGCCGATCGATGTGCCGGTCTCGGTGCCGGTCCGGCCACGGCCGGTGACCGGCAACGAGCGGGCATTCACCGCGATGGTGCGCAACGCGCTGTTCCGACGGGTCGAGCTGTTCGCCCGGCGACGCTGGGACGAGCTCGGCGCCCTGGACGGCAGGTCGGGATGGAACGCGCAGCGCTGGCGAGACGTCGGAGAGGACTATTTCGACGAACACGCCGACGTCGGAACGGGCCCGGACGCGCGCGGGCCCGCCCTGCTCGTCTTCGACCGCAGCCCCGACCGGTGGCGGGTGCGCCAGATCCTCGACGACCCGGCGGGCGACCACGATTGGGGCATCGACGTCGAGGTCGACCTGGCCGCCTCCGACGAGGAGGGCGAGGCGGTGCTGCGGGTCGACTCCTTCGGCCGGATGGATTAGGAGCTAGGGCTCGATCACATGCGACGGATCGGGTCGGCGCTCCGGCGGGGCCTGGCTGTAGTCACCCCACGGGCCGTCGCGTCGCGTCACCGCGGTGCGCACGCCGTCGCGCTCGGCCGTGTCGATGAACCCCAGCGCATCAGGGGTGTTGCGCATCAGCCCGTCGAGGATGCCGCCGAGCGTCTGCGTCGACGCCAGCCCCATGTTCTCGTAAGCCTGGTTGACGATCAGCTTCTGCGCTTGCAGTTGCGACAGCGGGATGGTCGCCAGTTTCGCGGCGATCTCGGCGACCCGCGCCTCGAGCCGCTCGAAGGGCACCGACTCGTTGATGAGTTCCACTGCGGCGGCCTCGGTTCCGGTCAGCGGCTCACCGGTCAACGAATGCCACTTCACCTTCGCCAGGCTGAGCCGATACAGCCACATGCCGGTCAGGTAGGCGCCCCACATGCGGGCATACGGCGTCCCGATGACCGCGTCGTCGCTGGCGATCACGAGGTCGGCGCACAACGCGTAATCACTGGCGCCCCCGACGCACCAGCCGTGCACTTGGGCGATCACCGGTTTGGAGGCCCGCCAGATCGCCATGAACTTGTTCGTCGGCCCCGTCTCGCGGGCCGACACCATCGCGAAGTCCTTCCCGGGATCCCAGCGACCGTCGGTGTTCATCGACTCGCCCCAGTGCCCGAAGCCGCCGCCGAAGTCGTAACCGCCCGAGAACGCGCGGCCCGCTCCGCGCAGCACGATGACCTTGACGGCCGGGTCGCGCTCGGCCAGACCGATCGCGGCCTCGATCTCGTCGGGCATCGGCGGGACGATGGTGTTCAGCTGCTCGGGCCGGTTGAGCGTGATGGTGGCCACCGGCGGTTCGGCGCGGTAGAGAATCGTTTCGAAAGCGGTCACCTGTGCAGTTCTATCGCTTACCCACCTGGCGGGGGATCGGGTTCGCGCATCACCGGGTCGGCCGATCTGATCTGACCGCCGATCACGATGTTGGGCGTGCGGAAATAGGCCCACCCCGTCATCAGGATCACCCCGGCGGCCGCCAGCGCCACCGAGCTGCGCACATCGGGCAGGCCGCCGGCGAACAGGGCGAGGACACCGGCGCAGGCGCAGGCCCAGAAGATCCGCCGCTTGACCGCCCGGCGCGGCAGGCCGGCGGTGTCCCAGCCGGGCACGACGATGCCGGCCAGCAGCAGGACCGCGCCGGCGATCAGCAGGATCTGCGAGACGGTCATGGCAGCAGCAGCTGGAATCCGTCGACGATCTCGCCCGCGTCCCGGATGTAGTCGGGATTGGTGGCATCGGTGGTCTGCACCGTCAGCGTCGCCAGGTACGTGGAGGTGGTGCTCGGCGCGACGACGGCGTGCATGATCACGGGCCGCTCCGGCGCGGGGCCCATCGGCGGTGCGGTGTATGTGGTTGTCTCCGAGGGGAACCCACACGTCGTGTTGGCCTCGGTGTGCAGATCGAACGCGCCCATCATGGAGGTCAGGTTGCCGCGGTTCTGCGCGAACACCGCGTCGGGCTCCTGCACGCCGCGCACCGACTCGAGAGTGACCACCGCGTTTGGCGCGAACCCGTCGGCGGTCAGACCCTGCGCGACGATGGCCAAACGGATGATCTGGTTGTCCATCGTGGTGTTGCGTTCCCACCCCGCCGGTACGGGGACGCGCAACTCGGGTTCACGGGGGTTGTCGGGTGGGATGTCGGTCAGCGGCGCGGACACCGTCGCACACGGTGCGGCGCCCTGACCCGAGACACCGGTCGGGGCGGGCCCGGCGGCGGTCACGGCGGTACCGGTGACGTCGCGGGCACATCCGGTGAGCAGTACCGCAGCTGTCGTCAGGACGGTGGCCGCGCCGCGGGTGATCGTCACGAGACGGTCCCCCCGATGCCCGGCAGCGTGCGCAACAGGAATTCGTAGATCAGCGCCGCGCGGAACGCGATCTGGGTGTTGTCCGCGGCGCCGGCGTGCCCGCCCTCGATGTTCTCGTAGTAGCGCACCGGGTGCCCAGCCGCCTCGAGCGCGGCGGTCATCTTCCTGGCGTGCCCCGGGTGCACCCGGTCGTCGCGCGTCGAGGTGGTGATCAGCACAGGCGGATACCGGCGATCGGACGAGATGTTTTGGTAGGGAGAGTATTTCGCGATGAACTCCCAGTCGGCCGGATCGTCGGGGTCACCGTATTCGGCCACCCAGGACGCCCCGGCGAGCAGCAGATGGAAGCGCTTCATGTCCAGCAGCGGCACGCTGCACACCAGTGCGCCGAACAACTCCGGGTACTGGGTGAGCATGATGCCCATCAGCAGCCCGCCGTTGCTGCCGCCTTGGGCGCCCAGCTGCTCGACGGTGGTGATGCCGCGCGCCACCAGATCACGCGCGACGGCCGCGAAATCCTCGGCGACCAGATGTCTGCCCTCGCGCATCGCCTGGGTGTGCCAGGTGGGTCCGTACTCCCCGCCGCCGCGGATGTTGGCCAGCACGTAGGTGCCGCCGCGGGAGAGCCACAACCGCCCGAGGACGCCGTCGTAGCCAGGGGTGCGGGCGACCTCGAAGCCGCCGTAACCGCCAAGCAGCGTCGGTCCTGGGCTCTGCGCATGGCGGTGCGCGACCACGAAATACGGGATCGCGGTGCCGTCGTCGGAGGTCGCGAAGTACTGGTTCACCGACAGGTCGGCGGCGTCGAAGAACGACGGCGCCCGCTTGATCTCATCGAGGGTCCCGCCCACCGTGCCGTACAGCAGACGAGACGGGGTGTCGAAACCCGATGAGTCCAGGAAGATCTCGTCACCCAGATGGTCGACGGCCACGATCGCGGTGTTGGTGTTGGCAGGCAGGCCCGCGACGGGTTCCGAGGTCCACGTCCCCGGGGTCACCACCTCCACCCGGCTGGCCACATCGGCGAGCGTCACCACCACCAGGCGGTCACGGGTCCAGGCGTAGTGGTGCAGGCTGGTGTGCGGGTCGGGCGTGAAAACCACTGCCAGTTCTGCTGTGCCGCTGACGAATTCGTCGTAGTCGGCGGCGAGCAGGGCGCCGGCCGGGTAGTGCTGGGCGCCGCTGCCGTAGTGGTAGTGCCAGTCGGTGCGCAACTCGATCAGCAGCCAGGTGCGATGGATCGAGATGCTCGCGTCGGTCGGGGTGTCGAGCCGGATCAGCTCGGCGCCGCGCAGTTCGTAGACCTCTTCGTTGAAGAAGTCCAGGGCGCGGCTGATCAGGGTTCGCTCGAAGCCGGGGGTGGGGTCGACCGACGCCCCCACCAGGACGTCTTCGACGTCGCCGCTGAACACGGTCTCCGCGGCGTCGAGCGGTTGCCCGCGCCGCCACCGCTTGACCAGCCTCGGATAACCCGATTCGGTGAGTGAGCCGGGGCCGAAATCCGTGCCGACCAGCAGCGTGTCCTCGTCGACCCAGGTGGTCTGCGACTTGGCCTCGGGGAGTTCGAAACCGCCGGTCACGAATGTGCGGGTGCGCATGTCGAATTCGCGCACCACCGCGGCGTCCGACCCACCCCGGGACAGGCTGACCAGTGCCCGCGAATGATCGGGCTCGATGACGTCGGCGCCGGCCCACACCCAGTTCATGTCGTCGGTTCGCGCCAACTCGTCGACGTCGATGACGACGTCCCACTCCGGGGCCTCGGTGCGATAGCTCTCCAGGGTGGTCCGCCGCCACAGACCCTTGGGGTTGTCCGCGTCGCGCCAGAAGTTGTAGAGGAACTCACCGCGGCGCCGCACATAGGGAATGCGCGCATCGGTGTCGAGCACCTCGAGCGCCTCGGCCCGCATCTGCTCGAAGCGCTCGCCGGTCAGTTCGGCGATCGTCGGCTCGTTGTGCTCCCGGACCCACGCGAGCGCGTCGTCACCGGTCACCTCCTCGAGCCACAGGTGGGGATCCGGTGTTTGCGCCGCGTTCGTCACGCCCCCATTCTGCGGGTGCGCCGAATCGGACGCTCAGCTGAGGTGGTGCACCTCCTGCAGGCCGTACACCGGGGTGGCCATTCCCTCGTGCCTGGCCTTGAGTTGCAGCGCCAGATACAGCGAGTAGTGCCGGGACTGGTGCAGGTTGCCGCCGTGGAACCACAGGTTGGGCTGCTGGGTGGGTTTCCACATGTTGCGCTGCTCGCCCTCCCACGGCCCTGGGTCCTTGGGGGTGTCGCTGCCCAGGCCCCACACCTTGCCGACCCGATCGGCGACGTCCTGGCCGATGAGATCGGCGGCCCAGCCGTTCATCGAGCCGTACCCGGTCGCGTAGACCACGACGTCGGCCGGTAGCTCGGTGCCGTCGGCGAGCACCACCGCGTCCTCGGTCAGGTGGTCGACCTGCCCGTGGGCGAGTTTGATGCGCCCGTCGGCGACCAGGTCGCAGGCGCCGACGTCGATGTAGTAGCCCGAGCCGCGCCGTAGGTACTTCATGAACAGGCCGGATCCGTCTGCGCCCCAATCCAATTCGAAACCGGCGGCTTCCAGGCGGTCGTAGAAGTCCTTGTCGCGTTCGCGCATCTGCTCGTACAGCGGGATCTGGAACTCGTGCATGATCCGGTACGGCAGCGAGGCGAACGTCAGGTCGGCCTTCTCGGTGGTCATCCCCGCGTCCACCGCGCGCTCGGAATACAGGTCGCCCAGCCCGATGTCCATCAGGGTGCCGGACCTGACGATGTGGGTCGAGGAACGCTGCACCATCGTCACGTCGACCCCGTTCTCGTACAGGGCCTTGCAGATGTCGTGCGCGGAGTTGTTGGAGCCGATCACGACTGCCTTGCGGCCTACATACGCGTCGGGTCCGGGATGCGCCGACGAGTGGTGCTGGTCGCCGCGGAACACGTCCTGACCGGCC
>Ga0247757_10000870_pt1 | contig 22903 bp, 18 predicted proteins | sample UWRJL126311R4_FD_180929 | JGI IMG/M metagenome (GOLD analysis project Ga0247757, IMG submission 180929) | Plant litter microbial communities from Arlington Agricultural Research Station in Wisconsin, United States - UWRJ-L126-311R-4 | ecosystem: Environmental > Terrestrial > Plant litter >...
CATCAGGACGCCGAGTCGACACCCAAGACAGAGCCGACACCCAAGACAGAGTCGACACCCAAGACAGGGTCGACACCGAAGAAAGAGCCGACACCGAAGCAGCGGCGCGCCGATCGCGACCGCGACGAGGGACGACAGGCTCGTCGCAGGCCACTTCTCGAACGCCTGCAGGAGAGGCTCGACGGTCGGCACGCCCCCGAAGGCGCCGACACAGACACCCCGAAAAACACCCCGGAACGCGCACGGCCGGCGCGCCATCTGACCGTCGTCCGCACCGAGCCGCCTGCCGAATCCGTCGAGACGTCCGATGAACCGGAACCGTCCGCGACCGCGACTGCTCCCATCCCGCAACCGCTGTCGCCGCTGGGCAAGCTCGTGCAGCTCCCGGGCCGGCTCGTCAACACCGTGCTGCAGGTCCTCGACATCACGTCATCGGTGGACGGCCCCAAGGCGCCGATCAAGATCGCACCGCCGATCAACGACGCGTTGTTCGCGACGTTCCGTGAGGTCGAGCGATGGCTGCGGTTGGACCGCACCCCGCCGCCGCAGCCGCCGATCCCGGCCCTGGACTACACGGGTCCGACCACCAGGAAGACGCCGACGGTCGCGCAGTTCCTCAACGCGGCCGCCTCGGCGTACGGGCTCGGCACCACGCCCGGTGGCCTGGCTCCGTTCGTGGCCAACGGATTTCAGATGGCCTCGGCGAACATCCTCTCGGGCATGGCGGCCCGGGCCTGGGTGACCCCGGACGGTCAGGTCGTCATCGCCTACCAGGGCACCTCCGGCGGGACGAACCTGCTGTTCAACCCGTTCATCGCGGCCGCCCAGCTGTTCACCGACCTGCAGGTGGTGTACACGACGAAGACGCCGCGGGCGTTCCACGATGCGCTGCGCTTCGCCGAGCGGGTGCAGGCCGCCGCGGTGAGCCAGGGGTACGCGGCCGACGACATCTTCGTCACCGGACACTCGCTGGGCGGTTGGGAAGCCGAATACGTCGCTCAACAGATCGGTCTGGCCGGCATCGGTTTCGAGAGCCCCGGCATGAACACCACGGTGCCGGGCAACGGGAGAGAGTCGATGTTCGTCAACATCGAAACCTGGGGTGACCCAGCACCCTTCATGGCCACCGACCTGCCGGGTCTGCAGCCGTTCATGCCGCCCTATGTCCCCGGCGGCGGCAGCAAGCCGCACTACGGGTCGATCGTCATGATCGGCGACCCGGCCGCCATGACGCCGCTGCTGAACGCGGCCCCGCTCTGGCGGCAGGGTCCGCTCCGCAGCCTCGTCTTCCTGGCGGACTTCTTCGGCAACTTCCTCCAGTACCACCTGCCCGGCATCCAGGCCTACCACCTCGGCGTGGTGCCCGATCCCGGGGTGGTGCCGTGGCTGGGTACCGCGCGGGGACCCGTCAACGTGGGTTGGGGCGAGCTGACCATTCCCGAACTGCTCGAAGCAGCATCCGCGGACGCACCGCTGCGACAGTCCCCCGTCGCCGCCTAGTCACGAATCGAGTTGACGCGCAGCGTCTTCCGCCCTGGTGACCGCGGCCTGCACGCTCCGGTTGTGCAGCAGCACGTCGTCCATCACGGCGGTGGTCAGCGACCGGGTCGCCAGCAGCGGCCGCACCCACCCGGGAGCGCTGACGCTCCCCGCCCGGCGCTCGATCCCGTCCAAGACCGCGTCGGCGGCCACACCGACCGTCATCTCCGTGGTGAACATCTTCGGGACGGCGCGACGCACCGCCGCCGCGGCCTCGTCGGCGAACGCATCGGTGGTCAGGTCGGTGTCGATGAAACCCAGGTAGGCGATGCCGGCCGTGACGCCGTGCGGGGCCAACTCGACCCGCAACGCTCGGGCCAGCTGCTCGACGCCGGCCTTGCTGACCGCGTACGGCGCGGCGAGCACCCCGTTGAAGAACGCGTAGATCGAACCGACCAGTTGTACGTGCCCGCGGCGCTCCAGCACGCTGGGCAGCGCGGCCCGCACGGTGCGCCACTGGCCGAGCAGATCGACCTCGACGGTGTGCTCGAAGGCGTCCGCGGCGATGGTCGCGACCGTGTGCGACGGCGGTGCGATTCCGGCGTTGGCGACGATGACGTCGATTCCGCCGAAGGTCGCCACGGCATCGTCCGCCGCCTGCTGCAGCCGTTCGGCTGATGTCACATCGGCCTCGAAAGCAGCTGCAGCAGATCCTAATTCGTCGGCCAACGCCTGCAGCGGGGCGAGCCGGCGGCCCACCAGCGCCACCCGGGCGCCGCGGGCGTGCGCGCGCCGCGCCGTCTCGGCGCCCAGCCCGCGCGCCGCTCCGGTGATGAACAGCACCCGCCCGTCGAGGTCCATCCGGGGCGGTCGTCTGACCAGGCGCAGAGCGGTTCGGCCGGCCAGCCGTGCGGCGTCATCGATGAACACGCTGCAACGGTAACCGCTGCCCGCAGCCGGGGTGACACCCCACGATGACACGGGCCGGGGCCGCGTCACCGACCAGGGTTGCCTCGAATGTCCTTGGCATCGGGCTCGATACGACGTGGGCACCGGCGCGATGACCGAGGGACCGCAGGGTCGGCTGTTCGGCTTCCGCCGATCCGACCCGACACGCGGCGCCCGGCCTGTTGACGGGAAGGGTGATCACCTGAAGCGCTCATCATTTATGGTCGTGCCGTGTCAGAAATGGATCGCCGCCACCTGATGTTCATGTTCGGTTTGGGCGCTGCTGCCGTCGCCATGCCCGCGGCGACCGCACACGCCCAGCCGATCCCCGGTGACATCCCGCCGGTTCCGGCTCCCCCGGGGGCGCCGGTACCCGCGGCCGCCGATCCCGGCCCGGTCATGTTGTTCCAGGACGAATTCAACGGTCCGGCCGGTGCGCCGCCCGATCCGGCCTGGTGGTTCATCGTGCCCGAGCGCGAGATCATCAGGAACCCCGTCGAGTGGGACAAGCCGTTCAACATGGGCCGCTATGTCACCGACCAGGAACACGTCTTCCAGGACGGCAAAGGCAACCTGGTCATCCGGGCCACCCGCGGCCCCGGCACCACGATCCAGGAGAAGTACGCCAGCGCCAAGGTCATCGGCAACTGGCGCGGCGCCATCGGCACCACCTGGGAAGCCCGCATCAAGCTCGACTGCCTCACCGACGGTGCGTGGCCGGCGTTCTGGTTGCTCAACGACAATCCGGTGCGCGGCGGTGAGGTCGACCTGGTCGAGTGGTACGGCAACAACGACTGGCCGTCGGGTACCACGGTGCACGCCCGGCTGGACGGCACGTCGTTCGCCACCGATCGCCATCCGATCGACAACGCCTGGCACACCTGGCGGATGACCTGGCAGCCGACAGGCATGTACTTCTGGAAGGACTACCAGCCCGGCATGGAGCCGTTCTTCACGGTGCCGGCGAACTCCATCGCCGATTGGCCCTTCAACGACCCGGGGTACACGCTGGCGCCGGTGTTCAACATCGCCGTCGGCGGCTCCGGCGGTCGCGAGCCCGCAGGCGGCACCTATCCGGCGCAGATGCTCATCGACTGGATCCGGGTGTTCTGAGCCCGGAACCTCCTGCGGCGCCGCGGCAGCGCCGGGAACAGTAGACGATCTGATCCCACTGCCCGCGCGCCTTCCACTTCTTGCGGTTCTGGAACGGCCGGCCGCAGACCGGACAGATCTTCTCCTCGGGATGGTTCGCCATCCCCTCCAGTCATACGTGACGTCTCACTGACGGAGCCGGCAAAACCCGGGACGCCGGTTCCCGCACGCGGTTACATTCCGCCCGTGAGGTCCTGGGGTTTGTGGCTCATCGCCGCCGCGGCAGGCGCAGGCATCGCGCTGGGCACCGGGCAGGGCACGGCGGCCGCCGACAGCACCGACACGGCCACCACGGGCGCCTCGGTCAGCAGACCGGCCGACACCGCCCGGTCGACTCGCGCCGAGCAGCGCGAAGCCCGCCGCGACCGTGTCCGTGAGGCCGTTCGCGAACGCAGGGCCGACCGCGCCGAACGCCGCGAGGAACGACTCGCGGCCCGGCGCCACCGCGACATCGACACGCGGGACGCCCCGGATTCAAACACTCGAGACTCCGGGGTCACCGGTGTCAAGACCGGTCACTCGACGCTGGACATCCCGGTCGGCGACCGCGGCCTGACGACCGGCGCGGACTGGTATTTCCCCACCCAGGCCGACGGCTCGGTCACCGCGACCGGGGTCGTCTACCTGCAGCACGGCTTCATGGGCCGTAAGTTCTTCTACTCCGCGCTGGCCGAGAACCTGTCCCAACAGACCAACAGCATCGTCGTCGCCCCCAACCTGCCGTCGTTCCCCTCGCTGCGATGCGGCGGCTGCTGGATCAACGGCGCCGGCACCCAGCAGGCCGTGGCCGACCTCTTCCTCGGCGACGAATCGGCGCTCGGCAGCAGCGCCGCCGCAGCCGGCTTCACCGGCACGCTGCCCGAGGACTTCGTCCTCACCGGGCACTCCGCCGGCGGCGGCCTGGCGGCAGCGGCCGGCGGCTATTACACCGCAGACCCGGGCAACGGCGGGAACCTGCGCGGTGTGGTGATGTTCGACGGGTTCGCGTTCGCCGGCGTCATCCCCGACGCGCTGAAGCGCTTCGACGCCGCAGACGTCCCCGTCTATCAGATCGCCGCCCCGCCGCAGGCCGGCAATCTCTTCGGCGGTGCCACCGCGGAACTCGTCGCCGCGCGGCCCGGCCGGTTCGTCGGGGTCACGCTGGCGCGGGGCTCGCACGTCGATTCGCTGATCGGTGGGAACCCGGTCGTCGACCTGCTGGCCCAGCTGGCGACCCGGGTGTCCCCGCCGGGCAACACCGCCGCCGTCTACACACTGGCCTCGGGCTGGATCAACGATCTCTATCGCGGGTTGGGCCCGGCCGACGGCACCGGCATCTACGGCGCCCCCGACCAGTACCTCGTGCTGGGCGACGCCTCGGCCGTGGTGCTGGCGCCGCCGCCGGTCGTCGACGTCCCGTCCTACCTGGGCACCTGGTACGAGGTGGGCAGCGTCAAACAGTTCTTCTCGATCGGTCTGGTCAACACGACGGCCGAGTACGGCCTGAACACCGACGGTTCGATCACAGTGCGCAACTCGGGGAACTACTTCGCCGACAACGGGCCCCGGTCGACCATCGAGGGTGTCGCGCTGCCCGTCGACCCGGACGACAACAAGCTGAACGTGACGTTCTTCGGCAAGCCAAGGGCGGACCCGCCGGGCAATTACTGGATCGTCGACCTGGACCCGAACTACCAGTGGGCCATCGTCACCGACCCCACCGGCAAGACCGGATTCCTGCTCAGCCGCACCCCGACAGTCAGCGACGGGTTCTATCAGAAACTGCTCGACCGGGCGTCGGTCTACGGGGTGCGCGCCCGCATCACCCCGACCCGCCAACCCCAGGCGGCGGTCACAACCGCCCTTTGAGGATGGCGTGCCAGTAGGACTGTGGCAGCGCGTAGCGGTCGAACGCCCACGCCACGCGGCGCGGTTTCGTCGAGTCGACGAACGACGGCAGCGACGACGCGGGCGCACCCGTCCGGTCGAACTCACCGGCGATCAACCGGCGCCGATCGGTGGTGACGGGGGCGACGGTGTAGCCGTCGTAGCTGCGCAGCGTTTCGCCCCGGCGGGCCGCGCCCATGTTGTACACCATGATGTCGACCTGACGCCGCAAGGCCCCTCCGGACGGATCCGTGTCGACGGCCGCGCCGTCCCCGGCGGCCCAGACATTCGGGTGCTGCCGATGCCGCAGGGTGATCGGGTCGATGTCGACGAGCCCGTGCGGCTGCTCGCCAGTCAGACCGCAGGCGGTCAGCCATGGGGGCCCGCGAAACGGCGGCACCAGATGCAGCAGGTCGTAGTCGAGCGTCTCGCCGCCGGTGACCGTCAGGGACTGCTGCTCCGGCCGCAGCGCGGCGACCCCGCCGTGGATCACCCGGACGTCGAGTTCGGCCAACCGCTGCGACAGGCGCTCGTCGATGGGGGGCACACCCAGCAGCTGTGGCCGGTCGATCACCAGGGTGATGCGCACGGCGGGCAGGAGTCCGCTGCGGCGCCAGTGATCGGCGGCCAGGAACAGCGGCTTGATGGTGGTGCCCGTGCAGCTCACCGGCGCCCGCGGCACGGTGAACACCGCGTGCCCGCGCCGCATGGCGCTGACCAGTTCCCACGTCTTCTCCGCGTGGTCGAGGTAATTGCTCGCCACCGCCGGTGTCGCGAGCGCGGCCTCGATGCCGGGCAGTTCGTCACCGTCGGGCACCAGACCCGTGCCGATCACCAGATCGCGGTAGCTCAGCCTGCGGCCGGTCGCGCACTCGACGGTCGAGGCGCCCGGGTCGACCGACACCGCGGCGTCGCGGATCCAGGTGCAGCGCGACGGCGTGACCGAGCGCTGGGTGCGCTCGGCGCTGCGCAACCGTGCCTGACCGCCGCCGACATACGACAGCAGCGGGCGGTAGGTGTGCACCGTCTGCGGTTCGACGACAGCGACGCGGGTGACCCCCGTCCGGAGCAGGCGGGCCGCGGCGCTGAGCCCCGCGTTGCCGCCGCCGATCACGACGACGTCGAACTGCTGATCCTCGGCTCGGCCCACGTGTGGCGACGTACCCGGTTCCGGCCGGATGAATCGGGCCGGGCACCGGTCACACCGGTGCGGTCGCCGCCTGTCCCGGGTCCAGCCGAGCGTCCTGACCGGGTCCCCGGCCCGCGTGGACCTGTTCGATCGTGGGCTCGGGATGGCCGCCCGAGCGCAGCCCGGCGCGCACCGTGTCCGCGATGTCTCCGGCCCTTGCGGTGTCGACGAGTGCGATCACGCAGCCGCCGAACCCGCCGCCGGTCATCCGCGCCCCGAGCGCGCCCGCGCTGACCGCTGTGTCGGCGATCAGATCCAGATGGGCGGTGGTGATCTCGAAATCGTCGCGCATCGAGGCGTGTGACTCGGTCAGCAACCGCCCCACGGTGACGAAGTCGGCTCCCGACAGCGCGTCGACCGTCGCGAGGACCCTGCGGTTCTCGGTCACGATGTGCCGCGCCCGGCGAGAGTCCTCGGCGTCGTCCAGCGTCGCCGGGTCCCGGTCCTGCGCGTCCCGCAGCGTCGGCACCCCGAAGGCGGCGGCGGCCCGCTCGCACGAGGCCCTGCGCGCCGCATACTCACCGCCCGCGTGCTGGTGGCGCGCCTGGGAGTCGATGAGAAGCAGTGCGAGACCGTGGCTTTCGGGATCGAACGGCACCTCGGCGACCGTGAGGTCACGGAAGTCGATCAGCTGCGCGTGCCGCGGCTGGGCGAACAGGATGGCCAGCTGGTCCAACAGGCCGGTCGGGGCACCCACGTAGTCGTTCTCGGCGCGCTGGGCGATGCGCGCCTGCTCGACCCGGTCGACGACGTCACCGGTGGCGCTGAGCAACGCGCCGAGCACCGCGCATTCGAGCGCGGCCGAGGACGCCAGCCCCGAACCTATCTGCACTCCGCCGCTGATCGACATCGCGCCGGCAGGCACACGGAACCCCGCGCGCTGCAGCGACCACACCACACCCGCCACGTAGGCGGCCCAGCCGGTCACCCCGCCGGGCTCGGTGTCCAGCGGCACCTGCACCGGTTCGGGTTCCCGGTCGGTGCGCACCATCAGCACGTCGCCGTCGGCCGGGCGGTAGTCGACGACCGTGCGGCCGGGCAACGCGATGGGCAACGCGAAACCGGCGTTGTAGTCGGTGTGTTCGCCGATGAGGTTGATTCGGCCCGGGGCCGAGTAACGAATCGCGGTCATCGTCACAGCCCACGCAGCACGTCGGCCAGCGTCTCCGGCACGACGTCGTTGATGAACGCCTCCATCGCCGATTCCGAGGACGCGAGGTACTTGAGCTTGGTGGCGCTGCGCCGGATCGAGATGATCTCCACGTGCAGGCACCCTTCGGCTTGGCCGGGCGCGTCGGTGTACTGGTGCACCGCGGCCATGTACGGCAGCGGGCTGTCGTAGAGCCGATCGAGCCGCTGCAGGATCTCCAGGTACATACGGGTGAACGCGTCGAGTTCGGCGTCGTCGAGCTCGCCGAGGTTGCGGACGAAGCGGTTCGGGTACAGGTGCACCTCGACGGGCCAGCGTGCCGCGAACGGGACGAACGCGGTGAACAGGTTGTCCCGCAGGATGATTCGCTCACCGGCCGCGACCTCGCGCGCGAGCAGGTCGGTGAACAGGTTGGTCCCCCGCCGGGCCCGGTGCTCGCGGGCCTGCCACAGCATCCGCTCGGTGCGCGGCGTCAGGTAGGGGTAGCCGTAGATCTGACCGTGCGGGTGGGTCAGCGTCACGCCGATCTCCTCGCCGCGGTTCTCGAAGCAGAACACCTGCTCGATGCCGGCCCGGGCCGACAGGTCGGCCGTGCGGTGCCGCCACGCCTCGACGACCAGTCGCGCCTGGGCGACGTCGAGTTCGGCGAACGAGCTGTCGTGGTCGCTGGAGAAGCAGATCACCTCGCATCGGCCGTGACTGGGGGCGGTGAGGAACTCCGCGCCGTCGGGCACCGGCAGGTCGAAGGCCGCCGAACCCGCGCCCGACAGGCTCGCGAAGCGGTTCTCGAAGACGACGACGTCGTAGTGCTCGGCGGGAACCTCACTGGTCAGCCCCGACGGCCCCGGGCACAGTGGGCACTCGCCGCGGGGCGGCATGAACGTGCGCTCCTGGCGCGCAGGCGCAACCACCACCCACTCACCCGTGGTCTCGTCGAAGCGCAAGTGCGACAACATCTCCGACCGGCTGGGCAGCGCGCGCCGGTCCATCAGCGGTTGGGACTGGTGGCCCGGCAGGGTGAAGAACAGCAGTTCCCGACCGTCGGCCAGGGTCCACGGTGTGGGCGCCACCCGGGTGGTCGCGGCCGTCACGTCGCGGGGCTGCGGCGAACCCGCAACCACGGTTGGCGCAACTCCTGGTCTCGCCGCTCCGCCGCCGCGTCCATGATCTCCTTGTAACGCGTCACCAGCTGGTCACGGGTCAGGCCGAACTCGGGCAGCACCTCGTCGGCCGGCGGTCCGCCGTACGGCGCCCAGCTGCGCATGAACGTGACGATGTCGTGCTCGTACCGATCGGCGATTCCACCACCACCAGGCATGTCAGGACCCGCCCTTCTTCTTGTTGTAGATGTCGAAGCCGACCGCGGCCAGCAGCACCAGGCCCTTGATCACCTGTTGGACATCGCTTCCGATGCCGATCAGCGACATGCCGTTGTTGAGGACGCCCAGGACGAAACCACCGATGATGGCGCCGAACACCGTGCCGACACCACCGCTGGCCGATGCGCCGCCGATGAACGCCGCAGCGATCGCCTCCAGCTCCATGCCGATACCGGCCTGGGGTGTCGCGGAATTCAGCCGGGCGGCGAACAGCAGACCGGCCAGCGCGGACAGCAGCCCCATGTTCACGAACACCAGGAACGTGACGCGCTTGGTCTTCACCCCGGACAGCCGGGCCGCGGCCTCGTTACCGCCGACGGCGTAGATCTGCCTGCCGAACACCGTGCCGCGCATGATGAATGCGTAGATCACGAAGGCGACGGCGAGGATGATGCCGACCACCGGGACACCGCGGTAGCTGGCCAGGAGCAACGTGAACGCCGCGAGCGCGGCCACGATCGCCGCGCACTTGGCGGCGAACCAGCCCATCGGCAGGACGCTGAACCCGTAGCGGGTCTGCGCCCGCCGCTGGCGCACCTGCTGCCACACCGCGGCGACCATGACGAGCAGGCCGAGGATCACGGTGGGCCAGTGGTAGAGGCTGTTGCCGCCGATCTCGGGCAGGAAGCCGCTGCTGACCTGGGTGAAGCTGCGTGGGAACGGGGCGATCGACTGCCCCTCGAGCAGGTACTGCGTCGCACCGCGGAACACCAGCATGCCCGCCAACGTCACGATGAACGACGGGATCCCGATGTAGGCGATCCAAAAGCCCTGCCACGCACCGATCAACGCGCCCAGCGCCAGGCACAGCACCACGGCGACCGGCCAGGGCATGTCGTTGCGGATCATCAGCACCGCCGACATCGCGCCGATGAACCCCGCGATCGAGCCGACCGACAGGTCGATGTGGCCGGAGATGATCACCATGACCATCCCGATCGCCAGGATCAGGATGTAACCGTTCTGCTGGACGATGTTGGTGACGTTGAGCGGCTTGAGGAGGATGCCGCTGGTCCAGATCTGGAACAGGATCACGATCAGCGCCAGCGCGACGACCATGCCGTACTGCCGGAAGTTGCCCTGCATCAACGCCCGCAACCGGCCGCCTGGCGTCTGGGTCGGCGGCTCGGACGCGCCGGTCGGCGTCGTCACCGTCGGGGTGGTGGTCATCTAAACGCGTCCCTTCATCATGTAGCGCATCAGCGTCTCCTGCGACGCGTCGGCCCGGGCCACCTCACCGGTGAGGCGACCCTCGTTGAGTGTGTAGATACGGTCGCACAGACCGATCAGCTCGGGCAGTTCGGAGGAGATCACGATCACCGCTTTGCCCTGTGCGGCAAGCGAATTGATGATCGTGTAGATCTCGTACTTGGCACCGACGTCGATGCCGCGGGTGGGCTCGTCGAGGATCAGCACATCCGGGTCGGAGAAGATCCACTTGCTCAGCACCACCTTCTGCTGATTGCCGCCCGACAGGTTGCCGGTGATCGCCTTCACCGAGGGTGCCTTGATGCGCATGTCGCGCCGGAACCGCTCGGCGACCGCGGTCTCCTCGTGTTCGTTGATCACGGTGTTCTTGCTCACCCGGCCCAGCGACGCCAGCGTCACGCTGCGCGCGATGTCGTCCATCAGGTTCAACCCGTAGTGCTTGCGATCCTCTGTCGCGTAGGCGATCCCGTGGCTGATGGCCTCGGGCACCGTCCTGGTCTGAATCTGCTTGCCGTCCTTGATGACCGTGCCGCCGGCCTTCTTGCCGTAGCTGCGCCCGAACACGCTCATCGCGAGCTCGGTGCGGCCGGCGCCCATCAGTCCGGCCAGGCCGACCACCTCGCCGCGGCGCACGTTGAGCGAGACACCGTCGACGACCTTGCGCTGCTGATCGAGGGGATGGAACACCGTCCAGTCCTCGATCGCGAAGCTGACGTCGCCGATCTCGTGCGCGGTCCGCTCCGGAAAACGGTCGACCAGCGGCCTGCCCACCATGCCGCGGATGATGTGCTCCTCGCTCAGTTCCGAGTCGACGGCCAGCGTCTCGATCGTGCGGCCGTCGCGCAGCACGGTGATGCTGTCGGCGACCCGCATCACCTCGTTCAGCTTGTGCGAGATGATGATGCAGGTCAGGCCCTGGCGCCGAAGCTCGATGATCAGGTCGAGCAGGTTGCGGCTGTCCTCGTCGTTGAGCGCGGCGGTCGGCTCGTCGAGGATCAACAGCTTCACCTTCTTCGACAGCGCCTTGGCGATCTCGACGAGCTGCTGCTTGCCCACCCCGATGTCGGAGATGCGCGTGCCCGGGCTCTCCTGCAGGCCGACCCGTTCGAGCAGTTTCTGCGCGTGGCTGGTGGTCTCGTGCCAGCTGATCACGCCGGCCGAGGAGTGCTCGTTGCCGAGGAAGATGTTCTCGGCGATCGACAACACGGGAACCAGCGCGAGCTCCTGGTGGATGATGACGATGCCGCGGCGTTCACTGGACCGGATGTCCTTGAACTCACAGGGTTGACCGTCGAAGACGATGTCGCCCTCGTAGCTGCCGTGAGAGTAGATCCCGCTGAGCACCTTCATCAGGGTGGACTTGCCTGCCCCGTTCTCACCGCAGATCGCGTGGATCTCACCTTCTGCAACGGTGAGATTGACATCCTGCAGGGCGGTGACATTGCCGAATTTCTTGGTGATGCCCCGCATTTCGAGCACGACGGCGGTTCCCGTGTCGTCGACGCCCATCACGCCAGCTGAGCGGCCGTGTAGTAACCGGAGTCGACGAGCACCTTCTGGTAGTTGGCCTTGTCGACGACCACCGGCTGCAGCAGTTCGGCGGGCACCACCTTCACACCGTTGTTGTACGTGGTGGTGTCGTTGACCTCCGGCTTGCCACCGGTGAGCACGGCGTCGGTCATCTGCACGGCGGCCTTGGCCAGTTCGCGGGTGTCCTTGAAGATGGTCATGGTCTGCTCACCGGCGATGATCGACTTCACCGAGGCGAGCTCGGCGTCCTGCCCGGTGACGATCGGCAGCGGGTTGGTGGGTGTTCCGTACCCCGAGCTCTTCAGCGCGGAGATGATGCCCAGCGACATGCCGTCATACGGCGAGAGCACGGCGTCCACCCGGGCACTGGTGTAGGCCCGGCTCAGCAGGTTGTCCATGCGGGACTGGGCGAGCCCACCGTCCCAGCGCAGGGTGGCGACCTGATCGAAGGACGTCTGACCGCTGCGCACCACCAGCTTGCCGCTGTCGAGGTAGGGCTTCAGCACGCTCATCGCGCCGTCGAAGAAGAACGTGGCGTTGTTGTCGTCGGGCGAGCCGGCGAACAGCTCGATGTTGAACGGGCCCTTGCCCTGGGCCACACCCAGCTTGTCGACGATGAATTGTGCTTGCAGCACACCGACTTTGAAGTTGTCGAACGTCGCGTAGTAGTCGACGTTCGCGGTCCCCCGGATCAGCCGGTCGTAGCTGATCACCGGGATCTTCGCGTCGGCGGCGCGCTGCAGCGTGTCGGTCAGTGACGAACCGTCGATGGGGGCGATCACCAGCGCCTTGACGCCCTTGGTGATCATGTTCTCGATCTGCGAGACCTGGTTCTGCACGACGTCGTCGCCGTACTGCAGGTCGGTCTGGTAGCCCAGCGCCTGGAACTGCTTGGCCATGTTGTCGCCGTCGGCGACCCAGCGCTCCGACGATTTGGTCGGCATCGCGATGCCGATCGTGCCGCCGCGGTCGCCGCCACCACCGCCACCGCCGGTGGACTCGGGGGCGGTCGAGCGGCCGCACGCGGCGCTCGCGAGCGTGGCCACGATGGCCAGCGCGCCCGCGATTCGAACAAGCTTCTTACGCATGAAATCCTCCGGTTGGTTGTGCCTCGCATCGCGGGTTCTTCGCACGCGAACCACCACCGATGTGAGCGCTAACATCAAGGATCTTGTGACGCGGCTCACGCCTTTGTCAAGATGACGCGCAAGGAATGTGAGCGCTCACAAGTGTTTGACAGCCCGCAAATGTTAGCGTTAACATCCGAGCTGTGTAACGCCGGTCACATCGTACCCGGCACCCCGGCCCCCGGTCTGAAAGGGGCCCTGACCTCTGTCGACCCACAGCAATCAGCGGATATCGCAACCCAAAGGAGTCGTTGTGAAAAGAATTCTCTCGGCGGCCATGGCTTTCGCCACGGTCGGTGTGCTGGCGGCCTGTGGCAGCGGCCCCGCTCCCGGCAACAGCCCGGCCGGCGGTGGCAGCGGCGGTGGCGACGGCAAGATCACCATGGGCTTCTCGCAGGTCGGCGCGGAGAGCGGCTGGCGCACGGCCAATACGACCTCGATCAAGGACGCGGCCAAGGCCGCCGACGTGGACCTGAAGTTCTCCGACGCCAACGGCAAGCAGGAGAACCAGATCACGGCCATCCGGTCGTTCATCCAGCAGCGCGTCGACGTGATCGCCTTCAGCCCGGTGGTCCGCACCGGTTGGGACGCGGTCCTGCTGGAGGCCAAGAACGCCAAGATCCCGGTCATCCTCACCGACCGCGCCGTCGACACCAAGGAGAAGGACGTCTACAAGACGTTCCTCGGCGCCGACTTCGTCCGCGAGGGTCAGTGGGCGGGCGAATGGGTGGTCAAGCAGTTCGCCTCCGCGCCGGGACCGGTGAACATCGTCCAGCTCGAGGGCACCACCGGTTCCGATCCGGCACTTGAGCGCAGCAGCGGATTCGCCAAGGCCATCGCCGTGAACCCCAACCTCAAGGTGATCGCCTCGCAGACCGGCGATTTCACGCGCTCCGGCGGCAAGCAGGTGATGGAGGCCTTCCTCAAGGCCAACCCCGACATCGACATGGTGTTCGCCCAGAACGACGACATGGCGCTCGGTGCGATGGAGGCCATCGAGGCCGCGGGCAAGAAGCCGGGGCAGGACATCAAGATCGTCGCGATCGACGCCACCCACGACGGCATGCAGGCACTGGCCGACGGGAAGATGAACTTCATCGTCGAGTGCAACCCGCTGCTCGGCCCTGAGCTGATGGACCTCGCCAAGAAGGTCGTCGCAGGTGAGCCCGTGGCGCCGCGCGTCGTCACCCCCGACGAGACGTTCGACCAGCAGCAGGCCGCCGCGGTCCTGCCTCAGCGCAAGTACTGATCGCGCGAGTCCGGGGACCAGTGATGACTGCACCGCCCTCTGGGCAAACCACCGCGCCGGTGGTGCACCTGCGTGATGTCACGATCGACTTCCCGGGCGTCAAGGCTCTCGACAACGTCGAGCTGCGCTTGGTGCCCGGGGAGATCCACGCCCTGATGGGAGAGAACGGGGCCGGCAAGTCGACCCTGATCAAAGCTCTCACCGGGGTGTACGACATCGACGCGGGCAGCATCACCGTCGACGGTGTGGAGCAGCGCTTCACCGGTCCCCGGCAAGCGCAGGAGGCCGGCATCAGCACGGTCTACCAAGAGGTCAACCTCTGCCCCAACCTCACGGTCGCGGAGAACATCCTGCTCGGCCGGGAGCCGCGGCGGTTCGGCCGCATCGATTTCCGCGCCATGAACCGCCGGGCCGCCGAGTTGCTCGGCGAGCTCGACCTCACCATCGATCCGGCGTCCACGCTGGGCTCGCACCCCATCGCCCTGCAGCAGCTGGTGGCCATCGCGCGGGCCACAGCCGTGTCGGCGCGGGTGCTGATCCTCGACGAGCCGACCTCCAGCCTGGACGCCGACGAGGTGGCCGAGCTGTTCCGAGTGATGCGGCGCCTGCGCGACGCAGGCACCGCCATTCTGTTCGTCTCCCACTTCCTCGACCAGGTGTACGCGATCTCCGACCGGATGACGGTGCTGCGCAACGGCCGTCGCGTCGGTGAGTACCCGACCGCCGAGCTGGACCGGGTCGCCCTGATCGCGGCCATGCTCGGCCACGAGGTCGAGGTCCTCGACGAGATCGCCGACACCGTGGCGGCCAGTTCCACCGCGCAGGCACAGATCGTGCTCGGCGCCCACGACATCGGCCGCGCGCCCGCCGTGACGCCGATGGACGTCGACATCCACCGCGGCGAGGTCGTCGGACTCGCCGGCCTGCTGGGTTCCGGCCGAACCGAGTTGGCGCGCCTGCTCTTCGGCGCGGACCGGCCCACCAGCGGTCAACTGACGGTCGATGGCGAACCGGCCGCCCTGCGCTCACCGCGCGCCGCGATCGCCCACGGGATCGCGTTCTCCTCCGAAGACCGCAAGGGCGAGGGGATCATCGGTGATCTGACGATCCGCGACAACCTGGTGCTGGCGCTGCAGGCCCGGCGCGGGTTCGCCCGCCCGCTCGCGCGCCGGGTGACCGACGAGCTGGTCGACCGCTACATGGAGGCCCTCGACATCCGTCCGCGTGACCCGTGGCTGCCGGTGAAGAACCTCAGCGGCGGCAACCAGCAGAAGGTGCTGCTGGCGCGGTGGCTGATCACCGAGCCGCGGTTGTTCATCCTCGACGAACCGACCCGGGGCATCGATGTGGGCGCCAAGGCCCAGATCCAGAAACTGGTGGCCGGGCTGGCCGCCGACGGCATGGGCGTGCTGTTCATCTCCGCCGAGCTCGACGAGGTGGCCCGGATCAGCGACCGCATCCTGGTCCTGCGCGACGGACGCCAGGTGGCCGAGGTCGGATCCGACTGCAGCGTCGCCGATCTGACCACCCTGATCGCCGGGGAGGGGGCCGCATGATCAAGAAGCTCACCGCGTCCCCGCTGCTGTGGCCTGCGCTGGCCCTGGTGGCCCTGCTCGTCGTCAACGTGGTACTCACCCCCAGCTTCCTGAGCATCCGCGTGCAGGACGGCCATCTGTTCGGCAGCCTGATCGACATCCTGCGCAACGGCGCGCCCACCATGCTGGTCGCGCTCGGCATGACGCTGGTGATCGCCTCACGCGGGATCGACCTGTCGGTCGGCGCTGTGGTCGCCGTCAGCGGCGCACTGGCCTGCGCGCACGTCGCCGCCGCCGCGGACCCCGCCAGCGTGGGCACCGTGCTGACCGCGATGGCGATCGCGCTCGGCGTCGCGGTCGCGCTCGGGCTGTGGAACGGCACGCTGGTGTCGGTGTTCGGCGTCCAGCCGATCATCGCGACCCTGGTGCTGATGACCGCCGGGCGCGGCATCGCCCTGCTCATCACCGACGGCCAGATCGTCACCACCGCCAGCGCCCCGTTCAAGGTGCTGGGTGCCGGGTACGCCGCGGGCCTGCCGGTGGCCATCCTCGTCAGCCTGTCGGTTTTCGCACTCGTCGGGCTGCTGGTCCGGCGCACCGCGCTGGGGATGCTGCTCGAGTCGGTCGGCATCAACCCCGAGGCCAGCAGGCTCGCCGGAGTGCGGCACCGGTCGATCGTGTTCGCGGTGTACGTCTTCAGCGCCCTGTGCGCCGGGATCGCCGGCCTGATGATCGCGTCGAACATCTCCGCCGCCGACGCCAACAACGCCGGGCTGTGGATCGAGATGGACGCCATCCTGGCCGTCGTCATCGGCGGCACCTCGCTGCTGGGCGGCCGGTTCAGCCTGACCGGCACCATCCTCGGCGCGCTGATCATCCAGACGCTGACCACCACGGTCTACACGGCGGGCATCACCCCGGAGACGACGCTGGTGTTCAAGGCACTCGTGGTGATCGCGGTGTGTCTGCTGCAGGCGCCCAAGTTCCGTGCCCTGCTGACGCGGCGACGCTCGCGGACCCGACCGGGGTCCGGCCCGTCCGGCTCCGAGAAGGCCGCGCAACCCTCCGAGCCGTCCGGCGGTGTGTCTGCCACGGCGATGGCGACGAAGTGAGGCAGCGATGACACAGACGACGACACCGAAGCTGCCACCGATCCTCTCGACCGGTCTGCTGGGTGCTGCGACGCGGCGGGCGCGGGGCCGCTACCTGTCTCCGCTGGCGTCACTGGTGCTGTTCGTGGTGATGTTCGCCGTCGTCGTCACGCGCTTCGACTTCGCCAGCCCGGCCCAGGTGTTCCTGAACCTGTTGGTGGACAACGCCTATCTGATCGTGCTCGCCGTCGGTATGACCTTCGTGCTGCTGACCGGCGGCATCGATCTCAGCGTCGGCTCGGTGGTGGCGCTGTCCACGGTCATCGTCGCCACCACGCTGCGGGCCGGGTGGCCAACGCCGCTCGCGCTGGCCCTCGTCCTGGTCGCCGGCCCGCTGCTCGGCCTGCTGATGGGTCTGGTGATCGAGTACTTCGACGTGCAACCGTTCATCGTCACGCTGGCAGGCATGTTCCTGGCCCGCGGGCTGTGTTACGTGATCAGCGTGGACACCCTGCCCATCGACGATCCGGTGATGCGAGCGGTCGGGCTGAACTACGTGTACCTCTACGAGGACAAGTTCATCCGCTGGACGGTCGTCATCGCGCTGGTCGTCGTGGTGATCGCCATGTACACGCTGCACCAGACCCGGTTCGGCAGAACGGTGTACGCCGTCGGCGGCAACCGGCAGTCGGCACAGCTGATGGGGCTCAACGCCTCGCGCGCCCGGGTCGGGGTGTATGCGATCAGCGGATTCTGCGCCGCGCTCGGCGGGTTGCTGCTGGCCATGCAGAAGCTCTCGGGCTACAGCCTCAACGGGATCGGTCTGGAACTCGACGCGATCGCGGCCGCCGTGATCGGAGGGGTGCTGCTGTCCGGCGGCATCGGCTTCGTCCTCGGATCGGTGGTCGGCGTCCTGGTCCTCGGCACCATCCAGACCTTCGTCACCGCAGCCAATCTCGACTCCTACTGGACGCGCATCATGACCGGGGTGCTGCTCCTGGTCTTCGTGCTCGTGCAGCGGATCGTCGTGAGGAAACCCGGATGAGCACCCAGCCCGTCGGGCCCGGTGCACCCAAACCGGTGATGGCCGACGTCGCCCGCCTCGCCGGTGTCAGCCATCAGACGGTGTCCCGGGTGATCAACGGATCGGCCAGCATCCGGCCCACCACCAAAGCCCGTGTGGAGCAGGCGATCGAGGAGCTCGGCTACCGGCCCAACACCGCGGCAAGGGCGCTGGTCACCCGCCGGTCGGGCATCATCGGCATCGTCGGCGCCAACATCGCTCTCTACGGCCCGGCCAGCATCCAGCGCTCGGTGCAGGAAGCGGCCCGTGCGGCGGGCTACTTCTCCAGCCTGGTCCCGCTGGCCGAGGTGACCCCCGACAGCCTGCGCGACGCCCTCGACCATCTGTCCAGGCAATCGGTGGAGGCGATAGTGATGATCGCCGCCCAGGAGGAGGCGCTGGCCGTCGTGCGCTCCACCGACGCCGCACTGCCCCTCGTGATCGTCGAAGGCGACCTGTCCGGGCGCGGGCGCAGCGTCGGCGTCGACCAGATCGCCGGTGCCCGCCAGGCCACCGAGCATCTGATCGGGCTGGGACACCGCAGGATCGAACACGTCGCGGGGCCGCTGAACTACACCGAGGCCAGAGACCGTGTCGTGGGTTACGAGACGGCGATGCGCGCCGCCGGGCTCGAGCCCCGCCGGCCCACTGAGGGCGACTGGACGCCGGCGTGCGGTTACCAGATCGGCCGGGAGTTGGTCGCGCAGAACGACTTCAGCGCGGTGTTCGTCGCCAACGACCAGATGGCGATCGGGGTGCTACACGCATTCGCCGAGGCGGGCCGTTCGGTACCTGGCGACATCAGCGTCGTCGGATTCGACGACATCCCCGAATCCCGGTACCTGATCCCGGCGTTGACCACCGTCCGGCAGGACTTCCACGCCATCGGTCAGCGCGCCATCGACCTGGTGATGGCCACCCTCGACAGTACTGGGGGCGGCTCTGAGGCCAACCCGACGGCGGACGTGCCGCTCCTTCCCCCCGAATTGATCGTCCGTGACAGCACGGCACCGCACGAGGAGACTGCGTGAGTAGAGAAAAGTACACGGTGGGTGTCGATTTCGGCACCCTGTCCGGCCGCGCGCTGGTGGTTCGCGTCAGCGACGGCCACGAGATGGGCAGCGCCGAACACCGCTACCCGAACGCGGTGGTGACCGAGACGCTGCCCGGCGGGTCGGACCGCCTGCCCCCGCAGTGGGCGCTGCAGGTCCCCGGCGATTACATCGAGGTGCTGCAGACCGCGGTTCCGCAGGCCGTCGCCGCTGCCGGCGTCGACCCATCGGATGTGATCGGCATCGGCACCGACTTCACCGCGTGCACGATGGTCCCGGTGCGCTCCGACGGGACGCCGCTGTGCGAACTCGCCGACTTCGCCGGCCGCCCGCACGCCTACGCCAAACTGTGGCGTCACCACTCCCCCCAGCCGCAGGCCGACCGCATCAACGAGGTTGCCGCACAACGCAACGAGGCGTGGCTGCCGCGCTACGGCGGGCTGATCTCCAGCGAATGGGAATTCGCCAAGGCGCTGGAGATCTTCGACGAGGACCCCCAGGTGTACTCGGCGATGGACCACTTCGTGGAGGCCGCCGACTGGATCGTGTGGCAGCTGTGCGGTGAATACGTCCGCAACGCCTGCACGGCCGGCTACAAGGGCATCCGACAGGACGGCCGCTACCCGACGCGAGAGTTCCTCGCCGAGGTGCGCCCCGGGTTCGAAGATTTCGTCACCGACAAGCTCGAGCACCGGATCGGGCGCCTCGGCGACCGGGCCGGTGGGCTCACCGACGAGGCCGCCGGCTGGACCGGGTTGCCCGCCGGGATCCCGGTCGCCGTCGGCAACGTCGACGCCCACGTCACCGTCGCCGCCGCCGACGCGCTCGCCCACGGCTCGCTGGTGGCGATCATGGGCACCTCCACCTGCCATGTGATGAACTCCGACGTGCTGCGCGAGGTGCCCGGCATGTGCGGCGCCGTGCTCGACGGGATCAGTTCGGGCAGTTGGGGTTACGAGGCGGGCCAGTCCGGCGTCGGCGACATCTTCGGCTGGTTCGTCGACAACTGCGTGCCCGAGAGTTATCAGGTGGCGGCCCGTGAACGGGGCCTGTCCCTACACGAACACCTGTCGGACCTGGCGGGGCAGCAGCGGGTCGGCCAGCACGGTCTGATCGCGCTGGACTGGCACAGCGGCAACCGGTCGGTGCTGGTGGACCACGAGCTGTCCGGCGTCATGATCGGTCAGACGCTGGCCACGACGTGCGTCGACATGTACCGCGCACTCATGGAGGCCACCGCCTTCGGGACCCGGATGATCGTCGAGACGTTCGTGCGCAGCGGCGTCCCGGTCACCGAACTCGTGGTGGCGGGCGGTCTGCTCAAGAACAGCCTGCTGATGCAGATCTACGCCGACGCCGTCGGTCTGCCGCTGTCGGTGGTGCCGTCCCCGCAGGCGCCCGCCCTGGGTTCGGCCATCCACGCCGCCGCCGCCGCGGGCGCCTTCCCCGACGTGCCTGCCGCGGCGCGTCAGATGGGCAGGCGCGTGCGCGACGCCTACACCCCCATCCCCGCCAATGTCGCTGCCTACGACCAGCTCTACAGCGAGTACGTCGCCGCGTACGACTGGTTCGGCCGCGGCAACGCCATGATGCGGCGCCTGCGCCGCATCGGAACCCAGCAACCGGTTGGAGTCATGTCGTGACCATCACCTCCGATGTCGACCAGGTCATCGCCGATCTGCGCGAGCAGGTCTGCGATCTGCACCGGCACCTGACCCGGTACGAGCTGGTGATCTGGACCGCGGGCAACGTGTCAGCCCGCGTGCCCGACCGTGATCTGATGGTGATCAAACCGTCTGGCGCCGACTATGATTCGATGACCGGCGACGACATGGTGGTGTGCGATCTGCACGGCAATCTGGTCGACGGAGCACTGTCGCCGTCGTCGGACACCGCTGCGCACGCCTACGTGTACCGCAACATGCCGCAGGTGGGCGGTGTCGTGCACACGCATTCCACCTACGCGACGGCGTGGGCGGCCCTCGGCGAACCGATCCCGTGCGTGCTGACGATGATCGCCGACGAGTTCGGTGGCGACATCCCGGTCGGCCCGTTCGCGCTCATCGGGGACGACTCCATCGGCCGCGGGATCGTGGAAACGCTGCGCGACAGCCGATCCCCCGCGGTGCTGATGCGCAACCACGGACCCTTCACCATCGGCCGGACGGCGCGTGACGCCGTCAAGGCGGCGGTGATGGTCGAAGACGTCGCCCGCACCGTGCACGTCAGCCGCCAGCTCGGCACCGCCGAGCGCATCGACGCCGACGACGTCACCGCGCTGTGGGAGCGCTACCAGAACGTGTACGGCCAGCCCGGCCGCCACCCCGAGACCTCCGAGGAGATCCAGCAATGATCGCGTCCCGACTCGTCAACAGCCAGGTGTGGCTGGTGACGGGCAGCCAGTCGATGTACGGGCAAGCCATCCTCGACCAGGTCGCCGACCAGTCGCGCCAGATCGCCGAGCAGCTCGGCGCCGGCGCCGAGGTGCCCGTCGAGGTCCGCTGGATTCCGGTGGTCACCGATCCCGACCACATCGCTCGGGTGCTGGCCGAGGCGAACGCCACGCCGGAGTGCATCGGCGTCATCGCGTGGATGCACACCTTCTCCCCGGCCAAGATGTGGATTCGCGGGCTGAAGTCGCTGACCAAGCCGCTGCTGCACCTGCACACCCAGTTCGGTGTCGAATTGCCGTGGGACAGCATCGACATGGACTTCATGAACCTCAACCAGGCCGCGCACGGCGACCGGGAGTTCGGCTACATCCAGACGCGGCTGTCCCAGCCGCGCAAGACCGTCGCCGGCCACGTCAGCGATCCCAGGACGCGCCGACGGATCGGCAGCTGGGTACGCGCTGCACTGGGCAACGCGGAGATCTCGACCATGAAGGTCGCGCGTTTCGGCGACAACATGCGCGGCGTCGCGGTCACCGAGGGCGACAAGGTGGAGGCCGAGGCACATTTCGGGGTGTCGGTCGACACCTACGGCGTCAACGATCTCGTCGACGTCGTCGAGCGCATCCGGCCTGCCGACGTGGACAAGCTGGTGCGCGAGTACGAGCACGCCTACCGGGTGGCGCCCGAGCTGCTGCCAGGCGGTGACCGGCACATGTCGCTGCGGCACGGCGCACAGATCGAGCTCGGTCTGCGAAAGTTCCTGCAGAACGGTGACTTCCACGCGTTCACCACGAACTTCGAGGATCTCGGCGGGCTGCGCCAGCTCCCGGGCCTGGCTGTTCAGCGCCTGATGGCCGACGGTTACGGCTTCGGCGGAGAGGGCGACTGGAAGACCGCGGTGATGCTGCGGACGGTCAAGGTGATGGCGGAGGGCCTGCCCGGTGGCACCTCGTTCATGGAGGACTACACCTACGACCTGACGCCGGGGCGCGAACGGATCCTGGGTGCCCACATGCTCGAGGTGTGCCCCAGCATCGCAGGCGCCACCCCGACGCTGGAGGTGCACCCGCTGTCGATCGGCGACCGCGACGATCCGGTGCGGCTGCGGTTCACCGCAGCACCCGACGATGCGGTGATCCTCGGGATCTGCGACATGGGCTCACGATTCCGGTTGGTGGCCAACGAGGTTCGGGTCATCGAACCGGACGCGGAACTCCCCCGGCTGCCCGTCGCCTGCGCGGTGTGGGAACCGCTGCCGGACTGGTCCACCTCGACCGAGGCCTGGTTGATGGCCGGTGCGCCGCACCACACGGTGCTGAGCACCGCGGTCGACACCGAGACCCTCGAGGACTTCGCCGCGATGACCGAGACCGAGTTGCTCGTCATCGACGCGTCCACCACGGTCCGCCATTTCGCGAACGAGCTGAAGTGGAACGGGGTGTATCACCATGTCGCCGGCGGTCTCTGAGGCGGCGGTGCGCTGCTGCTGGC
>Ga0247757_10000871_pt1 | contig 22887 bp, 24 predicted proteins | sample UWRJL126311R4_FD_180929 | JGI IMG/M metagenome (GOLD analysis project Ga0247757, IMG submission 180929) | Plant litter microbial communities from Arlington Agricultural Research Station in Wisconsin, United States - UWRJ-L126-311R-4 | ecosystem: Environmental > Terrestrial > Plant litter >...
AGGGCGCCGGTGTGATCGACCTGTTGGCCATCGCCAAGTCGGTGGGATTCTTCGCACCGATGCCCATCCCACCCGCAGACGAACCGCACATCGCCGCGATCGCGGTGTTCGGCAATCCCATGCGCACGATGAACGGCGGCGGACCTCTCGATCAGAAGAGCCCTGTCTACGGCAGCCGCACCATCGACCAGTGCGCCGCCGCCGACGGATACTGCGCGGGCGGCAGTGACACATCAGGCCATTTCGCCTACGTCCGCAACGGCATGGTGGACCAGGCCGCGACTTTCGTCACCGACCACCTGTGAGCGCAGGGAGTTCGGCGGCCACCTGATCGCAGTCGATCACGGAGTGATGTTCTCGAGGTCGTCGAGCAGGCTGGGTCCGGTGGGGTGCCAGTTCAGCGCCTCGCGGGTGTGGTGGCTGGTCGCCGGCTGATCCAATTCGAAGATGGGGCCGAACGGCCCGAAATTCTCCTGCGGGACGGATTCGACGGGCAACCCCAATCTGCGGCCGATCACGGCGGTGATGTCGCGCACGGCGTCACCCTCGTCGCCGACCGCATGCCAGGACGTTCCGGCAGGCGCCGATTCCAGAGCCAGCCGGAACAGGAGGGCCGCGTCGCGTGCGTGCACCGCCGGCCAGCGCTGCGTCCCGTCACCCGGATACCCCGCGACCCCGCTGCGTCGCGCCTCCTCTGTCAGCAGGCCGGCGAAACCTCCCGCGCCGTTGTCGTGCACGGTGCGCGGCAGACGCACAGCCGTACTGCGCACACCACGAGATGCGAGATCCAACAACGCCATCACCGCGAGAGCCCGCCCCCCGACGGGCCCCTCCGTCGGTAGTGGGTCGGCCTCGGTGGCGGCCCGCCCGGGAATCCACGGCGTGCCCGAGACGGTGACGATCGGTCGATCGCTCCCGACGAGTGCCTCACCGAGGGTCGCCAGTGCGCGACTCTCCTCGGCCACAGCCTTTTCCAAGGCACCGGGCGCACTGAAGTCGTGGTCGAACGCCAGGTGGATGACGCCGTCGGATTGCTCGGCACCGGTCCGCAGGACGTCGAGGTCTGTCAGTCCGCCACGCACGGTGTCGGCGCCTGAGGCGTGGAGGGCGTGTGCGGATGCGTCGGAGCGGGCCAGCGCGACCACGGTGTGGCCGTGCGCGAGCAGTTCGGCGATGACGGGCGATCCGATGGTGCCGGTGCCACCGGTGATGAAGACGCGCATCACGTCACCGTAGCTCAGGCCGCCGTCTGCTGAGCTCTCAAAAGTACGGGCGCACGGCGCTTTCCATCGGTCTGCCGGGCGGGCGCCCCGGTCGCCGCGCGAAACTGGTTAATGGAACCGGCCTTTGCCGGGCGCCCCTGGCGCAACCCGGCTGTGAGGGGTCCCCGACCAGATGTCACAGTGAGCGCCCGCATGCGCGCGGCAGCCCACGGCGGCCGCTGGGTTCGCGAGAGCCGTTCCCAGCACACCATGGCGCATCGGCGCCCGCCGAGGCCCGGTAGGACAGCCCGAGCGTCGCGGCGGCCGGAATCCACCTGGCCTGTGCCGCGACCGTCCCCACAGGCAGAATGTGCCCATGAGAATCACCGTTCTGGGTACCGGCGCCATGGGCGCGGGGATGGCGCAGTCGTTGCTCCGCGAGGGGTTCGAGGTGACGGTGTGGAATCGCACCGTCGATCGGGCCCAGCCACTGGCCGACCACGGCGCGACGGTGGCCACCGATCCTGGCGCCGCGGTGGCCGATGCCGATGTCGTGGTGGCCATGCTGTTCGACACGGCGGCCACCCTGGACGTGATGGCCGCTGTGCTGCCGCAGATGCGTGACGGGGCGGTGTTCCTGCAATGTGCGACGGTCGGCGTGGAGGGGACGGTGCAGACCGCCGCAGCGGCGGCCGAGCACGGTGTCGCGTTCCTCGACTGCCCCGTCCTCGGCACGAAGGCGCCCGCGGAGCAGGGCAAGCTCGTCGTCCTCGCGTCCGGTGATCCCACGCTGCGCGATCGTGTTCAGCCGGTGTTCGACGCGGTGGGCACCACGACCATCTGGGTCGGCGCCGACCTCGGTCTCGGGTCGAAGTTGAAGCTCGCCTGCAACGCATGGATCGGCTCGCTCACCGCTGCGGTCGGGCAGTCGATGGCGCTGGCCAAGGGGCTGGGGCTGGATCAGCAGCAGGTTCTCGACGCACTGGGTGGATCGGCCGCCAATTCGCCGTATCTGCAGACGAAGGGCAAAGCCATCATCGACGCGTCGTATGCACCCCAGTTCACCGTCGACGGAGTCGCCAAGGACACCGGCCTGATCCGCGATGCGCTGCTGGCGTCCGGTCTGTCGACGGCGATGATCGACGGTATCCGAACCGCTTTCCAGGCAGCGTCGGACGCTGGGCACGGTGACGACGACATGGCTGCGGTGTTCTACGGCTTCTGATGCGCGCCGTCGTCATGGACCGCATCGGCGGGCCGCTGGAGGTCCGGGAGGTGCCTGAACCGACCGCGCCGCACGATGGTGTCGTGGTGGCGGTACACGCAACGGGGTTGTGCCGCAGCGACTGGCACGCATGGGCCGGGCACGAGGATCTCGCGCTGCCCCACGTTCCCGGCCACGAACTGGCCGGTGTCGTCGCAGCCGTCGGCGCCGGTGTCCAGCGGTGGCATGCGGGGAACCGCGTGACGGTTCCGTTCGTGTGCGGCTGCGGTCGGTGCGCGTGGTGCCGCTCCGGCAACGCGCAGGTCTGCCCCCATCAGGAGCAACCCGGGTTCACCTACTGGGGCTCATTCGCCGACTACGTCGCCGTGCCTGCCGCGGACACCAATCTGGTCGCCGTACCGGGCGCCGTCTCGTTCACTGCCGCAGCCAGTCTGGGTTGCCGGTTCGCCACCGCCTACCGGGCTCTCACCGGTCGCGCCCGTCTGAGCGCGGGGGAGTGGCTGACGGTGATCGGTGCCGGCGGGGTCGGACTCAGTGCCGTCATGATCGGTAAAGCGCTGGGCGCCAACGTGATCGCAGTGGACCGCACGGCAGGCGCGCTGGCTGCTGCGGCGGCGCTCGGAGCCGACCACACCCTGGTCGCCGACGATGCCGACATTCCGGCGCTCATCCATGAGATCACCGGCGGGGGAAGCCATGTCGGCGTCGACGCGGTGGGTCATGAAGCGACGTGCACGGTGTCGATCCACAGCCTGCGCCGGCGGGGCCGCCACGTTCAGGTGGGTCTCCTTCCGCCGGTCGACGGCCACCCGCGTCTGCCGATGGACCGCGTCATCGCCTGGGAACTCGATGTCCTGGGCAGCCACGGGATGGCCGCAGCCGACTACCCGCCCATGCTGGCTCTGATCGAGCAGGGTGCGTTGCGGCCGCAACAACTCGTCGAACGCATCATCGGTCTCCAGGAGGCGGCCGCGGCCTTGCCGTCTCTGGACACCGCCGCGCCCGCGGGCATCACGATCATCGACCCGCGGGCGGACGGTTGACTAGGCGGTGCCGAGGGTGATCTGCGTGGTTTGCGGGGCCCCGTCGCCCTCACGGTAGGTGACCGACACCCGGTCGCCAGGCGCCTTGGACCGCACCGCTGCAGCGAGTGCTTCCGGTCCGTCGATCACCTGGCCGTCGACCTTGGTGATGACCGAACCGCTGGGCAGGCCGGCCTGCGCCGCGGGGCTGCCCGCCGCGACATCGGCGATGGCAGCGCCCGTTCCGGCGTCGGTGTCGTTGCCCAACTGCACACCGAGCGATCCGTGGCTGGCCTTGCCGGTCGAGATCAGCTCGTCGGCGATGCGCTTGGCCTGATCCGACGGGATCGCGAAGCCCAGGCCGATCGAACCACCACCGCCGCCGCCACCGGAGCCCGAGCCGAGGCTGGCGCCTGCGGAGTTGACTCCGATCAGGTCGCCGTTCATGTCGACCAGGGGACCGCCGGAGTTGCCGGGGTTGATCGCGGCATCGGTCTGCAGTGCATCGAGAATGACCGGCGCGGCGCCCCCGCCGTCGCCGGCGGCGACCGGGCGGTTCAGTGCACTCACGATGCCTTTGGTGACGGTGCCCTGCAGGCCCAGCGGCGAGCCGATGGCGACGACTTCCTGCCCGATCTCGACGTTCTTCGAAGGATCGATGGTGATGGGCTTGAGCCCCGTGACACCCTGGGCGCGCACGACGGCGAGATCGCCGACGGGGTCGGTCCCCACGATGTCGAACGGCACGGTGCGACCGTCGGAGAACGTCACGGTCTTGGTCACGTCGCCACCACCGAAGGCCGTCGGCTGGGCACCCGGGGCGCCGCCCTCGACCGCGGGGGCGACGACGTGGTTGTTGGTGAGGATGAGTCCGTCTTGGCTCAGCACGATTCCCGAGCCCTCGTCTCCGCTCTGCCCGGTGCGGATCTGCAGCTTGACCACGCTGGGCATCACCTTGGCGGCCACCTGCTCCACCGAGCCCGAACCCGGGGCAGCGTCGGCGGCCGACTTCAACGGCTGGGCGTGCGCAGCGACCGGTTGCGCCGGCGCCGTCCCGTCATGGCCGGTCATCGCAACGGTGGTGGCCGCTCCGATGCCGCCGCCGGCGACGGCGAGCGCCGCTGCGCCCACCGCGACCAACCCGCGCGGGGTGCGCTTGCGCGCAGGGGGCGGATTGCCGGGAGCACCCATCGCGCGCGGATCATGGGTCCACGGAGTCGGGTTGGCGTACAACGGATTCGTCGGCGGATGCTGTTCCCCCGTCAACCAGTCGTAGCCGTGCCCCGGTCCGTTCGGGGGGTAGGGGGGCGGGTTCACCATCAGTATCGTTCCCTTCGGTCATCGGCAGCGAAGTCGCTTGACTTCACGGTGCCGGTGACAACTGAGACTCGACTGAGAAGTGAGCCAGCGGAAGCCGAGAACATCCTGGATACGGGCGATATGGCTGTGATTCCGCTCACCTGTGCGAGGATCCGACCGTGTCCGTCCCATCGCCCGCCGTGGACTCGGCCTCGCCCCGCATCGGTTGCGTGTACCGGCCGACGACAGCACCCGAACACATCGCCGCCGCGGCGGCAGCGGCCGATGCCGCGGGACTCGACGACCTGTGGTTCTGGGAAGACTGCTTCCTGGCCGGTGGCATCTCCGCTGCGGCGGTGGCGCTGTCCCACAGTCACCGGCTGACGGTGGGGATCGGGGTGATGCCCGTGCCCATGCGCAACGTCGCCCTGATGGCGATGGAGATCGCCACACTGGCCCGGGCGTTTCCCGGACGTCTGCGTATCGGCGTCGGCCACGGTGTGCAGGACTGGATGGCCCAGATCGGCGTGCGGGCGAACTCGCCCATGACGCTTCTGCGCGAGTACCTCACCTGCTTGACGGGACTGCTGGGAGGAGACCGGGTCACCTTCCACGGCCGCTATGTCGATCTGGATGGCGTTCGCCTCGACTGGCCGCCCGACCCGGCTCCGGTCATCCTGGCCGGTGCGATGGGGCCGAAAACCCTTGCCCTGAGCGCAGAACTGGCGGCCGGCACGGTGATCACCGGCGGCACGTCGCCAGATCAGCTGCGGGAGGCGGTTGCTCACGTGCGCGCCGCCCAGGGGCCAGATCCCCGCCCGCACGCGGTGGTGACCTACCTGCTCTGCACGACGGGACCCGATGCCCGTCGAGAGTTGCTCGCAGAAGGCGCCGAGTGGGGCCTGGACCTCGACGCCGACATCGGAGTCTTTGGCAGCGCCGAGGACATCGCGCGCGGGGCGCGACGGTGGATCGACGCCGGCGCGGACACGGTGGTGTTCCAGCCTCGTGCCGCCACGCCGATCGACGACTTCGTGCAGTTCGTCGGCGCCGAGGTGAAACCGCGGCTGCAGCGCGCCGGCGCCTGAGCGGGACCGCCGCCTGCGGTACGTTTCCGGGCCGCCCACATTGGGCACGATGACCACATGAGCGACAAGGCAAACGACAAGGTCACGGTCGAACGCACCATCTCGGCACCCGCCGACGCGATCTTCGACGTCCTCTCCAACCCGCATCGGCATCAAGCCCTCGACGGGTCGGGGTTCATCCGCGGTGTCGAACACGCCGACCGCATCCAACAGGTCGGCGATGTGTTCACCATCAACATGCAGGGTGACCACATGGGCGGTGAGTACAAGACCGACAACCACGTGACGGGCTGCATCAAGGACAAACTGCTGGCCTGGAAGACCGCGCCCGCGGGGACGGAGCCGCCGGGCTGGGAGTGGTTGTGGGAGTTGGAGGCTCAGGGACCGGACGAGACGCTGGTCCGCCACACCTACGACTGGTCGAAGGTGACCGACAAGAAGCTGCTCGAAAAGGTCGGTTTCCCGTTGGTCACCGAGGATCAGCTCAACGACACGCTGGCCCGTCTGGCTGCTGAGGTGTCGTCCTGACGGCGCCCTCCGCAGCCCGGGCCAACAGGTCGGCAGTGGCGTCCCACAGCTGAGCTTCTCGCGCCCGGTCCACCGCGAGGGGGTGAACCGCTCCCAGAGTGTCCTTGACGACGAACGCCCCGTCGCGCAGGTGTGCCCACCGCGCGTCGAGCGCGATGGAGGCCAACGCAGGCCCCGATCGACTCGGCGACGACACACCCGGCAGTACTTCGATGGCTCTCCCGATCCGCTGCATCGCGGGCCCGTGTTCGCGGAAGAGACCGGTGCCGGGCATGAACCCGGGCTCGAAGACCACGACGTTGACCCCTGACGGCGCTCGGCGTTGCAGTTCATGGGCGTAGTACAGGATCGCCAATTTGGAGGTGGAGTACGCGGTGCCGCTGCGCTCGAATGTCGCCTCCAGGTCGGCGTCGAGGGGCTGGGCCAGTTCGATCGGATCGCGCCACTGCGCCGGTGGCACCCGCATCACGCGACGAAACCCGTTCTGGTGGTAGGTGTTCGATCCCAGGAGAACCACCCGCGCGGGGGCGGCGAGCGACGTGAGCAGGTCACCGATGAGTTGCGCGTGCGCCAGGTGGTTCACCGCGAACGTCAGTTCGTACCCGTCGGCTGACGACCGGTGGGTGTCGGCGACGCTCACGCCGGCGTTGGCGACCAGCGCGCGCAGCGGACCGACCGCCCCGGCGTCGAGCAGTTCTCTGGCCTGCCGACCGGCCGCGCGCACGTCACTGAGTTTCGCGAGATCACACTCGATGACCCGGACCGTCGCCCCTGCCGTCCGCACGCGATCGGAGACGTCGGTCATCGCAGGGCCAGGCCTGCCGACCAGCAGCAGGTCGGGACGGTCAGCCGCCGGGCGGGCGGCCAGCGCCAGCGCCGTCGCTCGGCCGAGGCCGCCGCTGGGACCGGTGATCAGCACTGTTCCAGCCGTCGATGTGGTCATGGTTCTCCGTTCGTGGTTGCCGATGCCGCGTCACCTCGATGGTCCAGCCGGCACCCGCTGCGAGAAAGTGGCCGGCTGTTCATAGGACCGGCAGTACCAGGACACCCGTCGAAACGTTCCGGCACGATGGACAGATGGATGTCACGGAGTTCGGCCGCGCACTGCGCCGCTGGCGGGACCGCGTGCAACCCACGCACGTCGGCATGTCAGTGGGCGGTCGCCGTCGTGCGACGGGGTTGCGGCGCGAGGAGCTCGCGGCGCTGGCCGGCATCTCCGTCGACTACCTGACCAGGCTCGAGCAAGGGCGTGCGACCTCTCCGTCGGCACAGGTCGTCGAGTCCCTGGCACGGGCCTTGCGCGTCTCCGACCTCGAGCGCGAGCTGCTGTACCACCTCGCCGGACACGCCCCGCCGGGTCCGGACATCGTGCCGGTGCGGATCGCTCCGAGTGTGCAGCGGTTGCTCGACAGGCTCGCGCACACCCCCGTGGCCGTGTACGACGCCACGTGGACCCTGCTCATCGCCAACGCTCCCTATGACGCTCTGATGGGGTCGACGACGAGCTGGCGGGGCATCGAACGAAACAGCGTGTGGCGCCACCTCGTCGGGCCGGGAACGCGGGCCGTGCACACTCCCGAGGAGCAGTCCGATTTCGAGAGTCGTCTGGTCGCCGATCTGCGGATGACGGCCTCCCGCTATCCGGCGGATCAGCGACTGAAACAGTTGATCGGCGACCTCACCGCCCGCAGCCCGCGGTTCGCCGACCTGTGGAACACGAGTGCCGCCCAGCCCTATCACATGGACGGCCGGCGCAAGGTCATCGAGCACCCCGACGTCGGGCGGATCACCCTCGACTGCGACACCCTCATCGTCGCCGCCGACAACCTGCGCATCACCGTCTACACCGCCGAACCGGAGACCGAAGACGCGCAGCGACTCGCGTTGGCGATCGTGCTCGGCACTCAGTCGTTGGTCGAACGCGGATGAGGCCCACCCGACGGGTGTCGCGCAGCCATTATCCGTAGGTAATCGGGTAACACCGAATCACGGTACGTGCCAAGGTGTTTCACCAGCGTCCCACTGGCGTTGGAGTTCTGGGTAGAGCGTCGTCAGGTGGCGGGGGAGCGTTTCCTTGATGTGGCGGGTGCGCGCGTCGGCGAGCACCTCTGGAACGCCGGATTCGACGGCGTCCAGGACCTGGCCCGCCACATCGGCGGGGGAGATCTTCTCGACAGCCACCGCAGCGGTCATCTCGGTGTCGATGAAACTCGCGTGCACACCGATGACATTCGTGCCCTGCGCGTGCAATTCGATGCGCAGCGAGTTGGTCAGCGACCATTCCGCAGCCTTCGAGGCGCTGTAGGAGGCGTTGGACGGCAGCGAGTAGAAGCTGGCGGCGGAGAGGATGTTGACCATGACGCCGCCGCCGTTGGTGGCGAGCACGGGCGCGAAAGCCCGCGCCATCGCAAGCGTGCCGAAGTAGTTGGTGTCCATCTCGATTCGGGCCGCATCGACGGACCGCGGTGTGATGAACGATGACGCGAACAAGGCGCCCGCGTTGTTGATCACCACGTCGACATCCCCGCACCGCTCGGCCACGGCCGACACCGCCTCATGGTCGGTGATGTCGAGCTGCACGGGCGTGACGCGGTCGTCGTCGAAGTCGATCTCGGTGAGCGTACGGCTGGTCGCGTAGACCCTCTTGGCGCCTCGGGCGAGCAGGGCCTCGACGATGGCTCGTCCGAGGCCACGGCTGCCGCCCGTGACGATTCCGGTGGTGCCCTGCAGCGACATGGCCATCTCTGTGGTCACGCGAATCCCTTCGGGGTGTGGTCGACGACGACGCGGGTGCAACGGTCTCCATTCAAGTGGGCATCCTGGATTTCCTCATCCGGAGGGGAGATCTGTCGCTAGAGTCCAGGTCCATCCGAGTCAAGGAGCGGCCGGATCGACGGCCGTCTCAGCCCTCGAACGAGGAGAGACATGAAGAAATACACGTCGATGATCGCTGCAGCGACCGCGCTCGGCGCGCCGCTGATCCTGGCCGCGGTCGGCTCCCTGCCCACCGCGTCCGCCGAGATCTGCGCCGGCGTGCACGGCCGCTTCGTCGGTGTCGCGGGCTGCGGGGCGCCCATCGCGCACATCGCCACCGGCGCGGCCATCGTCGGGGGTGTCGCCGCGGGCGCCGCCATCGAGTCATCGGCAGTGCCCTACGTCGCGGGCGAGGTGCCCTGCTACACCGTCGAAGGAGTGCCGTACTACACCCCGCCGGGACAACCCTGCTGACAGTGTTCCCGGATCAGGACGGCGGGCGGCTGAAGGATTCGAGGTTGTAGTCGTTGACGACGGTCAGCAGCCGGAGCTTGTCGGCGCTCTCGGTTCCCGGAGTGGCAGTGAGGACCAGGAGCGCGTGGAAGCGCTCGGGGTCGATCACGGTCTGACAGTGCAGCCACAGGTCGCCCACCTCGGGGTGCACCAGGTGCTTCGTCTCGGTGTACCGGAGGTCGACCTCGTTGCCCTGCCAGATGGCGGCGAATTCAGGGCTTCGGGCGGTCAGAGTGCTCACCAGCGGCTCGATGGACGCCGGCGCGTGTCGCGCGGCGGCCGCCCGTAGCTGTGCGACCAGGACGCGGCCGTGGCGGTCGTGCTCGTCGATGGCGTAACGGGCTCGTTCCGCAGGGGCACCCTCGGCGAACCACCGGTACACGGCACTTCGCGACAAGCCCTCATAACCGGTCTCCTCGCCGAACAGCGCCACGGCCGGACCGTTCTGGGCAAGCGTTTCCCCGAGCCCGCCCATCACCTGAGCGGGCACGTCGGTCAGGCTGTCGAGGATGCGCATGAGCCCCGGGCTGACGTGCGCATCGACGCCGGCGGGCCCGACAGGCGGATGGCCCGTGAGTTGTAGCAGATGATCGCGTTCCCGCACCGACAGGCGCAGCGCCCGAGCCAGAGCGGCCACCATCTGCAGCGAGGGCTGTGACCCGGTGCCCCGCTCGAGGCGGGCGAGGTAGTCGGGCGACATGCCGGCGATCAGCGCGACCTCCTCGCGCCGAAGTCCGGCGGTGCGGCGGCGCGACCCCCGGCGCAGGCCGATGTCCTCGGGCTGCAGCGCTTCCCGACGCGTCCGCAGGAACGACCCTGCCTGACCGAGATCCACGGCGCCTCCTTCCGTCGATGCATCCGCGTCCACCAGTGTCGGTCCTCACCGTGGGCCCAGCCAGGACCTGCCATGCCGTGCCTGGAGAAGTCCTGGCTGGTTCGCCCGGCCGCCTGTGGAATCGAGTCATGGCTGCACCGCACGGTGCTCATCCTCGAAAGGTAGACGACATGCCGAAATGGACGACGGCTCAGATGCCGGACATGGCCGACAAGACGGTGGTCGTGACGGGAGCGTCGCGCGGATTGGGCCTCGTTGCCGCTCGGGAGTTCGCCGCGGCGAGTGCGCACGTCGTGTTGGCGGTACGCGACGTCGACCGAGGCGCATCGGTGGCGCAGGGGATACCCGGCAGCGTCGAGGTCAGGAAGCTCGATGTGTCCGACCTGTCCAGCGTGCGGGACTTCGCCGAGGCGTGGCGGGGGCCGGTGGATGTCCTCGTCAACAACGCCGGAGTGATGGATGTGCCGCTGATCCGGACCGCCGACGGCTTCGACGTGCAGACTGCGACGAACTCGTTCGGGCCGTTTCTCCTGACGAACCTGTTGCTGCCGGCGATCACCGAGCGGGTGGTGTGGGTCACCAGCCAGCTGCACCGCCGGGGACGCGTCCAGCTCGACGACTTGGACTGGACGCTGCGGAACTACCGACCCATGGCGGCGTACAACGATTCCAAACTGCACGTGGTGTTGTTCTCCTTGGAGCTGCAGCGTCGCCTACAGGAGTCGGGGTCGGCGCTCCGATCGGTCCTCGCCCACCCGGGCATCGCCACGACCGAACTGGCGGCGCATTCCCCGTCGAACGTCATCAACCGATTCTCCTTCCTGCTCAACGATCCTCAGCACGGCGCCTTGCCCATCCTCTTCGCCGCGGTCGAGGACGTGCCGGGCAACGCCTACGTCGGACCCGACGGGGTGGGTGGTGTCAAGGGGTACCCGATGGTGCGTCGACCGGCACGGGCCGGCCTGGACGCCCGGATGGCCGGATACCTGTGGACTGTGGTCGCCGACAAGGTCAGGGCCGCATGAACCGTCGCCTCGAAGCCGCCGACCACGAGGACGTCTTCGTCCCGCACGGTATCGCCGAACGCACGGTCGACCTCGGCGAGATCCGGATGAACTTCGCGACGCTGGGTGACGCGGCTTTGCCAGCGCTGCTGCTGATTCCGGCACAGAGCGAATCGTGGTGGGGATACGAGAACGCCATGCGCCTCCTCGCTCACCGGTTCCAGGTGTTCGCGGTGGACCTGCGCGGACAGGGCAGATCGACCTGGACGCCGGGGCGGTACACACTCGACATCGTCGGCGGGGATCTGGTCCGGTTCATCGACCGCGTGATCGGGCGCCCCACCATCGTGTCCGGGTTGTCCTCGGGCGGCACCATCGCGGCCTGGCTGTCGGCCTACGCCCTCCCGGGGCAGGTCGTGGGGGCGGTGTACGAGGACGCGCCGCTGTTCGCCTCCGAGTACAGCCCCGCCGTCGGCCCGTCCATCCGGCAGGCGATGGGACCGGTGTTCGCCCTCTGGCACCGGTGGCTGGGCCCACAGTGGTCGATCGGGGACTGGGACGGGATGCAGCGCGCCATGGCAACCGAACTGCCCGAACCGCTACTCACGGGGCTGGCGGCGATGGCTCCCCGCGGCGACGCCGAGATCGTGACGGGACCACCCCAGAACATGCGGGAATACGACCCCGAATGGGGCCACGCCTTCGCGTCGGGCTCGGCGACCGCGGCATCGGATCACGCGGTGATGCTCTCCCAGGTGAAGGTGCCGGTTCTGTTCACCCACCACTTCCACGCCGTCGACGAAGGGACCGGAACACTGGTCGGCGGCGTGTCCGAGCTGCAGGCCCGATACGTCGAGCGCCTTGTCACGCGCGCCGGAAACACGTTCGTGTACCGGGCTTTTCCTGCGATGCCGCACTCGATGCACGGTTTCGCCCCCGAGGTCTTCGCAACCGAGGTCGTTGCCTGGACCGATTCGCTGTCCTCCTCTCGATGAGGACGGACCCCGCCCCTCCTGCGGGCCGCGCGCACCCCTGGCAGGCTGATGGTCATGGTGACCGCCCCCAGTGCCAAGGCCGGACCCGGTAGCTCGCGGCGGGCGACAGTCGTCGGCGTGTCGCTGACGGTCACCGTGGCCGTGGCCGGCCTGACATGGGCGAAGTGGGAGCCCTATCTGGGGAAGGCGTTCGCCGCGGCACGTACGCACTCGTGGTCCGGGCGGGACATCCTCGCCACCGGCGGCGTGCGGGCCGGCGACAGTCCGAGTTGACGCCCTGCTGATCACGCTGCCGGCCGTCAGCGCGCCCGGCATCGCCATGGTGGCCCGCACTTTCGGGCTGCGGGCAACGGGCGCCACCGCGGTGATGGTGGTGGCCGCCGGTGTGCTCGGAGCTGGTGTCCTCACCGCGTTCTGACGGCGGGCGATCTCGGCTGCACCGGGTGACCGGACCGGTGGTTTAAATGCGTCGCGAACTGGGGTACTGGTCTGATCATGAACGCGAAACTTTCGAAGCTCACACCCATTCTGTTCGCCGGTGTCGCAGCCGCGGGAATCGCAGCCGCGCCCGCCGCTCTCGCCCAGCCGGCGCCGCCTCCGCCGCCGCCCTGCTATAACCCCGACGGCACGCCGTGCTCCCCGTCGGCAGGCCCACAGGGCGCCGGCGCCGAGATCCCGGGTGGTCCCGGGGCGCAGGCGGGTTCCAACGGCCAGGTCTCGGCGGGCGTCCCCGGCGGACCGTGGGCGAAGGCCGGCCCCGGCGGCGGCATCGCCTGCGTCCCCGGCGGCCCCTGTCAAACCATCCCCCTTCCCTAACTCCGTTCGCCAGGGTTCGGCGCGAGACGACAGCGAGTCGTCTCGCGCCGAACCCTTTTCACATCCAGGTGGCGACGATGGCCGGTAGCCGGTAGCGCGCATTGCAGGCAACCCGGCAGACACCGACAGCCCCGACGAGAAGAATCGACACGTGGACCATCCAGGCCAGGAGACCGCTCCGCTTCAGGACCGGACCGCGTCGCAAGGCGGCGTCCGGGACGTGTTCAGCGTGCCGAACTACCGGCGCTTCGTGTCAGGACAGGCGCTCAGTCTGATCGGCTCCTGGGCCGAGACCATCGCGCTGGCACTCCTCGTCCTTCGCCTCACGCATTCCCCGCTCATCCTCGGCCTCGTCATGGGCACGCGGTACCTCCCGGTCCTTCTCGCGACGCCGTACGCGGGTCTGATCGTCGATCGCAACGACAAGCGGCATGTGCTCATGGTGAGCAACGCGGTGTTGGGCCTGACGTCGCTGGGGATCGGGGTCTCCGTCCTCTGCAACACGATCACGATGTGGCAGATCTTCCTCGCTGCGACCATCTTCGGTTTCATGACCGCGCTGGACAATCCCGCGCGGATGGCTCTGACTCCTGAACTCGTCGACACCCATCTCGTCCGGCCGGCGATCACCATCAACAGCATGATGGCCAACCTGGGACGCACCATCGGGCCCGCCGTCGCGGCCGGATTGATCCGGTGGCACGGCATCGGATGGTGCTTCCTGTTCAATGCGCTGAGCTTCGCCATCGTGATGGTGGCACTCATCGCCCTGGACACGCGCCGACTGCATGCGGCGAAACCGGTCGGCCGCAGCAAGAATCAGCTCCGCGAAGGTTGGGCCGTCGCGCGTGCGAACACAGAGATCGCGGGGCCGCTGTTGATGATGGTGTTCGTCGGCACGCTGACCTACGAGTTCGAAACCAGCCTCCCGGTGTTCGCCGAGCAGACCCTGAAGGCGGGGGATGACGGGTACGCCTGGCTGACAACGGCATTCGGTGTCGGATCGCTGTTGACCGGCGTGGTGATCGCCCGATGGCCCATCACCGGCCTGAGCCGGATGATTCGCGTGACGGTGTTCTACTGTGTGGCCATGGTGCTGCTGACGATCAGCACGGGCCTGCCGGTGGCGCTGCTGGGCGCGGCACTCGTCGGCAGCGCCAGCATCGCCTTTCTGACGACCGGCAACAGCACCATCCAACTCGAGGCGCCGCCTCAGATGCGTGGCCGCGTCACCGGTTTGTGGACGACGGCGTTCATCGGATCGACCCCCGTCGGGTCGGTGATCATCGGCGCGGTAGCCCACCGCTTCGGCGGGCATGCCGGATTGGCCGCAGGTGTGATCGGGTGCGCCCTTGCGATCGCCATCGGCATCACGGTCAAACGCCGTGGTGATCGCACGCCAGATCCGGCGTAACCGCCGGGCAGCCGCGCGTCCTGGTCACGTGAGGGAATTCCAATCGAGGTGGTCGCCTCCGAGGGCATGCCCGCGCGTGAGCCGGAACAGGATCTCGGCGACGAGGTCGACACCGTTGAGGAGATCCCGGTCCTCGGTGAACTCCTGTTCGGCGTGTGAGATCCCGTCGACGCTCGGCACGAAAAGCATGATGGAGGGCACGATGTCCTTCATGTTGGTGGAGTCGTGTCCCGCCCGCGTGCGTATCTCCCTACTGGAGAAGCCGAGGTCGCGGACGGCGGCCTGGGCCAGGTCGACACCCGACTGGTGATAGAAGTTCGCTTTCCACACGTGCGCGTGCCGCGTCTCGAACTTCACGTTCGCGGTCACGGCGATCTCGGCGAATTGCTGTTGCAGGTGGGCGTCTGCCTCGGCCAGGATGTGGCTGCTGGGCGAGCGGAGATCGACGTGCATCCGCACTTCCCGCGCGACGACAACAGGCGAGTTCGGCAACACCGTCAGCTGTCCGCAGGAGGTGTGGATGCGCCCCTCGGGATAGCGATCGGCCAATTCGCGCACTGCGACAACAGCTTTCGCTGCCGCATAGAGCGCGTCCTGGCGATCCGCCATATCGGTTGCCCCGGTGTGCGCCTGGGCGCCCACGACGGCGATCTCGTATTTGTTCGCCGCCCAGGTCGAGGTGACCAGACCGATGTCGATTCCTTGCTTGTCCAGGATCCTGCCCTGCTCGATGTGGATCTCGACGTAGGCGCTGGGCAACTCGGCGTCGTCGAACACGTCGAGCTGGCCGAGCTCCCCGATGGCGGCCAGAGCGGTGCGCACCGTGGTCCCCGAGGTGTCGGCGGTGTCGAGCGCGACGTCGAGGTCGAGCTTCCCGGTCAGCACGGCGCTGCCCATCATGCTGGGTTTGAATCGCGAACCCTCTTCGTTGAACCAGTCCACGACGGCCAGATTCACCGCAGGCACGGCCGACGTGTCGCGGTAGTGCCTGCACACCCGGCTCACGGCATGCGCGGCCGCCAGCACCCCGTACGCACCGTCGAAGCGTCCGCCACGGGGCTGACTGTCGGTGTGCGATCCCACCACCACGTAGGGTGCGTCCGGGTTCAGCTCGACCAGACCGAACATGTTGCCGATGCGGTCGCGGCAGACGGTGAAGCCGCGATCCTCCAGCCACGCGGCGAGCCAGCGGCGGACCGCGCCGTGTGGCGGTGTGGCAGCCTCACGCTCGAGGCCCCCTGCCGGCGTCGCGCCGAAGGCCGACATGCTGGCGAAATCGCGGAGGAATCGGTCGTCGTCGACGGCACTGCGCGCGAGGAGGAATTCCCCTGCGGCGTCTACCAGTTCACTCATCTGACAGTCCTTCGGTCCAGTGAATGGGGGTGACAACGTGGGTCGGAGGGAGACCCTCTTCGGGCCGGTACTGCATCCGGCCGCCGCTAGTTCTGTGTCTTGACCGTGAGGTCCTTGTCGGCCAGACCGGCCTGCCACCGCTGGTAGAGCTTCCCCACGACCTTGGGGGACACGACAAGCAACAGCGCGAGGGTCAGCAGGGCCAGCGAGCCGGGGCTGGTGAGGAAGATCATCGGACTTCCATGGGAGATCGACAGACTGCGCGACAGGTTGACTTCCAGAATCGGCCCGAGGATCAAACCGAGGATCACAGGGACGGTCGGGAAGTTGTACTTGTCCATCACGTAGCCCACGGCACCGAAGATCAGGCACAGCCAGACGCTCCACATCCGGTTGGTGATCGCGTAGGCACTGATGAGGCAGAGGAACAGGATGATCGGGTACATGAGTGCGTGCGGGATACGAAGCGCGTACGCAAACGCCGGTGCCAGTGGGAGATTGAGGAGGAGGAGCAGCAGATTCCCGACCCAGAACGAGATCAGCAGACCCCAGACGAGGGTTGGTTGCTGTTCCAGCAACAGGGGCCCGGGTTGCAGCCCGAAGATGAGGAACGCTCCCAGCAGGACGGCCGTCGTCCCGGAACCGGGGATGCCGAGGGTCAGTGTCGGAGCGAAAGAACCCTGCGCTGCAGCATTGTTCGCTGATTCCGGTCCCGCGATACCTTCGATCATGCCGGTGCCGAACAGTTTCTTCCGATCACCGGCGACTCGCTTCTCCACGTCGTAACTGAAGAACGAAGCCAGCGTCGCACCGACACCGGGAAGCACGCCGAGAACGAAACCGAGGATGGCACCGCGAATCGCGGGCGCCCAGGTCCGGCGTAGCTCGTCCCGGGTGATCGTCATGTCGCGCCACCCTGCCTTGATCGGCGCGGTGTCGACGCGGCCGAGTTGGCGGAAGACTTCGGCCACGGCGATCAATCCGAGGATCACCTCCATGTAGCCGAGTCCGCCGAAGAGTTCCACCTGGCCCCCGGTGAAGCGCGCGACACCCGATTGCGCGTCCAGGCCGACGGTCGCGATCGCCACCCCCAGCGCGGCCCCCGCGATGCCTTTGAAAATCGAGTTCCCGCCGGTGAATCCGGCGATGCTCAGGAGGCCGAGAACGGCGAGGGCCACGGTCTCGGGCGGCCCGAATTTCAGGGCGATCGTGGCGATGATCGGGAGCGTGGCCATCAGGGCGATCAGGCTCAACGTGCCGCCGACGAAGGAAGCGATGGCAGCCGATGCGAGCGCACCCCCGGCACGGCCTTGTTGGGCCATCGGATAGCCGTCGAACAGCACCACGGTCGATGATGAATCCCCAGGTGTGGCCAGCAGAACCGTGCTGATCGTCGCGCCGTACTGGGAGCCGTAGTAGACGCCGGCGAGCATGATGAGCGCGCCCAGCGGGTCGAGGCCGAGAGTGAGGGGGAGGAGCAGAGCGATGCCGGTGGCCGAACCCAGCCCTGGCAGCATGCCGACGAATGTGCCGAGCGCGACACCGATGAAGCAGTACAAGATGTTGGTCGGGGTGACCGCGGCCGCAGCGCCGTTGAGGATCTCGGTGAGCATGACGTGCTTTCGCTAGATGTCGGTCGTTCGCGGTGAGGTCACGGCAGGGGCACCTTGAAGAGCAGTTCGAACAGCAGATAGGACGTCGCCCAGACGCCCGCTGCGGTAGATGCCGACGCGACCAGCGATCGACGCTCGAAGAACCGGACGATGACGAATGTCAGGATCGCGAAGGCGAATGCGAAGCCGATCAGCGGGACGCCGAGCAGGCAGACGATCAGACACGCGAACAGCAGGAGCGCCTTGCGATCACCGTGGTCACTCGGCGCGGCGCTGGGCTGATCGTCGTCGCTGAAGAGGTTGAGGGTGGCCTCGTCGGACTCGATCGTCGCGGTTGACTGCCGCAGCCGCAGCACCGCGGAGATCGCGATGACGGCACCGCACACGGCCATCACGAGCCCGGCGACGGCAGGCAGGGTTCCGGCAGCGAGCCGGCCGCCCTCAGCGAGGTAACCGTAATGGCCTGCCTGCCAGAGCCAGAACACCCCGAGAGCGGTGGTGATGAGCCCCGCGATGACGTCCGGTCGCGCACTTCGTACATCGCTCATGGCAACAGCCGCCTCAGTTTCCGGACGCATGCTGGTAGCTGCGCTTCACCTGTTCCAGGTAGTCGGACCACTCGGGCCCCCACAACTGCTGGGACGACAGCACGTTGGAATCGACGTATTGCTTGTAATCGTCGGTCTTGACCCAGTCCTTGAGCGCGCCGACCCAGTATTCCTGGGCGCATTCGCCGACCTCGGGAGGCGCGATGATGCCGCGGAAGAGGGGGAAGGCACCATCTGCTGTGTAACCCAGGCTCTCGAACGACGGGACGTCGCGGAACGAACCGCTCAGGGAATTCGCGCTGTTGGCGACGATCGGCGTGAAGTCACCCGCTTCGACCTGTCCCGACACCTCCGCGGGGTTGGCGAACATGCCGTCGACCTGGCCGGCCAGAAGGGCGGGGACGGCACCGGAGGATCCGTCGAAGACGACGAACTCGACCTTGACACCTTGCTGTGCCAGAACGCTTTTCAGAGGAATGGCATCCACCGAGTTGGCCGCCGGCTCGGCGACGGTGAGCTGGTCGCCGGCTTTGTCGGCCTCACGAGCGGCCTTCAGGAAGTCTTCGAAAGATCCGAATTTCGATCCCGACTTCACGACCAAGAAGGAGTTGTCCGACACGAGGCTGCCGACCGACGTCCAGGACTCCACGTCGTAGGGGAGTGCCTCCTGCTGCAGCGGTAGGGAGATCAGCCCGCCGTTGTCGGCGCCCAGGAGGAAGTGTGGGTTGCCCGCCTGCTCGTAGAAGTAGGTGTATCCGATCGAGCCGGATCCTCCGGTGCGGTTCACGACACTGACGTTGATCCCGTCGCGGACCTTTTCGAGGCCTTGCGCGACCGCTCGGCTGAACATGTCGCTCCCGCCGCCGGGATCGAAGGGAACGACCATCGTGACGTCGCGCTCGGGTTTCCATTGACACGAACCGTCGGCAGCGCGAGAGGTGCTCGGCTCGCTGGCGTGGCAGGCCGCAAGCACCAAGGAGGCGGCGATGACCACGGTGGCGATGGGCGCACTCTTCGCGATTCGTGGGAAAGACACCGGGACCTCCTATGGTCTTACCAAAGTGTTGACTAGCAATATATGAGATAGATCACTCTGCTGCAACAGTTCGCCGAGAATTCTTGCGACGGCTCCTCACGGGTATCGAAGAGGCGCGGGATCACTGCCGACCCTTGAAATTCGGCCGGGGAAAGAGGTCGCTCATCCGGGCCAGTTCGTACTGGGACGATCGAGTGGTCAGCATGACCACCACCATGCTGGGGGCGAAATCCGACAGATGCTGTCGGCACTGACCACAGGGGGCGAGTGGCGCCGGGGTATCGGCAACGCTGGCGACGGCACTGAAGGCGTTCTCGCCCTCGGCCACTGCCGCGACCAGAGCCGCACGTTCTGCACAGATGCTCGTTCCGTTCGAGGCCTCGACATTGCAGCCGGAGAAGATACGGCCGGAACCGGCCAGCAGCGCCGATCCCACCCGGAACCCTGACACGGGCACGTGCGCACGCCGGCGCACCTCGTGGGCACGCGCGATGAGATCGGTGAGAACGGCTGTCGGCGGCAACAATTCGTCATCGGGCAGGCCCAATGTCCATTGCCCCGTGTACTGTCCGAAACGGTGCCGCTCGTGGATCATCGCAACCGGCTCACGAAAGTGCCGTGCGGCCAGCGGCATGGGTGTCAGGACGTTCCATGCTGAACTCTCTCCTCGAGTTCGTGGGGTGCGAGGACGCCTGCGGTCGTGATCAGGCCCGTGACCAGATCTGGCGGCGTCACGTCGAAAGCGGGGTAGAAACCCTCGACGCCGGCGGCGGCTGTCCGTACGCCGAGGCAGTTCAGAACGTCGTCCCCGTCGCGGGATTCGATCGTCACGTCGGCGGGACCGGGGGAGTCCCGGTCCGGTCCGCGCGTGAGCGCATAGAACGGAATGCCGAAATGGGCTGCCGACAACGCGGTCTGCAGCGTTCCCACCTTGTTCACCACATGGCCGCTCATGGTGACTCGATCGGCTCCGGTCAAGACTTTGCTGACCAGGCCCTGGCTCATCGCCGCCGCCTGCATTCCTTCGGTGATCACCGTGGTCGACACACCCAGCTCGGACAACGCATCGGCTGTGAGTCGGGCACCTTGCAGGTAGGGCCGGGTCTCGCTGCAGATCGCCCGCAGGGTCTTGCCCTGGGCTTGCGCAGCCAACACCGCATGGGCCAATCCCGTTTCCGGCCAACAGTGGGTCAGGATGGTGTCCCCATCCTGGAGCACGTCGGCTGCGTGCCGTCCGATCGACTGCGACCCTTCGTAGGCGCGAACATACTGGTCGTGCGCACAGGCCAGCAGGATGTTCTCCAGGTAGTCACCGTCGTCGCCGTTGTCGATCGCGGTCTCAGCGACGCGGAGCATCTCGTCGGCGGCGATGCGGATGTTGTCGTTGGTGGGCCGAGCGTCCCCGAGAACCTGTGCCGCCGCCCGCAACGTCTCCAGTTGGGTCTGCGGGTGCTGACCCCGGACCGAATGGGCGGCCAGCACCATGCCCATGGCCGCCGCGTGTCGCGGTCCGCTGCTCTGTATCACCATGTCAGTGATCGCCTGAGCCACTTCCGAATACGTTCGGCAGACAACGAACTCCTTGACGAACGGGTACTGGCGGCGGTCCAGTAGATGCACCGCGCCGGCCTCGTACCTCGCGACGACGTCGGGTTGCATCAGGAAGGGGAGTCCGTCGAATACCGGATCGCTGCGCATGCTGTTCCCTCGTTTCGATGGATGATCGCGGCGCGCGCTACGCGTCACCGGTGATCAGGCCTGGGAAGAAGTACGCGCGGCCCGAGCTTTCGCGTTTGCGGTCCCATTCGGTCAAGATGCGGACGGCCTCGGCTCCGACCAGGCATGCGTTCGCCACGCCTGACGGTTTCTCCTCCCACTCGCCTGTCAGCCGGTTCGCGACCACCGCCGCGCACATGCCGGCCCGCACTCCGAAGATGCGGCTCAACGTGAACAGCGCCGAGCCCTCCATCTCGAAATTGGTGACTCTCGCCTGCTTCATCTCGTCGAACTCGCCTTCCAGGCGGGACGGCTTGTAACCCCCGTAGCTGGCCCGGAATTGGCCAGCGAAAAAGGAGCCGGCGGTATAACCGGTGCCCACGTGATAGGTGACGCCGATGTTCTCAGCGGCCTGGATCAGGGCCAGTGTGACGTCATAGGACGCGGCCGCCGGATACTCGGGCCGGACGTAGAGCGCCGACACGCCGTCCATCCGCACACTGGCATCGTTGATGACGATGTCGCCGATCCCGATGTCTTCGCGGATGGCCCCGGTGGTGCCGACCCGGATGAAGGTGTCCACGCCGTTGATCGCCAACCGGGTGATGACGTTCTCCGCGCTCGGCCCTCCGACGCCGGTCGAGACCGCGCCGATCGCTGCGCCACGGTATGTGCCGACCGCCGCGCGAAAGTTCCTGCGCAGGATGGATTCCGTTGCGCCGGTGTCCCATTGGTCGGCCATGATGCTCACGCGGTTGGGGTCACCCGGCAGCAACGCATATCGGGGCATGCCCTCGACGTCGAATGCGTCGGTAGCCCCGAGCTCGGAGGCCCGGGGACCTTCGCTCGCCTCCATCCCGTCGGTGTCCATGGTCATCACGTGGCTCCTGTCGGTGTCGGACGGTCACGGTCGGCGGGCAAGAGCGGTGGGCGGGGCGGGCACTCGGTCGTCACCGGCCGTGGAACTGGGGCGGTGTCCGCGCGAAGAACGCCCTGATGGCTTCCTTGTGGTCCTCGGTCGCCGACAGCGCGGCGAAATGATCGAGTTCACGACTCATGGCCTCCGCGTAGGGAAGCGCCGACGCTTCGTGGATCGACGTTTTCGTGCGCCTGACCGCAAGCGGAGCTCGGGCGGCGATCTCGTCGGCCCATTCGCGCGCCCGCTGGACGACCTCGGGACCCGGCACCACCGCCGACGCCAGCCCCAGGCGGTAGGCGTCGCGACCGCCGAAGGTCCGTCCGGTGAGCAGGAGATCCTTGGCGACGGCGGGTCCGGCCAGCCGCGTGAGACGGGTGGTGCTGACCACCAGGCCCACGGTCACTCCGGCGCCCCGCAGTTTCGCTGTCTCGGAGACGATTCGGATGTCGCAGGACAGAGCGAGTTCGAATCCACCGCCCATGCAGTGCCCGTTGACGGCGGCGATGACGGGTACGGGAAAGTTCTCGACGTCGTCGAATTGCTGCTTGCCGACCTCGATGAACCGGCGCACGGTCTCGGGCGTCAAGTCCGCTTCCTCGGCGAGGTCAGCGCCGGCGCAGAACGCCCGGCTCCCCGCTCCGGTGATGACCACGCACCGGACCGCGGGGTTGTCGGCGGCTTCCTGCAGCCGGGCCTGCATCAGCGGCCGCATCGCGTCGGTGACGATGTTGAGCGGAGGGTTGTCCAGCGTGACGACGGCGACGTGCTCCTCGACGTCGAGATGCACGCGCCCCGTCATCCGATGACTCCCGCTGTGCGCAACTTCTCGGTTTCGGTTGCGCCGTAGCCGATCTCGGCGAGCAGTTCGTCGTTGTGCTCGCCGAGGTCGGGTGCCGTGCGCCGAATCGAGGCGGGCGTGTCGGAGAGCTTCACGACGGGGCCGAGCGCCTGCAGCGTCCCGAGGCGCGGGTGTTCGACGGCTTGGACCATGCCCCTGGCTCTGGCCT
>Ga0247757_10000872_pt1 | contig 22879 bp, 30 predicted proteins | sample UWRJL126311R4_FD_180929 | JGI IMG/M metagenome (GOLD analysis project Ga0247757, IMG submission 180929) | Plant litter microbial communities from Arlington Agricultural Research Station in Wisconsin, United States - UWRJ-L126-311R-4 | ecosystem: Environmental > Terrestrial > Plant litter >...
CCCCGAGCCCAAGCCCAAGCCCCTCCCAGAGCCCAGCGCAGCGCCTGGCGGCACGTCATCCGTCTGCTAGCGCGCCCTACAGGTCACGTGATACGACTCCATGCAACGACCATCAGGGCCATGTCCTTGGTCCCGTCGCTGGGTGGCCTGGGCTGAGGGCTGGCGATCGTGGCCCGTGCATTGCCCTCGCACTGCATGACGCCCATGTCGTCCGCAACCAACGGCGCCCGGTGGTGGCGGTGAGCGTGCGCGCTGATGTCTCCGCCTCCACCCGAACTCCAGCTGAGGCTGCCCCTTCTCTGGTGAGATCGAGAGAGCTCAAGAACAAGGCACCGGCACCAAAGGCCCCTCACAGCCCTTTCGATTTGCACTTTGATTTGTTGGAATCCCTTTCGAGGGTCCTCAAGCATGCTGAAGTAGGATTCGACATGGTCGCCTCTACATAAGCCCATGAAGGCTCTTGCAACCTTCTATTCTACTCTCCCATTCCTATCAAAGACCGCTTTCAAGGCTCTCTATGCACGTCGGGTTGCCGATATCGCGGTCGCCATTATCTCAACGAACCGGCCAGCCGGGTCGTCATCCTCCCGAGCTGTCTCGAGGGCCATCAGAACCTTCTTCACACCTACACCAATAGCTGGGCTATTCGTGCTTGCCTGAATCTCTCTGATTACGTTCGTTTGCTGCTCGGGTGAGAACAGTCTTGAGCCCTGCAACACCCTCGCCAGCTCATCCTGCGTATCCACGTTGGGCACTGCAATCTCTGCATCGAATCGGTGGAAGAGACCCAGCTGTTGGAGCACCGAGCGCTCTGTGGTGGTTGCAAAAACTAGGAGATGACGCCCCTGTGGTGGTCAGCTTTCTATTCACAAATTTTACCAATGTATCCTGACCTTCGGGGGCAGCTTTCCCAGCAGTACTTTCAGTGCCACCAGGACGGTGTTACTAAATCGGGGCCCAATAGGAACCCAATCAACAAGTAGTTCAATGTTGTCAATCAAAATCATGCTCCGTGTGCTCTTGTAAGCATCTTGGAAGATCTTGTTGAGCTGTTGTACCTTCTGCATTTCGCTAAACTCAACCATGGATTCGGGTGATACAACTTTTATAAACGGGAACCCCGAGTCAAGTGCGACCTTTGCTGCCAGGGCCGTTTTACCACTTCCTGGAGGCCCATGCAGCGCAACGGAAAGTAGTGGCGTGGATCCAGCTTTGACTTGGTTGATGTAAAGGCCAGCTTCTTTAAGGATGTCGTTTATGAACCGAGAATAATGAATGATGCTTCCACGTACAAACTGTTGGAGCTCGTCATCTGCTGTACCGAAGAGAGGTTTGACCTCTTCCAGAGCCGACAGGAAATCATGGCGGTTAACCTTGATATTTTCTACATTGACATCAATAGATGCCATAGTTCCAGGCGTCGTATGCCTCTCGAAAGCAAAGGATGATGCTGCCTTCACGATGCCACTAATCTCCGCCCCTGAATAATTTTTAGTCAATTTTGCCAACTCGTTCACATCAACGTCCTGAGCGATAACGTCATCTTTGCGCATTCTCGCCATGTGGATACTGAAGATTTGCACCCGACCAACCTCGTCAGGAAGCGAGATCTCCACGTGTACTTCAAGACGACCGGGACGTAGAAGCGCATCATCGATCATGTCCTTACGATTAGTCATGCCTATAAGGAGAATGTTATTCAGCTGGTTCACACCATCAAGCTTAGACAGCAGCTGGTTCACAACACTGTCCCCTACGCCGGTACCACCGGTGCCAGATCCTCGTTGCTTGCATACCGCATCTAACTCATCAAAGATGATAATATGAAGACCACTCTCATTCCCTTTCTCTTTAGACTCCTTCTCGGCGTCGGCAAACAGCTTCCGTATATTTTCTTCTGATTGACCAACGTACTTATTAAGTACTTCTGGGCCATTGATGATCTTGGGTTCTCTTGCATTCAGCATTTTCCCAATTTGTCGTGCTAAAAGAGTTTTTCCAGTTCCTGGTGGCCCGTATAGAAGAATACCACGGACATGGTCGATACCTATTTTTTCAACCAGGCCTGGTGGAAAGATTCGAGATGCAAATGCTCTGCGGAAAATGACTTTGAACTCTTTGTCTAATCCACCGACACCCAAATCCTCAAATTTGAAGTCTGGTCGCACAATTGCATTGGCTGGAGGCTGTTTGTTAGAAGCCTTGATCTGAATATCGGACCGCGCATCTTTGACGAAATTGATTTGAGTCTGGGGTACCAGGATTCCACGGGCATTTGGGTCAGACAGCGGGGCCCCTGAGGTAGGTTCGGACCCCATCATAGACAAGTCGACCAACTGAACAGTCCGTACAACCATTCGGAGGACGATGCCCATGGCATCCATAAGTAGTTGCTGGCCTGGAGCAAAGATTTGATTTTCAAAGTTTTTTTGGAATATAGCCGCAAGTTTGTCCTGATCATACGGTGCATCTGTGCGTCTCCTACCCGCGAACCCAATCTCAGCCTCGAGGGTTCCTAGATAGCGCTGCCCGCCCTGTTTGAAAGGGTCAAATCGTTCCACTGATACGACATCGTCAGGACCTATTGCGATACCTGCCCAGAATCGTTGTGCCTCGTTGAACCCAATTTGACCCGGTGGGCAGCTGGGGGTAGGCCTGGCTGACAGGACGAAGTTCTGGTTCACTCTAATATAGAGTTCGGGGGCACCTTGCGGGGTGGGGAAATCTTGTGGTGAAACGGCCGCTCTGTTACCCAAGGTATAGACACTATCGTTGGGCGCTCTGACAGGCCGCAGCCGAAGGAAACCTGGAGCTCGGCTTGCCATGGTTTATGGTAGAAAGGGTACGAGCGCGGAGAGTGTTAGCGAGGTGCTGGATAGGGTCGGGAAGCTTAAATACAAGAGTGATTCAGCAGGTGACCATATCGTGCTGATGAAACGCGTATGCGTGTGGAGCAAGGAATGGCTACAAGTCATCCACAGGCTAGGCAACGCTGCGGCTCCATCGGTCGCAGGTCCACCAGGGCGCTAGTTCTAATTGTTGCTAGTGCCTTTACGTCATCACTTGACCTGTTCAGGCCCCATTGAGCTTAGGCCCACGCCTGAATTGACTTGACTTCAACTGGAAGCTCGGCCGCCTTGCGCTCTCTCTCCCGCTAGCGGCGTCCGCCAGATAAAACTCCGTCTACACCTGTACTTTGGGGAAGGCAGCGTCCACCATTCCCCTAAGTACAGGTCTTCGCGATGAGATGAGGCTTGAAGGCCACAATTACCTAAGAGATAGGCCCGCCCCAAGCGATAAAAGCCGCCCACAAGCCCTTTTCCTGGCTCGCGACCTTCTCTCGCTTTCCTATCTCTGGTTCTGCCAATACGACGCCCTCGCGTTAGGTATACATAGCCGAATCCGTGTGCTCCCAGTGATTCCTTCCTTTGTACGTAGCCAACATCAGTTTCCGCCTGTCCTCCACCTTCTTGACACTGCTTTACAAGAACCTCCCACTCATATATCAAAATGACATCTGCTCCCCAAATACAACCAAAGTTTCTCCCCAGTCGCCATGATTTGGGCGTCGTGGCCGTGGGCTTCAGCGGCGGCCAGGTGAGATCGTCGCTCGGCGTTATCGTGGCTGCAGCTGATGACTTTAGCCAAAACCTGGAGTTGACGCTGCGCCCATGGCTCTTATCGAAGCCGGTTTGATTCAACAGCTCGAAGGGGACCTGGAATTCAATGTCTCCTTCGATGGCCAGGTCCACAACTACGCTGAGATCACACCCGCAAATGACCCAGACTACCGCAATATGAAGCAACCAAGATTTGTCAGCGCTGTGACTAAGGAAGTCAGTGAGCAGGTCTACAGGCATGCAAAGGACGGCAAGTTGGTTCTTACTTTGGGGGGCGATCACTCCATAGCTATCGGTACCATCTCTGGTTCGGCAAGGGCAATCCGCGAGCGTCTCGGCAGAGAAATCGCAGTCATCTGGGTCGACGCGCACGCCGACATCAACACACCCGAAACGTCGGACAGCGGCAACATTCACGGCATGCCCGTGTCATTTCTGACCGGCCTTGCCACCGAGGAAAGAGAAGACATTTTTGGTTGGCTGCAGCCGCACCATCGACTAAGCCCAAAGAAAATTGTCTACATCGGCCTTCGCGACGTCGATAAAGGTGAAAAGAAGATCCTGAGGGACCATGGCATTAAAGCGTTCTCGATGCACGACATCGATAGGTAAGTTTTGTGTGAGATTCAGGACCAGCACGTACTGAGTATGATATTTTAGACATGGAATCGGTAAAATCATGGACATGGCCCTAGGATGGATCGGAAGCGACACTCCCATCCACCTCTCCTTTGATGTGGATGCGCTGGATCCTATGTGGGCGCCGAGCACAGGCACTCCAGTACGAGGTGGCTTAACCCTACGAGAAGGAGATTTTATTGCAGAGTGCGTGGCTGAGACTGGATCTCTGGTTGCATTAGACCTGGTCGAGGTAAACCCGAGTCTGGACGAACAAGGTGCTGGCGAAACTGTCAGAGCTGGCTGCAGCATTGTAAGGTGTGCCCTTGGCGACACGCTTCTGTAACTCCGGCTTGTGGAGAATTATTCTAAGCCACCACTGTGTGACTATATGAGATCCTGCTGGGGCACGAGATGATATCCATATTGATAGATAGTACAAAGTCAACGGGATGTAGGCATACTTAGGATTTGTGACGTAGTTAATGACATTCGAACTGGATAAAAACGCATTTTATCACACTGACTCCATCTTTAAGGCAGAAATCGTTTGAATGCAGACTTATTGTTGAAGCTGTGGCTTAACCAGCTTTGTGGCTAACAACTCAGGAAGCTGAAGCTTTAAATCAAAGCCGAGTCAAACGTCCAGTAGAAAAAAGACGCCTGGACCGAAACAGCTTCAACTCAGTGAACACGCTATACAGGATTATGCTCAATGTGTTGAGTCAACAACCTCGAATTATATGTGATCTCAAGATGACCATGAGATAGCACATGCTTATCAAAAGTATTTCTAAAAGCGAAGGCTTGGGAAATTATCGTTGTTAAGAAAAATATGCTTCAAGGCGCGTAAGGTTGTCGCAGTAGGTACGTCATGTTCTCCGCACCCATCCGCACCACGATCGTGAGAATCAACTGACCTTTAGTTACTGTACTTGAATTTTCTTTGTACTCAAGAAGGCTAATAATGCAACCTATCGCACGCCTTTCTGGCCTTCCCCCATTGCCATCAGGTGTTCGCGAGCTGCTATCTCGACAAGTTCCTCCTCGAGCGTCACACCAGGCGTCTTGCATCGCACATGCAAATAGGCGCAAACATGTGCAGCACCAACAAAGAAGAGATATCACAATAGATCACTTGGATTCTGGAAGAGACCGTGAGATCCACTTTGTCCACGATGCATTTGTTTATTTGGACTTGTGCATGCTAATTGATGTTTGAATAGAGCGCGAGCGTGTTGTGGTCCTAGGCAGTGGATGGGCAGGCTATACAGTTGCGCGGGCGCTCGATTCGACACGATACCAAACAGTCGTAGTGTCGCCTCGCTCTTACTTTGCTTTTACACCGCTACTTGCTTCTACGGGTAAGCAGACGAATTTTTGGATCTTCAAAGGAAAGCTAACATTCTTGGACAGCAGTGGGTACTCTGGAATTTCGCACGGCGCTTGAGCCGATACGAACGAAGAGGACCAATGTGGCGTTTTTCCAGGGATGGGCAGACGGTATAGACTTCAGAAATAAGAAGATTACAATCGAAGAAGCGGTCCAAGACCGTACAAGCTTAGAGGCTCTGACTGAAGATCGTCATGCTGGAGAAACCAGGGAGCAGACAGGGAAACGGAAACAAGCCGAGACGAAAAAGGGGGCAATATTCGACTTGACATATGATAAACTGATTGTAACAGTTGGATGCTACAGTCAAACTTTCGGTATGTTCTCTTGAATATAAACTACTTCCCTGACTGATGTTGCGATGCTCTCAAGGTATCCCTGGTGTAAGGGAACACGCGTATGTATCGCTATCCATGCTCGGTATTCTGAAAGCTGAAAAATCGATTAGTCTTTTCTTGAAGGACGTTGGCGACGCACGCAAGATCAGGAGTCGTCTCCTCTTCTGTTTCGAAGCAGCATCGCTCCCAATAACAACTGATGAGCAAAGAAAACAGCTTCTCAACTTCGCGATCGTCGGCGGAGGCCCCACTGGCATAGAGTTCTCCGCTGAACTGCACGACATCATCCACGAAGATCTTGCTCGAATTTATCCGGAGCTGATCCCGTTTCACAAAATTACTGTCTATGATGTGGCCAAAAAGGTGCTACCCATGTTCGATGAGAAACTAACAAAGTACGCCATGGATACCTTTACAAGGGAAGGTATTTCCATCAAGACTGATCATCACGTTGAAGAATTACGTCTCGGTGCCCCGGGAGAGAAGGATTCTTCTACTAACGGCCGCACAGTCTTTACACTGAAGGTGAAGGAACAGGGCGAAACAGGCGTGGGTATGGTGGTCTGGAGTAAGCATCTAAATCAAATTTTTGAATAACCCTAATTTACCTGCTTGCATAGGCACTGGTCTTATGCAAAACCCATTCATACAGAAAGCATTTGACGAAGTTTACGAGGTGCCCAGCAGTTTTAGACGTCTTGAATCTGGCTCAAAAGATGCAAATTCCATTCACTGGAGGGTCAAGAAAGATGCCAAAACAGGATCTGTCCTTACGGACAACCGGCTACGACTCAAGCTTGTGGGCGATGCTGCCAATAATATGAAGCCAGAAGCTATTCTCAAGGATGTCTTTGCTCTCGGAGACTGCGCTATCGTTGAGGGGACGCACTATCCTGCCACTGCACAGGTTGCATCGCAGAAAGCTTACTGGCTTGCGAAGAGGCTGAACAAAGGTGACCTTGACAAGGCTGGATTCACGTGGAAGAACATGGGCGTGATGGCGTATGTTGGAAACTGGAATGCATTAGTTCAGGGCGGTGACAGTGGAGGTATATCCGGAAGGCTTGCCTGGGTAAATTCTTATTGCCATATTAGCAAAGTAATAGCTGACCAAAACTTCAGATTATCTGGCGTGGGGCTTACCTGACAAAAAGTGTTAGCTGGCGGAACAAGATCCTTATACCAATTTATTGGTAAGCCGTTTTCTAATACTTCCATATGGTGACTTCAATAATGCTGACGATTTTTGAGGATGGTCAACTGGATCTTTGGAAGAGATATTAGTCGATTCTAAGCTTATATAAGAGTAAACAAGTACCGTCTGTATATCTTGCGCATTCATAAGCCAGTAGGTGGGTAATGTACGATGAAAACATTGTCATATCTTGGCCTCATACTCAACCCCTCCCTGTGAAAAAGAAAGCGACTTGTATAAGATATTAGCTAGATTAGCCAAAAAGGGTAACATCAGTGAAAGTTATGTGTCATTAAAAGGGGGAATTTCCTTCTGGCTTTGTTTTGAACACTACATCATGTGCAGGTATTTGTCTTTGTCCGTGTCAACACGTCTCGAAAGTTTGCCGAATTAATCTACATCCCATTTTCGATCAAACTATACCATATTCGCTGTTTAAAATGTCACAAAAGATATTTCTGCCCCTAGATGTAGTCTCCGAGCGCCAACGCCGATATATGCTATAGAATATGAAAGCTGGATAAAAGGGTATAATGTAAAGGGCAGGAAAACCAAGCTTTAACTCCTGAATGTTTAAATAATGAGCTGTGTGGGACGCATGTATTGGCAGTAATCCCTAGCCTCATGCCGGAAGAATCAACTTGGATCGCTCAACCTGGCTACTGCTGCAGAGAATTGGCTTGCTTTCTTTCATCGGTGTTTCGCCGTATGCCCAGCTTGTGGCAGCACTGACCATCTTCCCGCAAAAGGGGTCAATGTATTGCACCCACAGTGCGGCGCTTCGGTATAAAAGGTAGTAGAAGATGACAATCGCGATAAAGACATGGGAAGTTGTACCGCGTTTCAAGTCCATCAGGTGCCCATTCTCGTCCCTGGGTGGGTTCATCGCGGAAGGGAGGTAGACCATCCACGTGAGGACCGATTTGATGAAGGTGTTGTGCATCAGGTACACCGGGAAACTAACACGCCCAAGGAAGTTGAAGATGGGTGAGGATAGCAAGCGGCGAGCGTTGCGCGAGAAGAAGATCCCAAGAAGTATGGTTGCAGCGCCGATATGATCCCAGTATCGGCGGACATCTGACTTGTCCGCAGTCACAGACCGCATTATCTTGGACATGATGTGCGACCAGTGAGCGTTCTGTGGTGAATCTTGCGGATATCCGGCCATGAACATGCCTACTAGGATCATAAGCACGGGTATAGGTGCTGGAAGTACCAAGATTGCGCTGTCCTGATAGTGGTTGTGTAGCTCTGCGACGAACATGCCGAAAACGATGTTTAACCCTTTCAATGCGCCAACAGCCAGTCCTAAACAAATCAGCACTTGTAAAACGAGTATCAATCCAAGTGTCAGTTCTTACCCTCTCCAAGCTGCCAGAAGTAAGCATAAAGAACAGCGTATACTATAAAACGAGCCTTTGGCCGGACAAGAATTGTGGCAAACATGGTCATGTAAACCAGCATGCTCCCCTCTAAGAATAGATGCAGTGTCCACTGAGTTCCATCATAGTCATCCCAACCAATTGTCCATGTTTCCACTTCAGCTCTGAACAATGAGTTGAGAGCCGCCCACAAGCCGGGCTCTTGGCGGTGCCAACCCTGGCGAATCCACGTCGAATCGACATGTTTGGTCATGTGATATGCGTTCACATTCGCCAGAAACCAGGTCAGAGCTGTTGCAATCATGGTGGGGAGGATCAGTCGGCCTGATCGCGCAAGGGCACTTCGTGCGATGCCATTGAAGGCGGCGTCGGCATTCCCAGCACGCGAACGGCTGATTGGCCCTAATGAGTTCACATATCCTGTGATGAGGAAGAAGAGTGCCACGGCGGATCGTCCTCCGACGGCCAGACGGAAATACGGTAGTTGGAACAAGTGCGGCGCTGTCCTCGGATCTTGGGCGGGAGAATGTAGCCACGGTACGAATGCCGTGCACAAGTGTCCGGACACGACCGTGAAGGAGGCGATGCCGCGAAGGCCCTGTGTGGAAAACAGACAGGTTAGAAAAATGGCGAATATCAATATCCGGAGTCCTCACATCTATCCAGTTTGCATCGCGCGGTGCCATGAGAGCAATTGCGATATCGGGGCAGCTATCTCTCAAGGTCAAGATCGGGGCAACAGCGTGAGGGGCGGAGCACGGAGGGCAACATCGGTTTATAGAGGTTGCATCGCCCAATTGGACTCATGCTCAGGTACAGTGCAGGACATGTCCGCCCCTACATGCGCACCTCAACTTCACTACTGAGTATGGGTGCGAGCTCCACGCCAAGACTTGGCAGCCTTCCTTTGGCGCGAGGGTTCCGTGCCTCCTGCGTGCCAGTGGCTGTATCGGGCATGCGAGCCAGCACATAGGGATTGCGAACTGGTAAGCAGATGTTAGTCGACAAGTGGTGGTGGACGAATAATCGCCGATGGACCTGTCTGTGCGTACGGAGATCTGCGTGGTGTAGACGATTGAGAATGGATGAAGCTTAGCTCGCGTAGGGGATGCTTGCTGGACTAGGACACCATCTTGCAACGTCAATCTATCTTCAAGGCTTTGCTTCACGCATAGTTTCCGGATCATCATGTACGGTGCGCATCCGCGGCGCAACATTTCCCATGCAAGCACTGCAGCCTTCGGGTGCCGCGGCTGCTCGGCAGCTGAACCAACGTCTGGCTGTGTACAATGCCGACGGACAACCTCAGTTGAAGCTTCTCCATCGGGCGTAACACGGAAACGAGGACGATTCTTGGCTGCTGGCCTATACGGACTTTTCTATGCCACTTGTCGCACTTCTCTAAATAGCTCTTGTGCACCGGTACGCCTTGCGTCCAAGCAGGCTGGTTTACAAGTCGCACCCAGTACTATGGCAAGGCGCATGGCACGTGATGCTCTGGTTCCCGGTCTTGTGTACATGTATATATATTCCGAGCTGCTCTTGTCCTGCGCGAGGGGCGGCTGCGGAGCCGACGTATTCAATGCCTAAGTCGCGTCTTTGTCGAAAATTGTTCACTACACAGGAAAGCAATTAAAAGCTACCGATTTCACTCAGCCAATAGCGGAACCAAACCCAAGGTCATGTTTTGAAAAAAGGGTAGCTGTGGGCTTCACAGTTCTAGCTTTGTTATTACTACAGCCAACCCCCTGCTTCTCCAATGTCACCGGTGCCCACTTTCTGCGCAAAACCAAGTCGGCTTGATACCGTACCTTCAGGAATGTGTTACGTGAGCAGGCTAGACTAGGCTGGTGCGTCCGGTGAGGAACCTGTGCACGTGTCCCAAAATCGTTCCTTAGGTAACCCACCCATGCGGAAGACCGCACGTACACATGCGGATTGTTCGATGCAGACACACTATGGCAGAGAGACGTTTCAAAACCATCATTTCACTTGGTTTGCCAGTCAGTCAGGCCCATAGACAGGCCAGGCTGAAGTGAACACAGCTTGTTACATGGTTTCTCAGACAAGAGTGATCCGGGAAGCCCTGTGACTCTTTCAAATCTTTCGCCTTCGATTTCTTCCCAGTCACTCATGGCGAAGACTAAGCGAAAGCTGTGAGCAGGAGTGAGTCAGGCAGACGGTGATTGGCATCAGCTTGAGCCTCACGTGCAACCCTCCGGTGCCCCTCACCGCACTGGAGGCTGTGCAGAACGGCTGTTCGCTCAAATGGCGCACGACATAGTTGAACAAGGGGACCTGACTCAACTGACATCCGGTAAGCGGGCGGCGGTAAGAGGCGAGCACTGCAGTTCCTGCGATCGGGGCGGAGGCGGAGGCGGGCATAGGGCATAGGGCATGGGTGGAGCTGGTGCAGCCTCTCGTGTTGTTGTTGGTTGGCAGGCAGGCAGCACACATACATAATGCGATAGAAGCACGGCTGCGAGCGAGTGACTGGAACGACTCTGTGACTCTATTGCTGACACCTGGCGGCCTTTCGTTGTTGTCACCAGTCCCAGTGTTCGGCTTGAGTCTGTCTTGGTGCCCTGTGACGTCAACCACGCGACTGGGCCTGCTCCACCAAACCGGGCAGCCTCGCATGCGGCCAGCCCGGCGTCTGGCTTGGAGCCTTGGGCCGTCTCTTATTGAGCCTGCCGCCGTCTCCCGCTGCTACCACTCCTATCCTTTTCTATACCGCGCCGGCCCTCTTGCGAACCGCGCATCTCGAACCCTTCAGCATCGTCGAGTCGCTGCCGATCACTGCTGCGCGTTCCTGCCCCTCCCCACTTACCTCACCGACAGCTGCTGTTATAAGTGCACACCCACATACTACTCCCACCGCTGGTACGTGTAGCCTTGTCTGCTTCTTTCGTCCTTCGCTGAGCCTATTCCAGACTGCCCGCACCGTCGCCATGTCGACTATCTTCAGGGAGCGCGAGCGTGAGCGGGATTGGGAGACGAGCTCCCATGGTGGACGCAGCTATACCACCGTTAAGCGCTACAAGATTCCTGACCACGCCCTCGAGGAAGACACGTATGAATCCGAGATGCGCCTTGTCCATCGCCCTCGCCATAGCGACATTCAAGAGCGCAGGGAGGTGCGAGAGTATGTAATCGATCGCGACGACAGCCCTCGGGACCGAGAGGTGCGTGAGTATCGCTTCGTTGAGAGAGAGGTCGAGCGGGACCCCTCACCCCGTCGCGAGATACGTGAATACCGTATTGAGCGCGAAGTGGAACGATCGCCATCGCCGCCAGCCGTAAGGGAGTACCGCGTCGAACGTCAAGTCGAGCGTGACTCTTTGCGTGAAGACCCCTACCAGCTTGAGCGCTATTCAAGATCCACTGAATTCTTCCGCCCTGAGCAGCCTTCCGTACAACCTATCATTATCCGCAATGAAGCTCCTCAGCCCATTATCCTCCAGGAGTCTGCCCCTCAGCAGGTGATCATACGCCGAGAAGAGCCGGCATACGAGCTTGTCGAACGCTCCGAGGTCATCGACGACAGGCAGATTGCGCGTCGAGAGCCCCGCCGTGAAGAGGATTACTACTACGAACGCAAAGTAAAGGAGGTTGACCGTGGTGGACGCCGCGAAGAAGACTACTATGATGAGCGCGAGTACGGCCGCGGTCGTTATCACGACCGTGATGCATACAGTGATGATGAGATAGTGTTTTATCATAAGGAGAAGGACACTTATGGTGGCCGCGATGTCAGCCCGCACCATCGCCGTCATCTCGCAGAGGGGGTTATCGGTGGAGTTGCTGCAGCCGAGCTCCTGAGGCATCATCGCAAGAGACAGGGAGAAGATCCAGGCCATCATGTTCGCAAAGCGGTTGGCTATGGTGCTCTTGGAGCCGTGAGCGCCGAAGCCATCAGCCGGTACAGGCACCGTTCGCGATCCCGATCTAGCTCCCATGGTCGAGGACGCAGGCGTCGAAGTCGGTCGTCCTCTAGAACCAAGAAGCTTGGTACACTTGCAGCAGTCGCAGGTATCGGAGCTCTCGCGTATGCTGCAGGTCGAAAGAACAACAACAACACTACCGTCATAGAAGATCGTCGAAGTAGATCAAGGCGCAGAAAGGCCTCCCGTTCTCGCTCCAAATCCGTGGTACGTGAAGGCTCCAGAGGCAGGTCGAGCAGTAGACACAAGAGTCCTGAACATCGTAATCGACGAGCGGCGCAAGTTGGCCTCGCTAGTGCAGCAGTGGCTGGAATCGTCGAACACAAACGTCACAAATCACGGGATCGCAAGGGAGAACGTAGTCGTAGCCGTATTCGACAAGGTGTTCCGATTGCTGCTGCCGGCGTTGCTGGCGCAGCTGTCACAGGTTTGTACGAGAGACACAAAGCCAAGAAGGAAGCAAAGGAATCGTCTAGGTCCAGATCAAAGTCTCGATCCAAGTCAAGATCCAGGTCGGTACGCTCCGGTAGGCGGCGAAGCACAGGAAGTGACACAGCACTTGTAGAGTACGGTGGTGATCCTATCTACGCAGATCCAGTTTCGAGCCGCCGCTCCCGCGACATCGACCCAGCAGAGTACAGGCATCGTCGTCGAAGCGTCTCTTCCTCTTCGGATGATGGGCGAAGGCGACGGTCTCGATCGAGTAGGAGTCGAAGCAAGAGTCGCACACGGAAGGTTGCAGAAACCGCTGCAGTTGCCGGTGTAGCTGGTTTAGCCGCCCATGAGGCCGCAAGACGGCGGGATCGTAAGAAGGCCGAGAAAGAACGACAACGTAAGTACTTTACTACCCCAAGTGATGGATCGCTATGCTTATATTACACAGGACAGGAAGATTCGGCCTACTCTACCGGTAGCTATAGCCCACCACCGCCAGGTGCAGATACCACCGATCCGCGATATTTCCCAGAGACAAATTATTTCCCCCCTCCTCCATCAAACCCTGTAGACCACAACAGTTACCCCCCATATAATCCTGCAGATTACCCACCACCCAACAGTGCCATGCCCCCACCAAATGGTTACATACCTTCACCAGGGCCACCCGAGACCGGTAATCCATATGCTCGTCAAGAACCCATGTATCGCCGCCCGGATGACAATGTGAGTGCTCAACCCCTCCCAGAGCACATGCAAGCACGTGGTGGGTCCAGGTTCATACCTGCCCATGCTCAAGTTAGCTCAGCTAACGCTACCTCATTACCAGATCGTTTAAAGAACCAAAGTCATACCAATGGACACGGCGATACTGACGGCAATGTCTCTCCCTTACCTCGCACACCCATTCAACCAGATCCTGTCTACCCATCGTCTGCGAAATCTGTCCAGTTTGATTTGAACCCGCAGGAATTTGAGATCCCATCCAATAAAGAGCGCTCGTCTGATCGTCAAAGGGACCATGGCGAGGACAAATGGCAGGATACTGAACGGTCGCGTAAGAGCGGTCGAGAGAAGGAGAGAGACGCGAGAAGGAGCCACCGGGATGAATCACCTGGTTCAGACGACTCGGGTGACACTATCGAGCTGCCCCCGAGGTTCGACGAGCATGGTCGAAAACGGGAAGACGACCCACTCGCCGATAAACTCGAGAGTGTGCTCACGGGCCTGTTTCGGTAGCCATTTTACTTTCTTCTTTCTTTCTTGGCTTATATCTCCCTACCCTTGCTCCCTGCGTCCGTTTGTGGTTTCCCCCCCTTTTCCCCTGTACTGATATTTCACCATTCATCATCTACTTTTTCTCTCTTTGGCTGGAATTTCGAGGTAGTACATGTTTGATGTGCAGATATTGCTTTTGTGCCTTTCTCTTTGAAATTCTTCTCCTTGCATCATGTGGGTGGAGACACTCAACCTTGGACTAGGATATATGTTGGGCTACGAGCTACGACTAGTGACAGCGATGAGAATTTATGCTGCCACGACCATGAATGTAAGACATATTTTAAATCATGAACCAGCTCGGCGTGTAAATGTGATCGTGCAGGCTAGTTTTGTCAACAGCAATCAGGATACGGTTAACTACATTTCAATCTGAAAACATTTGACCTGCGAATACGATCTCATTATCAAAACAGTCCAATTCATGATTGCAAATTGGTATCTAGCGTAGACCGGCCAAGCAGATGCCATTGTCTTGAATGTGAGAGGTTTATAGAAGATGAAGACCCAACCTAAAACACCCTTCCCGGTTACAAAGTACCGCCGTATTTTTGTGAAGATCAATTGCTAGGAACACCTGATGGTTGGCGTTGGCTCCTCTGTACACTCCCTGAATGACGATAAGGAAAAAATGGATTGAGTTCTATGTCGTAACCGTTATTATAGAAGTACATTGATGACGCTCATGTACCGCACATGCTTATTGTTATTGTGCGTTAGGTTGCATATTGTTCACAGAATTGGCACCACCGGGGAGGAGCTGCGTAGGTGGTTGCATGTTATTCTGAAGTCCGGCGCTGTTGGGTGGGTGCATATTGTTGTGCACGCTGGCTTGTGACGAAGTCGAGCTCAGTCGCTGTGGCCCTGGAGAAGCTTTCGCCGGGGCTCCCTTCCAACCGGGGAATAGGCTTTGAAGCTTCACGTACAGTTTGACGAGTTCGTCTGGCGATGGAGGTGGAGTCATGATGGCAGGCCCTGGTTGAATGTTCTGGTTAGGTTTGGTATGTCTCTCAGCGTTCTGGGCAAGGAAGGCTAGGTTGGCTTGTAATCTGCGCATACAGCTTGGGACAATGTCAGCAGAGAAGACGTGGGTGGAAGTGGAAGATTTACTCTCTGTACTCGGGTGAAGCCTGTTGCGGCGGCGGCTGCTGCTTCTCGCCCTCCTGCTTGACCTCAGGTGTGGGCCCAATCTGGCCAGCCTTGCCCTGAGTATGGAGGTCTATGACTTCTTTGATGAGCATCTGGTTGATGTCTAGCAGGGTATCGATGCGCTGCTTCTCTCGCGCCTGCGTCACAGGTGACATGGGCGACGGGGGGATCGCCTTAACAGGCGTCTGCACTCCCATGGCTGTGGGCTGCGACGTTGTGGGGGTGCTGGCAGGCGGATTCATGGCCTGAGAGACGCTCGGTGACAGTGTCTGCTGGGGCGTACCGTAGGCGTGCGTGCTGCTAGGGGTGCTGGCGACAGGCGAGGCGGTCTGGCGGCTTTGAACAGCAAAATGCTGCTGATGGGCAGGCGACGCGAGGGGCTGTGAGAAGGGCGCGCTCGAGTACGGGCTGGGCGACGGCGCCTGGCCCTGCTGCTGCTGCTGCTGCTGTTGCTGTAACGCGGCTTCATCGGAGGAGTCAGCACTCAGCATCTGGCACGCAGCACGCACGACTGCGGCAAAGAGCACGGGGGGACGGCATGGGGGGGTGGAGTGGAGTCGTGGCAGTGGTAGGTCGTGGATGGGTGGCGCTGCTTACCTCGAGCGTGGTGAAGCTGGCTCTGCGACAGGCCTCCGGGCTGCATCACGGCGCCACTGGACGCTTGGGACGCGGGCATGGAGGCCGGGAAGCCACCGGCTTGGCCATTGGTAAACTGGGCGTAGGGAAACGAAGAAGGGGTTGATTGCTGTAGCCGGGCCTGTGGATCCGTGTACAATGGTTGTTGCTGCGGGGAATGCGAGGCTGCAGAGGCGGTGGAGAAGGACCCGCCGAACGAGGGCGGCAGATGCTGGGGACTACTGAAAGTTTGGTAATCCATCGCATGTGCTGGCATTCATTGGGCACGTCGCACGGCTCGGTTTAGATTGATTGGGGGGGATGGGATGATCAGAGAAAGGAATAACGTGCGGGTGTGATAAGGTTGGGTCAACGCAGACGAAGGCTTTTCGAGTCCCTGCGCCGCCCCCTCCTCCTCGCACGCCCCCAGCGCCGGCGCGAGCCCATTTTTCGCCAGCGCCCTTGGGCGTCTGGAGAGGGAGACGCAGCAGCAGAGCAGCAGCAGCAGCAACAACAGCGCCTGGACATACAGCACACCGTACCTCTCCATGCACACAGCACCACCCGGCCTGTCAGCCGCCGTCCGTCCGTCAAGGCCTGCGGCCCGGCCCTCGTTTCGTCAACATGCCTGCTGGCCGCCCGTCTGGACGCTGCACGCATGCGCAGAGCACCGCCCACCCCCTGTCGCCCCGGGCTCCACTTAGCACGACGGAGAAGGCGTCTGGCACTTGGTTGCTGGGAGTCGGGTCCCTCGAGCGTGCTCTCCTCCAGTCGTGCCAGCCTCCATCCTACCTATCGCTGCCGGCGAACGGTGAGCCTGGCCTGCCCCCAGCGCCCTGAGACCGCCAACTCGCCGCGCGCCCCGTCATCTGCCTATGGCACGCCGCCTTCACCTCAAACGCCCACCGTCCAGCGGCCCAGTCGTGCGTGACACAAAACACATGTTCATATCAAATCTCTGCGGACTATCTAACAACCATGACTCGTGTTGCTGCACCCCTGCTGCCCAAGGCAACAAACGACTCGGGCATGGAAGCAGCCATGACCCATGCCTGGTGCATGATCTCCATGCATCGCAGCACGCCTCGATGGCGCCGCCAGCAGTGGGCCCGGTCCGTCGACTGTCCTTGGCGATTCCATCCGCGAGGGTGCCAGTTGGGTTATGCGACATCTAGTCCCGAAACACGTCCTCCCTTGTGGTCGTCTCTTTGCGCCGCAGTGCTACAAAATATCCCTCCTTTGATTCCTGTAGTCTTCTCGTCAGTCCCGTGACACGGTCCTGTGCCAGCACCAACATACGCTTCGTGAAGACTCGGGCTTCTCTCGGTGGACTTTGCTGAACAAGCGCTTCAGCTTCATTTCGAGCAGCTTGTCTTCGGGTCCCTGGTAGAACTTGCAGAGATAATGACCGCCCGTCCGTAAAGTATCGAACGCGAACGTGAGCCCTGCCATGCAGAGATCCTATGTTGAGCGTGAGTGAGACACTCCGAGGCTAACATGGTATTATTAACCGCTTACCATGCTACCGGCGTGGTCCTTGAAGGCGATTCCGGACGTATTCATCAACCTAAGATACGGGTCACTCAAGCTCTTTTTATGAAACCCAGCAATCTGGTCCCAGGGTTCTGACATGTCTGATAACACTACGTCTACAACTCGTCCCTGGCGCTTATCTCTTTCTTTGAGAGAAAGCTTCTGTTTGGGTGGGTCGGTTTCGTTGCTCGTCGTATTTGCATGGCCAGTTGTCTCCAGTTCGACTCCACCAAGTTGAGCTTGGCGTTCCTTGTCGATGTAGCCTCTCTGCAGCTCGTCCAAGTCTTCCTCAGTGATGCCCTCGGGCTGCCGTGACAAAACCTGTTTGATGGGGCGGCCAAGGTTGGGGTCTTGCACGTATGCTCTGACTTCAGCTTGGACCGTGGGGGAGAGAAAATTGCCTTGGATAGTAGACACGCCTCGAGGTGGTTGGGCGGGTATCAAATCAATACCAATGACACGACCACCAGGAGACGTCCTGTTAACGGCGACCTGGGCATGGGTAAGGAAACGGAAGCTGAAGGCTCCATGGCAAGCGAACCTGAGACCACGAGCCTGGGGCATAGCCCTACGGTGACTTAGCAAAGGCCACAAGGCTCTGGGATTCACAATGGCATACCAGGTCGACCACCGTCTGGCCTGGCGCAAATAACTTGTGTTTTTCGTTCAGCTTGCCTTTGTCAGCATGCCTCGACGACTAGCAAAGGGTGGTGGACCTCAAGGAGTTTGAAGGCCGCGCGACTTTTCAGTCCCTGGATCTTGGCTTCCCGGGCGAAAAAGTCGCTGCCCTGGCGTGTTTTCCATCTCGTGGATGAAGACGACGAGGCACAGCGGAACGAGACAGTCCTCGCTAGGCGACGCGGCGGGCATGTCTGGTATCTGGCAGCAGCGCAAGAGGTCGTAGTCGACCGAAGGCCTGCGCCCAGGCGTGCGCGGTCTGCGAGCTGCCAGAAGACACGACGCGACAGCATTACTGTATGGCAATGGGAGATGCAATGGAAGCTTCGAAAGGTTCGGAGCTAGGGATTGTTGGGTGCGATCGACAGGCCAGTGCGGCGTCTGGAGACCCCCACGGCCTTTGGCATCAATCCAGCAATCCAGCAGTCCATCGATTGTTGGATGGAAAAGCACCAAGACGCATGTGGGATCGAGGTCGCTGCCGCGCAAAACGGCTGTCTTGTAGAGCCGCAGCTGACGGGAAGAGCAACACCCGTGCGGGCCCGTGTGACTGCTCCTCAACCCGCATGCAACTGCGAAAAGTCCGCTGCTCGCGTCTGGACCAGACATCTGCCCAGGTGACGGGGGACGCCAGGCAGATCAACCACGGCCGCACCGCTGCAGATGCCCTCTGGAGTACCCACGGCGACACTAACCCGCGCGGCGTGAAACCATCGTGAACCACCTGGCCTGGCGAGCTGGCGAGCTGGCGGGCTGGCGGGCTGGCGAGCTGCCCCCCTGCCGCGTTAGAGTGGCGCCAGCCATGTGCATTCAACAGTGTAGAATGCCGACAGCAGCGACGTCTCCCAGGGAGCATCCACGGCCAGCCAGCGTGAAGACGCGGGCCAGCGTCACCCCCCGCGGGCAAGCCTGAAAGCGGACGTGGGCTAGGGCGACGCCTGCACTAAAATCTCGCAGCCCTTTCCGCTCGTGCCCCAACGCCAACCTCGACCCTACATTCACCGCGACTCTCTTCCCGTTCCTCCCTCGCCAATTCGCCGTCACCACCGTCACCGCCGTTGCACCCGCGCCCCTTCACCGCGCTGCTCTTGTTCTCCCACCCATTGGATGGCATCGGCGACCCCAGACAACACCACCGCAACTTCGACCACGTCCTCCCTACCCAGCTACCACCCGCACTCCCGACAAGAGCTTCGCAGCGACCACCGATGAGCCCGTTACTGCGCCCTGCCGTCTCTTCCTTCTTTCTTTAGGCCCGGCATCCTTTCCATCGGCTCGCCACCCTGACGATATCATTGCTTATTAGTGTGCGCGAGTGAACATGAGCACCTCCCAGCCTGTGAGTGTACCGAGCGAAGAGCCTGTGGGACCATACGCAATCCATTCAGCTCGCAGGTGCCGGCACGTATCTGGCTGACACCCCTTCTGTAGCCCGTCATGGCCGACAACGCGAGCGGCGCCAACGTCGACCGCTTCCGCAAATTCTTCCAACAGCCCTTCGTCGCTTCCTTCATTGCTGGTGGCGTAGCAGGCGCAGTCTCCCGCACCGTCGTATCCCCTCTCGAAAGGCTGAAGATCCTTTTCCAGGTTCAGAACGTCGGCCGCAATGAATACAAAATGTCGGTTCCCAAGGCTTTGGCCAAAATGTGGCGCGACGAAGGTTGGCGGGGTTTCATGGCTGGGAATGGTACCAATTGCATACGCATTGTGCCCTATTCGGCTGTGCAGTTTGGTGCCTACAATGTATACAAGGGAGTAAGTGTGAAATCCCCTACATCTGGATTTGCCTGGTGCCTGTCGCTTCTGCATGAGTTTGTGGCTCTCGATCCTCCAGGGAGGTTTGCTCGCGAGGCAGAGCGAAAGCTTTATGAGCTTCTAGTCTTTAATTTGATGTCTGAGAAGCGGGAGGCAGCGGTGTTCCCAAAGCTGTCTATAGTGACGACCACACAGCCCCAGATTCAAGATTGGTGTGACTAGCCGATCCACGTGCTGATAATATTCAGTTCTTTGAAAGTGAGCCTGGAGCCGCATTGGGCCCCTATCAGCGACTCGTATGCGGTGGCCTCGCCGGCATTACTTCTGTTACCTTCACCTACCCGCTGGACATCGTTCGGACTCGCTTGTCTATTCAGTCAGCTTCATTTGAAAGCTTGAAGAGGGAGGCTGGTCAGAAGCTACCGGGTATGTGGGGCATCATGGTTACCATGTACAAGACCGAGGGAGGTTTTTTCGCGCTCTATCGCGGCATCGTTCCTACCGTAGCTGGAGTCGCCCCTTACGTCGGTCTCAATTTCATGGTTTATGAGATTGCGCGGACACACTTCACACCCGAAGGTCAGAGAGACCCAAGCGCAATCGGAAAACTCGCAGCAGGAGCAGTGTCCGGTGCTGTCGCGCAAACTTGCACGTACCCGTTCGATGTTCTTCGGCGCCGATTCCAAGTCAATACCATGTCAGGTATGGGTTATCAATACGCAGGGATTGGTGACGCTATCCGCATGATCGTCAAGACGGAGGGTCTCCGCGGTCTCTACAAAGGCATCGTCCCGAATCTTCTCAAGGTTGCCCCCAGCATGGCAAGTAGCTGGTTAAGCTTCGAAATGACAAGAGACTTGGTAATGGGCAAGCAACGGTCCCGCTTCTTGTAAACAAATCACCACACAAGCGAGCGCGATGACAACTTTCAATCTGGCTTTGTGGCTCATTTGTACATCACACCCCTTTTCTTCATACGGCATTTTGCATCCTGGGAGGTTTCAATGGCTGGGCAGCATGGGAGTACCCACTTTTCATTATCAAGATATAGCGATGGCGTTGGGCCAACTTTTCCCCACGATTGTGGGAAGGCGGCGCAGTTCAGTGCAAAAGATCTCATTACTTTGTAGCTACGACGTTTCCGTTCACCCAAGAGTTGAACACTATACGGGCCAGATGTAGTCATGCTGAAGGTAGTTTTCTACCTAGCCGAACGTCTCACTAGTAAATGATACCACTTCAAAAGCCCTTCGAAACTCCCAACCTGCACATGCAGTGGATGGCTTGTACCCATCTTTCGTTTTATAAATCAAGTCTTTTGAGCTAACGGAAAATATATTATATGACCATCTCAACTATGAAGACAAAGCGAGTGGGCTTGCTATCGACGCCAGAGGGTATCATAACCGTCCTAACTAAAAAAGTCATTACTGATATAACCACGTATCCCGGTTACCATCGGTATGTCGCCAATTTGACCCATGCGCGACCCTAAGATTACAAGGAAAGAAAAGTTCAAGTGACGATAGACCCTCCACCGCACTGTCTCTGCACGTGCTTAGGAGCCGTGCTCCTATGGTGAGGAGGGAGAAGGCTGTGAATGGTTTACATGTTCTCAATAACATGCGCATTGATGGCGCTTTGGAAGCCTGGGTTGTTGTGGCCATACTCCTGCTCTGCACTTTGAGCACCATAGCGTGACGGTCCCTCACCAACAGCTTCAGCTTGTGCTAGCTGCGATTGTACAGTCTGATTCTGGGCGGGAAGGAAGATGACTTTCGAGTTTGCTGACCGCGCCATGCTCTGCATAGCTTCGAGATACCGGATCTGCATGGCCGGAGCCGAGCTTAGAATATCGGCAGCCTGCCTCATCAACTTGGCACTCTCGACTTCAGCCCTTGCCGCAATAACCTTGGCTTCACCGGTCCTCTTGCTCTGCGCAGCCATGCTGAGGGAATCCTGTAGTTCCTGGCTGAAGATGATGTCCTTGATCAACATCGACTCAACATCGACACCCCAGCCAGCAGCTGTTTCCTCGATGATTTCACGAATGGACTGGGCAATCTCTTCCCGACGCTCAATAACGTCTTGGAGCACGCGGGCACCGAGAACGTGGCGTAAGGTGGTTTGCGTACGCTCAATGAGCGCCTGGCGGACGTCCTTGATACCGAATGTGGCTTTGTGTGGAGATGTGATGCGGTAGTAAATGACAGACGTCAGGCGGAGAGAAACGTTGTCCTTGGTCATGCATACTTGCTGGGGAACCTCTGCAGCGTTGTTAAATTCTGTGTTCCGCAGCCAAAGAGCCGTAGATACATACCAACAATTTGAATCTTGACATCGACTTGGATGACATTCTCCGAAAGGGGATTGATGTAGACCAGACCAGGATCAACGGCTCGTGAGAAGCGCCCGAACTTCACGACCAGGCCCACGTTTCCCTGCTGGACCTGTCTGTATGGATTCGGGCACACTATACAGCAGGGAATAGCTCCTAAAGTGCCGATGCATCCACCAAGGGTGTTTACCATCGAACCGTACCAGCCATGAGTGTCGGAGTCAGCATCATCAGGTTTGATAACGCGCGCATAGGAGGGCTGCAAATCTTCTCTTCTGGGCGGTTGGACTTTAACAAGAGGATCGTCTGGACTCCTAGACACATTGTGTGCACTAGTGCCATTGACAGGAGCTTTGCCGTTGTCGCTCATGCCTGTACTTTGACCCAGTCTGTTATCGTTGAGGATGGGCTGAGAAGACGAAGAAGATTCAAACGTATGGCCGCTGAGATATGAGTCGCGAGAACGGAATGTAACCATGTGTGTTGGCCCGACAGGTGATGGTATGTGTGTAGCATTTATACGTACACGACTGCAGAGGAAAGGCGGGGGAACGCATCATCCCTGCCCCCCCCCCCCCCCCCCCCCCCCCCCCCCCACACAACAGAGG
>Ga0247757_10000873_pt1 | contig 22867 bp, 29 predicted proteins | sample UWRJL126311R4_FD_180929 | JGI IMG/M metagenome (GOLD analysis project Ga0247757, IMG submission 180929) | Plant litter microbial communities from Arlington Agricultural Research Station in Wisconsin, United States - UWRJ-L126-311R-4 | ecosystem: Environmental > Terrestrial > Plant litter >...
CCCGGTTTTCGATGCCTTCGACGCGCGCCTTCACCGCCGCGGATTCGATCGAGATCGCATTGATCCGTTTGAACGCGTTGTCGACCTGTGCGGCCTGGGCATCGATCTTGGCGTCGACTGCGTCGACCGTGGAGCTGAGGCCGCCCATTTCCCGATCGAGCTTGTTGAGCGTGGTCGTCTGGCTCTTCAGCTCGGCTTGGATCGCAGTGGTCTGCGCCTTCAACTCGCTGCGGATCTCGTGCAGGGCGGTGGGCTCGACCTGCCGTTCAATGTCGCGGCCGCTGAAGCCGCGGAAGAGAAGCAACCCGGTGAGGACGAGAGTTGCGAGGGCGCTGAGCGCCTGGACAACCAGGCCGATGTTGGAGCTGCCGGCGTCGGCAAGGATCGGAATCATTTGGCGGAGGATGACTGCGGTTGCGCCGCCTTGGCCCCGGCGGCGATGAGTGACTGGTGATCGGCGTCGGTAACGCCGTCGAAAGAGCGCTCGATCAGATCCTCCGCGGCATCGCCTGCGATCGTGCGCAGCTTCGCCAGGCCTTGGCCGACCCGGACCAGTCCCGTCTGAGCGCGGTGAGCCAGGAACGTGATACCTGGCGCCACGGCGGCGTTGACGACATTTGAAGCCAGGCCGAGCGCCGGGTAGAAGCGGGCGGCGAGCGACAACACCGTGCCGAGCACCATCAGGCCGATGAGGCAGAAAAATCCGAGCTTTAGCTTCCGCGCGAAGTCGGCGAGATCCTCGCTCTCCCGCGCGTAGGTTAAGGCGCGATCGTTGGCGCGCTCGGCCGCGGCGGTCGCGGCCGCGAGGCGCTGTGCGAGATCGCCGGTGAGTGCGGCATCGGTCGCACGCTGCTTTTCCGCGGCCTTCCTGACGCTGGCGTTGTCGCTGAGGAGCCCGTTGACCAGCTCGCGCCACTTGGCCGCGTCGTTGTAGGTCGGGGCCCCGTTGGCCTGGTCGAGGAGCAGCTGCGCCTCCGCCACGAAATCACGGCCGACGGCGACGGCCCGGTTGTCGACCGGCGCGGCCGCGAGTGCGATCCCAGCCTGGTGCACCGCTGCCTGGGCGCCGGTCACGGCCGCTTGCTGGGCCTGCTGCTGCTTTGCCTGGGCTTTCTCGTTTTTGTCGAGCGGGGATCCGCCGATCCGCCAGCTGCTCGGAATTAAGGAGCAGGCAGCAACGGCAAAAATAATGGCCAGGGCGGCGAAGGAGCGCAGGGCGAGCGGCATCGTGCCGCCAGACTGCGAGTTAGGTTCCCTTTGCCGCGACCCCGCTAGTTTCGAGCAATCACGAGTGATTGCGACCGATCACGAGTCATCACGAATTTTTGCCCATTTCCGAAAACCCGAGAGTCGCGCCGACCGTCGGCGGGCGCTCAGTGAAGGGCTTAAACTCTGGATGCAGCACCCACCACGACCAGGCCTCGCTGGCTTTCACGTAGCGGCCGCGGATCGACTGCGGGCACGCTTTGATGATTTCCCGCGCGTAGGCGTAGTGGATCTCGATGCCCTGGGCGGCGAAGTGATCGACCAGCTCCTTGGCCATGATGACCGTCTCCTCGGGTTTTTTCGGCGGCTGGTTCATTGCTGCAGGATCCTCCCGATTTCCTTGTCGGCGCGGGCCTCGAGTGCCGCCTGCAGCTTGCTGACGGGCGGGAGCGCGTTGGGATCCGCGGGCATCGTGACCGAGCGCACCAGGCGCCAATAGACGCGCAGCGCCTGGCCATCGTGCGCCGCGAGGTAGTAGCGGCCGCCGCTGAGCTTCTTGAAAAACAAACCGGGGATCGTGCCCGCCCGCGGCAGCACGCCGTAAACCTCGGCGCGCACCGGGATCGCCAGGAACTTCCGGCCGGGCCCAGGGCGGATGGTGCCGCCGCGCAGCTTGAACGCGAACGGCACGGAATCGATGCCAACGCTCGCCCGATCGGGCGTGACCTCGCGCAGCGCCGTCTTGTTGCGGACCTCGCGGATCCAGAAGTGCGATCGGGGAAAGCCCTGCTTGTTCGGTGAGTTGCTCTCCCGATCGCTGAAATGCTTTTTGAGCTGCACCTCGAGCTCCTTGCCCAACCGCGCCAACATCGCACGACGCTGCGTCGGCTGCAGGGAGGAGAGGATCCCCTTGAGCCTGGGCGTCGCGAGATCCTGGTACTGGGAGAAGAGTTTCACGGGCTAGTAGATCCTAGGGCTCTTCCAGTCCTCGAAATGAATGGTGCCATCGGGGCGCGTGTTGTGCACCTGCAGCACCGTGCCGCCAACGTGCTCGATCTCCCACCGCGCCAGCAGCAGCTCGTCCTGGTCGTCCGCGGGATTCGCGGTCTCGCTGGGATAGCCGCCGATCCAAAAACCTTCCGGATCGAAAAGGTGGGCGACGCGCTCAGTCACGGCGCCAGGGAGGCCGCCGTCGTACTCGTACTGTTGGCCAGCGAAGGAAAACGTGATGTAGGCTTTGTTCATGGCTTCGGGCGCAGCACGCCCAGGATGAATTTGAAATACTCCGGGTCGTCTTTGGCAAAGCCCACCGGATTGGTATACATGCGCTCGAGCCCCATCGTCAGGACTTCTGTGGCACGGAGCTCGGGCGGATAGACTTTGCCTGCATAGACACTGCCGCCGCGATCTTCCCAGTGATCTTCGATGGCAACCTCGCTCACGCGAAACCGGGTCGAGCCGGTGAGGCGGCGAAGGCTCTGAGGCTGTTCGCCGGGCATGGTGCGACTAGCGCGGAAGGCGACGCAGTCGGCGTAGATCTGCGGATTGGTGCACTCGAGATGATGCGCCAGCTCGTGAACGGTGACGCGGAGGTCACCGCGGCGAGTGAACACCGTTGCGGTGACCGGATCGTAGAAGCACCGCTCTCCGATATGGAGTTGCGCCTTCACCGTCGCCGTCGGCGCTACGTCCTTGTGCAGGACTGAGCGAATGAACGCGTGCGCCGTGTCCACCTGTGCCTGAGTGTCTGGGGTGGCGGAAATGCGCATCGAGCCGCGGGCAGTCTCCGGCAGCGCAATGATGTCGTGCGCGTTCTGGACGCTGGTGGCCTTGGCGGCCGCGGTGGTCACGCGCTCGATGTCGGGAAGCGGCGCCGGCGTCGTCACCACGACTGGCGCCGGGTCGGGCAGCGTGGTGGACGAGGAGCTCGCCTGGATCCACTTCACGCGATCGCCCTCGATCGAGATCTGGTCGCCGAAGGTGGATTTCAGCCAGGCGCGGCCGGTGTCGGAGAGACCTTTGACGCTGGCCTGCAGGTTGTCGTTCCACTCCTGCTGGTGCGTCGCGGTGGCTTCGCGGATCCGCTGCAGGCGCGCCGCCGGCGTCTCGCCCTTGGGCAGAAGTTTGAGATCCTCACACTCGCCGCGGTCGACGGCATCGAGGCCCATCCCGGAGGCGTAGTCTAAGGGCGGCCAGGGACGGCCGAACCGGGAGAGCGCGACCCAGATCGGGCTGGTGACCAGGGCCACCATGGTGGTCTTGGACGCGCCGACCCAGTTGACCTTGGCGCCGGCCTCGCCCCAGCGAGCGTACCAGTCGCGGTGGATCCGGCGCTCCTCGAGGCGGACCAGGCGGTAGCCAGGGAAAGCGTCCTGCACGTCAGGATCCAGGTCGGCCTTGCGCGAGGCGAAGCCGTGGGCGTCGGCGTTCTGGAAATTCCAGATGAGCTCGAGGCGCTTGACGGAGGTGATGTCCTGCAGGTCGCCGCTGTCGCCGGGTGCCGCGCCGAGCTGGGCGCGCATGTCGGCGACGAACCGGGCCTTGTTCATCAGGATCCCGTCGGTGCGGATCTGCTGCGCCGCCTGGGTGAGCTTGTCGCGCATCGAGGAGAGCGTCCGCACGTTCTCGATGCCGGCCGAGAAAATCGCACCCTCGCGCAGCGCGATCGGCATCCGCGCCCATTCCGCCGAGCGCAGGCGCGAGCCCACCACCGTCTTGCTCGACATGCGGTCGACGGCGGCCTGCCAGGGGGAAGTGGTGAGGGAGGGCATTGTCAGCGTAGATCGATAGCGTAGAGGATCGTCCGGTTAAAATCATCGCGGAAGCGGACAGCGAGCCCGACGAATTGCCCGTCCTGAGAATAGGCGGTCGTCGCACCCCCCTCGTTGATGTGCACACTGACGTCGGAGGTGAACGGGCTTTTCCCATGGTCAAGCCCAAGAGCGAAGTCCGTCTCGGCGGCGATAGCATCGAGCTCATCGATGAAGGTCTGTGGCTTTGGCTTCATGGTATTGAAAATATCCGGGTTACTTGACGTCGTGAGTCGCGACGCTGCAGCCGGCGCTCGCGCGCTGGCCCCGGGGCTCTCTCTTGCCCGCGGCCGCGGGCTTGGAACGCACCGGAGAGAGCGGTGCGCGTTTCCGTCCTCTGCGCAGGTCGCCGATCTCAAGGGCGGTCGCTGAGCGAGGTGCGAAATAGGCAAATTCTGTGGCGCGGATAGTCATGCGATGACGAACTCCCAGAGGCGGGCCTCTTCGACCTTCCAGTCGGGCAGCATGAACGTGTACGGCCGCGCCTGGCCCTCCGCGGCCGCCGGCTCTTTCTTCGCGTAGGAGATGAGGCTGCGCGGCAGCCATTCGACGCGGCGGGATTCACCGTGCCCGATCGTGGCCTTGTCCGAGACCTTGACGGCCGTCGGCCGCTCCTCGAGCAGGAACATGCGGAGAGTAGATTGGGCGCCGCTCATGTGAGGTTCATCTCCGTTTGCGGGTTGCGGGCCTTCTCGATTTCCCGCGCGACCCAGGCGGCGTGCTCCGGCTGGGTGCGCACCCGGTAGGTGCCCTCGAGGCCGGACTCCTGAGCATCGGCGAGGCACACGTAGCCCAGCTGAAAGAGTTCCGTGGTGCGCGGCCGCAGGCTGAGCAGCGAGAGCCGGCTGCGCTCGGCGAGTTGCTCCGTGGTGCACGGCCCGAACGTCCGCCAGGCCTCGAGCACGCACGCGCGCGAGCCGGAGATCCTGTTCTGGATCCCGGCGAAGGTCTCGTTGCGGAAGTCGATCGGTTTCATGCGGCGGTTTTGAAAACGGCAGGACGGGAAAGTTTGCTGAGATATAGCGGATGACGCGGGTGCCCGTCTTTCGTCATGCCCAGGCAATGCAGCCGCCAAGGAATCAAACGAAGTAGTTCCCGATCGCGGCCGAGGTGTTCGCCGTGGACGCCCCAGGCGGCGATCGAGAGGCCAGCACCGCCGAGCACGTCGAGGATATGTCCATTGTTGCTCGCGCCGATCGGATCGGCCGCACGCTTCATCTGCGCCGGGTCAGTGGCGCAATACGCGAACAGATTAAGCATGCAGAGTGAGCCGTAGCCCCAGGTGGCCGCGAAGGCGATGCACCGGCGGACCGTGGCGTCGTCTTCGTTCTCATTCGCGGTCGACGGATTGAGGCCGATGAAAACAACTGTGCGCTTAGCATCGTCCCATGTCCGCCAAAGGTCGTAGCGGTAGGAGCGATCAGGTGAAAATAGGGCGGAGCGCTTCATGGGGCGGTTTTGAAATTACCAGGGCACCTCGCCGACCGGCTTCGCGGCCGGCTTCCGGCGTTTGCGCACGTCGTAGAAGATCTTCCAGAGCTGCGCGGCCGATGCCTGGTTGAGCTCGCACTTGAACTTGCCGCGGCAGATGACGGCCGCGTAGCTCTCGAGGAGGCTGCGCTCGCGCAGCGCCTGGTTGAGTTTGTAGCGGGCAATCCGGCGATCGTTGTCGGCATCGCGGCCGCGGGTGCGCGTCGCGGTGGCGACGTTGCCGGCGAGCTCCTGGAAGTGCGCGAGGATCCGGCCGTAATGGGCCTGGGTGCATTGGCGCAGCGACTGCACGCCGGCGGCCTTGCCGGTCTCGACGTGCCGCCAGGCCTCAAAGCGATCGGTGGCGGAGTGGTCCTGGTTGACCAGCTCGTAGGCCTCGCGCCCGTCCCAGGCGTCGTAGGCCTCGCGGGCGGCCATGGCGATCTTCGCCTTCTGGAAATTGGAGAGCAGGCTCATGACGTGGCGGGTTTGGCCGTCTGGGCGATCGTGAGCAGCTTCCGGGTCTCGCCGACGTAGGCCTGCACCAGGTCGAGTTTGATCTGCGCGCCGCGCACGTCGCCGGCCGCCAGCGCGAGCTCGGCCTCGAAGAGCTCGACGCGCGCGGATAGCAGGGTGTCGCGGGATTGGTCGATCGGCGTCATGGCGTGGCGAGATAGAGGGCCTGCACGCGCGTGGCGTGCTGGTAGGCGATGACCGGCGCGCGGCCGCGGAGGACCGCGCCGTCGCCGGCGTTGTAGGCGAGAGCCAGGTTGAAGGCGTTGGGATCGATGCCAGCGGCCACCAAACGCGCCTGCAGCCAGGCTACGTGCCGGCGGGCACATTCCCTGCCCCACTGCTCCTCGCGCGCGTAGGAGGCCGGCAGCGTGCCCATATGCTGGCGCCACGTCGACGGCCGCACCTGGTACGGCCCTAGCTCGCCGGCGGCGCCGTCGCGGCCGTGCCAGTTCTCGATCGCGCGCGTCGCGTCCAGGAACCGCGGCAGGTCGACCGCCGCGGCCGCGGTGGTGGCGAGGAGGCAGAGGATGGCGATCGCGCGAGTCATTAGCTGATGCGAACGACGCGCTCGGCGCTGGTGTTGCTATCGCGGTTGTCGATCACGTCGAAGCGCTGGCGGCCGCCCTTCCGGGAGAGCTTGTCGACGTGGACTGTGCTCGCCGACCGCACGGCATCGATGACAGTGCAGTGTTCGCGCGTGACGACCTCGAGGTCGCCCTCTCGCCGGTGGACGCCCTCTAGCAGGCGGATAAGCTCGCTGAGCCTCACGACTCGTCCTCCTCGGGCTGGCGGCCCTCCTTGAGGATCTTCTTCACGAGCTTATCCACGTCGGTGCCGGCGGCTTTGATGAACACGGCGTCGGCCGGGTCGACCACGCGCACGCCGAGCTTCTTGAGCTCGTCGCCGCGGAGTAGCTCGAGGCCCTTCGCGTTGAGCTTCTCGGTCGTGACGATCAGCAGCTCGTCGTCGATCGACAACGGCGCGAGCTCGCGGATCTTCGCGATGACCTTCGCCTCGTCGTCCCACTCCAGGGCGCCCGTGCCCTTCTGAAAGCCGACCTTGATGCCGTGCATGGCGATGGTGCGCGGCTTGATGAAGAGAGACGGATGCTGCCCGGTTTCCCGCTGCAGCTCGTCCTTGGCGGTCGCGCATTTGGCCACGGCGGCCTGAATTTTCGGCATGTGCTCCTTGCGGAGCTTCTCCAGGGCGAGGTTGAAGTCGTTGACGCGGCTCGAGAGGTCGTTGCGCGCGGTGGCGTATTTCTTGGCGAGGGCATCGAGCACCAGGATGGCGTCGGCGGGTTTGGAGGTGACGAGTGAGGACATGGTTTAGCGGGTTGAAATTTCCACGCGCGGCGCCGGCTCCTGGTGCCAGCCTTTCCACGCGAAAGTGAGGTAGAACAGCACGCCCCATAGGGCGCCAACGGCACAGCAGACCAGGGTCTGCACAGCGCCCTCGAGGAAGGCCCGGAGCGCGATCGTGGTTGCAGGAGAGCGGCGCTCCAGGAGCAGCTGGATGACGCCGAGAATCGCGCTGAGCACGAAGAGCCCGATCGTGGAGACCGTTGTCCAGGCGAACGCGTTCATCGGCGGGCCTCCTCGAGGATGTCGACCAGCGCAACGGCGGGGAGCGCTTGCTGGCCATCCATGCACGCGCTGACCAGCGGCAGACCGATGATGACGACGTGCTGCCGCGGCGTGCTGGTGCGGTGCACGCGCACGTCGCGCATGCCGTAGCGGCGCGCGGTGGTAACCAGGCGCGGAAGATCCTGGTCGTAGAGGCGCCCGGGCGAGACGCCCAGGACATGCAGCGCCTGGCCGCCGGCGGCGGCGAAGGCGAGCGCGTCGGCCTCGAGGGCGAGAGGGAAGATCGTCATAGCCCGACCTCCGCTTTGGTTTTCTTGCCCAGGGCGACCAGCGCCAGGCGCTCGGCCGCGAGCAGGCTGTTGTAATCCCAGCTGCTGTGCCGCCGGCAGTCCTCGACAGCGAACACGATCGACCTGCAGGCAGCGAACGCGAGGTCGGTCTGCTCGACCGTGCGGCTGAGCGACTCGACCTTGGGCTTCGCGCGGGCCACGAACAGGCTGCCGCTGTCGTTGTCGCCATCCTTGCTGACAACCTCGTGCACGCGATCGGCGCCGAAGCATTTCACGGCGACGGCGTGCGCGGCCGCATGGTCGGACGCCCTGGCGTTGGCCTGAACCTTCAATTTCCACGTGCCAGTGTCGACGCGGGCGCGGTGGGCGCCGCAGTTGTAGCGAACATGGATCAGGATCTCGCTCACGACGCCCTCCTTTCCGCCACGGCCTGCAGGCGCGCGGCGATGATGGCAGCGTTGGCGAGGGCGAGCTTCTCGAGGTGCGCCTTGCGCAGGCTGATGGCGCGGCGCCAGGCCTCGCGATTGCCGATCGTCTCGATGCAGAATTTCCGGTGCGTGTCGCCGAGGTTGACGTAGAGGTAGTGGCGGCGCTTGGCCGCGGAGTAGCTGAGCGAGATCCCGACGATCCCGGTCTTGTTTTTGGCGTAGTTGGTGCGGACGGGGCGCAGGTGCGGCCCGCGCACGTGGCGGCGGCAGCCGTCGCTCGAGGCGGGCTGCGCGATCGCGAGATCCTCTTCCGCCGGCATGTACCCCTCGACCGTGCGGCCGTGGTCTCCGAAGAGCACGAGCGGCACGGCGGCGGCCTGGCGGCGAGCGTTGGCGTCGTGAGGCATGGTGGTTACCTCCGGGCTTTTTCGTGGGCGACGGCCGCGCTGACCTGCTCGAGCGTGGCGATCGCGCCGAGCTCCTGGCTCTCGATGCGCTCGCAGACAGCGGCGACGAACGACAGATTGCCCCGCGTCGCGGCCTCCTGCAGGACCACCTTCGCGGCCTTGGGATCCTCGACGTTGAGGCGGCGGACCAGGATCTTCCGCACGTCCGTCTCGCGCAGGCCCTCGATCTTGATGCGCTCGGCGAGACGGTTGCCGAGCAGCTGCTTGACCTCCTCGTAAGAGGAGCGCTCGAGCCGCCGCCAGAGCGCCGGGAGCGCGAAGAGCGCAACCTCGCAGGAGGTCTGATTGATAATCGTCTTGAGCGTGTTGAGGCAGTGCGGCCCGAGGTGGTGTGCCTCGTCGACGGCGATCGTCACGCGGGCCTCCTTGAGCTTATTGATCGCCTGGCGCAGTCGGCCGTCGCGCGTCATGGCGTGCTCCTTGACGCCCTTCGCGTCGAGGATCGCGCCGAGTAGCGCGTTGGGGTTGTCGTTCCAGGCGTCGGCCGCCTCGATCGGGAGGATGCGCTGGCCGTACCGCTTGAGCAGCAGCGTGAGGGAGCTGCTCTTGCCGAGGCCGGTGTCGGCCTCGAGGAGAATGACGCGGCGGATGGAGCGGCACTCCAGGATGTCGACCAGCGCGCTGCGCATGGCGACGATCGTGGAAACATCCTCGTACAGCTCCTCCTGGTTGCGCTCGCGGCCGCTGAGGCTCTCGATCACCGCCCAGGCCGCGCGGTAGTTGGCGAGCCAGCGATCGAGATCGAGCTCCTCGAGGTCGTTCTTGAGGATGCGCGTGAAGGTCTTGGTCGACCCGACGCCAGAGAGCTGGCGCACGAGTTCGTTGTCGGAGAGCTTGCGGGACTGCTGCCAAGTGCGGATGCGCTGGGCGAGAGACACGAGCTCCGTGCCGTCGATTGCGGTGAGGTTTTGCAGGGTTGTCGTCATGGGTGGGTAGAAGAAATCGGGGGTCAGTAGAGGGGCGGCATTTCGAGGGGAGCGTGCTGTCGCTCCTTTTCCTCGAGGCGGCGGAGCAGTTCCGTCTCGTCCTGGGCGAAGCGATCGGGCGGCTCCTCGGCCGAGCGGAAGTTGCCGCGCCTGGTCGACGCCGGCGCCGGCGTCGTGTTGCGATCGGGCGCCGGCGTGGCGGCCGGCGCGACCTCGGGACCGCGGACCTCGGACTCGCGGCGGGCCCGCGAACCGTCCGCGGCGAGCACGCGGTACTCGCGCAGCACGATCGAGCGGAGTGCCGAGCGCATCTGCTTGGCGCGCTCGTTGGCACCGTCGCCACCGAACACGGCGAGCGACTCGGCCGCGTCGCGGGCGATCGTCGGCAGATCCTCGAGGCACGGAACGCCCTCGGCGAGGATCCGGCCGGCCTTCCAGCCGCGGTTGGGCATGTCCTCGGCGAGCGTGAGCGTGGCCGGCGCCTGCTTCTCCCAGGGATCGAAGTGGGCGGTGACCTTGCGGCCCTCGCACTCGAGCAGCGCCGGCGCCCACCAGTGCGCGGGCAGCGTCACGCCGAGCGGCTGCTCGACCATGCCGCCGACGGCGCCGCGGCGCACCGTCCAGGTGCGAACCTCCGGGGCCCAGAGATAGGCGAGCGAGGCGTCCAGGCTCGGGAGCGGGTGCGCGGCGAGATCCTCGCGCCAGCGCTGCTCGGGGATCCATTTGCCGTACTGCTTCGACTCGATCGGCGTGCGGTTGTGGAAGCGGACGGCCTCCTCGAGGGCGGCCATGGCGACGGTCAGGTCAACGAAATGCTCGCGCGGATCCAGCGTGCCGGCCTGCGCGGCCGCGAGCAGCTTGTTCTCGCGCTCCATCTCGCCGCGGTAGCGGCCGACCTGGCCGGGCATCACGGAGAGGATCGTCCAGAGGCGGTTGAACACGCCCTCGACGAGCTTCTGGCGCGGCGCCCAGGTGCGACCGATGCCGACGCCCGCCTCGGCGACCAGGGCGTTGACGCGCTTCGACTCCCAGGTGCCTCGCTCGAGCACTGCAAATTTGGGCAGCACCGTGTCGCGCCAAAGCCGGCCCATGGCCGCGCACACGTCCTCGGCGCGATAGGCGCCCGTCGGGCGGATCGCGAAGGTGAAGCCGGGGATGAAGTCGGAGGCGTTGTCGTTCGCCGGCAGGAATTGGAAGCGGCCGACCTTCACGCCGTATTTGTCCGAGGTCTTGCAGCCGCCCCAGGGCCACGGCACGCACACCACGAAATTGATCGTGCCGTCATCGAAACTCATGCTCTCGCCGGCGTAGAGGCGGCGGTCCTCGGTCGGGTGCCGGCGCAGCACGCCGCGCGCGTGGCCGAACATCACGTCGGCGTCGCGCGGGTTGCGGCTGTAGGTGACGAGGGCCTGGCTCGCCTGCATGGCGCGCTTTACCGTGCGCGGCAGCTGGTGCTTGGAGGCGCGAGACGGGCCCTCCTCGCGGAGGATGGCCTCGCGGAGCTCCGGGCTGCAGTTCTCGCTGTTGGCGAAGATCCGCGCCGCCGTGGTCATCGAGCCGTGTTTGCTGTTGCGGTTCGTCTTGAGGTACGTGGCGAGCAGGCCGCGGCGCTCGAGCTCGGTGGGCACAACCTCGGGCGGGCGGCCGCGGCCGAGGGCAAGGGGTTCCTCCGCCACCTCTGCTTTTTCGGTGACCAAAGCATCGAGTCCGGGGTTAGTCGGAACGTCATGTCGGGTGGCGAAGGAAAGGGATTCCACTGCCGCGGGTGATTCATGCGAGGTAACGTCCGCGACCTCTGGTGCCGGATCTCCCGTCACACCATAGCCCGCGGCAGAGGAAATTGGTTCGTGCGAGCCAGTGTCGCGATCGGCGCGCGGCTCGTGCTTGGAGGAGCGGAAGCCGATCTTCATTTCCGGCCTCCCTGTTTCTTGGCCCAGTCGAGCGTCTCGCGCTTGAGCTCGTCGGGCAGCTGCTCGAGGAGCAGGGTCCACGAGTTCGCAGCGGCATCCCAGCTGCGCGTCGCGGAGAGTTCACCCTTGCGCCAGTGCCTGGCCGAGAGACTCGTGTGCAGCTTCTGCAGGCCGGCCCACACGTTGGCACCGTGGTTCGTCGCGGCCTTGCCGCCCGTGCCGCCGCCGGCGACCTGGAACATGCCGGCGACGGCCGGCATGGCGCGATTGAGGGGCACGTCGCCCACGACGATTGCCTCGCGCATCGCACGGGCCTTCTCGCGGACCTCGGGCGTGATCGCGTAGCTGCCGGCGCCGGGAAGCTCGATGACCTCGCCGCGTGGAGCGTTCGCGATCTGCGTGCAGATCTCGAGGGCCTTGATCGCGGCGATGTAGCGGTACGCCGTCGCCTTGCTGATGCCGAGCTCGCGCTCGACTGCGGCCTGGAAGCCGGACTCCTGGTCGCCGTCGTCCGCGAGATCGGTGCGGCGGCCTTGGCCTTGGCGTAGGTACTGGTTGCGGAGCCGCTCGAGCTCCTGGGCAAACTCTTCCGCCACACGTCGGCCGTCGAGCAGGAGTTCGCGGGCTTTATTCCATTTGGGATCGAGGTGCGCGGCGGCGACCTCGCGGGGTGTTCTTAAGATGGTGGCAGATTGCATAGGAATTATTTGGAGGCCTCTCCTTGTGCGTTCTTGGCGGCCCAGGCGGCGTAGCGCCGCGTCAACGAACGGCTCTCGCGATGGCCGTGCAGGACGCGCGACAGGTGCTCTCGGGTGACGCCAAACTCCCGGGCGGCCTGGGCAATTGCCCCCCGCCGGCGGGACGATTTGGGTTCGACATCGGAAACGTGACGGGTCACGGTGGTAATCAGAACTGAGCACAACTAAGCGTCAAGCCAAGATGCTTAGTTATGTTCAGTTTCTTCTTCGTGGCCACGTTTGCCGAAAAACTCCGACGACTGATGCGCGATCGTGGCGAGACGACTCGTTCGCTGGGCGCGGCCGTTGGGGCGACGAGCGGCGCTGTGAGCGGCTGGGTCTATGGCGCGAAGCCCAGGCCTACGGTGGCCAAACAGATCGCGGCGCACTTCGGCGTCACGGTGGAGCAGCTGCTCGATGAGACCCAGGATCTACCAGGTGGGGAACTAAGCGCAGCTGAGCAATTCCTAGCCGAAGCACCTGGGGCCGTCGCTGCGGCGCGAGCCCTAGAAGAGAAGGGCAACACCGAGGCCGGGCAGCACACCTTTGAGGAGTACCTGCAGCATTTGCGTGCGCTGCGTGAGGAGGTGGAACGGTACTCTCCTGGGGATAAAGCGGCGGCGGCGGAGAAATTCGAGCGCGCGATCGCGGCCTGGCTGGCCTCTGCCGGTATCCGCCCGAAGCCAAACACGAAATCCAAAACCGACGACGTACTTGAGGCCGGCGCGCGGAAGCTAGAGGAGCTCAAACGAAAGGCGGCCCAACCGGCGGATCCTGCTCCAGCTGGGCGGCAACATCGGAAAGCATGACCATCTCGTCACCAGCTAAGCGGCACACCTGGCCGAACTGCCTAAGCGCGGCTCGCAGCGCCGCGTTTTCAGCGCGGAGGTGGGCAACCTCTCTCCAGATTTGTTGGGCTTCTTGTGGTGTTTCTACTGCATCCGGCGGTTCGGTCATCGGGATTCTCTGGCCCGGACTGGCCAATCCATAGACACGCGCCGCCCACTTCAAGCTCTCTCTGTTCTAACCAAACATTCCGACCATCTCTCACAACCCATCGACCAATGAACTCCATGACCATCATCCTCATTCTCGTCGGGTCCGTCGTCATCGGCCTACTGTTGAAAGCCGGGAGCGCAGACCAGCCCAAGCCGGATTTGCTCATCGGGGATCCCGTACCGCCCGAGATCCTCGCGATGTCACGCAGCGGCAAAAAAGCTGAGGCCGCGAAGGCGTACCGAGTCCGGACCGGCTGCTCGCTCGAGGTCGCGCTCAAGCGAATCGAAGGACTCCCAGCGGCCTGACCAATGTGTGGCCGATACACGCTCCACGACGCCAAGGCGTTCGCGGCCGCTGTCGATCGCCTGGGCATTAAAGCCGCGGAGAAGATTTTCCGTCAGCGTTACAACGTAGCGCCCACCCAAACGATGCCCGTTGTGCTGCGGCGCGAGGATAGCCCGGCTCCAGCCTTGGAGCTGATGGAGTGGGGGCCGAGGTACCTTCAATGGGAATCCGAGCCGCAACTTTCGATCAATGCACGATCGGAGAAGGCGACGTTCACGCGGTTTAAGTACGCGGTGCAGCGCCGCCGGTGCCTGGTGCCCGCGAACGGTTTCTTTGAATGGGACCGCAGCACCAAGCCCGGCACGCCTTACCTTTTCAGCGTCATCGATAGCCCGGCGTTCTGGATCGCCGGCGCCTGGGAGGAAACGACCGATGAGTTCGCAGAGGCCTTTCTCGTATTTACCACGGAACCGAACGACCTGGTCGGGCGGATCCACGATCGCATGCCGGCAATCTTGGACGACGCGGCGGCGCTGGCCTGGCTGACGCCCGGCGAGCTCACGGCGGCGCGGATCCGTGAGATCTGCGCGACGATGCCTGCGGACCGCATGACCTCGATCCGCGTGAGCCAGGCCGTGAACAACGCCCGCAACGATACGCCGGAGTGCATCCAGGCGGCCTAGCTCGGCCTGCCGCGGCGCACCGGCGGCACCGTCGCGGAACCTCCGCGCAACCTTCGTCTCATGCGTGAGACGAAGGTTCATCCACGTTGTGTGGTCACTTTCAAGAGAGCCTGGACCATATTGGTGCTGCCGGATCCTGCGGCAGACGGGCCGACTTCGATTACGTACAGCGCTTCGGTCAGATCGAAGTCTTCATGCCACAAGAGTTCGCGCAGCTGCTCGGCGGTAACCTCGGACTCCACCAAATAAAATCCTGCATCGTACTCCTCTGCAAGTATGCGTGCGGCCTCACGCACCAGGTCGCTAAATTGCGCGCGGTAGTCCCGCTGGCCATCAGAGCAGTGGAAGAGGACCGCGTAGTGTTTCATTTCGGCCGGGCGCACCGGTTATTCGTCGCTCTGAATCCGGAGGAGACGGTAGCCCTTTACCTGCCATCGATCGTGGGCATCCCGTTCGCTGATGATTTCCACGTCTCCGTAGAGTACGCGCTTACCAAAGAGGTCGTCGGCATTGATCTCTGGCGCGAGTTCCAGGCGCAAACGACGGGAAGAGACATCTGCGACAATAGCAGCCCAGCCTTTGTCGACGCTATCGAGATCCACGGCGCGCAGGTGGATCTCAGCCTCTTTCTTGATTTCGACCTTGGTTGAATCGTCCTTTTCGTACTCGTCCGGCACGGCATCGATCAGGGTGCGCGGGATGGTGAGCTTGAGATCGTTATCGAAGCGAATGACGGCCGCGGGGTCCTTCTTTGCCGGGGCGATCACCTTGATCGCATCCTTGGCGAGGGGCGCCTTTCGCGTGACAATCTTGTCGACCATCCGCACCAACTCCGTACCAGAGATACCTGTGTCCGCGCCGAGGTTGATGATGATGTTGTCCTTGATTTCGACCGTCGAGGCGGCCGCGGGCGGTTTATCGCCCACATGAAGGGCGATGTCGGCGGCCTTATATGCGCCGACGAGAATTAGGGCGATGAGTATGGCGCGGAGCATTCCGGGTTGGGTGTTGAGGTCGACGCCGAGTTTTTCTTTCCACATCTTAAGTGTTCGCTCCATCTTCTCTTTCGAGCCGAAAAACAGAGTCACGGCCACATCCTCGATGAGGCTGCCTTCCTCCAGTCGCTCGACGTAGAGGGCGACCTTCGGCAGCTGACCTCCGCCGGCCATGGCCTGCAGGACGCGAGGCGCGCGCTGCACGATGCGATCGAGTGCTAGTAGTGCTTCAGCTACTTCGGCTGCTGGGATGACTCCCTTGGTCGAGTAGTACAGGCTATGTTTAAAGGTGAGGGACGCATCGGCCGTGAAGGCCAAACGACCCGTTGAGGCGCGCTTGGATGACATAATGCAGGGCGAGAAAGCAGCCCGAGCGCTGGCCCGCGCTCGGGGTGGGTGGCGTTACAGACTGCCATCAAGCCGCACACTGTCGAACCCTTTTCCCATACACTACAAACACCCTTTTTGCGAATTATTGCCGGTTACACCGATAAGCGGGTACACCCTCCCCACCAAAGTATGCTCGGGGTGGGACTCGAACCCACACGCCTTACGGCACGGGCTTCTAAGACCCGCATGTCTGCCATTCCATCACCCGAGCGAAGCCAAGTACGAAGGAAGACTGATGAATTAAGAATCCGCCTAGCAAGAGTCGTTTTGGCGCCCCTTCTTCTTCCTTCTTAATTCATCCTTCTTCCTTTTAGACCGCCTCCCCCAGCCGCTCGCCCATCTTGGCATAGACCTCGAGGCCCTCGGCGCCGTGCTGCACGAGGTCGGCGTCGAACTTGATTTTGCCGCGCTGGAAAATCGTGATCACGCACGAGCCGCCGAACTTGAACAGGCCCTTTTCCTCGGCCTTGGGAATCGTGCGCCCGGGCAAGTAGAGCTGCCGGATGCCGCCGACCATCGTTGCGCCGATCTCGCACACCGCCACGGTGCCGAACTCGGGCGACTCCACCAGTGTCACCATGCGCTTGTTCTGCCACAGGTAGTCGAGCCGCGCGCGCAGCGCGATCGGCGACACCGAGTAGAGGAAGCCGTTGATCAGCCGCGCCTCGCCCGGGACGCCCGTCACCGGGAAGTGAAACCGATGGTAGTCGACCGGACAAAGCCTCGAAATCAGCAGCGAGCCGCCGGCAAATTTGGCCGCGAGCGCAGGATCGCCGAGGAAGCCCGCCAGGTCGAAGCGCTGGCCCTTCGCGTAGAAACCGCCGGCCGCATCGACGTCCTGCAACGCGAGGTGCCGCCCGTCCGCCGGCAGTACCGCCACGCGCGCGTCCGCCGGGCTCGCCACTGGCCGCGCCCCGGGCTTCAGGGCGCGGTAGAAGAAATCATTGAAGGTTTTGAACGTGAACGGGCCCTTCGCCATCTCGTCCACGTCGATTCCGTACTCCACGATGAAGGGCAGCACCTTGTTCGCGCTGGCCTTCATGCTCATCCGCCAGCCGTAGTAAGCCGACGCCAGCCAGCGCTTCACCAGCAGCTCCAGGGAAAGCCGGCCGAGGGCGCTCCCGTAGGTCCAGTGCAGCCAGCGCTCGCCGTAGACCTGCTCGGTCTCGACGACCTGTTTCGTGCGATGGAAATAGCGGATGGGTTCGGACATGATGTGATACGCGCCTGTTCAGGCATGGTTCCCGCGGCGAGGCAAGCGCAGGGCTGCCTACTTCCGGCGCAGCATCGCGGCCACCGCCTCGTCCACCGCGGCATAGGTCAGGGGCTTCGGCAGCAGCACCGTCACGCCGCGCGCGAGCGCCTCCACGCGGTCCGCCTCCGAGAACAGCCCGCTGCAGAGCACGAAGGGCTGGCCGGGGCGGATTGCCTGCACCGCGGCCAGCAACTGCAGGCCGTTCATGGTGGGCATCGTCAGGTCGCTGAAGACCAGGTCAAAGGCCGCGGGGTCGGCCCGGTATTCCTCCAACGCCGCCTCGGCCCGCTGGTGGGCGCATACCTGATAGCCGAGCCGTTCGAACATCTTGCAGCCCGTCCCCACCACGGCGGCATCGTCGTCCACGAAGAGGATGCGCTCGCCGCGGCCCGGGGCGGACGCGGCGACGGCCGCCGGCGGGCGCGCCGCCTCGCCGGCCAGCGGAAAATAGAGGTGGAAGCGCGAACCGCGGCCGAGGTCCGTGTAGAGCGTCACCGCGCCGCCGTGCTGTTCCATGATGCCGTGCACCACGGACAACCCCAGGCCCGTGCCCTCGCCGGGACCCTTGGTGGTGAAGAAGGGCTCGAACACCCGCCGCTTCACCTCCTCGGACATGCCCGGCCCGTTGTCCTGCACGCCCAACCGCACGTAGCTGCCCGGTTTCAAGGCCACCTGCTGGTCGCGCAGTTCCTTCCCCATCGCGATGACTTCGCCCGTGAAAGTGAGCTTGCCGCTGCGCCCGCGCATAGCCTGCACCGCGTTCGTGCCCAGGTTCATCAACACCTGATGCACCTGCGCGGGATCCGCCAGCACCGGCGGCAGGTCGGCGGGCAGCTGGTTCTCGAAGACCACCGCCTCCTGCGCCAGCATGCGCAGGAGCGTCCCGGTCTCCTCCACCAGCGGGCGCAGCGCCACCACCTCGCGCTTCGGTGCACTCTGCCGCGAAAATGTCAGAATCTGCTGCACGAGGTCGCGCGCCCGCCGCGAGGCCTTGAGGGCGAGCCGCAGGCCCTCCGCCTCCGGATGGTCGGCGGGCAGCCCCAGCAGGCTGAGCTCCACGTTGCCCATGATCGCCGTCAGCAGGTTGTTGAAATCGTGCGCGATGCCGCGCGACAGCGTGCCCACGGCCTCGATCTTCTGTTTCTGCCGGAGCTGCTCTTCCTGCAGCTGGAGGCGGCGGCGCAGCTGGCGCTGTTTCACCACGGCGAAGATCGCCACGCCCAGCGCCACGGCGAGACCCACCGCGATCGCCGCGAGGACCTGCGTGGCGGAATACCGGGTCGGCTCCAGGTGGCCGAACCATTTGTTGTAGATCTGGTCGAAGCGCCCGGTGCGCATTACGATCGCCAGGCCCTCGTTCAACTTCGCCAGCAATTCCGCGTCCCCCTTCCGTACCGCGAGGCAGAAGCGAATCTCCGAATCCGGCAGCTTCTCGTCCAGCAGGCGCACGTTCCCGAGTCCCTCGCGCTCGGCAACCGCCAGCGCCGTGAGCCGGCTCGCCAGTGTGGCGTCGCCCTCGCCGGCCGCCAGCCGGCGCAGCGCGTCCCGCACCGATTCCACGTACACAATCGACGCTTTCATGCCGGCGCGGCGCAGCAGGGTTTCCCCGAGACTGTTGCGATGCACCAGGACGCGGCGACCGCGCAAGTCTTCCAGATGCCGGATGCCCGATTCGCCGTCGCGCACGACGATCGCGCTGGTCAGCGTCAGATACGGCACCGAAAAAGCCGCCGTCGCCTCGCGCTCGGGAAACTGGGCATAGTTCTGCAGCACGTCGACCTCCCCATCCCGAAACGCCGCGCGGATTTCCTCGGTGTTGCCCGTCACCTTGTGGACACGCAACGCCATCACCTCCTGGACGGCCCGCATGATGTCGCAGGCAAAGCCGTCGACCACGCCGTCCTTGACGCGGAACGAATACGGGAAGCTGTCCGTCACCACGCCCACGCGAACCACGCGGGATGACGGCGGCGGGGCCTCCTCCCCCCCTGCGGGAACCAATGCAATCCAAGCCAACATCAACAAACCAATCCTCTGCCAGCGCTGGCCGTATCGTCGCATAGGGGGTTGCGACTTTCATCCTCCCGGCATTCCGGAATGGCAAGCCGGCAAGCGTTCCCCCGGCCATGGGACCTTCGGCCACTTGCGCGGGTGACGAACTCCCGTCCGCTGGCAAGGCGGCGCCGGGCCGCTTCCGGCAATCTTCGGGGAATTACCCGATGGGAGGCCCGGCACCCCGACCCGCGGCCCCGGTCAGAACAAATGCGTGGCTGAACAAATAAAACGATTCCTGCCCATCGGCGCCGAGGCGCAGCCGGGGGGTGCAACGCATTTCCGGGTCTGGGCTCCGGCTTCGCCCACGGCCGCCGTGGAGTTGCCCGCCGGCAACGGGCGGCCGACCCGCACGGTCCCCTTGCAGGCCGAACCCGGTGGTTATTTCTCGGGACTGGTGCCCGACGCCCCGCCGGGCACGCGCTACAGGTTCCGGCTCGCCGCCGGTTCTTTTCCCGACCCGGCCTCGCGCTGGCAGCCGGAGGGGCCGCACGGCGTCTCCGAGGTGGTCTCGGCCTCCGGGTTTTCCTGGACCGATCAGGCCTGGCGCGGCCTGCCGCCGGAACGCCAGGTGATCTACGAATTGCACCTCGGCACCTTCACCCGCCCGGGCACGTGGCCGGCCGCGACGGCCGAACTGGCCGAGCTCCGGGACCTCGGCATCACAATGATCGAGGTGATGCCGATCGCGGAATTTCCCGGGAAATTCGGCTGGGGTTACGACGGCGTGAACCTCTTCGCTCCCTCGCACCTCTACGGCCCGCCCGACGACGTCCGCGCCTTCGTCAATCGCGCGCATGAACTCGGCCTGATGGTGATCCTCGACGTGGTCTACAATCACTTTGGCCCGGACGGGAACTACCTGCGCCAGTTCTCGCCGGACTATTTCAGCAAGGTGCACCCGAACGAATGGGGTGACGCGCTGAACTTCGACCATGAGCCGAGCGCCCCGCCGCGCGAGTTTTTCATCAGCAACGCGCGGTACTGGATTGCGGAGTTCCATTTCGACGGCCTGCGCTTTGACGCGACGCAGCAGATATTCGACTCTTCTCCGCGCCACGTGCTCGCGGACATCGCCGCGGCCGCCCGCGCCGCCGGGGGCGATCGGACCATCTATCTCGTCGCGGAAAACGAGCGCCAGGAAGCCTTCCAGGTCCGCCCGCCCGAGGCGGGGGGCATGGGCCTTGATGCGATCTGGAACGACGACTGGCACCACGCCGCGCGCGTTGCCGGGGGCGGCCGCGGCGAGGCCTATTTCCGCGACTATCGCGGCACCGCCCGCGAGCTGCTCGCCGCGCTGAAGCATGGCTTCCTCTACCAAGGCCAGTGGTACTCCTGGCAGCGCCAGCGCCGCGGGACGCCGGCCCTGGATCTCGCGCCCCACCACTTCGTCATCTTTCTCCAGAATCACGACCAGGTCGCCAACTCGATGCACGGGCACCGCCTCCACGACTTCGCCGCGCCCGGCGTGTGGCGCGCCCTGACGGCGGTCACGCTGCTCGCGCCGCAAACCCCGATGCTCTTCCAAGGCCAGGAATTCGCGTCCTCCGCGCCCTTCCTCTATTTCGCCGACCACCATCCCGATCTGGCCGCGCTCGTGCGCCAGGGCCGCCACCAGTTCCTCTGCCAGTTCCCGAGCACCGCGGCGGAGGCGGGCACCGCCGAGCTCGCCGACCCCGCCGACCCGGCCACGTTCGCACACTGCAAACTGGACTTCAGCGAACGGACCACCCACCGCGCCGCGTACCAACTGCATCGCGACCTGCTCCGGCTCCGTCGCGAGGACCCCGCCCTGGCCGCGCCCGCGCGCTTCGACGGCGCCGTCCTCGGCGAACAGGCTTTCGTGCTGCGCTATTTTTCCGCGGACGGCGATCGCCTCCTGCTGGTGAATCTCGGCGCCGACCTGCATTTCACGCCTAATCCCGAACCGCTGCTCGCTCCGCCGGCCGGCGCCGGCTGGCACGTGCTCTGGACCAGCGAAGCCCTCGCCTATGGCGGCCATGGCATCGCCCCACCCGATACGGACGCCGGCTGGCTCGTCCCCGGCCACGCGACCGTCCTCCTCGCTCCCGATCATGAACACCGCCAGCCCATTCGCGCCAAACTTAGTGAGAAGGATTGATTTCGCCACGGCCGAGCCGGCGGCGCTCGGCGAGCTCTGGCGGAAACAATGGCTGCTCACGTCCGGCCTCGGCGGCTATGCCTCGAGCACGATCGCCGGCGCCGTCACCTGGCGTTACCACGGCCTGCTCGTCGCCGCCCTGCCGGCACCGTTCGGCCGCACCCTCATGCTCAACCATCTCGTCGAGGTGCTCCGCCTGCCCGACGGGCGCCACATTCATTTCGGCGGCGAGGAGCCGACGCAAAAGGGCGAGCACGTGCTGCCGGTGTACCTGCGCGAATTTCGTCTCGAGAACCAGCTCCCGATCTGGCGCTACGAGATCGAGGGGGCGGTTTTCGAAAAACGCCTGCTGATGCCCTATCTCCAGAACACGGTGCAGCTCACCTACACGTTGCTGTCGGGCCCGGACGACTGCCTCCTGCAGCTGCGGCCGTCGGTCCATTTCCGTCCCTTCGAGGGCGACGTCGATGCGCCGCTGCGCGGCGGCTACGGTGTCAGCATCCACGGTTCCCGCCTGGAAATTGCCTCGGAGGCGGATCATCCGCCGCTGCGGCTCCACCTCAGCGCGGACCACGCCACTTTCCTGCACGACGGCGGCTCGATGCGCGAAATCTACTACCAGCGCGACGACGAGCGTGGCTACCCCTCTCGCGGCCAGTTGTGGAGCCCGGGCTTTTTCTCGGCCTCGCTCCGCCGGGCGGCGCCCACCAATTTCACCGCCTCCACCGAGGACTGGCGCACGATCTTCGCGCTGGATCCGGAGACCGCGTTCCAGACGGAAACGGAGCGCCGGAACCGCCTGCTGCGGCTGGCCCCGCGCCCGCTGCGCGAAGGCCCGGCCGCGGAGCTCGTCCTGGCCGCCGACCAATTCGTCATCACCCCGGTCGGACGCGTGAAGGACAGCGCCCGGGCGCGCGCCACCGGCGACGAGTTGCGCAGCGTCATTGCCGGTTACCACTGGTTCACCGACTGGGGCCGGGACACGATGATCAGCCTCGAGGGTCTCACCGTGACGACCGGCCGCTGGCAGGAGGCGAAGTGGATTCTTCGCACCTTCGCGCGCTATGTCCGCGATGGACTGATTCCCAATCTTTTTCCGGAAGGCCGCAACGAAGGGCTCTACCATACCGCCGATGCCTCGCTCTGGTTCTTCCACGCCGTGCATCGCTATGTGCGCGCCAGCGGCGACCGGGAAACGCTCGCCAGCCTGCTGCCCACGCTCCGCGAGATCATCGCCCGCCACCTCGCCGGCACCAAATTCGGCATCGGCGTCGACCCAGTCGACGGCCTGCTGCGCCAGGGCGCTGCCGGCTACCAGTTGACGTGGATGGACGCAAAGGTCGGCGACTGGGTCGTCACGCCGCGACGGGGCAAGGCGGTCGAGATCAATGCGCTTTGGTACAACGCGCTTTGCCTGACGGAAGCCTGGCTGCGCGAGGCCGGCGAGACCGCGGACGCCGACGAACTCGCGGCTCATGCCGGTCGCGCCCGAAAATCCTTCAACACGTCCTTCTGGAATCCCGGCCAGCAATGCCTCTTCGACGTCATCGATGGCGAAAACGGCGACGATCCCGCCATCCGGCCCAACCAGGTGCTCGCGATCGCGCTCGATCATCCCGTGCTCGCCGCGGGCCGGTGGCCCGCCGTGCTGGCGGTGGTGGAAAAGCACCTGCTTACGCCCGTCGGCCTGCGCTCGCTCGCGCCGGGCCACCCCGACTACAAACCCAAATATCACGGCGA
>Ga0247757_10000874_pt1 | contig 22854 bp, 18 predicted proteins | sample UWRJL126311R4_FD_180929 | JGI IMG/M metagenome (GOLD analysis project Ga0247757, IMG submission 180929) | Plant litter microbial communities from Arlington Agricultural Research Station in Wisconsin, United States - UWRJ-L126-311R-4 | ecosystem: Environmental > Terrestrial > Plant litter >...
CTTGCCGGTGACCTCGATCGGGTGCTCGGCGTTCTCCTTGCGGAGCTGCTCGAGTTCCTTGTTGCCGCCCTGGACATTGGCGACCAGCCGCTTGACGAACGTGCCGTCCTGGATGTCGGAGAGGATCTCCTTCATGCGCTTCTTGGTGTCGGCGTCGATCACCCGCGGGCCGGACAGGTAGCCACCGAATTCGGCGGTGTCAGACACCGAGTAGTTCATCCGCGCGATGCCACCCTCGTACATCAGGTCGACGATCAGCTTGAGCTCGTGCAGCACCTCGAAGTAGGCCAGCTCGGGCGCATACCCGGCCTCGGTCATCACGTCGAAGCCCGTCTTGACCAGTTCCTCGACGCCACCGCACAACACGGCCTGCTCACCGAACAGGTCGGTCTCGGTCTCGTCCTTGAACGTCGTCTTGATGACGCCGGCACGGGCGCCGCCGATGCCCTTGGCGTAGGACAGCACGAGAGCCTCGCCCTCACCCTTGGGGTCCTGCTCCACGGCGACCAGGCACGGTACACCCTTGCCGTCGACGAACTGGCGACGCACCAGGTGACCCGGGCCCTTCGGCGCGACCATGCCGACCGTGACGTTGGCCGGCGGCTTCACCAGACCGAAGTGGATGTTCAGGCCGTGCCCGAACAGCAGGGCGTCACCGTCGTTGAGGTTCGGCTCGATGTCGCCTGCGAAGATGTCGGCCTGCGCGGTGTCGGGAGCGAGCACCATGATCACGTCGGCCCACTTGGCGACCTCGGCCGGGGTGTCGACCTCGAGGCCCTGCTCGGTCACCTTCTCGCGGGACTTCGAGCCCTCTTTGAGACCCACCTTCACCTGCACACCGGAGTCGCGCAAGCTCAGCGAGTGCGCGTGCCCCTGGCTGCCGTAGCCGATGACGCCGACCTTGCGACCCTGGATGATCGACAGGTCCGCATCGTCGTCGTAGAACATCTCAACTGCCATTGTCGTGAATCTCTTTTCTGTTCCTTGGTTGTGGTTACTTGGTGCCGATCCCGCGGGGGCCACGCGACAGCGACACCACGCCCGACTGGACGATCTCACGAACCCCGTACGGCTCGAGCACCCGCAGCAGGGCTTCGAGCTTGCCGGGAGTACCGGTGGCCTCGACGGTCAGCGACTCGTTCGACACGTCGACGACCTTGGCGCGGAACAGGTTCACGGCCTCGATGACCTGCCCGCGGGTGGTCGCGTCGGCCCGCACCTTGATCAGTGCGAGCTCCCGCGACACCGAGTTGTCCTCGTCCTGCTCGACGATCTTGATCACGTTGACCAGCTTGTTGAGCTGCTTGGTGATCTGCTCCAGCGGCGAGTCCTCGACATCGACCACGATCGTCATCCGCGACAGATCCTTCTGCTCGGTGGCGCCGACGGCCAGCGAGCAGATGTTGTAGCCACGACGGGAGAAGAGCGACGCCACCCGGGCCAGGACGCCGGGCTTGTCCTCGACGAGCACCGACAAGGTGTGGATGGTGCTCACGCGTGCCCCTCTTCGTTGTCGAACAACGGACGGATACCTCGCGCCGCCTGGATCTCGTCGTTGCTCGTGCCGGCGGCGACCATGGGCCACACCTGGGCGTCGGCCCCGACGACGAACTCGATGACGACCGGACGGTCGTTGATCTCACGCGCCTGGTTGATCACGTCGACGACGTCTTCGGCACGCTCACAACGCAATCCGACACATCCCAGGGCTTCGGAGAGCTTGACGAAATCCGGGATGCGACGGGTGTGCGTCGCCAGATCGGTTTGACTGTACCGCTCTTCGTAGAACAGCGTCTGCCACTGACGGACCATGCCCAGGTTGCCGTTGTTGATCAGCGCGACCTTGATCGGAACCCCTTCGATCGCGCACGTGGCGAGTTCCTGGTTGGTCATCTGGAAGCAGCCGTCACCGTCGATGGCCCACACCTCGGTGTCCGGGCAACCCATCTTGGCGCCCATCGCAGCGGGCACGGCGTAGCCCATCGTGCCGAGACCGCCGGAGTTCAGCCAGGTCTTGGGCTTCTCGTACTTGATGAACTGAGCGGCCCACATCTGGTGCTGGCCCACACCGGCAACGTAGACGGTGTCCGGGCCCGCGATCTTGCCCAGCGTCTCGATCACGTACTCCGGCGACAGGCTGCCGTCGCTCTGCGGGCCGTAGCTCAGCGGATAGGTCGACTGAATCTCACGCAGGTACTCCCACCAGACGTCCAGCGACGTCGAACCCAGGCCGCCGTCGCGGCGCAAGGCCTCGAGCAGATCGGTGATCACGGCCTTCACGTCACCCACGATCGGCACGTCGGCGTGCCGGTTCTTGCCGATCTCGGCCGGATCGATGTCGGCGTGGATCACCTTGGCCTCGGGAGCGAACGAGTCGAGCATGCCGGTGACGCGGTCGTCGAACCGGGTGCCGAGCGCGATCAGCAGGTCACTGCGCTGCAGCGCCGCCACCGCGGCGACGGTGCCGTGCATGCCCGGCATGCCCAGGTTCTGCGGATGGCTGTCGGGGAACGCGCCGCGCGCCATCAGCGTGGTCACCACCGGGATACCGGTCAGCTCGGCCAGGTCGAGGAGTTGTTCGGAGGCCTCGCCGCGGATGATGCCGCCGCCGACGTAGAGCACCGGCTTGTGCGCGGCGGTGATCAGCTTGGCAGCTTCGCGGATCTGCCGGTTGTGCGGCTTGGTGTTCGGCTTGTAGCCGGGCAGCTCGAACTTCGGCGGCCAACTGAACGTGCACTGGCCCTGCAGCACGTCCTTGGGGATGTCGACGAGCACAGGCCCGGGACGGCCAGTCGCCGCGATGTGGAACGCCTCGGCGATGACGCGGGCGATGTCGTCGCCGTTGCGCACCAGGAAGTTGTGCTTGGTGACGGGCATCGTGATGCCGGAGATGTCGGCTTCCTGGAAGGCGTCCGTGCCGATCAGGCTGCGGCCCACCTGCCCGGTGATCGCGACCACCGGGATGGAGTCCATGTACGCGTCGGCCAGCGGCGTCACCAGGTTGGTCGCACCGGGACCGGAGGTCGCCATGCACACCCCGACCCGGCCGGTGGCGTGGGCGTACCCGCTCGCCGCGTGGCCCCCGCCCTGCTCGTGGCGGACCAGCACGTGGCGCAGCTTCACCGAGTCGAAAAGCGGATCGTAGACGGGCAGCACGGCACCGCCGGGAATGCCGAAGATCACCTCGACGTCGAGCTCCTCGAGCGCACGGATGACGGCCTGGGCGCCGGTGAGCTGGTGCGGCGCAACCCGTTTGGGCTGCTCGGAGGTTTTCTCGGAGATTTCGGTGGCGGGGCGGCCCCCGTTCGCCGGGGGGGTCGCTGCCTGCTCAGGTGGTCGCGTGGTGGGTGCGCTCACGGTGTCCTCATGTCCTGTCGGCTCTGGTCGATCTTCTCAAAAACGGTGCTGTGACAACAAAAAACCCCCGCCAGCCAGCGGCTGGACGAGGGTTGCGCGTCGATGCGGTGGTGCTATGCCCGAACCGGGGCTAGCGCGGCATCAACGCGCAACCCAATTACTACGAGGAGGCTCGGGGTCTGCATAGCAGACGACGGTAGCCCGCCGTCTGTGTCCGGGTCAAATTCGCGGGTGCCTGCCATCATGGGGAAATGGCCTCCCCCACCGCGTCCCCGGCCCCGGTCGTCATCCGGATCTCGCCGATGGCGCATCTGGGCGTCGCCCTGCTGACCCTGGCGATGCTGTCGGTGGTGTTCGCCGGGCCGGGCTGGTTCGTGGTGCTGCTGGTCATTCCGATCGTCCTGTCGGTGGCGGTCGCCCGCTATCGCACCGTCGCCGATCGCGACGCCGTCACCGTCCGCACCCTGCTGCGCAGCGAGCGGCTGCGCTGGGACGACATCCACGGCCTGCGGTTCGGCAAGAAGTCCTGGGCGCTGGCACGACGCGACGACGGCAGCGAGATCGCCCTGCCGGGGGTCACCTTCGCCACCCTGCCGCTGCTCACCGCGGCCAGCGGCGGGCGGGTGCCCAACCCCTACGAGGGGTGAGGCTCAGGACAACGGATTGGCGCCGTTGAGCAGCACCCAGATCGCGACACCGGCGCCGATGCCCAGCACCAGTGCGGCGAACGAGCCGACGAACGGGCGGCGGGCCCACCCGCGACCGGCGTCCAGACCCCAGCGTCCCGGGCCGATGAGGATGATGGCAGCCACCACGGCGACCAGGAGCACTTCGTATTCGTGGCCGTCGGTGAGGAACGCCGCGAGCCGGGCGTCGTTGTGGGCCTCGAGCGCCTCGGCCAGCACGGCGTTGATCAGGTAGGCCAGCGCACCCGCGGCCGCCACCGGCGTGAACAGTCCGAGCACCAGCAGGATGCCCGCCGCGATCTGTCCACCGGCCGCCACGTAGGCCAGGATGTCGGTGTAGGTGAACCCGACGCCCGACAGGTAGTCGCGGAACCCGCCCAGCCCGGAGCCGCCCCACAGGCCGAACATCTTCTGCAGGCCGTGCACGGTGAGCAGCACCCCGACGCCGACGCGCAACAGCAGCAGACCCAGGTCCTGGGTTCCGCGGCGGTCGCGCTCACCGTTCTCGTCGGGCACGCCGATCTCCGTCGGCGCCGCGGTCGCGCCGTACGCCCCGGCGGCCAGCCCGGACCCCGGCTGCACGTACGGCAGGGGTTCGGCATCGTTGACCAGCGCGAAGGGCTGCTGGTCGGCCGGCTTGGCCGCGTCGTAGCGCGGGATCGCCGTCGTCTCGAAATCGCCGCCGTAGTGGGCGGTCGGCAAGTCGTCTTCAGGGTCCACCAGACGCGCCGACGTGGGCGAACCGCCCGAATCGTCGGGCCGCTGCCAAGGTCGCGGGTCATGGGCACTGGTCACGACAGTCAGGGTAAGTGCTCGTCATGCCGTTGCCGGGAATTCCTCCGGCGCGCCCGACCACCGGTTTTCCGGCCGCCGGCGCCGCTGCCCGGGCACGGGCCGGTGTGCACTTGGCGAGGACTCAGATTCGATCCGTAATCTGACTCGCATGAGTCCACGCCGTTCGCTGGGGCCGGCCGCAGTCCTGCTGTGCGCCGCGCTTCTCGGCGGGGCCGGATGTGCGCGGTTCGATTCGGCGCAGTCGCAGCCCTATACGACGGAGCCGCGGATGGCGCCGGGCCCGACGTCGACGCCGCCTCCTCCACCGCCCCTGCCGGCGCAACCGTTCCCCAAGCAGTGCCCGGCGCCGGGCGTGATGCAGGGCTGCCTCGACAGCACCAGCGGGTTGATCATGCTGCCCGACAGCCAGTCCGCGCTGGTCGCCGAGCGGCAGACCGGCATCGTCAAGCAGGTCGCGACCAAGGCGGAGCCGGTCGTCAAGACGTCGATCCCTGTCGACAGCAGCGGTGACGGCGGGCTGCTCGACATCGTCTTGTCGCCGACCTACGCCCAGGACCGGCTGATGTACGCCTATGTCAGCACCGCGACCGACAACCGGGTGGTCAGGATCGCCGACGGGGACGTCCCCAAGCCGATCCTGACCGGTATCCCCAAGGGAGCCACCGGCAATGCCGGCGCGCTGGTCTTCACCAGCCCCACCACGCTGATGGTCCAGACCGGGGACGCAGGCGACCCCGCCCTGGCCGCCGACCCCGCGTCGCTGGCGGGCAAGCTGCTGCGCATCGAGCAGCCCACCACCGTCGATCAGGCGCCGATCACGACGGCGCTGTCCGGCCTGGGCGCCGGCGGCGGCATGTGCGTCGACCCGTCCGACGAGTCGCTGTACGTCACCGACCGGACCCCGACCGCCGATCGGCTGCAGCGCATCACCAAGGACTCCAAGGTGTCGACGGTGTGGAGCTGGCCGGATCGCCCCGGAGTCGCGGGCTGCGCCGCGCTCGACGGCACGGTGCTGGTCAACCTCGTCAACACCAAGCAGACCGTGGCGGTGCGGATGGCGCCCGACACGGGCGCGGTGACCGGCGAACCCGAGGTGGTCCGCCAGGACCAGCACGGTCATGCCTGGGCGCTGCAGGTCGCCCCCGACGGCAACATCTGGGGGGCCACGGTGAACAAGACCTCCGGCGACGCCCAGAAGCTCGACGACGTCGTGTTCCCGCTGTTCCCGCAGGGTGGCGGGTTCCCGAGGGCCAACGACGAGAAGACCTAGGTCCGCCTGGACTCGGAGCTCAGCTCGGACCCGAGCCGGGCAGGCGCAGGATCAGGCGCGTACCGCCGAGCGGGCTGACCTCCAGAGCCGCTGTGCCGCCGTGGATCTCGGCCTGCTGAGCGACCAGCGCCAGGCCCAGTCCCGACCCTGACCGCGAGGCGGTCGAGCCGCGGTGGAAGCGCTGGAACACCTCGCGCCGCTCCTGCTCGGGCACCCCGGAACCGTCGTCGTCGACGGCGATCTCCACGCCGTCGGCCGAACTGATGACGCTGAGCTGCACGCGGGTGGCGCCGCCGTGCTTGACCGCGTTGGCGATCGCGTTGTCGATGACCAGCCGCAGCCCGGCGGGCATGCCGAGCATCAGCACCGTGGTCGAGGACGCCAGCGACACCTCCAGGCCCGGATAGTTGTGCATGGCGTCGTGTGCGGCGCGGTCGAGCAGTTCAGCGACATCGAGCGGGACGAAATCGGCCGAGGTGGTCAGTTCGCCCTGGGCCAGCCGCTCCAGCGCCGCCAGGGTCGCCTCGATCCGGGTCTGGGTGCGCATCACGTCGCCGATCACCTCGCGACGCTGCTCGGGTCCCAGATCCAGCGTCTGCAGCACCTCGAGATTGGTGCGCATCGCGGTCAGCGGGGTGCGCAGCTCATGCGAGGCGACGGCGGCGAAGTCGCGGGCCGATTCCAGCGCCGCCCGGGTGCGCTGCTGTTCGTCGCCGATGCGGGCGAGCATGCCTTCCACGGCCTCGGAGATCTCGACGGCTTCCCAGACGCCGCGCACCTGCACCTCGTCGGGATTGGACTGCGCGTTGATGGCCCTGGCCTGCCGGGCCAGCATGCGGAACGGGTCGATCATGATGATCGCGACCACCCAGCCGACCAGCAGCGTGGCCAGGATGACCCCGGCGCAGATCCAGAACACCCGCCAGTGCAGCGAGTCGATGCGCGCCTTCGTCTCGGCCAGCGGCGCGCCGAGTGCGATGGAGGCGCTGCCGGTGGTGATGGTGCGGACCCGGTACTCCACCCCGCCGATCGTCACATCGGAGTAGCCGCTGGGCAGTTCGGGCAGCACGATGTCGGACGGGATCGACACGGCGGCCGCGCCGATGCGCGCGGTGCGCACCAGCCCGCCCTCGGCCGATTCGGGGCCGACCCCCTCCTGCGCGCTACGCAGCAGGGTGTTGACGTCGCCCAGGCTGGACAGCGAGTCGAGCCGCCGGTCCAGCTGGTCGTACTGGTCGTTGGTGACGCCCACCCAGACCCACACGCCCAGCGTCAGCACCAGGATGATGACCCCGACCTGGGCCAGGATCACGATCGAGCGCAGCGACAACAACCGCAGCGGGTGTGTCAGCAGGCGCAGTACCAGATCCTGGGCGCGCTTCATGCAGACATCAGCTACAGGCGGCCATGACCAGCTCGCGCACCCGCGCGGCGTCGGCCTGACCCTTTGTCGCCTTCATCACCGCGCCGACGATGGCGCCCGCGGCAGCGACCTTGCCGCCGCGGATCTTCTCCGCGACGTCGGGATTGGCGGCCAACGCATCGTCGACGGCGGCCTGGATCAGCGAATCGTCGCGGACCACGACGAGCCCGCGGGCGGTCATCACCTCGTCGGGCTCACCCTCCCCGGCCAGCACGCCCTCGACGACCTGGCGGGCCAGCTTGTTCGACAGCTTGCCCTCGTCGACGAGCTTCACCACCGCGGCCACCTGCGCCGGCGTGATCGCCAACGCGTCGAGTTCGACGTTCGCCTCGTTGGCCTTCTGCACCAGGAAGTTGCCCCACCAGGCGCGGGCGGCGTCACTGGCGGCACCGTGGTCGACGGTCGCGGCGATCAGGTCAAGCGCGCCGATGTTGACCAGGTCGCGCATCACCTCGTCCGAGATACCCCAGTCCTGCTGAATGCGCTTGCGCGACAACCACGGAAGCTCGGGGATCGTGGCGCGCAGCCGCTCGACGAGATCGGCGGCGGGAGCCACCGGCTCGAGGTCGGGTTCGGGGAAGTAGCGGTAGTCCTGTGCGGTCTCCTTGCTACGGCCCGGCGAGGTGTAGCCGTCCTCGTGGAAGTGCCGGGTCTCCTGGTGCACGGTCCCACCGGCTTCCAGTACCGCTGCCTGCCTGCGCATCTCGTAGCGAACGGCGACCTCGACGCTCTTGAGCGAGTTGACGTTCTTGGTCTCGGTGCGGGTGCCGAACTCCGCCCGCCCGATCGGCTTGAGGGAGACGTTGGAATCGCAGCGCATCGAACCCTGATCCATCCGCACATCAGAAACACCCAAGGCGCGCAACAGGTCTCGCAATGCGGTCACATAGGCCCTGGCGATCTCGGGCGCGCGTTCGCCTGCGCCCTCGATCGGCTTGGTGACGATCTCGATCAGCGGCACGCCGGAGCGGTTGTAGTCCGCCAGCGAGGTCGTCGCCCCCGCGATGCGTCCGGTGTCGCTGCCGAGGTGGGTGAGCTTGCCGGTGTCCTCCTCCATGTGCGCCCGCTCGATCTCGACGCGCCAGGTGGAACCGTCATCGAGCGGCACGTCGAGGTGACCGTTGACCGCGATCGGTTCGTCGTACTGGCTGATCTGGTAGTTCTTGGGCTGGTCCGGGTAGAAGTAGTTCTTGCGGGCGAACCGGCCCCACGGAGCGATCTGGCAGTTCAGCGCGAGCCCGATGCGGATCGCGGACTCGACGGCGGCCGCGTTGAGCACGGGCAGCGAGCCGGGCAGGCCCAGGCACACCGGGCAGACCTGGGTGTTGGGCTCACCGCCGAACCGGTTGGCGCAGCCGCAGAACATCTTGGTCTCCGTCGACAGCTCGACGTGCACCTCGAGGCCCATGACCGGTTCGTAGGCGGCGATGACCTGGTCGTAGTCCAGCAGGTCGGCGGTGTCGACAGACATGCCCCTGATCCTAGTGGGTCACCTTTTTCCCGCGATTCACGCGAGTTCGCGTCTGCCCGCCGGGAGAACTCAGCCGAAGAACTCGGCGGCGTCGTCGTATCGGCTCTGCGGCACCAGCTTGAGCTGACGCACGGCATCGGCCAGTGGCACCCGCCCGATGTCCTGGCCCCGCAGCGACACCATCATGCCGAACTCCCCCGCGTGTGCCGCATCGGCGGCGTTGACGCCGAAGCGGGTCGCCAGCACTCGGTCGAACGGGGTCGGGGTCCCGCCGCGCTGCACATGCCCCAGCACCGTGACGCGGACCTCCTTGCTGATCCGCTTCTCCACCTCGGCGGCCAGCTGCTGGGCGACGCCGGTGAACCGCTCGTGGCCGAACTCGTCGATGCCACCCGCGCGCAGCTGCATCGAGCCCTCCGCGGGCTTGGCACCCTCGGCCACCACGCAGATGAAGTGCGAATCTCCGCGCACGAAGCGGTGTTTGACCAGCCGGCACACCTCTTCGACATCGAAGGGCTGCTCGGGGATCAGCGTCATGTGCGCGCCCGAGGCCAGGCCGGCGTTCAGCGCGATCCACCCCGCGTGGCGGCCCATCACCTCGACGAGCATCACGCGCTGGTGCGATTCGGCGGTGCTGTGCAACCTGTCGATCGCCTCGGTCGCCACGTGCAGCGCGGTGTCGTGGCCGAAAGTGACGTCGGTGCAATCGATGTCGTTGTCGATCGTCTTCGGCACACCGACGACGGGCACGTTCTCCTCGGAGAGCCAGTGCGCGGCCGTCAGCGTGCCCTCACCCCCGATCGGGATGAGCACGTCGATGCCGTTGTCCTCGAGCGTCTGCTTGATCTGGTCCAGCCCGTCGCGCAGCTTGTCCGGGTTCACCCGCGCGGTGCCCAGCATGGTCCCGCCCTTGGCGAGCAGTCGATCGTTGCGGTCGTCGTTGGCCAGCTGGATCCGCCGGTCCTCGAGCAGACCGCGCCAGCCGTCCAGGAAACCGACCACCGATGAGCCGTAGCGCACGTCGCAGGTACGCACCACCGCCCGGATGACGGCGTTCAGTCCGGGACAGTCACCGCCGCCGGTCAGTATTCCGATGCGCATGCCTCACCTCTATCTGCTCCTCGCGTCCGCGTCTATCTGCTGCTCGCGTCCGCGGCCGCGTCCATCCTCCCCTGTCACAGCGCGGTTGGCAGCGGACCCCGTGCGGCTTCGTAGGCGGCACCCACCCGGTACAGCCGGTCGTCGGCCAGCGCGGGCGCCATGATCTGCAGCCCGACCGGCAGGTTGTCGTCGGCCGACAGACCCGACGGCACCGACATGCCGCAGTGGCCGGCCAGGTTCAGCGGCAGCGTGCACAGGTCGAACAGGTACATCGCCAGCGGGTCGTCGACCTTCTCGCCCAGGCGGAAGGCCGTCGACGGCGTGGTCGGGGTCACCAGGACGTCGACACTGCGGTATGCCTCGTCCAGGTCGCGGGCGATCAGCGTGCGGACCTTCTGCGCCTGGTTGTAGTAGGCGTCGTAGTAACCGGCCGACAGCGCGTAGGCGCCGATCATGATGCGCCGCTTGACCTCGGGACCGAAGCCTGCGGCCCGGGTCATCGCCATCACCTCCTCGGCGCTGTGGGTGCCGTCGTCGCCGACGCGCACGCCGTAGCGCATGCCGTCGAATTTCGCGAGGTTCGACGACACCTCCGACGGCAGGATCAGGTAGTAGGCGGGCAGCGAGTAGTCGAAGTGCGGACAGTCCACCTCGGTGATCTCCGCGCCCAGCGCGCTGAGCTGCTCGAGCGCTGCGGCGAACGACGCGAGCACCCCGGGTTGGTAGCCCTCCCCGCTGCGCAACTGCTTGACCACGCCGATGCGGACGCCGGTGAGATCGCCGGCGGTGCCGGCCCGGGCCGCGGCGACGACGTCGGGCACCGCGACGTCCAGCGACGTCGAGTCGCGCGGGTCGTGGCCCGCGATGACCTGGTGCAGCAGGGCCGTGTCCAGCACCGTGCGCGCGCACGGGCCACCCTGGTCGAGCGACGACGCGCACGCGATCAGCCCGTACCGCGAGACGGTGCCGTAGGTCGGTTTGACGCCGACGGTGGCCGTCAGCGCCGCCGGCTGGCGGATCGACCCGCCGGTGTCCGAGCCGATGGCCAGCGGCGCCTGGAACGCGGCCAGTGCGGCGGCGCTGCCACCGCCGGAACCGCCGGGCACCCGCTCGCGGTCCCACGGGTTGCGCGTCGGCCCGTACGCGGAGTTCTCCGTCGAGGAGCCCATCGCGAACTCGTCCATGTTGGTCTTGCCCAGGATCGGGATGCCCGCCGCGCGCAGCCGCGCGGTCACCGTCGCGTCGTACGGCGAGGTCCAGTTCTCGAGGATCTTCGACCCGCAGGTGGTCGGCATGTCGGTGGCGGTGAACACGTCCTTGAGCGCCAGCGGGACGCCCGCCAGCGGGGAGGGCAGCTGCTCGCCGGCGGACACGGCGGCGTCGATTTCGGCCGCCGCGGCCAGCGCCTGCTCCCCCGCCACGTGCAGGAACGCGTGCACATCGCCATCGGTCGCGGCGATCTGCTCCAGGCATGCCGTGGTCACCTCGGTCGAGGTGACGTCGCCGGCGGCGATCATCTGACCCAGTGCGGCGGCGTCGAGGCGGATCACGTCGTCGGCGCTCATTCGGGCTCTCCCAGGATGCGGGGCACGGCGAACCGGCCGTCGACGGCGTGCGGCGCCTGGGCCAGTGCCTCGTCCTGCGACAGACACGGCTGTGGCACGTCGGTGCGGAACACGTTGACGTCGCTGAGGGGGTTGTCGGTGGCCGCGACGCCGGTGACGTCGACGGCCTGGATCTGGCTGACATGGCCGAGGATGGCGGCGAGCTGGCCGGCGAAGCTGTCGAGCTCGCCGTCGGTCAGGGCCAGACGGGCCAGCCGCGCCAGGTGCGCAACCTCGTCTCGGGAGATCTGGGACACGACCAGCAAGCCTAGTTCACTCCCGCGCCGCCGATTCCGCCCGAGTCGCCGCCGCCCGCCGGGCCGTGAAACAGTGTTGCGCGTGCCGTCATACCTGCTGCGTGTCCGCCTGGAGGACAGGCCCGGCAGCCTGGGTTCGTTGGCCGTGGCACTGGGGTCGGTGGCCGCCGACATCCTGTCGCTGGACGTGGTCGAGCGCGTCGCCGGTTACGCGGTCGACGACCTGGTCGTCGAGCTGCCTGCCGGGGCTATGCCCGACACCCTCATCACCGCCGCCGAGAAGCTCCCGGGTGTCCACGTCGACAGCATCCGGCCACACGCCGGGCTGCTGGAAGCGCACCGGGAACTCGAGCTGATCGACCACGTCGCCGCGGCGCGCGGCACGCCGCACCGGCTGCAGGTGCTCGTCGACGAGGCGCCGAGGGTGCTGCGGGTGGGTTGGTGCCTGATCGTCCGGTCGACCGACACCGGGCCGCAGCTGGTGGCAGGCAGCTCGGGCACTCCCGAGACGCAGCCCACCGGCACGCCGTGGCTGCCGCTGGACCGCGCCGAGGCCCTCGATGCCACCGCCGACTGGGTGCCGCAGGTGTGGCGCGACATGGACACCACGCTGGCGGCGGCGCCGCTGGGCGATCCGCGCACCGCGGTGGTGCTCGGCCGCCCCGGCGGACCCGACTTCCGCCCCAGTGAGGTGGCCCGGCTGGGCTACCTGTCGGGCATCGTCGCGACGATCCTGCGCTGAGACTCCTGGGCTACGACGCGTCCTCCGGACCGCTCTCGAGGAGCCGGGTGAACCCCGCCTCGTCGAGGACCGGCACCCCGAGCTCGACCGCCTTGTCGTACTTGGAACCCGGCGCATCGCCGGCGACCACGTACGCGGTCTTCTTCGACACCGAGCTGGCGGCCTTACCACCGCGGGCGATGATCGCCTCCTTGGCGTCGTCGCGGCTGAAACCGGTCAGCGAGCCGGTGACGACGATCGACATGCCCTCCAGCGTCCGTTCGATACTGCTGTCCCGCTCGTCGGCCATCCGCACGCCGGCCGCCCGCCATTTGTCGACGATCGCGCGGTGCCAGTCCACGGTGAACCAGTCGGTGACCGCGGCCGCGATCGTCGGGCCGACGCCCTCGGTGGCGGCCAACTGTTCCTCGGTGGCCGAGGTGATGGCGTCGAGGCTGCCGAACTCGGTGGCCAGCGCGCGCGCGGCGGTCGGTCCGACGTGGCGGATGGACAGCGCCACCAGCACCCGCCACAGCGGTTGGGCCTTGGCCTTGCCGAGGTTGGCCAGCAACCGCTTGCCGTTGGCCGAGACCTCGCCTGCCTTGGTGGTGAACAGCTCGGTGCGCAGCAGGTCCTCGGTGGTCAGGCCGAACAGGTCACCCTCGTCGGTGAGCACCCCCGCCTGCAGCAGAGCGATCGCGGCCTCGTACCCAAGCCCCTCGATGTCGAAGGCGCCGCGGCCCGCGACATGGAAGACGCGCTCGCGCAACTGTGCCGGGCAGGACCGCGAGTTGGGGCAGCGGATGTCGGCGTCGCCCTCCTTGGCCGGGGCCAGTTCGGTGCCGCACTCCGGGCAGTGCGTCGGCATCACGAATTCCCGCTCGGTGCCGTCGCGCAGATCGACGACGGGGCCGAGCACCTCGGGGATGACGTCACCGGCCTTGCGGATCACGACGGTGTCGCCGATCAGCACCCCCTTGCGTTTCACCTCCGAAGCGTTGTGCAGGGTGGCCAGCCCGACCGTGGACCCGGCGACACGCACGGGCTCCATGTAGGCGAACGGCGTCACCCGGCCGGTGCGTCCGACGTTGACCCGGATGTCGAGCAGCTTGGTGGTCGCCTCCTCCGGCGGATACTTGTAGGCCACGGCCCAGCGCGGTGCCCGCGACGTCGCGCCGAGACGGCGCTGCAACGCGACCTCGTCGACCTTGACCACCAAGCCGTCGATCTCGTGCTCGACGTCGTGGCGGTGCTCGCCCCAGTAGGCGATCCGCTCGGTGGCCGCCTGCAGGCCCTTGACCTGCGCGGTGTGGTCGGACACCGGCAACCCCCAGGCATGCAGCGCGCGGTAGGCCTGGTGCAGGGTGGTGAACGGGAACCCGCCGGGACTCTCGATGTGGCCGAGACCGTGGCAGATCATCCGCAGATTGCGCCGCGCCGTCACCGCCGGGTTCTTCTGGCGCAGCGAGCCGGCGGCGCTGTTACGCGGATTGGCGAACGGGGGTTTGCCCTCGGCGACCAGACCGGCGTTGAGCTCCTCGAAGTCGGCAACCCGGAAGAACACCTCGCCGCGCACCTCGAGCACCGGAGGAATCGGGAATTCATCTGTCGCCGTGAGCTTTTCGGGGATGTCGGCGATGGTGCGGGCGTTGAGCGTGACGTCCTCACCGGTGCGGCCGTCGCCTCGGGTGGCGGCGCGGACAAGGCGTCCGTCGCGGTACACCAGCGCCAGCGCCACCCCGTCGATCTTCAGCTCGCACAGGTACTGCGCATCCGGTCCGATCTCGCCGGCGATGCGGGCTCCCCACGCGGCCAGCTCCTCGGGGTCGAACACGTTGTCCAGGCTGAGCATTCGCTCGAGGTGGTCGGCGGAGGTGAAGTCGGTGGCGAACCCCGCACCGCCGACCAGCTGGGTCGGCGAATCCGGCGTGCGCAATTCGGGATGCTCGTCCTCCAGCGTCTGCAGACGGCGCAGCAGCGTGTCGAACTCCGCGTCGGAGATCACCGGCGCGTCGCGGACGTAGTAGCGGAACTGATGCCCGCGCACCTCGTCGGCGAGGTCCTGCCAGCGCCGTCGCACGTCGGCATCGGGTGCCGCTCCGGCGTGGCTTGCCAGTACCGCCTCGGGATCCGAACTCACCCTGGCAGGCTATCGAAGCGCCCCGACATCCCCGACATCGTCGGAAACGCTGCACGCTACAGTGCACGCACAGCGGCACAACAGGCAAACCGACCAAAGGAACGGCGGGCACGGCCCGAACCTGATTCGATCGGAGACACCATGAGCTTCTCGAGCCCCTTCCCCGAAGTCGACATCCCCAGCGCGAGTGTCTACGACTACCTCTTCGGAGGATTCGCCGGCCCCGACGACCCCGACCTCGACCGCGTCGCCCTGATCGATTCCATCACCGGCAGGGAGACCACCTACCGGGAGATGATCGGCCGCGTCGAGGGCTTCGCCGGTGCGCTGGCCGCGCGCGGCGTCCGCGTGGGCGATGTCGTGGCGCTGCTGTCCCCGAACAGCTCCGGATTCGCCGTGGCCTTCCACGGCATCCTGCGCGCCGGCGCCACCGCGACCACGGTCAACGCGTTGTTCACCGCCAAGGAGATCGCCAAGCAGCTCACCGATTCCCGCGCGACGCTGCTGATCACCGTGGCCGCACTGGCTCCGCAGGCGGCCGAGGCAGCCAAGCTGGTCGGGCTGGCCGAAGAGGACGTCGTGGTACTCGACGGCGCCGGCCGCGCCGCCGACGGGCACCCCAACGCCGCGGAACTGCTCGAGGGAGGCGCACCCGCCCCTCAGGTGACGTTCGCGCCGTCGTCGCACCTGGCCGCCCTGCCCTACAGCTCCGGAACGACGGGCAACCCCAAGGGCGTGATGCTCACGCACCGCAATCTGGTCGCCAACGTCGCCCAGATCAAGCCGCTGCACGGCATGGTGGCCGACGACGTGGTGCTGGCCGTGCTGCCCTTCTTCCACATCTACGGGATGACGGTGCTGCTCAACGCCGCCCTGCACACCCGGGCCCGGTTGATCATCATGCCCAGCTTCGACCTGGGCCAGTTCCTCTCCAACATCGCCGAGCACCGCTGCACGATCGCGTTCATCGCCCCGCCGGTCGCGGTCGCCCTCGCCAAGCATCCGCTCGTCGACGAGCACGACCTGTCCTCACTGCGGGTCGTGATGTCCGGTGCCGCCCCCCTGGACGCCGAACTGGGCGGTGCCGTCGGGAAGCGGCTGAACTGCCGCGTGGTGCAGGGCTACGGGATGAGCGAGCTGAGCCCTGTCAGTCACCTGACCCCGTTCGATGCCGGCATGCACGACCTGAAGATCGACGCGCCGCTGAGCTCGGTCGGGTGGACGGTCTCCAACGGCGCGTCCAAGATCGTCGACCCGGACACCGGCGAGGACATCGGGATCCCCGAGCACGGCATGAGCGGCACGGGCGAGCTGTGGTTCAAGGGACCCAACGTGATGGCGGGATACCTCAACAACTCGGAGGCCACCGCGGCCACCGTCGACGAGGCGGGCTGGCTGCACACCGGTGACCTCGCCCAGGTCGACGAGCACGGCTGCGTCTACATCGTCGACCGGCTCAAGGAGCTCATCAAATACAAGGGCTACCAGGTGCCTCCGGCCGAACTGGAGGCCGTCCTGCTCGGTCACCCGGGAATCGCCGACGCGGCGGTCGTCGGGGGACGCGACGAGTCGGGTGAGGAGGTGCCCAAGGCGTTCGTGGTGAAGCAGGCAGGCACCGAGCTGACCGAGACCGAGGTGATGGAGTTCGTCGCCGGGCAGGTGGCGCCCTACAAGAAGGTGCGCCAGGTCGCGTTCATCGACGCGATCCCGAAATCCGCGTCCGGCAAGATCCTGCGCAAAGACCTCAGGTAACTCAGGACACCGCGTCCGGATCCTCGGCGAACGCGTCGGCGATCTTCTGGGCGATCTCGGTCGCCCGGCGGGCCCACTCGGGTGTCGCCCCGGCCAGTCCGCACCGCGGTGTCACGCCGATGCGGTCACCGAGCGCGGCACGGGGGAAGCCGAGCCGGTCGGTCACCGCGGCCACCGAGGCGGCCACCTGTTCGACCGACGGCCGCGCCGTCGGCGTCTCGACCGGCACGGCGCCCAGCAGCACCGTGCGTCCCGACTCCAGGAACTCGCCGATACCGTCGAGGTCGGCGGCGCCCAGGGTCTGCATGTCGACCGATACCGCTGCGATCGTGCTGCGCTGCAACAGGTTCCACGGAAGGTCGGCGGCACAGCAGTGCACCGCCACCTCACCGCCCACGATCGCCGCGCAGTCGTCCAGTAGCCCGGTGATCACCGCTTCGTCAACCGGGTGGACGGGGCTGACGCCGGTGACGCCGGTCAGCCGACCCGCCAGCGCCGCAGGCAGGGTGGGCTCGTCGAACTGCACCACCACCGGCGTGCCCAGTCGCCGCGCCAGCTCGGCACGGTGCGCGGCCACCCCCTCGGCCAGCGACATCGCCAGATCGCGGACCGCCCCGGCGTCGGTGATCGCCCGGTGCCCGCCACCCAGCTCCAGGTGCGCGGCCAGCGTGACCGGTCCGGGTGCCTGCACCTTGACGGGGCGGTCGCCACCGCGCAAACCCGCAGTCTCCCAAGCTTCTTCGAGCGCGTCGACGTCTTCGTCGAGCAGGCTCACCGCGCGCCGGGTGACCGCACTGCGGCCCGCGGCGATGCGGTAACCGCGCGGCACGGTGTCGATCGCGATGTCGACCAGCAGCGCGCCTGCGCGACCGATCAGGTCGGCGCCCACCCCGCGGCCCGGCAGCTCCACCAGATGCGGCAGCCGGTGCAACTCCCCCACCACCACCTCGGCGGCGTCACGCGCCCGTACGCCCGGCCATGAACCCACCCCTGTCGCGGTGGCGAAAGCACTCACTCGCCTGACGATATGCGACGCACTAGGGTGCGATCATGACGGGCCGCGTCCTGGTGTGCGTATCGGCCATCCTCACGGCCATCGTCACGGCCGGGTGCGCGCACACCGTGTCGGGCGTCGCCACCAGGCCCGTGCCCGGCATCGACGAGGACTCCCGCTCACCGGTCGACGTCGACACCGTGCTGCTCGACCTCGCCCAGATGCGGGCGATCACCGGCGGCGGCCCCGACCTGACGCCGGTACCAGGCACGGAAAGCAAAGTGCCGGTGGACATTCCGACGGACATGGGATTCCTGCCCGGGGTGGCCGCCGGCGGGCTGCCCCCGGAGTGCGGATGGGTGCTCGCCGAATCGGAGATCTTCGGCCCCGCGGTCGAGGAGTTCCACAAGGCCACCTACCAGAACCCGGTACGGGGCGGGCTGATCTCGCAGGCCGCCGCCGGGTACCGCGACGCCGCCACCGCGGAGCGCACGCTGGCCGATCTCACCCGGCACATCTCGGAGTGCGCGCGCAGCCCGCAGGGGCCCGCGCTCGCAGGCGATCTCACCGCGACCGACGACGCGGTCCGCACCCGCCCCGGCGGATGCGGCCGGGACTACCGGGTGACGTCGGCAGTGCTGATCGAGGTGACGTTCTGTTCGTTCCCCGAATCGGTGCCGGACCTGGTGATGACCAACATCGTCAGGAAGGTGCCGGGTTAGTCAGGGCAGCACCGGCGCCGGGTGCGGCAGCGGATGGGCGCCCTCGGGCCGTAGTCCGTCGAAGATGATCGCGAGGTAGCGCCGCCACAGGGTCGGCGGAGGGTCGGTCACGTACTCGACCGCGTGCACCGGTGCGCACATGAGCACGAAGACGTCGCCCTCGGTGATGTCGGAGCGGATGGCGCCGGCCTCGCGGGCACGCTCGACGAGCAGACCGAGGCTCTCGTGGAGTTCGTCGAAAGCCCGCACCACCTGCGGGTGACTGTCACTGGCGGTCTGCAGGAACGTCAGATCGTGCTGGCGGCGCTGGTCGGCGGCGATGGCGAGGAACTCCAGCAGCGCCTCACCCGGGTCCGCCCCGGTCGCGAGGTCTCGTGCCGCGGCGGTCAGCACGTCGATGTGGGAACTCACGATCGACGCGATGAGATCTTCCTTGGTCGCGAAATGCCGGAACACGGTGCCTTTGGCGACCCCGGCCGCAGCGGCGATGTCGGCGACGGATGCGGCCGGTCCCCGTTCGGCGAACACCGCCTCGGCCGCGGCCAGCAGCGATTCGCGGTTGCGCGCGGCGTCCGCACGCATCGAGCTCTTCGACGACGACACCTCACCACCCTAGCAAGTTGACCGCTCGGTCATCTTATGTCACAGTGGCCGAAGATGACCACATGGTCACCTTACCGTCGTTTCCCAGGAGTACTCATGCAGATCAAGGGTTCAACCGCGCTGGTCACCGGCGCCAATCGAGGCATCGGCCGCGACTTCGTGGTCGAGCTGCTCGCGCGCGGCGCCACGGTGTACGCGACGGCCCGTCGCCCCGAGACCATCGATGTCCCCGGCGTCAAGACGCTCCGCCTCGACATCACCGATCAGGCACAGGTCGACGAGGTCGCCGCCATCGCCGTCGACACCGACCTGTTGATCAACAACGCCGCTGACACCGCCGGCGGCAGCCTCGTCACCGGTGACCTCACCGCGATCCGGTCGGTGATGGATTCCAACTACTACGGCACGCTCGCGATGATCCGGGCGTTCGCGCCCGTTCTCGCCGGCAATGGCGGTGGCACCATCCTCAACGTCCTGTCGGCCGCGGCGTGGACGGCCGTCGAGGGTAACGGCGCCTACGCGGCCGCAAAGTCGGCGCAGTGGGGTCTGACCAACGGCGTGCGCCTCGAATTGGCCGGCCAGGGAACACATGTCGCTGCCCTCGCGCCCGGCCTGGTGGGCACGGCGACCCTCTTCGAGTTCGCCGAGCGCCACGGCATCGAGTTCCCCGACGGGGCGGTCACCGACCCCGCCGACCTCGTCCGGCTCGCGCTCGACGGGCTCGAGCGCGACGAGGTCGAGATCTTCGACACCCTCGGGCGCCGCGCCAAGGAAACGCTGGCCGGGCCGCCCGTCAACTTCGCGTTCGAGGGGTGACGCGCCCGGGTAACGTGCCCTGAACGTCGATATGGAGGTCCCCCGATGCCCACAGCTGTCGAACTGATGGTGCAGTGCCTGGAGGCAGAGGGGGTCCGGTTCGTCTTCGGGATCCCGGGCGAGGAGAACATCCGCTTCGTGCGGGCGCTGGCCGGTTCCCAGCAGATCCGCTACATCCTGGCCCGCCACGAGCAGGCAGCCGCCTTCATGGCCGAGATGTACGGCCGCGTCACCGGCGAACCGTCGGTGGTCTCCGCGACACTGGGGCCCGGCGCCATCAACATGCAGCTCGGTGTCGCCGACGCGACGACGAACAGCACACCGCTGGTGGCGATCTCGGCGCAGGTGGGCCAGAACCGCGAGTACAAGGAATCGCACCAGTACGTGGACCTGGTCTCGATGTTCGCGCCGATCACCCGGTGGTCCGACGGCGTCCCGACGCCGTTGGCGATCCCGGAGATGTTCCGGAAGGCGTTCAAGCTCGCGGTGACCGAACGACCGGCCGCGGTGTACCTGGCCGTGCCCGAGAACATCGACGCCGACGAGAATTCCTACGACCTGACTCCGCTGCCGCGCAACGTCGTTCGCGCGGAAGCCCCCTCACCGAGTCAGATCGCCCGCGCGGCCGACCTGCTGCGCACCGCGCAGCGGCCGGTGATCCTCGCCGGTCACGGTGCGGCTCGCGCCGCGGCCACCGACGCCCTGCTGCGGTTGTCGGAGAGCCTCGGCATCCGCGTCGCCAACACCTTTCACGGGAAAGGGGTGATGCCCGATGACCATCCGAACAGCCTGGGCACCATCGGCTTCATGCGGCACGACTACGCGAACTTCGGCTTCGACGAGGCGGACCTGATCATCGCCGTCGGCTACGAACTGCAGGAGTTCGATCCCGTGCGGATCAATCCGGCTGCCGACAAGAGGGTCATCCACGTGCACCGCTTCCCCGCCGAGGTCGATGCGCACTACTCGGTGGACGTCGGCATCGTCGGTGACATCAGCGCCTCGCTCGACGCGTTGACCGCGGCGATGTCGGATCACCGTTATGAGCAGACGTCGGCACCCGGAGTGTCCCTGCTGGCCGAGGAGTTCGCCAGCGGGCAGGCCGACGGGCGGTATCCGCTCGCCCCGCAGCGCATCGTCGCCGACGTCCGAGAAGCGCTCGGCCGCAGCGACATCGTGCTCGTCGACACGGGTGCGGCCAAGATGTGGATGGCCCGGCTCTACCCCACCTACGAAGCCAACACCTGCCTGATCTCGAACGGTCTGTCCACGATGGCGTTCGCCCTGCCGGGCGCACTGGGCGTGAAACTCGCCAGGCCCGATGCGAAGGTGCTGGCCTGCATGGGTGACGGAGCCTTCCTGATGAACAGCCAGGAGATCGAAACCGCTGTGCGCGAACGTATTCCGCTGGTCGTGCTGGTGTGGGAGGACAATGGGTACGGGCTCATCGAGTGGAAGATGGACATGGAACTCGGGGCGCACTACCACGTCGGTTTCACCAACCCCGATGTGGTGATGTACGCCCAGAGTTTCGGCGCCAAGGGTCATCGCATCGAGAGCGCGGACGAGCTCCTGCCGACGCTGCGCGAGGCACTGGCCTCAGACGGCGTCTCCGTGATCGCCTGCCCGGTGGACTACTCGGAGAATCTGCAGCTCATCGAGCGGCTCGGTGAACTCGACGGCACCCTGTAGCGCGCGACCCCTACGTCTCGAGCCGTGACTCCTCGAGATCGATGTCGCGCAGGATGCGGTTGAACGCCTCGTTGGACAGCGATCCCTCGCGGCGCATCGCCATCAGCGCGCGGCGTTGCGCCGCCAGCACCGAGCGCACCATCTCCTGGTAGGCCTGGGACCGCTTTTCGTAGTCGCCGTCCCCGTCTTCGGACAGCCGGGCCGAAAAGCGTTGGGCACGATACTCATACAACGCACGCATGCGTTCGGCGGTGTCGGGGCGCGTCCACTCCTCGTCTTCGAGCGCGTCGATCTGTTCCAGCGCCGCCCGCGCCGCGGTCAGCCTGGCCCTGGCCTCCTCCTCGGCGTCGCGGTCCCCTGACCGGTCCAACCGGGCGATCAGCGCCGGCAACGTCAGCCCCTGCACCACCAGCGTGAAGAAAATGATCACGAACGTGAGGAACAGGATCAGCTCGCGGTGCGGGAAGGGCGCTCCGCTGGCGGTCTGCGTGGGCACGGCCAGCGCGACGGCCAGTGACACCGCACCGCGCATACCGCTCCACGCCGTCACCAGCCGCCAGGACGCTCCGACGCGGCGGCTCCGCTGTGCGGGTCTGCGGTCGACCAGTCGCACCAGATACGGCACCGTGAAGAACCACACCAGCCGGATCCCGATCAGGCTGGCGGTGACGGCGGCCGCGTACATCACCAGCTCCGCAAACCGGTACTCGTGCAGCCCGGTGACGATCGCGTGCAGCTGCAACCCGATCAGCGCGAACAGGGTGGCGTTGATGAGGAAATCGACGATGTCCCAGACGAAGTAGCCCTGCAGGCGGGGTCCGGCGTCGAGGACCTCCGGGCTGCGGATCGCCATCACGATGCCGGCGGTGACGACTGCGAGCACCGCCGACGCACCGATCGCCTCGGCGGGCAGGAACGCGGCGTAAGCGGTGAGCAGCGAAATCGTGATGCTGATCTGGGTGTCGTAGATGTGGGCGCGCACCCAGCCCGACACCCACCCCACCGCGAGCCCGATCGCGACGCCACCGACGGCGCCGAGGACGAAGCGCACTCCCGCATCGACCAGCGAGAAGCTCCCGGCCACCGTGGCCGCCACCGCGACGCGGAAGGCGACCAGCGCGGTCGCGTCGTTGAACAGGCCTTCCCCCTCGATGTTGCTGATGAGCTGCCGCGGGGCGCCGAGGCGACGCATGATGGTGGCCGCCGCGACCGGATCGGTCGGCGACACGATGGCTCCCAGCACGAACGCCGCCTCCCACGGCATCCCCGGGATCACGGTGTGGGCGACGACGGCCACCGCGGCCATCGTGGCGATCACCAGCGCCACCGCGCTCAGGGTGAGACTGCGCACCGCCGCGCGGAAGTCGCCGAAATTCGCGTAGATGGCCGATTTGTAGAGCAGCGGCGGCAGGAAGAGCGCCAGCACGAGATCGGGTTCCAGGTCGATGTC
>Ga0247757_10000875_pt1 | contig 22725 bp, 22 predicted proteins | sample UWRJL126311R4_FD_180929 | JGI IMG/M metagenome (GOLD analysis project Ga0247757, IMG submission 180929) | Plant litter microbial communities from Arlington Agricultural Research Station in Wisconsin, United States - UWRJ-L126-311R-4 | ecosystem: Environmental > Terrestrial > Plant litter >...
AGGCTAGAAGCGAGATCTACTCGTGGTTACTATCCTAAATAGCTTACCTTACTACCTTCCTCTTATATTCCTATCTACTAAAGATCTACTTTAAATAAGTAGTAATACTAAGTAGGAAGCCTTTTTTATCTATATTATATATATAGCGAGTCTTAATATTATACTTCTTAATTTTCTCTTATAGTAGGCTGAAGTAGAGGCTATACTTTACCTCTAAGTCGGCGTTATAACGATTACTATCCATTCTAGTAGTCTAGTATAGAATAATCTTACTACTATTCTACTTAACGAACTAGTTAACCTATTATATACTAATACTAGTTCTAGCTATAGAAGCTACGAAATTCTAGATTATAACTCGTATAGGTAGAAGGCCTCTCTAAGTAAGCGTTATAATATAGCTTATAAGCTCCTTCTCTTGCTAAGGGCTGAGTTTTTGCTGGTTAATATTCTTAGTTATTGGTAAACGCGTTTGAGCCTAATACCTCCGCGCCAGCGTAGAGCGTACAATACTATATTCCCTCGCGATTTTCGAATAGTTGATAGATTCTCCAGGTACTAGTGATTCGATAGCAGTAAGCGCAGCCTCAAGGGACCCCATATTAGCTGAGATAGGTGGTGTTAAAGGATGAGGCGTTTTTGGGTGGGGTGCGCATCACGCCTTGGTGCGCATTACGCCAAGCTCCTCGGTAGCACCCTCTCGGGACCCACGGAATGACGCTGCCGGACCCGCCAGAACAAATGCAATCAATTGATACATAGACCCTGCTTCCGTATAGATGGTTCCCTTCTGGTACATGCAAAGACCGGACAAACAGCCACATTGAGAATTTACTATATTCTGGGCTTTGAGTAAACGGTCGAAGTGCCGTTAAGCGCGTTCCTGAATCACTAGGGTGCCAGTATGGCGACACCGCACAGCTATCTCCCACCGGGCTCACCTCGTTCTCTTCCTTCTGCGCGAAAGCGGCACGCAAAGAAGCGTTGGGAGGACCCCTTCTTGTCCCTCGGTGACACTACTGCACCCATTGCATCGCCGTCCTTTTCGCCCACCAATGGGCCCAACCACCAAGAGGAACCTCTGTACTGGAGAGTATGTACTCCTATCTTCCATTACCCAGATACAGCAACCACTGAAACCAGCAGCAGCTCATCGCAACCCCCTTCCTCTTCGTGTCCTTCCTCCTCTCTCTCTTCCTAGTCGACACCCGCAACACCACCTACCGTGTTTCGCACGCCACGTCGTCATGGCCGCCTACTTCTATACTCCACCTCATGGACCCCGAACCATACCAGGATCCAGATAATACCGCATGGGCTCATCGTCCCTCAAGTCCTAGCTCTCCGACATCCGACGTTTTGTCCGCAGCCCAACGTCTGGGGAACGTGAATACAGGGAAAAGACGGTCCTGGCACCTTCACAAGAAGATCAGGAAGGTGGCAAGGCTGGAGATTAGTGATGCGTTTGAAATGCGCAGAAGAGTAATGGTGGCTATGGCTGCAGGGATCCTGGCTGTCACGTATGCGGCATGGTGCTGTTTTCAGTGGGTCCTAGGCAAATTCTGACATCTAACGTCGATGTCAAGGAGGAACATGATATCGATAAAGGAAATGGGTTTGCTTAGAATGAATGGGTGGATGGCACGTAGACCGTCATTCCTAAAAGCTACTGTTTGGGATTGGAGGCATCCTTGCCCACCTGTTCCCACGCAGAGATTGTAGGATAGCTTGGGGAGATTCACAGGCTACGGCAGACGGGCCGGAGGTCGATACTTCAATACATCACACGTCTACAAACCAATGTCAAACATCTCTTCAACAAGAAGATTCTTTTCTTTCCCAATCTATAACAAAACTTTTATGTATATGGATGCATCGCGACGAGTGACAAATTCATTACCCCCCACACTACGGAACCGCCACGCTTCCTCATCATTGCCATGTGAGTGGGGACATAAGAACCACAACCCCTACAATATACTCCACAACTGATTGATACAGGTCCGGACGAGAGCGGATGTGCAAGACACCCTTCAGAGACCAAGGAGAGCACTAGCGCCTGGCTCACTGGAGATGTAGATCACATCATGCTTGTCAGTGAAGCCATTGAAGCGTGTGGCAGAGCACTTGGTGTAGGCACCCATGTCCTCAAAGTAGAGCCAGTCGCCCACGTCGATGACCTCGGAGAACGTGCAAGACGATGAGATAACATCGATTCCATCGCACGTCGGGCCCCAGATGGAGTATTCGACCGTGGACGGCGTGAAATACCCAGAGTGATGAGCATCGTACAAGATGTTTTTGCCATTCTTCAGCAGACGCGGAACAGGGTTCTGGTGGTCAAAAATGATGCTGGAGAAGTTGCCGTAGACACCATCGTTCATGTAAAGCATGTACGAAGTGCTACCGAGGGTAGCATCGGTGACGGTGCGTCGAGCAATGACGTGGCATGCCAGGGTAAAGGCAGTGGACACAAAGTAGCGACCAGGCTCACCGATGATGCGAATGTTAGGCGGGAAATACGCATCCAAGGAGGCAGAGAGGACTGCGGCCATAGGCTCAAAGCTATCGTCGCCAGTGAAGCCACCGCCCACATCCAAGGTGTGCATGTTGAAGCCAAGCGCCTGGGCTTGATCGAAGACGAAACGAGCGTCTTGCACGGCCTTCACAAACGCCTTAGGATCAGACGCGCCAGAACCGACGTGGAAAGCGACACCGACAACATTAAGACCCAGCTTCTTCGCAGATTCCAAAAGCTCAGCGGTGTTGTCGAGAGATGCGCCGAACTTCTGGCTGAGGCGGCATAAGCTAGCCGAGTCGTCGGTCAGGATACGCAGATACAACTCAGCATCGGGAGCAAGCTGCTTGGTTTTGTAAAGCTCGTCGATGTTGTCAAAAGTCATCTGCTTGACCCCAGCGTTGGAGGCATAACGAAGGTACGCCTTGGTCTTGCACGGCTGGGCATATATGATACGAGAGGGATCGACGCCAACGTTCAAGACGGTCTCAATCTCATTCTTGGAAGCGCAATCGAAGCCCAAGCCCAATGCGGCGAGAAGGCGCAGCACCTGAGGGTCCGGGTTGCATTTCACCGCTGCATGTATGTTAGTGTTGGTCCAGTCTGGTGTCGAAGAGTAGTTACTTACCGTAGTGTGGCTTAACGCGGTCGAGGTTTTCCTTCCAACGCAAGTGCTGACGATAGACCTCGCCCAGGTCGGCGACAAAGAAGGCGTCCTCTTCGCCAATGTCGCAGGTATTCGGATCGATAGCCTCAACGCGACTCTTCAGAGCGTCCCCAATCAATTGCTTGGACAATCCAGCACTATGATTGTCAGTAGCGCCAAGGATGTTGTCGACAGACTTCAAGTCCTGATAAGACAACCTGTATTCCTCAGTAGGCGTGATTGCAGAAGGTGCCATTCCCTAGGTGGTGAGGCGAAGGGTGGTGCTGGTTGAGGTTTTGGTGTTTATTTGCCGCCGAGGGGCGGGGGCGCGTTATGGGGGTCTGAAGGGCTCGAAGCCGAGACTGGCTTGTGGGCGAGGTCTCCTCGACTCTTCCTCTTCAAGAGGAAGAACCACAGAGAGGCTCCTATGCGGCAGCTGAAGTTGAGGGATTTCGGAGTATCTGTTGGTGTTTGGAGTAAACAAGGCACGCTCGAGGTCTCTCTTAGAAGTCTGCAGGCGGAGGGGGGAGGTTGTTGAACGTGTGCCGAGAGGGGCGAACAGAAACAACTTGAAGGTCAACACAGGTGAAGGCCGAGGCCGTGGTGGGAGCGAAGCCTTTGCAACGACCAAAGGCAGCCGGGGAACAGCGAGGTAGGGGCCGAAGCGGCTTTTCACGAGTGCGTCTCGTAGTACGAGCCCGGGGGTTCTATAGAGGTGGCGGAGTGGCAGTGAAGGAAAGTGTCAGCAGAGGACAGCAGGGGAAGAGTCAATTTTCAACGCCTTGTGCGGTCGTCGCCGCTTCTTGGAAATGGCTCATTAAGTAATAACTAATAGCCGCGCTAGAGTGGTGCCCACCGTGCCACCAAATCCTTCCCCCCCGGGCCCCTGTCCCCGTTCCGAGTTTTGGCCCTGACATCACTGCAGCCACTACAGATCCGCTGCACTACTTGCCCCGCTGCTACTATCGCCGGCGAGCCTCGCCGTCGATCTGAGAAGCTGAGGCGATTGCGAGGTCGCAGCGTGCGCGTTCTGACGGCACCTTCCTGACCGCCAGAGCACCAAGAGCAGGCCTTGACGAGCCCAGCCAGGGGTTCGGCCAGCGAGTGATGACTGCGACGCTAAATATATCCCTCAGCGCTGGTGTGTAGGTTGCGCGAGATACAGCTGGCGGATAAGGGCATTCCGTTGTACTGTCTGTGCAGCAGGTGTCGCATCTTCACATGCGACTAGGGGATGACCCACATGCATATAAACTGTTTCTTATTCGTGTATATATCCCGCATGCATGTGCCCTCAACATGCCTCAAACTATGGAAAATCCTGATTGTTGAATGGCTGTGTAGATGCTCGGAGGTGGCCATGTATGGCGTGTGTACTGTGTGTATGCTTATGCTACAACATGAAAGGAGCAAATCTTAAACGTAGAGCTGCAAAAATGCCCGAAGAATATTGAAGGAAAAATTACGTCGTATGTGGTGTATCGCAGCTTAAATATAAGCCCACCACGACGAGCGTGCCAGTCTGCTCCTCCCTGGATGCAATGCACAAGAATCGACGCGTTGCTAGTAATTGACGTCGGATAAATATACCCCGTTTTGGTGCCTGAACTGCATGATCTTGTGGCTCGCCTTGTCGTGCGGCTGTTGCATTACGGCACTGCCACCCATGCCGTAGCTGCGACCCTCGTATCCGTAATCAGGGCCACCGCTATGCCCACCAACAACCATTTCATTGCCGGGCAGATAGCAGTCAATTGTATAGCATCTCGACTGCGGTTCCACCGCATGCTCTCGCAGACCCTCGCTCATGGACCTACGACGCTGACTTGCTGAACGAGAATGCACCTCCCACGAACGGTGCGGAGCAACCTTCCCGCTATGATTATTGGATATGTCCGTCAACCGAGTAACCATCGGCTCATTTCCCGTCTTTCGGGAGCGGCAATCCGATCCAAAGCTTTTTTTCATCACTAAGTGCTGCCCATCCTGATGGTCAGCACGGGTGCCTACCGTACCAGTCACACGAGAAGTGCGATGTTTTAAACAGCGGAGTCGATCCAACTGGGCATCAACATTCAACTCCCTACTTGAGTCGTACGAGCTCTTTACAAGTCGAGGTATTGCAGGGTGTGGCTGAGTACGATCCCTGCTACGTAAACGTGCGAGTTTAGCAGCTGTTTGCGAATCCATATTGACCATGGATTTGGCGCGTGGCAGTGCATCTCTTAGCTGATGTGGATGGGTAGGCGATGTTGCCCTTTTCTGCTGATCAGAAACAAGAGCTACATCGTAAGGAGAGCGCCCAAGCGATGCAGCAGTTGTGCCAAGGTCGAGCACACTGCTTGAGGTGTTTTCATCAAGAGGACCGCGCTGCTTTTCCTCCTGCTTAGACTTTCGCCGAAGGAGAGATAAACTCCGTCGAATGCCTCGCGGGGACGACGGACGTTCTGTGGCCGCGCGCCTGTGGTGTCGACCCCGCGACTCAGAGCTTGGTAAAGGAGACGGGAACGTGATAGCCACGACTGGTAAATCGTCTCCGTTTTCCTCGGAACAAACATGGTCCTTTGTAGGGTATGTTTGTGTTAAGCAATCCATGCCAGGTGCTTCTGAAAGACGCCTAGTAAATTGATTTCGAACTTCCAGAGGAATACTTGGGATGGATCCTTCTGGGATGGGATCGTAGCACTGGACGATGGGCAAATCCTGTATTGATGACCGTCGCTTTTGTAATCGTCGCTGGATAGTAGCTTTGCTATCGATGGAAAATCGTGAGACAACCGACACGGGTGTCCTGGGGCAAAATTCGACCTCCTGTGAAAATGAATCTGGTCTGGATACTACACATTCACCTGCTGGAATACGTGACCTTGGATCTTTCTCACTTATGTTCAAGTCAGCCACTACCAAAGGCTTGGAAATTATTGGAAAAGTATTGGTTGCACGGCCATTTTTCTTGAGGCTTCCACCAGAAGAGTAACCGGAGTCGGCCTTCTTAGGAAGGGGTCTCTTACTCGCACACTCTCCTTCGCTGTGCTTCCCAGACCTTTGGCCAAGAGGGATTTGAAAAGCATCAGCAACCGAGGTTCCTGCAGGCTCACTAAAAATAGTCCCGTCTAAAATACGGATCGCCTCTGCTTGAAATGATTTGGCACCGTCCGAAGAGATGCTAACATCTTGAGCCACGGCTCGTTCTTGCTCTGTAAACTCTTGACGCTCGACAGTGTCCTCTTCCCGAGAGTTTGCTATCCTAGCAAGGGTATCGATGCTTTTGTTCATGATGCGTAGACGTCGAACAGGCACAGTTTCCGCATCCTCGTGCAGTAGTTCGTCTAATCTTCCCGGCGATGTTGGTGAGTCGCAATGGGAAGTAACTCTCGCTCTGTGGACTTCTTTCGAAAGACGTACACTATGGTGAAAAGACCTGGTTGGTTGAAACGCTGATATGCTTCGAACATGGCCACGTCTCTTGGCTGGCTTCATCATGATAGGGCTGTCACAGTCATCCGAAGCAGCAAAATAGTCCTCATCTTGGGACCCGATATTTGCACTATGCTTATTCGCCGTCATTTTGGTAGCTGGAGATGGCTCACCATTGGCAATTCTCAATGAGCCCAATTTCAGTGACCCAAGGTGGGAATATTCCATATCCACAGGTGTCCGGGCTCTCGGTGTAGGAGATTCTCGAGCCTCCCCAGTCACGTTCAGGGCAGCTAGCTGCGCGAGAGGAGGGCTACCCATCATATCACCTCGCCATTTTGCTTCCTCCTGTGGTTGAAGCTGGGGTGTTCTCCACGAATTCCATGTCCGCCTATTGTTTTCGATGGGCGAGTTTCGGGTCGCTATTCCTGGTGTTACAATAAGAGAGCGTCTTCGAGTAAGCGATGAAGTCGAGCTGTTCACGGTTGACGTTCGGCGGCTGAGGCTTGGATCTATACACGCTGCAGGATATGGAGAGGAACTCGGTGCGTAGGGCTGCAAAGCTTGCTCTACAGCGGGCGTATTAGCAAAAGGACAAGGTAAGCCACATCGCGTCGCGACGATCATGCCTACGTACGGAGAGCGGCCATATCCTCAGGCGAGGCGTTTCTCTGTACCTCTTGGAGAATGGTGATTGCCGTCGCTAGATCTACAGGCCGGCTGTTTGTGACAAGAGAGACACTTGAAGCAGGAAGGTTGGACAGCTTTGCCGCCGCGCTGGCTTTGCTCCCAAAGCATGATAGCGAGCTAGATCGCGAGATGCTAGACAACCGCCTCTGCACGTTTGCAGCAATGTCACCCAGGGCCTCCTCAGCTTCGGAGAAACTCCGATCGCCAAAACTCGTCCTGATCGGGGAAAGGAGCTGAGACTTGATCTCCTGGCGTTCTTTTGTGCTCAGGTAGGTGTGCCTTGAGCCCAGGGAGGCTGGAGACTCGTTGTTCTGGGCCAGCGAAGGCGAGTTCTTGTTCGTCCTCGGTTTCACCAGCCGATTGTGGGGCTGGTCGGCAGCGCTCTGAGCATTTCCCATGCTGTCAAAGCCAGCAATGCGATGCCGAAGGAGCAGTCCGGCTCGGTGAGGTGCTCAAGGGCAAGACATGGGACAGACGGGACAGGCAAGCTAATGTGGCCTCGCGTACTGCTTTCCTGTCCAGGCAGTCACCAAGCAGGAGGGGAAGCTGGGGCGGCAGCAGGAGGAAACGACGACGAGCTCATGGGCCCGACCAGGAGACAAGAGGACACAGGAACCGGCTTCATGAGAGGCGCGCAGGTGGTTAAAGTGGCCTCAGGCGGGCAGTGACCTTTGGATTACGACTGCTGGGCAAGGTGGAGAGGATGGGCCATGGTAAACAACAAACTTGGAAGACGCAGGTCGACGTGAAACCCCCAGCCATGCACGTCCCATGGCCGTCGATGATTGCGAGCACGTCTCCAATCAACCCGCGAGGGCTGGGGCATTTGGCGGCCTATCGGGTGGCAGCTCATGCGTGGCCTGGCCCCCTGGGCCCTCCTCGATCCTGACGGCGGATCAGGACGCATTGCCTGGCGCGGCGGGGCCATCTCGAAGCATGCAACGCCGCGTTGGCTGCCCGGTTTCATTCTTCTGCCAGCATCGAGTGCATAGGCTTCGCCAACATCCGATTCCAGCGGCCTTGCACTCTGCCATGGTGCGATTCCGGTGCGATTCCGGTGCGATTCCTTTGCATCCGCCCGCTCCCGCTCGGGTAGAGAGCCGGGCGATATACCCCACCGCTGCTATATACAATAGCTTGCTGGCACCGGGTCTTGCAACTAATCTCACATGGTGCATCACATTCTCGCGAGGTGCAGCACGCACTTCATCCGCCAGACAGACCCAGAGGCGCCGCTTCCGCCCCAGCGCACTGTTCGTCCTTGCGTCCCATCAGCTCTGGTCGTGGAGCCGTGGAGCCGTGGAGCCGTGGAGCCGTGGAGCGCGTAATCGATGTGGGCGTGGTCAACTCAGACCCCTCGATTCCCCGTCTCCATCCCTTTGCTCTTCCGCGAGGGGGGGTAGATTGCCTGGGCTCGAGGTACCTGCCTCAGGGCGGCCTGCATCTCCTGCCGAAACCAGGTGTTCATGCGGCCGGCAACCAGATCATATATTGTAGTACCGCAGTGGATACCACAGCGTGCATCTGAAACACCGTACACTTGATCGGCGCTCGTGGACAAGACAACACGATGCTTACTCTCCGACGACTGTTAGAACACATACACATAGGCGCTACGAGCGAGAGGGGCTAGCACGTATCGTCGCGGCTCCTAGGGCCTTAGCAGTGAAGCACAAAAGCAAGGCGCCAAGACTTCCTCCCGCTTAGTCACCTTGACACCGGGCAGCCACCACCACAAAGCACAAATTTGAAGGTATGCCCTGTAGCACATCGTCAGATCTCCCGAAAGACAAGAACGTTTTGCATCCAGAACTGTGCTGTACTGTACTTTCCCCACGTGTTTAGTGACGTAGAGCGCGACCAAGCCCCATGCGGCGCCTCGTCTTTCGCCGCGGAACAGTGCGGAATGATGGTCTTTGGGCCAGCCAACGCTGAATGACATCATCCGGGTGACCAATTTTCGATGCCATAACAAATACACTTTCTTCCTAATCATGCTTTTTGCCCACTCTTGGTATAGATACAATTTCCTTGGACTGTCTTGGTTCAAGGTTTCCTTCTGTCTCATTTTGTTCCGCTTTCTCGATCCCTGGTCGCGTGCTTGCCTGGTTTGTTCAGAGGCATCTTCTCAGTCCATACGCAACCCGCGTGTGTCCCTGCCGCCGGCTTTGATCTTGACGACAATCTCATCGCTCGGTAGTCAGGATGTGGATTATTTCCTACTGGATTGTCCCTATTTTCTCATCTTTAGTATGGCTGTCGATGCTTATTGCCATGCTCACGACATGGAGTGCGCAAGGTTCTCCGCACTATGCGTCAATGCACCCTACTCAGAGCGTTGCCTACATCTCTGGTACGAAGCCTCTACGGACAATTCAGCGGCGAGATTCTAGGATGCTGATGCAGAAGCTACAGACATAGGCGCGCAAGGACTCAAACCTCTCTTCATTGCCATGTCCACTGTAACCGTTGTAACCTTTGACATCGCCTTCATCCTCGAACGCTGGCTTCGACACACGGGTAAACTTACACGGAACACGTCCGTTTGGCAAAAGCTGTACAGTTTCTGCTCGATTATCGCCTCTATTGCCGGTGCCGCGGGGCTCATCCTCCTCTCCATCTTTGACACGCTGCGACACCCGCATCTTCACGACGGATTTCTTGTGCTATTCATCGCGGGCTATATAGTATCGGCTATCTTTGTATGTGCCGAGTACCAGGCAAGTTACAATACGACAACCCTTCTCGTCTAGCTTTCGTACTGACTCTATAACGTCAGCGCTTGGGTATTCACTTCCGCGAGCAATCTGTCTTGCGCTACAGCTTTTGGATCAAACTATTCTTTATCTTGACCGAAGTCGCGCTGGCTATCGCTTTTGGCGTTGCGCGAAACCAGAGCAAGTATAACGCTGCGGCGGTACTAGAATGGGTGGTTGCCTTCATCTACTTCTTCTACGTGCTGAGCTACTTCATCGATTTCATGCCCGCAGTGCGCACGAAACACCACCAAAGTCGCGAGACGGAGATGGACATGGCCGAGACGGGAGGCATGGGTGACGGAGCGGCAGATGGCCAACAATACTTCCGGGGACATGAAAACGGATACAGCAACGGGTATACGAACGGTGCAACCAACGGGGCGTCGCACATGCACAAGCCCGCAGACCCAAATCCTTTGCCTTCAAGAAACTTTTAAACACGAAAGACTTCAATCAATCGTTCACCTATAGTTCAAGTATTTTTTTTTTTTTTTGTATTACCACTTCTTTCATTTCTGTCTCATTAGTATAATGAAAGCAAGTGGCCCCTGTCTGCCCGGTGTGCTAGAGTTATGCAGCATTCCACACAGCTTGGAGTTTGGTTACTGTATTACACCTGCATTCCTCTCATATTGTTACTAGTGTACTTTGTCGTACTCATCAGCTGATTTTTCTATCTTGCTTGTACAACTGGTCGACGATGGTTCTAGGGTTAATAAAACGAAATTAAGGATGGTTTTTCCGCTATTGTTATCACTAAGTATATTATTTATAAGCTCTTGTAGAAGCGGAAAAGTTGGATACATTAATACCCCACTTTAGGACCTTTACACGGCATTCTAAATAGAAATAATGTACAAAGATGAAGAGGAACAGGATCCTTAGGAAAAGGGGCTTCTAGTAGAATATAACTGTAGATGAAAAAGTTGTCGCGGCCTTCCGGTAGCAGTGTTCCGTGTCTTTTTTTTCGATTAGCTGATTTGAACTCCCATTTTCTTCGTTTCCATAAGAACAAGGTGCGGATCTAGTACAAACAAGATAATGACAGAGCATGGCTTTGGCTTGAGCTTGAGTTTTTTACGGAATTGTGAGCATACGAAGCTCTGGTATCATGGGTTGTTTCTATGTACATCACCTATCCTATTATCACTGTCTTTCGGCCCCATACTAGCTATGTTTGATGAGATTTTTCATCTCTATTGCTCGCTCCTCTTTCGACCACCCCTTTTGTCTATATAATCACGCTCTCTCCTACGCTCTCGTCTATCGCCTGAATCTTTGCTACGACTCTGATCTCTATCTCGACGCTCACGGTCTCGACGTCTTTCCTTGTGATAGCCATGGCTGTCAACACTCCTGTCTCGCCGGTCCCGGTCTCGCCGCTTTTCTCGTCGATCATCATCATCAGCGCCGCGGTCTCGCCGGTTACGATCACGGTCTCGCCGGTCACGGTCACGGTCACGATCTCGTCGATCGTCGTGGTGGGGGCTGCGGCTTCGATTCCGGTCCCGCCTGTCCCTGTCTCGGTGCTGATCATCACTTCTCCACTTGCTGTCATAATCATACTCTCGGCGGTCTCTGTTCCTCCTGTCCCTGCTGTCGTATTTCTTCCTATCATTCTCCTCATCGGTATATCTGCTGCCCCGAGGTGACTTATCGCCAGCCAAAGCTTGCGATTCTAACCGCCCCTTGAGCTCTTCCTCCGTGAGCAGCTCCTTTGTGTGCTTGTTTCTCAGGACCACTGGAGTGTAGATAAAACCTTGCTTTTTGCTGCTGCCTTTTCCCCATCCACCCAGCTCGGTTCCCAGCGCGGCTTCCGGCTTCGCGCCAATACCTAAAAGAGGAGGGCGCTTCTCGACTTTCTTCGGCTTGACCGTAACCTGATCTTCCTTCCACCCCATACCTCTCAACAACGCAGCGCCAAAGCCCTCTATGGGCGTAGCTTCATATGCTTCTAATGAAGGAACATCAGGCGCACTCGCCATAAAATCTTGAAGGGCTTCGTCTTCAGTACGAATCACGCTCCGGTTTCCAGATTTCGAGTTTATGATCCTATCCATTGCCTCTGCTTCGAGCCCCTCCTCTGTAGTGAGATCGTTTATGGAGCTAGTAGGACCCTGATCCAGTGGCTCGGGTTCTTTTCCATTAGCTTTCTGATCTGTCTTCTTGAAGATGGTCAGACCATGAGCCAGCTTCTGTGGTTCTTCGATCTCCATAGCATCGCCATTCTGTTCTGGTGGCGCGCCAATCTGCGTGCGCTGGTTCTTTTGCACCTGGTCTCCCATTTGGCTCCAGAATCCATCGGGCAAGGCGGGAATGATGCGAGGGCCCTTTTTTTCCTCCTTCCTGGGGTTTGCATCGATTGCACCTCCTTCTGCGTCCCAACCTGTTATTTCTTGCTTCGCATTGTCCTCCTCGGGTTCCTCTTCATCGAGAGCGAGGCGACGTCTTTTAGCGGGATTATCGGAGGTCGCTCGCAGTCCTGGCTTGCCCTTTGCATTTGCCAGCGATAGCTTAAAGCCACCACCAGAAGGGGGCATGGCGAATTGCGTCAAGTTTGCGCGTCTAAGTTCGAAGCTTTCAGGAGGATTTCATCCAGGTTCAACGTGGTGCAACAAGAGCGTTGGCGAAGTGAGTTGGTGGGTGCGGAGAAACAGTTTATTGACACGAAATTCAAGATCCAATGACATCGTTCTTGGCACGGATGCTAGACGCTTGCAGGCAACAGCAATCACGTGCTCCCCTTGCTTCCATCACAACTATTGCGAGTGAAAGGTTCAACCGCATTGTAGCTTTTATCTATTTCAAATCCTTCATTGTACATCAACAATTAACAACAGTTGGCCGAATCCGTTATCCAATTCTGCTTACCTCTTATTTCCTGGCTATCTCATTGCTTTGTTGACTACCTTTATGAGCGAGAAATAGAGCTACTGCATGTGCCGGACCTGGGCGATGTAAACGTGCTACGGCTTAGGCTATCATGGTCTTCTCGCTGTCTCAACGTCGGTCGATTCCATGGTTCTCTCTTGTGCTGTTAGTTCAAGAACCAGGATCAGATATGGGTTTCTTGCCTGATTTGTGGCACAACGCCACACGCGGCAGCGGCGAGGCTGAAGCAGTTCGTATTCAGCTGAAGCTCCGTCGCTTCAAATACGAGGTATATTTATCTTCCTGTCTTTCAGCTCTCGATGCGTTTAAGATCTGCAGAGAACCCCAATCTACCCCAAAGGATAATCAGGGAGTCCACTGGCGCACGCATACACAAAGCCCAGAATGTCTATGCAGGTACAACCCCCTCCTGCCTTCTGCAATGCGTCAGGTCCTCCCCCATCGTATGCAGAACTACAACAACTTCCAACGTCTGGCGCGCAGAATGGCTTCCCTTACGGCCAATCTCAACCGCAACAACAACCTGCATACTCTCAATCTTCCCAAGGAGCCCCAATGCAGCCACTGGTCCAGCAACAACAAGCTGCTCAATACGCTGGGATGCTATCGGCCCAACAGCAGCAGCACGTACAGCAAGTGGTGCAGAACATACCTCCTGAAAAGCTTCAGATATACCAGGAACAAGCACAGCATGTGATGCAGCCGCAAGCTATGGCTCCACCTGTCTTCCAACAGCAACAGCCGCAGCAAATGATGACACTAACACAACCACAACCTTTTCCCCAGCAGCCCCAAGGGCCACACTATACTACGACTGTTCCCTCAGGCCTTTTCGGATCGAAGCACTCTTCCGGCAGCCATGGAGGTCACACAGGCCCGCAGGATGCGCAGAAGACGGACAGCGTAAAACGGTTCTTTGGCGACACTCTCTTTGGTCGCGTAGCCCGTTCTTCCGTGCAGACTGTTACCACCACCATGAAAATACCAACCAGCCTATCACCTTGGGGCGACAATAATCCTGTCACTTTACCAAACGTACGATACCGTGATGCAGTCCTTTTCACCACATTTGCTTTTGTGGGGGCCCCTTTAGTCGATGGCATAGCGGACGGTGTAACCAGTACCTTTGGCGCAGACAGCTTCATTTCCGAAATTGTAAGCTCCGGTGCAGGAATCATCAATGGGTCGACGATTATCAAGTATAGCGTCTTTCAGATCGTGGAGCAAGCTATCGATAAGGGTATCATTGAGCACATGCTGCCGGAGGAAGAGAAAATGCTACAGACTACTAATGTCAAGAGCTTGCAAGTGGGTGTCAAACACAAACTTATGGGAGTTGATGCAGATTTGAGATTTACAGGAATATACCCGGCAGGGGACAGTCAGGCATGCGAAAAGGGCTGGTTCTGCCCGTACCTGTTTGCGAGCGCTAGAACACCGTCAATACCTCGAGCTAATGACTTCAGTATATGTCAATTCTTTGGTCCGTTCTTAGGAGGTAAGCCTGACTGTTAGCAAATGAGTGAAATTAGCATTTAGCTGATTATAGCATAGGAGATTACTTTATGGCACACAAGTTGATCTCTGAGTCTGCTCACACACTCGCCATGTGTGAGGCGAACCCACAGATTGACATCGGCACCAACCGTATGGTAATTCTCTTTACAGGAATATCACCCTATCGGGCCAATATGTGGTCCACATCCCGTCGCCCAGGTTGCGGCACATTAATCTTTCACTTATTGGATGGATGTCCTGCGCTTGTCATCCCTGTGACATCCAAGGCGCCAATATGTGCATGGTCCCCTTGGACTCTTAGCCAAATGCGAGCCTCTGTATACTCAAACAGTCCCCAGAACAATTACTCACCAGAGTGGCACCATGAGCAAATTTGCGAATGGCTTGATTCAGTTATATCAGTGGATCATTGCAATGAAACGATACGAGCTCGTTACGTCGAAGTGCTGGGGCGTATGGTGAGTTTGGTTATCAATGGGGCTTTAGCGCTGGAAAAGTGCAAGCCTTTGTTAGGAAAGCTTGATCCTGAGAGAGCGGGTATAGTCATGTTTAGATATTGAAGGTTTTAGTGTAGACGTGATAATTATGGTTTCTTACTGGATCTTGACAGAACCTTCATCAATCGATTCAAAATTTGTAAGCCAGGTTTGGTATGGCACAGTTATAGCTCGTTATGCCAAACATGGTAGTCTTAGAGCTGCATGAAGCTTTTTCGCATATATATAAAATAAGTTGATTGTTCAGAGAGCCAGCCATCTCTATAGAGGGTGACGCCGGACTCATAATATGAATAAGTTAATGTTCAGGACAAAGGCTGAGAACGATATACCGGCTTACCAAGGTTTTGGAGTCATATTAGTAGCATACATCTCTAGTGGCATATTAAGAAATGCTCATATAAATGCACTAGAAGTCTTGAGAAAATTACCTTTAATAGTTTACTGCTCGCTCCACACTTTTCTAGAAAAGAAATTTCCACTTAAAACCGAATCACAACCTACAGTTATTCAACATCGGATATTATGTTTTGATGGCGTTGATCCTTTTAATGGCTCCTTTGTATTAGTAATGTCTCTAGGTAGGTAGTTGTATACAATGCACATAGTGTTTTAGCAGAACTGGCCCTACTACGTAATACATACAATACTAATAGCTTTAGATGTTTAGTAAATTATTAAATCTGTAGATCTATTGTATACTAAAACCAGAACCCCACATGACTTATAGGCCAGAACTCACATGTCGACAATGGTCAGAAATGACTCACAACGAGCATATATGTGAGATGGCCATGGCTCAGGAAAAATTTGTGTACCCTGATGATACTGGCGTGTTCGGTACAAAATGGATATGTTTCTCTGAAAAATGTGGTCACACAAACTGGATTACCTTAGTACACGGTGAACATCCACTGCAGCGGCTAGAGTGTGTTTCTTGTGGGCACGTAATGTGTCCAGGATGCATCCCTCCTTGTATCTTGAAGGCCGTTCCGTCTGATAACATTGGGGATATATTCCAGTTTGTATTTCGATACAGGGGCAGGGAACCGAACTACTTCGAGCTTTGTTCTTTCGGACTAACACATAGGGCGACGGCATCTCGTTTACATGGATCAATAAAAGGGTCAACTACGGTGATTTTTTGGAACTCATCCCAATACTGTCCATGTGGATGTCTTGTCGACTGTACTTGGCGAGGATTCAACATCAGGTTAAACAAGGACTCTGCAAGCCCTAAGCGTAGCAAGTCAACGCCTTTGAATCATTTCATTGCCTGAACCATTTCGGTAACCCTCAGTAAATTCGCTAGTGGTAATAACACTACAAGATCTGCTCAATATGATCAAGATCCGCACTTTCCATACGGGGTTAGGCGCGTAGGCTATGATGCCGATGCACGGCAACATATTTATGAAGCCTCAAAAGGCCTCTTTTTCTACACTGAACAGGGTATTAATTACTTATTGCTCTCAAAGGACTAAATAGTAACACACTCACCAGATTTAATGACTATGATACCTTTGAAAAGATGCTGCTCGTCCATTTTATTAGGGAGGCTACATGGAATTGTACACAAGTTTACAGCAGTATATCGCGTTTTGAGCACCTCTTCATGTAATGATATAGTGAGAATCCAACCATCTATAAAGAAGACCAATATATCTACTATCAGATGCAACAAATGAACTAACCAGACATCTTGTGCAGGTGAAGGCATCATTGTTAGTCTATCTCCTATCATCGGCCTACCAAGTACTCATTCTTCCCCAGGCATTACCACGACCCACTGACACACAAGAAGAAATTATAGGAATCTCTGCTTTAATGTTCACCTTCTTCATAGTTTTGACCAGAATCCGCCACAACATCAAATTTAACATTGTACCTTTGCACAGCATAACACACTGCTTGCCACTGTAAGCCACCTTCAAGAAGCCTCATCCAATCTTTGGTTTGACCAGCATCTGTTAGCTCGGGCCACGGCAAAGCATCATCTTCCCATTCAAATATAAACAAATATGGCGTGGATGGGGTGGGTTTTCCGCCTTTTGAACCCCCGACTTCCTGGAAAATCCTGGTTCGCAGCCAAGTTGACCCTTCCGCTATCAATGGTACCATATATTCTTTCTGAAACTTCCAAAATGCTTCTTCATCGCCCGCTAGAGGAGCGTCGCAGGTGACAATGCTTATGTTGTCTCCAATTCGAGGATGTACTGTAAAATTAACAAACGATAGCCCATACTCACATACGGGCACTTACTATCTTCACACCCTTCAGCACACTCGCGATATATTTCTTCATAAACACGAGGTTTGCACGCGCCTTTCCCACGACTTTGCACATCCTCTTCTACTCGTTTGAATGCTTCTTCTTGATGATATTCAACATCTGGTAGATCGTATACATTTACAAATGGGATGTCATGCGAGTAAGGAAATGGGACGGCCTGTGTCTTCATGCGTGTGAGTTGTGTGCCAAGTGATACTCCCGGTAGATTGGTAATGGCATCGCTGAATAACTCGGCGTCTTGCTCGGTCTCAAGCGAAGTGCTGGGCTCCGCATTCGACCAGACACAGAAAAGTCCCGGGGCCATGTGATTCGTGCGTGAATATAACTACTGCAATGAAATGTGAGGGAAGAGCCAGAAGACAAAAGTATAGAGTGTTTAAATGCACCCACTAAACATGTCATCTAGCGTCGATTCTGGGATAGGGAGATGAGTTTTCATGCACGTCTAGCCTAATGCGGGTTGAACGATGTCTGAGTCTCACGCTCCTGGATTCAGGAGGGTTAATTCTCCAATATCATGGGAGGAAGGACTACTCTAACCAATCCACTCTACGTATCCAATCTCTTGAAAAAAATTTGCGACTGGCTATACCTTTTTTGTGAGCCCCTGGTTACCTCGGAGCGATCTTAGCGAATAGAGCCGGTGACACGTGGTTTGCAGACACACCTACTTATCAATCATTTTAATGTTACTTAATACACATGTGGAGAGCTGATTTTACGCTCGACGCTACATGAGACGTAGTCCTAAGCTCTTTTCTGATTTACCTTGGGTATCAGTTGCGGCACTATATTGGAAACTTCCGTAACTTGGTAATATTGATGTTTCTGCAGAGCAGCCCATTTTCTTCTAACTGTGATTTCACCACTCGTATATGTAGACTACCATATAGTAATGTCGGTGTGATTTCGCGCTAGGATGCGCCACATCAACTTCCTCGGTGAAATTCGGAGATTCGGTGCCGTAGCGCCTTGGGGCATCACCGCAACTTAGAGTAATGTAAAAGGTAACTAGCTTGGACGACTGTGAAAAGGAAGGGTAGTTAGTTCTATAAAAGTAAAATGGATGTTTACTTACATTCTGAGACTTTGTAGTTTGGTAGTTAATTCTACCAGGCGCATGCAGCCACCGTCGGGAGTTGCTTCCAAGTTAAAAGAACGCAGGTGACCTAAGTATGCAGAATGGATGTCAATGACATTATTGTATCAGCTAACAAGTTAGATTGTGTGTCAATATACTGTGTCGTACCACCTCGAGTTGGATATTTGGGGCACTATTGTGTTCCAGAATCTGGGGTAAGGGATTGCGTTTCGGGGAACTTGTCGCACACTAAACTGTATCAACAAGCTATATAGATGACAACCGCATCAGAACGTAGAATTGATCGCATGTCTCACCACTCTGCAGAGGTTGGAGCATTGTGAGCGAAATATTTCTAACAATGTTTGCACTTGCAATTTATAAATTAGCAAATAACCGGATTGAAAAGTAATACCAAAACTCTAGAGGTCATATCTGTCCTATAAAGCATGACTACGGATCCAAGAATTGGTCAAAGAAATGGACTAACCCACTTCTCCATGTTCCTCACGTTATGGATCCTACAGACGTGCTACTTCGTCTGTCCTGACCCCAAATGTGGGAAATCCACGCCCCTATTTTACAGTCGTGGCATCCACCCCTTCGGGATTTCTTCGTTGCTGCAATCCAGACTGCAATCACAGACGAGACCCTTCGCACAGCTCTGACCTCGTTTTTAATGAGAATTTTATTAGATAAAGCGGGACTCTCCAACCATGGCCGTGGACTGAAAAACCCCTTTGCATGAGTTATGATATACCGAATTATTTCTACCATAATCAGTTTCCACTCTTTGTGATCTGCCCTAAGTGCCGGCTTACGTTTCGTGCGAAAGAAACACTGAAGAAAATGAAATTCAAGGGGCTAGTACAGTATCTATGTGACAGATAGAAGAAATAATCAGGGATCCGAGTTGGGATTGACTAGGTGCAAAAGCGCAGACAGTGCAGACAGTGCAGACAGTGCAGACAGTGCAGACAGTGCAGACAGTGCAGACAGTGCAGACAGTGCAGGACGCCGTATTCTGACCCAGAATGACTGAAATGTGTGATTCGGTATGCACCGCATCGCTGTTCTTCTGAAGAGAATTATCAGGGCTTCTTTGGTGACAAGTCAGCCGTACTACTATCACTGCAGAGGCTTCTGTGTAACTGCGATTTTTTTTTGTTCGCTACAGGAGTTAAGCGATCGGCCACGCTTTCCTATTTTAAAATCACATTTCGACTTTATATTTTGGGTTTAACCCGGATTCTTGTTAGTACCATCTGTATAGACTACATGGATATTTCAAACACTCATTTAGTAATGTGCACTAGAAAGATACTCTCAGGGGCACCATTCCGAAGGTTATACGGTTTGTTTCACTCTATGATCCTACAATTATGGAGACTCAAATTATGTAACATGCATGTAAGATATTCTGGATACAGATGCTTCTACTTCTATAATAAAACACATCGGCAATCTAGTTAGCTATATACAAGAACTGAATGCTTCTAATGCCCTAGTCTAAGCATTAAAGGATAGAAGTCTCGAGGTAGCAAATGCTCTATACAAGTGAGACCCTATAGCTTAAGCATCCTACGGGAGGCACTGGGAGTACCACTGGCTCTGAGCTTTGCAGGTACCCTGGGCGCAAGTGGTTGGGCCGGTCCAGGTCTGACCACCACACTGTCCGTAAAGGGGAGCACCGACACCAGAAGAAGGCGTGGGGGTGCTTCCAGGGCGAGTAGAAGAGGGTGTTCCGGAAGGCTGGGGGGTGCCGTTGCCGAATGTTGAGCCAATAGCACCGATCTTGATGTTGCTGTAGGTGACTTGAGAGTTGGGCGCGTTTGTCTCAATATCTTCAGGCTTGCCAGAGTCGATGGAGCAGGTGCCACGAGCAACACCAGGAGTGGAGGGATCTTTGTCGGTAGGGAAGGTTGACTACAAATGCAAGCGTCAGCACCGAACAGAACCTAAAATAACAAGGGGATACCCACGTCAAGCCACAACATGTTCACCGCATGGTCATCCCAGACGGAAAGAGTAAGGACCATGCCACGGCTAAGTGATCCACCCATACTGTTCAAGCCTCCGAGCGAAGCAAAGTGGTTGTTGTCACCAAAAGTAGTCTTCTGGGCCTTGCAGTAACTGTCTGTGATGCTGTTTCCAGTGACACCAGATATCTTACTGACGCTATTGTCGATGACCTTTCCGTTTACTACGTACTTACGGCGAATCTCAGTTAGCTTGCCTGTATCGGTGCCGGTATCGGTGATGAACTGGGTGACGACGGTGATCTTGCCATTGCTATTAACAGTCTTTCCAGGGCCGTAGAAGCTGGTGTCACCCATGCGGTAGCTATTGAAGTCGCAGCCGTCCTTGTCGCAGACGCCTTTGTAGCGGTCGTCACCATCACCGCAATCAATACCTGAGCAGCGACTCTGTCCATTGACCTTGCAAACGTGGGGGGTGTAGGCGGTGGAGATAGAGTTGGCTTCCCATAGCTACAAGTGTTAAGTAAGCGTCTGCTTAGCTGGGTGGGTAATTAGAGACTACCTACGTCCATCTCATTGCAGCACGCGCCATACGTTCCAGAGCCGGCATTGGCGTCGTTAGGGTTACCGGTCCAGCCCTCGCTATTAGCCTACAGAAATCAGTCAGTTATATGCACCTCTTCGTGTGGGCAACAATATAATAGTTGTGGCACATACTTCGCCATTGATGAACTTAATATCATGCGGACACTGAGTATCGCCTGTTATGAGTTGTGAGCGGTTGACCTTGAGCCAGAGAATGATGTATGGGCCGTGGGTGCTTACAGTATCCAGTACCATACTTGGCACCTGCTTTGTTGCCAGAGAACCTGGAAAGACCACCATCCTCATCCATCTCAACGAGGTACACGGCGCCATTCAAACCACAGGGCAGTTTCGAAGTGTCAACATCGAAGGTGAACTCCTTGTTAAGGAGCTTGAACATCTGGTACTTCGTATCCGATGCCATGAGGTACAACCTAGAGCCAATGTTCTTGCTGTATTGTCCACTTGTCACAAACTTCAGCGTCAATGCATTTCCAGAGGCAGTGACACCATATGTGCCAGGATAGTCAGCACCATCAAGAGCACAGTTGGCGGCGCAGGTTTTGCCATCCGGGCAATAAGTCGAGTTCCAGGTGTTGCCATTGTAGCAGTTGTCGGAGCTCTTGGTAGAATGCAGCCAGCGCCAGTTGGAATCGAGGGTGACCTTGGTAGACAAGGTAGTACAAGATCCACCAGCAGAGCAGGACTGGATGGGCAGAGAAGGGTGAGTCTCAGTGGTCAATGTGCCAACCTGCTGAGCAGACACGCCCACTGCGAGAAGGGAGGAAAAAAGACTGGCCTTAGAGAACATGGTGATCTGCTGAAGCCGATACCTAAGGATTGACTTGTGAGCGTGAAGTTGAGAGGACAAAGGGTGATACCTTATATACTCCTAGTTATAGTCAGCATCAGCCTCAAAAGAGCTCTGACAAGCAACGTGATGTTGTTTCCGATGTCTATATTGACTTGCGAACCGTCGATCCGCCGCCTAGCCACGAATTCGAGCTCTTCTCCGCGTTTTTCCTGCATAGTAACAACTACTTTTGCCTCATTCAGAAGAACCGCCAATCTAAAATCTCCAGGTGGGCAAGCGGCCACACGCTGTTGGCGAGATACGAACACAGATGAAAAGAGGGCCGGGGCCGGGACGACATTCCGCACCAAATCCGGGCTTTCAACGGCGGCTAGACGATGCTGGTGCTCAGAGCTACTTGGGACAGAATCGTGGGGACATCTAGAAGCCTTCCTAGAAGGGTATAGCTTCGGTTGTAGTAGAACTGTCGGCACGTATATATTAATCCACGTACAATTGAGTGGTGGAACCCTTATGCATGTGGTGATCAGTTCGAGTACAGAAGTTGCTCATGATCCCAACCACAACCTAGCCACCCGAAGTTGAGATAGTTTTAGATTGTTCCACGTGCAATGAGAATTGATCCAAGATTTGCTATGCACTTTTAGGGGCTAGACAGGGGCCAATTTGAAGTCACGGGCATGGTATAGATAGACACTTGGCGACTGTGCAATGGTGAGTGTTGCCCACACGGATACTCGTGACAACAGAAGGCTTTAGTGTCTCATATTCCCTTCTGAAAACTATAGCCACGCGCGGATAAAGTCGATCTGTTTGCCCCGGAACATGGAGTGAGGCGGGGTGGCGGTGGATCAAGCTTGAAAACCGAGAATTGGGGATCACACGATGGCAAAGCTTCGGCTGTCCGTTTCTGTGGGGACAATATACGAGGCGAAGCTTCGGTAGCGGAACCTAGTTCAGTATTCCGGGCGAATTATGAAAGCGCAGATTTGCGGGGGTTGAGTGTAGCAAGCCTAGTCTATGTAGAAGTCGCCTG
>Ga0247757_10000876_pt1 | contig 22688 bp, 2 predicted proteins | sample UWRJL126311R4_FD_180929 | JGI IMG/M metagenome (GOLD analysis project Ga0247757, IMG submission 180929) | Plant litter microbial communities from Arlington Agricultural Research Station in Wisconsin, United States - UWRJ-L126-311R-4 | ecosystem: Environmental > Terrestrial > Plant litter >...
ATTTATAATACTATAAATAAATTAAAATAAAAAAAGAAGCTAAGAACTTTATTTTAAATAAAGTTAAAAAAGGAAGAATAGAAAAGTTAAAACCTAGAGAAAAAAGACTTTTTAATAGGGACTTAACTAGGAGTCCTAAAAAAGAAAATAAGAGATTATTATTTAAAAATAATCTAGATATTAGTAAAAGAACACTTTAACATTTTTTAAAAGAGGAGGATTATTCTATTAATATTTCTACGAAAAAGCGATTATTAAATGCTAAAAAAGCTAAAACTCGAGATATCTATACTAAAAAATAATTAAAAAATAAGGAAATAAATCTTAAAAAGATAGTTTTTTTAAACGAATATTCAATTTAAAGAGGGTATAGTTCTAGGGCTAAATATTTTAGAAAAAAGAGAAATAAGAGACTAGGAAAAGAACTCATTTCTAAATATTTAAGTAGTAAGTTTTTCTAATATTTTTTTATATTAAAATAGACTAAATTTAGTCTACTTTATTTCTATAAAATTAGTCTCTTAATATCTATTTAACTAACCTAATTATAGGTTAAGATATATCCTTAAAAGTTTAGGGATCTATATATATAGGAGGAAGATCGAAACTAGCCTTTTTAACTAGTCTAAATATAGCTAAAAGCTTTACTAATAAGGACTATATAAAAAAAGTTCTTAATCCTATAGTTAAACCACTAATAAAACGAGGTAAGTAACCTAATCGATTTTTACCCCTTTTCTTTATTATATCTTAATATATATTTATATATATAAAGATTTCTCATTATAACTATAAAATATAGGCTAATATTAATATAGGGTGGAGTTTTTAGCAAGATAACACTAGAATTCATATAATAAAAAACGTTAAAGCCTGGTTTAAAAGAAATAATATTTCTCTTTATCCTTATCTACCCTATAGTCCTAATTTAAATCCTATTGAAAATATCTAGGCTATACTTAAAAAGAATTTAAATAAAAGATATAAAGGTTTTTTAGATATAGGAAATAATAGAAATTATAGAATTATTTAAAAAGGCTATAGAAGAAGAGTAGGATCTTATACCTCAAGAAGCTATAGATAATTGTATATTATCTCTTTCTAAACGTTATAAAGATATTAAAGAAGCTAAGGGATAGTATACTAAGTATTAATTAAGAATATATACTATTCTATAGTTAAAAAAGCTAAAATACTTATATCTTTAGTATCTTTATACTTAGTTAAACGATTTTTAAATAAAATCTAGATATTAACTTTTACTATATTATATTATTGCTTATTAAGATTAATATTTAAAAAAATAAATATGGAAAAAAGTAATCTATAGGGAAAGTTTTAGATTTTTTATTCTCTATATTTAGTAATTTACCTGCCTTTGAATCTGCTTATTAATCAGGATTACTAATTATAAAATTGAACTCCTAGATTTGGTCTTTAAATATCTAGTTTTGTTTTTATTATAGCGTTAAAACTGGCTGAGTTATAGCCTTTTAAAAAGGGTATCTTTTTTAATTAGTCGTTTTTTATGTTACCCTACTATATATAACTACCTATATAGAGAACCCTATAAGGGATTAGCTTAAAATACTAATTAAAACTCTTTATAATAATAGTTAACCTATTAATAGTAAGTTTCTAATAGATATTATAGAATAATCCTTTAATAACCCCTATAAGGAAGAGAAAGTATATTAAGCCTTTTTTTATCTATATCTATATATAGTAGCTAATTTCCTTAGCTTCTAGGCTAAGTTTTTCTAACTTATAACTTAGTATAGCCGCGTCGTCTTTAGATAATATTATACTATTTATTTAGTATCTTTATCTCCTTAGGTGGAAGTAATATATAGTTACTAGTCTTTCCTATTAATTATATATAAACCCTTTAGGCGTCTTAATTATATAAGTATATATTTAAGTAAATTAACCTAATATTATATAAATAAGAACTTTTAAAAAGATTACTACTATAATCTATATCCTCTACTACTATCTTTACCTTTATAGCCCCTTTATTTCTTTTAATTATTTATACCCTTTATCTCCCTCTATCTCCTCTATCTACTTATTAGTAACCCTTAGACTATATAACTCTAATAATTATCTATATCTAGGTAATACCCTCTTTACTAGTTAACTTATTATAAAGCTCCCTTTTAAAGCTCTTACTTTATAATAGTTATACCCTACTTATAACCTAGATCGATTACTTCTTTTATAGTTTTTTTACTACTAATATATTATTTAATACTACCCTTACTTCTTTTTTTCCTTCCTACCTTATTAAATAGTATATAATATATTATCTAAAGTAGTATATTTAGACTATCTTAGGTAGATCTAGATATATATTATTAAATTTAGCGTATTTATCTATACTAAAGGCTATATTCTAGATATTCTCTTCTATCCTATTTTCTAGAAATCTAGCTATATCTAGAGTAAGGTGCTTAGCTACTTTAAGGGCTATAAAAGTATAATAAGCGCCTATACTAGTAGGGTAGGGGATAGTAATATTATTATTATCTTAGTAAAATATTATAGTAAAGTTAGTAATAGGTTCTATAAATGATTCTAGTTAACTTAGGGATCCTATAGGTAATAAGGCGCCTACGTATTTTAATATATATATATTTAAATATAAAAAAAGTTTTAGATAGTTTCTTTTAAATTATAGTATTTTCTTAAAATATAGTAAGTTTTAAATAGAGTAGTTTAAATAAATAAAGGACTATAGGCTATAGGTTTATATAGACCTCTATAGAGTATTAAGACTATATTTTATAGTTATATTCCTAGTAGTACTATAGTAGAGTTATAATATTATAGTTATTAAGTATAAGGTCTAGTTTTAGGTAATAGAATATACTTTATACTAGGAGTAATAGTGAAAGGATGGTAGAAAAGTATATTATAGAGTAGGATCGTGAATAATACTTGACTTCCTTTAAGTATAGGGTCGGCGTAGCTTATAAGTAGCTTCCTTACTAATCCTGCTAACCTACTTAGGCTAGGATTATTATAATACTAAGTCTCTATCGCGAGACCCTATTATAGAACCTCCCCCTCTAGGCTGCGGTCCCTCGTAGCGTACTATCTAAAATATACTATCCTATAGAAAATATTATCTTATTTATAGTACGCTTATTATTTATTTCGAATACGCTATATAGGCGCGCTAGTTATTAAGTAAAGGTAAATAGTATAGCCTAGTAACGTAGTTGGCCTCTTCTTATTATAATAGCTATAACCTTAGTAACTAGCCTAAAGAAGAAGACTATATAAAGCCCTATACTTATACTATATATTCTTATTATAGATTACTTATAATACTATTATACTCCTATAGTATACTTTAAGCTTCTCTATATTTAATATAGTTTATTACCTAATCCCTAAATATATTAAGAAGACTACCTTACGCTAGTCTAATCTATTCGTATTCTCTACTATCGATAAGTAGGAAGACTAAGTCGCTATAGTTATAATATGTATATAATACGCGTAAGGGCTAGTTACCCTAGAAGATAACTATACTAAAGACTCTAACTACTATTATATATATTACGTATAAGGAAACTAGGGTAGATATACCTTAGTAAGTCTTCTTATAGTTCTTATTACTTACGATTTAGCTAATATTTATAGGTACTAACTACTATAAATAGTTGCTTAAATCGTTTATACTACCTCTAAGGCCTCTACTATAATATAGTAAATATAGTTACTATTATAGTAGAGTGTAAAACTAATATAGATATCTTAACTTAGGGCTTATAGTTTACTCGTACCTAGCGTTAATTTAATTTAAAGTTAGTAGATTACTAGTATATAGTAGCGCGTATTAGTACGCCTATAGGTATAGTAACCTAGGTGCTAACTACTAGCCTATAGTACCTAGGCTTTATTTTAGCTAAGTAGCGCTAGTTGGTTATAGAGTAGTACTAGCTTATAGTAGCTTAAAACTATATTACTAACGTACTTAAGGCCCTTATACCTCTAGCTATAGCTATTATATATTTACTCCTCTTTTATAAGTTAGGCGTATACTAATATCTTCTAGGCTACGTATTTTAGCTAGAGTACTAACGACGATAACGATAATAATAACGACGATAATAATAAAGAGGGTAGTAATACTCCTTAGCTAGAGGGTAAAGGTACTAAAGCCCTTTAGGGTAATAGAGAGGCTAGTAAGAAGGAGGCTAAGGTAGATAGCGAGGTAGAGGAGTAGGGGGAGTATAGGTAGGGCGCGGCGGCGAGAGGGCGTTTTTACCCTAGATAGTTCTTTTAAACTAGAGAGCTCCTTATAATACTTATAATAATAGTTAGGTTTTTATTATTTCGCGTTCTATATGCGTTCCTTATACCTTTTACCTTTTATTTTAACGTAGTAACCCTTCTTATCGTTTAAAGTCTTGTACTATCTTATCTATTTCTTTAAAATCTACTTCTAGGGCCTATAAATCCTATATCTTATTATAGCCTTTCTAGCGTAGTAAGTATTATTTTTATCCTTTTCTTATTCTTTTAGCGAGGATCTTATCTACTTCCTATACTTCCTCTTCTTTAGGTAAAATATCTAGTTATTAAATATTATCCTCTTTACCTTACCTTAATTTCTAGCGTTCTAGGAGGGAGATATAGAATATATTATAGATGCGATAGCTAGGTGGTAGCTAAAGATAGTATACCTACATTCTAATTGCGTCTTATACTCTAAAGGGGCTAATAAATTTACTAGAGAGTTTTTTACTTAGTTAGTAAGATATATTTAAGTTTTTTATACTAAGTAGTACTAAGTCTTCCTAACGAAAAGATTCTAGCTTATACTTTTTATTAAAGTATCGACTCTAATATTCTTACGCTTTCTTTAGATATTCTATAAGTATTTCTCTTATACTATATATTCGTTTTACTTTTTCTATTATATCTAGTACCTCCCCCTCTAGCCTACTATCCTTAGGAGGTAAGGTTAATATAGGATATTTACTATATATAGTATAGAAAGGTGTCGTTTTTATTAAGTCGTATATTAAGTTATTATATATAAACTATACTATTAGTAGTAGCGTAACCTAATTATCTTAGTTACTTAAGGTAAATATTTATAGGTATTATTCTAGGGTCTAATTCTAACGTTTAGTTTATCTATCTATCTATAGATAGAAAGATATACTTAGCCTACGCTTTATCTATAATTAATAGTATATTTCTATCTAAAATACTAAGGTAAATATAGAGCCTCTATCTAATATAATACCTTTCTAAATTCTAAACTTTAGAATTATATTATTAAAATAGGACTCTATAAATTATTTTACGTCCTATATTTTTAGTACTAGGATATAGATTATTATCTTTAAAAAGCAATATACGATTACGAGAATTATATTAAAAGTATAGCCTATATAATTCTTTACTAGAGGTAGCCCTATAATAAAGTTAAGTAAGACTTCCTTAAAGATCTCCTCTAGAACTAGTAGGGGTAATAATTTACTATACTTACTATACCTAGGAGCTTTACTTCTTTAGTAAATAGTATATATTCTTATATATTCCTAAATATTATAACTTAATATTAGCTAATAGTATAGCCTTTTAATAAGCTTAAGCGTCCTACGTATACTAAAGTGGCCTACTATATATATATTATAGTTCTAGAACAAAATTTCTTGCCTAATAGCTGGTTCCTATAGAATATATATTCTACTATTATATCTTAGGACTTCCTTCTTATTAAGGTACTATACCTACGCCTTTCTATAGATTTAAGTTCTACTCCCTTTTTATAATTTAGTAATTCGCCCTAGAGTAAAGGCATCTTTTTACTAAAGCCCCTAAATTTTAGAAAGTAAAGTAGGCTCTACTATTATAGGTTTGTTTATAACTAATACCCTAGCTAGTGAATATAGTATATATAATATATATCCTATAATACTAGTAGTAGGGATGCTTCGCGTATTATAAACTATAGTAATATACTTTATATATATACCTAACGAGCTAAGCTTATACGTAGATCTACTTACTCTACTATACTCTATCCTTACTAGTAACTTATACTATAAAGTAGGTAATAACTAGGTTAGTAATAGATTCTCCTATATATAATCTACCCTATAGGAGGGACTATCTATAGGGTTATTTTTCCCTAGGTGGTACTCTATATTAAAATTAAAAGCTACTAAGAAAACTACCTATTATACTTAGTATAGGTTTAGCTTCTATATATTATATATATTATATAGGTTATTATAATCGCTTAGTACTTAGATAGTATACTATATACCCTCTAGGTAATAGCGCTATTACTTAAAGCTATATACTATAACTAGGAGCTTAAGGTTATAAATTTCGTAATTAAGTTCTATAGCTTATAGTTTTCTTAAAATAAAGGTAACTAGATACTATTTAGTATCCTTAAAGAGCTGAGAAAGTATACCTAATATAGTAAAGGTAGATATATCTATCTCTAACTATATAGGTAGTATTAGGTTATAGTGGCGTAGAATAGGTATACCTAAAAAGCGTTCTTTAAGTTCTTAGAACGCCGCTTCTACGCATGTATTCTATTTAAATTCTCGATTCTTTTTAAGGAGATCTATAAGAGGGGTAGTTACCTTAGTATACCCTTTAATAAATCTTCGATAGAAGTTTATAAAGCCTAGGAACGATTATAGTTCTTTAATACTTATTAGCTATAGCTAATCTACTATCGTCTTTATACGCTTAGGGTCTATTTAGACTCCCTATATATTAATAATAAATCCTAGGAAGTATACTTCCTTAAAAGCGAATATATACTTCGTAAGGTTTACGAAGAGTTCTATCTTTTAGAGCGACTTAAGTACGTTATAGACTATATACTAGTAAATTATAATATCCTTATTATAGGTATAGATGTTTATATTATCTAAATATATAATATAGATATAATCTAGGTGCGTAGCTAAGGCCTTATTAATATAGGCTTGGAAGCTCGTAGGGGCGTTTATTAGTCTAAATAGTATAACTAGGTATTTAAAATAGCTATAGCGAGTTCGAAATATAGTTTTCTATTTATATCCTACCCGTATCTACATCCTATAGTATATATTATAGAGGTCGAGCGTCGTATAATAGCGTATACCTAATAGGCAATCTAGCGTCTCTCTAATTAATAAGAGTAGGTAATAATTCTTTATAATAATAGCGTTAAGGCCTCGATAGTTAATATAGAATTAGAGGGTTCTATCTTTCTTTAGAATAAATAGAATAGGCGCCCCTACTAGGCTTATACTATATTTAATCTATTCTCTATAGAGAGTATCTTCTAAGTATTCTTAAAGCACCTTAAGCTCGCGCGTAGATAGATTATATAGAGGTCTATATAGGGGTTCTTTACCCTCTATAATAGGAATTATATAATCTAATTCCTTAAAGTTTAGTAGAGTAGCTACCACTTCTTTATTAAATACATCGCTATAGTCGCGTAATATATCTAGAATATAAGGAGTCTACGCTATACGCGCTTCTTATATATAGGTATTATATTTTAAGCCTATACTATTAAATTATAGGATATCTAGAAGGGATAAAATTAAGCTAGTACGCTCTATATCCTTTTCTAAGTCTTTAACTACGATAAGTTAGATTTTAGCTATACTATAACCCTAGCGCTATTTTTAAGAGCTATAATTAAGGTAGATATCTCCCTCTTATAGAAAAGGGTTTCCTAATAATAGGGGGGCGCCCTCTTTATTAATACTATAGACGATAGTTTCTAATATATATTCTATACCTATATCGTCTATTAGGCGTACCTTAAGCGCGTAGGCGGTATAGGTAACCTATTATTAGGACCTAATCTAACTAAGCTTAGGAAGATCTACTCCCTTAATTAATAGTAAGTCTATTTCTATAGCTACCCTTTAACTAATTAGGCTAACTTCGGCTTATAGGTCAAGGATAACCTAAAGTGGTCTCTCTAGACCTATTATTCTAGCTATACTATATATACGTTTTATACCTAGTAGGATATATATTAGGATATACCTTACTATCCCTAGGCTATAGGTAAGGCTTAGTCTTTTTTTATTTATTGAACCTATATAGGGATCTAATTAGGGTTTTTGCTACTATAGTATTTATTTATATAATAGCTTTTCTTTTAGTACTTAAAATAAGTAATAGCTTTCTTATCTTAAAGTTTACTTATCCCTAGAGACGTTTATAGTTTAGGGGTTTCCCCTTTAGGTTTTTCCTTTATTACGTAGCGTATAGGTTAATTATATACTATAGGTATATAGTATAGATTTCTTTTAAGCGTAGATGCTAGCGTAATAAGATCTTCCCTTATTCTAGATACTTAGTAGTAATTCATAATTACCCTTTATAGTTCTAGTTTCAGCTTTAAAAATAGATGCTATACCCTTTATTTTTTAGTATAGGGCGTAAGCTGGTCCTTAAGGATGTCTAGGTAGGTTATAAAAAAGCGAATAGTCTAGTCCTTCTATTATATAGCCTAAGCGTGCGCTATAGCTACTTTAAGGCTATAGTTTATAGGGTTAGATAGTAAGTTAAGTATATACTATTTAAAATACTCCTAAGCAGGTTTTTTATTCTAAGCTTTAAAGATATATTTATAGTATATATACTATAGTTCTCTTAGGTCTCCTATAAGGTATTATATAGCCTAGAGAACCTTATTTTTTTTACTAGAAGATTCTTATAAAAGTAATAGGAAGGATCCCTTATATAAATAGAAGAATTTGTAGTATTCCTTTAGATTCTTTCTATAATAAGTAGGGGGGTCTTTTAGTTTAAACACGCGTTTAGCGTATATAGGTATTATTATTCCTAGTATATCCTACTTATATATATTAGTTACCTAGGTATTAGGTATAACCTCTACTTCCTTAATAGGTATTGTAGTAGGGCTTAATATTTAGTTAGGATTTTTAAGCTAAGTTATCTTAGCCTTAAGAGTATATAGTTACTAGAGGGCGCGAAGCTTATTACGTCTCTATTTAGCTACTTAAATACGTTCCTCTATTAATAGAGGTAGGCTTATACTAAGTATAGATTCCTTATAGTCTTTATACTACTAAGTAGGTACTTCTTTACCTTTATATAGCGCCTATAGAAATGCCTAGCTAGTGGATTTTCTTATTTAGGGAGCTATCCTTAGACTATCGTACTAGAAGTATTATTATATAAGGTCTAGTTTTAGGTAATAGAATATACTTTATACTAGGAGTAATAGTAAAAGGATAGTAGAAAAGTATATTATAGAGTAGGATTATAAATAATACTTGACTTCCTTTAAGCGTAGGGTCGGCGTAGCTTATAAGTAGCTTCCTTACTAATCCTACTAACCTACTTAGGCTAGAATTATTATAATACTAAGTCTTTATCGCGAGACCCTATTACATTAAGATAGTTATTAAGATATATTTAATAGTTATAGTACTAGGTAGTAGTATAGTACTAGTATACTATAAGCTACCTAAATATTATTAACTATTTAATAATAATTAAGATTATAAATAATCTAACTATAGTTTTAGATCTTTTTAGCTTTTATAAAAGGGATAAAGTAATACTAGGCCCTAGTCCTACTAGCTTTTATTCTAAACTCTTTAAAATCTTTTTATTATATAATTTTTAAGTTATTATATAGTAGGGGGAGTACTACTATCTTTAAGATCTATTTAGTATATTTAAAATAAAAGTCTTATTTATAAATTTATTTAGCTAATATTATATTATAATTAACTTATTATTAGAAAGTAGTAGTGGGTTAAAGAGTTTAATTAAATATTAAAATATTAACTAAATATTAAAATAACTTATAGGTTAAAAAGATAAAGATATTAATAGATATAAATTTTTAAGTTTATTATTAAAAATTATAGAATTAAAAAAAAAGATAATTATTAAAGGTAAATAATAGTATTAAATAGTATATAATATATTAATAAATAACCTTTTTAATATTTATAGAGGTATTTAGAATTTAAACCTATTTTTATAGTTTCTTTTAAATTACTTTTACCTTCTAATATTTTTTATTTACTATTTAATATTTATCTTTTAATATTTAATAGTTAATTATAAAAGTATTATTAAAATTACTATATTTAATAAGTATATTAATAGTAATTTAATAATATAAATATATTTATTAATAAATAATATAATAGAGAAGTAGCTAGTTTAATATTTTTTTTAATATTAAAATAATATCTAGATTAAATAACTTTATAATTACTTCTATAGAAGTAATAAAGGGGTATTTTAATACTATTATAAAAGTTTTATTATAGATAAAATAGCTATAATTAGGTTTTTTTATATAGAGAAAGTATATAAGTAGGTAGTACTTTTAATAATTAATTAGGGATATTAATATAGTTAATAAGTAGATATTATTTTTATTTATTAAGTAGAGTAATAATCTATTTAACTTTTTTAGCTATTTTATAGTAGCTTATAAATAGACATATTTTTTAACTCTTTTTAAACTATATATTATTTAGTAGTTTAGAAACTACTAAGTAAATAATCTAGTTTTTTAATAAAATAATACTTAATATAGTTATACTACTAGATTTTTAAAGATATATAAAGTTATTAAATACTATATTTAAGTAAGTTAATTAATAGAATACTAGCTAAGATTATATTATTAAATTATATATTTAAGTAGATTAAGTAGTAGATAACCTAATATTATATTACTATTACTAACTAAGTTAATAATTTTAATATAATATAAGGATAGGTATAAGCTTCTAAATTAAATATAAATAATAAAATTGATTAGCTCTATTTTAGTTATACTATAATAAAGAGGAGAATAGGTATAAAAATTTAATAAGACTATATAGTATATAAGGTAGTTAATATACTAATATCTTTCTAGAGCTAATATTCTACTAAAGGTTATATAATATAGTATTTTATTATAATAATCCTACTTTTAATAATTTAGTAAATCTAATTTATTATATTTTTTAAATAAATCCTTATATTTATATATAGCTTTACTTAGTTTTTTAATTATTAATTATTTATCTAGATATTTTAAGCCCTATAATAAATTATACTATAATAATCTCTACTTTCCTAGGATTTTTATACGCGATTTATACTAACTATACTATAGAAATCTATTTAACTTATATCTTCTAAGATATCTCGAAGTTACTAGATTTTATACTTTATTCTATTCTTCTTACCCCGTTTAGTTGTACGGACTAGTCTTCAACCTACTAATTACGTTTTTTATAGATGTTGTCCCACGAATATTTTGTAATTGCTTCTTTCTTGCAGTAATATTTTTACTCATTGTATACTGTATATATGGCTATCCTCTGATGGATCCAATATTTAGGATGAAGACAAATCATCTCGCATTACAACTTCACCAAGCCAATCTCGCTCCGGATTTGCGACCAGACCCTTTATACCTACTTCTCACTTCCCTCGCGGGTCAATCGACCGATCAGTCGATCGATCAAGAAAAGGGCACCTTGTCAGGCTCACACGTTGTGTTTTGCGCCGGCAACTCCAGCCCATCAAAGTAGCTCCGCACGTGCTCGAATATGCACGTCGATGGGGCGGAGAAAGTCGTGTGTGCGACGGCGTTGTTGAGGAGGAGGCGCGAGTTGGGGAAGAGGGAGGACATTGCGCGGGCTCTGGGTGGGGGGAGTGGAGTTAGTTTCGAAGAGGGGGAAGCCCTAGGGAGAAGAGCAAGCGGAGGGAGAGATATATATATAGCTTACTGTTGCAAGGGGGTAACGGGGTCGATTGTGTTTGACGTGAAGAGTATAGGGACAGTGTGGTTGGTGCCCAGGGTGGATGCTATATGAGGGCAGGCCAGTCAGTCAGATACTTAAGTACTTAACCACCTTCACATGTGCGATATCGAATAGCTCCTAAAAGGAAAACCATACATACCATCAAACCTCTGACTTTCAGGAGGCCCAAAGCCCCACCCCCGACAAAACAGTACATGCTCACTCCCATACTCCCCTGCATACGAACTAATCCTAAGCCTCACCTTGAGATCGTCGCGAAACGCCTCCACACTCGGTAGCCCGCCGCGCCCCGCCCGATCCGCACACTCGATCGGTATCAACGCAAGATCGGCGCTATACTGGAGCGCAGTCTTCTTCTCGCACTCGTAACACGGGACTGCCGTCGCGCGCATGAAGCTCAACAGAGAGGACCCATTGCGGTGCTCGAGATCGAGCAGGATCTGCGCCATGGCAGGGAAGCTTCTTTGGGGCGTGTAGGCTGCGTTTAGGAAGGCGAGGCGGAGGTGGTTCCAAGTAGCAAACTGCGGGACTTCGACTACCGAGAGGTTGAAGACGGAGATGGGGTGCTCCTTGAGGTGTGCTTCGAGGGCGAGGTACCGCGTTTGGATGGCCGAGGGCGACGACGCCGAGTAGTAGACGCAACGGATGGGCCCCGCGTCGAAGCATGAGGTGAAGAAGGAGGAGATGGCGGCGTCCGTGTCGACTTGGAAGGTCGCCCATGTGCCGTCATAGTACTCTGGTGCAGAGGCTACGCCGTCGAGCCACATACGGCCGATGAGAGACGGGTACAGTGTCGCCAGCGTGGTGCCTAGGATGGACCCGTAGCTGAAACCAGCGTAGTAAATGGATGCGGTTTGAGCAGACTGGCCCCTGAGGATGGCGGCTTGCTCCGCGTATTGGACTAGATCTCGGGCAACGGCCGTGGTGCCCACGTAGCTTACTGTGCGGTTCAAGCGGGCTGCGCAAAAAGGCCCGTAGGCGCTCAGCATGTCGAATTGGGCATTGAGGTCCTCCTCCGAGTTGATGGGGTTGCGGCGTCCGCGCTCGACGACAAAGTCCTCAGCTATCTTGAAGTCACCTGAGAAGCAGTCGGTGGAGGGACCACTGTGCTGAACGCCACGCGGGTCGAAGCCAACGAGGTTGTAATCTGGGCCGAAGATGTGGGAGAATTGTGAGTAGTCGGTGAGGATGATGTTGATGCCAGAGCCGCCCGGTCCTCCTGGAGATTGATGGCAACATATGCAGTTAATATAGAGTGGTACACCTAGGTTTCTCATGTAGATGGGGATATCCTACCGGGATTGATGAGTATGTCTTTGGCATCTTTGGTGGCATTTTTGGGCGTGTATTTGATAAAGGCGATTGCTGCCGTGCCTACACTCCCGTTTTCATAATCGAGTGGGACCAGCAGACGTGTGCAGGTGAAATTGGTAAAGCAAGGCACCCAGGTGATAGATGGAGAGGGGGAGATCTCTGACCAATCTGTGATCGTCGTGTTCGTGGAATTCAACCGAGCCGAGGATGTGGAAACCAGGCTGAGACTGATAAGGCTGAGCAGCAAGCTTACCAGAATCATTGCGTAGTGGTGCTCGTGTGACAAGTTTAAGATTGGTCTTTGTCAAGGAGTTTATTGTTGCTTGAGCTTGCTTATGTGCTACAAGTTTTTCTTGGTTTCCTGCACAACCATCTTGCTCTGGCCACTTTAACGCTACGTAGGTGGAAATGGGCTTTGCGGGCCTGAATCCGGTGTAAAGGGGATGACGATTATGTTGCTCATCCAGGTAAAGCGTTGACGAGGCGTCCAGCTTTTGGCCCCCCAAGATAAGCTGACGCACGGAGAACCTGATCACCCCCTGAAACTGATCACACCACCAAAGTCGGCCCAACGCACAAAAATCGTGATATCTCAACAACGCGTCCATACTTAAACTCGCTATATATGGATTCGAAAGCTGCGTCTTCTAACGTTATTTTGTGTATTATTGGCTCTATAGGCTACTTTGTAGACTTAGGTGTAGCTACTACACCTGCCGCGATCTGTATAGCTGTATATATATTTCCTACCTCTATAGATCGCTACTGAGGGTTATGAGCGACGCGCCGTCTCTTCTGTAAGATGCTAGCAGCGTTAACTATAGCCTAGAGACGTCGTTTGTTAGCCTTAAGGCCTATAACGCGTGCGTTTACGAGCGATAGAGCCTTACTTAATTTAAGTATGAGTTGGCGGGTGCTTCTGCTAATCTCCTCACGATGGATATCTCTCTGAGCTATATATATCCCTAGGCCCGCGCGGCGTTGTGATCGCTAGGATAGAGGACTTGGGGTTCGACAGCCAGAGTCATGCAGTCCATGCCCAAGCGCCAGCCGACAGCCACGACCAAGGGAAAGACGAACAAGCCGATCTGCACGCTGGAGCCGAGAGAGACGCTGATGGAAAGATCCATCCTGTCTTTCCTTGCCACCAGCACCGCGGTTGCGTGCTCGGCCCCATTGCCCACAACGGGGAGCAAGATGAGACTGATAAAAGACGGTGGTGGAGAGGTGGAGCGCCGATGCCACCTCTATGATGCTGAACACCATGTAATTGGAGCAGACCGCGACCTGAAGTAGCGCCGAGTAAAGATAGTCGGGTTCTTCCACGTCCTGGTGGGATCGCCTACTAACTTAGCTATGGCCTAGCCCGGAACATTGTATTGTGTCGCCTTCGGTAGGCATCGCCATCATGGGTCCCATTCGCGCAAGACCCGTCCCTGCACCCTCTCTTCTGCACGTTTTTTAGCTGGGCGTGCCGTACGATGGCGGGTGGAATTTGAGTTGAAAGGCAAGACAGCACATGTATACCACGAGCAGCACGACTGCCACTCCGTGCGACAACAGCTGACCGCGGGCTGAGTCGGTTTTGCCCTGGGCTAGAAATGTAAGCGTTTGGCTACGCTCTCGAACAGCGCAGACGTACCGGCCAGCAAGACACGGAGAGCTGTTGGGAGGATCAAGCTGCCGATGCAGAGCGCAAGCAGACCGACGTTCGTCTGCGCGGCGGTGTAGAAGAACTGTTCTCCTCGATTCTAGCCGTCGAGCAGAAATGATATGCCCATGACGAGGTGCATGTTTGATGGTTGGGAGCGCTGTTCCATCCGCAATAGCTAGTCGTTTTAAACCTCTTTTAACAGGCTCATCAAGAAAAGGAATTAGGTCTTCACCCTAGAGAAATTATACTATTCTCTGGAAACCCATCTATAAACCTTAAGGAGTGCCGGCTAGAGACAATCAGGGAATACACCGTTTAATCCATAACTAGTACCCCTTTATAGAGGCCTGTATCCGCTCTACCTTGTAAACGCGACTCTTATTTCTACCTCTATAATCTTATTATATTAATTAAAAGGTTTACTAATATACTAAATATACTTTTCTATAATTATAATAGTTAATTAATAGTATTTTTAAACATTAATTACTATACTAATAGTCTTTTCTATATAATTTTTTAATTTTCTAATTAGTTAGCTAGTTATTTAAAGGTTTATAGAATTAAGGGCTAAAAAGAAAAGTAATAATATATTAATTTCTACTTTTAAATATCTATAATAGAGTATTAATACGCCTAGATATAATATATACTACTAATTCTAGTATATTTTTTATTAACTACTATATATTCTATATTATTAAAAAGTTTAATTTTTTAAAAATCTTAATTATAATACTAAAGCCTTAGTTCTTTACTTTTTAAATTAATAAGAATTTTAATCTTTTATTTTTTAAAATAAAATTAGAAATTAAATAGCTTTAACCTCTTTATATATAGCTTTATCTAAAAGCTCTTCTATAGAATTAGGCTAGTAAATTAGGTTTCTATTACTTGCTAGCGTCTTACCTAAGATAATAGCTATATACGTAGGATTATTTAGTATAATCTATAGTAAAGAAAATAAAATAGTTACTTAGTAATAATCTAAGGGTTCTATATTAAGGTAGTTATTAATCTTAGAACTAGATTTAGATTATTAAGTTAACTATAAGGAATTAGAATTACTCTATAGGAAATCCTCCTTAAATATATTCTATACTATCCCTATATATTTAATTATATATAGTTCTACTTATCTTTAGAATCTACTATAACCTTTATTCTTAGTAAAGTTACTACTCTTAATAAGGATACTTTCTAGGTTATATAACCCCTTAAGTTATCCTACCCTACTATTATATACTATCTAGCCTTTTATAAGGTATATTACCTATAAATACTTTATATATCTCCTTATTTAGTAATTATTATATTATTACTATCTAATAGATAATACTATCCCCCCCTTTAAAGTTATTATTCTAATATCTCTAAGTCTATAACTATACTATAGTATAGGGTATAAAAGGTAAGTTACCCTCTTTAGGTTCCTTTTTTTTTTTATTCTACCCTCTACCTCCTTAACTATATCTAAAATTATTTATTTATCTACTAACTACTACTAGAATTATATTAATAAAATCCTTTTATAGGATTTAAAAATAGCTCTTAATATCTAATATTATTATTATCTTACTAAAAAATTAAAGTACTTTATAGATATAGCTTCTAGTTAATATACTAGTTATATTACTATCTAGGCGTATTATAATCTTTATATCCCTAAGGAAGACTAGAAAAAGGTATAGATAAAGAAGAAAGAAAAGTACCTTACTATTCTTTATACTAAAACTATAGCTACTATTATAGCTATCTTAGCTACTAGTACCTATATTATATTAACTAAAGTTAAAATATATAAGTAATCTCTTATTTATTACGATAGGTATATCTTTAATACTCTAGTATCTAAAAAGTTAGATAAATCTATAAAGAGTATAAAGGCTTTTACTACTCCTAGACTATTATTATCTAAATTATTATTTTCTAACTTAGGCTAGTTATAGGCTAATTTATCCTTTAACCCTTTCTTTAACTTTTTTACTTTTATTAATCCTCTTTTAAATCTAGTTTCTTAGAGTTCTATTAATAAAACTCCTATAACTATTATTTATAGTTTATAAGGTTTTATACTAGTTCCTATATATTTTAACTCTCTAGCTATCCTTTTTATTTTACTTTATACTTCTACTAATATCCTATTTTCTATAAATCCCTAATCTTTTTAACCTTATATTTATTATCTTTAAGTTCTAAATTTATTTCTAAGACTATATTTTATAGTATTAGTTCTAATAGTAATTTATAGAAAACTAGGTATATCCTTACTTCTTTTAATAGCTATAGTTTAAAATTTACTAATCCTTAAATCTCTTTAATTAAAAATAGTCCCTTCTAGAGGTTATCTAGTTTCCTACTTTATTTTATAGTCTTTAAATTTTTTATTAAAAGGAAGACTTTATCCTCCTTTTTAAAAGTTAGTCCCTTAATCCTTTTCTTATTTACTTATATTAATAATATAAGGTTCCTTCTTATAATTTTCTATTATAATTACTTATATAATTTTTTTCTTAATTAAGTCTTATTATTAGTATTAACTATAATATTTTTAATATTCTTTAGATTTTAATAAGAGTATAATTTATATCTATAATTTATATAAAATAGTAAGTAGCTAATTGTACTTAACTTTATACTATTATATATTACTTATACTATAAATAATAACTTAACCTAATTTATTTATAATTTATTTATATAAAACCTTAAGTATTATTTTAGTATCTAATTAGTTTATTCTATTTAACTATTAGTTTCTAGATAAAAGCTAGTTATTATCTTATACTTTATTCCTATTTTAGCTATAAATATTTACTAATATTTTAATATAAAAATCTTTATTTAATCTATAATCAATTCCTCTAGAATACTATAATTAATAAAGAGAGTTTAATCTATTTTATATATTAATTTTTTTATTAAAGTTAACTCTTCTATTAAATAGAACTTAGCTTCTTTTATAAACTAGTCTATAAATACTATAATAGAATTATATACCTTCTATAAGTCTAGCTTAATTAATATTAGAAGCTTTACTATAAAATCTATTATAATATATATTTATAGTTTCTCTAGTAGTATTAGGGGTTATAATAATCTATAAGGCTTATATCTTTATAGCTTATTCTTTAAATAGTCTATATATTTACCTATAACCTTTTCTACTTTCTTATATACTTCTATTACTTTATATTCCCCTTTAAATCTTTTTACTATTTTATTAATTCCTAGGTATCCCTATTCTAGTAACTTATATAATACCTTAATAAGTACTTCTATATAGTCTTCTAGTATAATAATCTATCCTAACTTGTTTCTTTTATACTTTTCTAGCTTATTTAGCTATTCCTAGGCTTTAGCCTATATTATTCTCTTAGGTTTTAATATAGCCTATTCTAAGTTATATAATAGATATATTCCTTTAAAGATCATTAATCTATTTATAGAAGCTAGTCTCTATTTATTATATATATTTTTATCTTATTTATTAAGTCTTATATATTCCTTAAAATCTTATATCTTATTAAACTATATAGGTTTTATAATAAGTTTTTTTATTTTATTAATTTATCTAAAAGGGGTATACTATTCTAGTTATATCTAAGTAATTTATCTAGGTTCTTTTAGAATATCGCTAGATACTTCTCAAGGTTATTATTACCTATAAAGTCTAATTATCTACTAAAAGTATCTACTATTCTATTTAGTTATCCTTCTTTATAGATAATTTTAATTTTAAAAATAGCTAGTTATTTAGCCTATTTAACTTATTATTTATTTAACTTCTTTATTAATATAAAGCTTATAAGGTTTCTATAATTAAAATATACTTTAATCTATATTAATACTCCTAATAACTAAGCTTCCTAGCGTTTAAAAGCCTTAACTATTACTAATAGTTCTTTATTATAAATATTATAATTTAATTCTATTACTAAAAATTTCTATATATAAAATAATACTAGTTACTATTTCTTATTATTATATTATTAATAAAGTATACTAGAGAGTATATAGTCTAATATATTAGTTTTAACTTATTTTACCTTTATAAAATCGTTTACTTATAGTAATAGTATATATAGGAATAGTTCTTTTAGCGTTTTAAATACTTTCCTTTATTTATCTATCTATATAAACTATCCTTTCTTAGTTATATCTATTAATAGTACTATAGTATATAAGTATCTTTCTATAAATTATCTATAATAATTTATAAATCCTAGAAAAGATTATACTTCTTTAAGAGTTTATAGTTCCTCCTAGTTCTATATTATTTTAATTTTCTTTAGGTCTATAGTAATTCTATCTTTTAAGATAATATATCCTAGGTATTTAGTTTTTTTAATATAAAATTTATATTTATTTAGCTATAATAATAGCTTAAACTTCTATTATTAGAATTATATTATATAACTACTTAGCTTACTAGTAGCTTTCCTATAGCTTTCTAGTAGCTTACTAGTAGCTTTCTACTAGTATACTAGTAGCTCTCTAAGTTATATAACTAGTATTATATAACTACTTACTATTAGTTCGCCTATAGCTTTCTAGTAGCTTATTAGTAGCTTTCTACTAGTATACTAGTAGCTCTCTAAGTTATATAATTTATTATATAATAGCTACGTTACTAGCTGCGTTTACTATCTACGTTCCCTTACTATACCCCTTACTACGCCCTTTACTACACCCTTTATTATACCCTCTTTCTTTCCCTTCCTTACTATAACCTATCGCGTTTATATATATAAGTTAGGTTCTATAGCGCTCTATATATTATAAAAGGAATCGCGCCTTTATATATATAAACTCCTTTATAGTTCTCTCTTTTATAGAATTAATTATCTACTCTTAAACCTACTTTATAGCTATAAATTAATTTACCCTATATACTTATTACTATACTAATACTAATTAATAGCTAGACTATAAAAAAGCTATAGACTAGTAAGGAATATCTAATAAGAGGAGTTTCCCTAGCTTACTAGGACTTAGCTTTAGTATTAGAAGCGGCTAACCCTTATTATCCTCCTTAATACTAGCCTAGGATAATAATAGTTAATACGAAAAATAGAGATACCTATTAAGAACTACTTTAGTTAAATAGCGCCTTTTCTAATAGAACTAAAAGAGATCTACTATAAAGCTCCCTAATACTAGCCTAGCCTAAAAACTAAATCTATATTAACTATATAATTTATAATAATTAACTTACACGCGACCTAATAGTATTTATAATATAAAGAAATTTAAACCTATACTTAGTTCGATACCCTCTATATACTAAAATATATTAATTAACTATATAACTTTATAGACGATAAGAATATTAATAAAGAATACCTAAATACTATTACCCTTAAATAAATTAAATAGATTAAAGATAATAGATTATTTAATATCTTCCTACTAGATTAATATAAGGAAGTTTATAAAATAGATAAAGAAATACTTCGATACTATCGATTAACGAATTAAGAAGATAATAAAGGAATTATTTAGGAAACGCGGTATCTATATACTATTTAACTAATAAGGAAATCTAATAGGCTAGTTTATAAACCTTCTTAAACTAGATAAGTATCTACTATAGCTAGAAGACGACTTTAAGCTTATAATAGGCGATCTAAACTTTATATATAGGTAAATAAAATACTACGCTATTCTTTATAAATAAATAATAGATAGCTTCGCTTAGATTCTTAATTTAAATTTTATTTTTAAAATATTTTTTTTTAGTAATATATAGAGTACTACACCGCGTTATCTTTAGATAATATTATACTATTTATTTAGTATCTTTATCTTTTTAGATAGAAATAATATATAATTACTAGTCTATCCTATTAATCGCGTATAAATTCTTTAAATATCTTAATTATATAAGTATATATTTAAGTAGATTAACCTAATATTATATAAATAAAAACTTTTAAAAAGATTACTACTATAGTCTATATCCTCTACTACTACCTCTATCTTTATAGCTTCTTTATTTTTTTAGATTATCTATATCCTTTATCTCCCTTTATATCCTCTATCTACTTATTAATAATCCTTAGATTATATAACTCTAATAATTATCTATATCTAGATAATATTCTTTTTACTAGTTAACTTATTATAAAGCTTCCTTTTAAAGCTTTTACTTTATAGTAGCTATATTCTACTTATAACCTAGATTAAATATTCCTTCTATAGTCTTTTTACTACTAATATATTATTTAATATTATCTTTATTCCCTTTTCTTCTTCCTATCTTATTAAATAGTATATAATATATTATTTAAAGTAGTATATTTAGACTATCTTAAGTAGATCTAGATATATATTATTAAATTTAGTATATTTATCTATACTAAGGGCTATATTCTAGATATTCTCTTCTATCCTATTCTTTAGGAATCTAGCTATATCTAAAATAAGATACTTAGCTACCTTAAAGGCTATAAAAGTATAATAAGTATCTATATTAATAGGATAGGGGATAGTAATATTATTATTATTTTTATAAAATATTATAGTAAAGTTAATAATAGGCTTTATAGATAATTCTAGTTAACTTAGGGATCTTATAGGTAATAAAGCGCCTATATATTTTAATATATATATATTTAAATATAAAAAAAGTTTTGGATAATTCCTTTTAAATTATAATATTTATATAAGATATAGTAAATTTTAGATAAAGTAGTTTAAATAAATAAAAGACTATAGGTTTATATAGACCTTTATAAAGTATTAAAACTATATTTTATAGTTATACTTTTAGTAGTACTATAATAGAGCTATAATTTTATAGTTATTAAAATAATTATTAAAATATATTTAATAGTTTTTATACTAGGTAGTAGTATAGTACTAGTATATTATAAGCTACCTAAATATTATTAACTATTTAATAGTAATTAATATAATAAATAATTTAACTATAGTTTTAAATCTTTTTAGCTTTAATAAAAGGGATAAAGTAATACTAAGCCTTAGTTCTACTAGCTTTTATTCTAAAACCTTTAAAATCTTTTTTTTATATAATCTTTAAATTATTATATAATAGGGAAAATACTATTATTTTTAAGATTTATTTAGTATATTTAAAATAAAAGTCTTATTTATAAATTTATTTAACTAATAGAATACTATAAACTATAATATATAAATATATAAATATAATAAATTATAGTAAGTAAGAAAGAAAAAAAAGAAGATAAAAGGATAGGATTATAGAATATAATATTAATATTATAGAAATATATTAATTTTAATACTATAGATAAATAATAGTTCTAATATATAAGATTATAAAATATTAATTAAATAAATTTATAAATAAGACTTTTATCTTAAATATACTAAAAAGATCTTAAAGATAGTAGTATTTCCCCTGCTATATAATAACTTAAAGATTATATAAAGGAAAAATCTCGAAGGTTTTAGGATAAAAGCTGGTGGGACTAGAGCCTAGAGTTACTTTATCCCTTTTATAAAAGCTAAAAAGTCCTAATATATAGTTAGATTATTTACTATCTTAACTACTATTAAATAGTTAATAGTAGTTAAATAGCTTATAGTATATTAGTACTATACTACTACCTAGTACTATAACTATTAAATATATTCTTAATAATTATCTTAATAACTATAGCTCTACTATAGTACTATTAATAGTATAACTATAAAATATAATCTTAATATATTATAAAATATAATATTATTATTATAAAAGTATAATTTTTTTAAAACTATATAAATCTAATAGAATAATTATATAAATTTAATAGAATAAATATAGATATTTAATAAAGTAAAAAAAAAAAGAAAGAAAAATAAGATTATAAAATAGACTTACTCTAAGGTTTAAAGAATATAGGTATTAAAAAGTTATTAATTAAATAAATTTATAAATA
>Ga0247757_10000877_pt1 | contig 22667 bp, 23 predicted proteins | sample UWRJL126311R4_FD_180929 | JGI IMG/M metagenome (GOLD analysis project Ga0247757, IMG submission 180929) | Plant litter microbial communities from Arlington Agricultural Research Station in Wisconsin, United States - UWRJ-L126-311R-4 | ecosystem: Environmental > Terrestrial > Plant litter >...
CCGTCCCACGACCGATACTTGCATGCCATGGTGCAGTTCGTTTGTAACGTGAACTGACACGCCGCAGGTATGTTCATGCCAACTATCGCTTCGTTGTCGACCCACGGGGCGACTACCGCGCTCAGAGCGTTGATGCCGATATCCACCTTGACTGGAACAATGTCTTGCAGATATTGGTGTCTTCTCAATCGCAGGACGCATCCTGCCCAATATGTCTCAGCACTCCTGTCGCCCCGAGGATGGCAAAGTGCGGCCATATCTTCTGCTTGCCCTGCATGATACGCTACATGCAGTCCGAAGATGAAGGCAAGACAGCTCCCGAAAAGAGGGCTCGGTCGAAGAAGTGCCCGTTATGTTGGGACACAATCTACATCTCTGAGACCAGACCTGTGCGCTGGTACGTAGGGCAGGAAGGCGAACCACCGCGGGAAGGTGGTGACGTTGTTCTGCGTTTGGTTGTGAGGTCAGCAGGTAGTACACTGGCGATGCCACGGGACGGCGCTGATGCGCTGGGCAAAGACGAAGACATCCCTTGGTTTCATGCTGCAGAGGTGATGGACTATGCTCGAGTGATGAGAGGAGGAGAGGACTACATGTTGGAACAATTCGATTCGGAGATCCGCCAGCTTGAGCAGCAAGGAAAGGAGGACGAGCTCATGTTCGGAGAAGACAACATGGAGTGGATGAGGAAAGCGATACGCTCAATTCACGATTCAAAAGAGAAGGTCAAGGGTGTTGGCAACCCTCCAGAAATGCCAGCCAAACCAACCGAGCCGAAGCTGAAGAAAGCTCCCATTGTCTTCCACGAAGTTGACGAATTTGTTCCTACCATGTACACGATCCAAAATGCGACCAAATCTGGTCAGAGTCTCCCATCATCTTCTCACGCGCCTGTCCCAGAACCAGCCACTGGGGTAATCCCTGCCAATGCGGGCGACCTAGCCTCCGTGAACCCACGGAAGCTCTCTGTGTCCTCGCATTCTTCTAGAACGAGCCACGGCGGCATCGGGTCTACATTGGCTGAGATCCGCCACCGTCAGCAACACGACACTCAACACACTCCTTCCGAATACTTTTTTTATCAAGCATTGTTACATTACTACCTCTCGCCCTTAGACATTCGCATTTTAAAGGCCGCATTTGGGAACTTTGCATCATTTCCATCAACGATTTTACCACGGGTCGAACGCGTCTCTACTGGCCATGTCGTCGACGACGACCTCCGGAAGCGTACCAAGTACCTTGCACACCTGCCATATGGATGCGAGGTCAGCTTTCTGGAATGCGACTGGACAGACACGGTAGCACCCGGGATTTTAGAGCGCTTCAAACCCGATATAGAGAAACGGAGGAAGAAAAATCAGGACAAGGAGACGAAAGAAGAAAAGGCCCGGCTGCGGGCTGAGAAGGACGAGTACGCACAATTTGCCGCGGCCAGGCGAAAGAGGCCCAGCATCTCCGAAAAGTTTTCCGCAGACGACTTCCAGCCCCTAGCTCCGAGCAGTGTGCCCGAGACGGCAGCCACGACAGAGATAGAGAGCGCTTCGACCTCACCTCCATGGCCCTCGAGAAGAGGGCAGGGCTTCTCATCGCTCGCTTCCCCGTCGACTAGTCCGTCTGCGCCACGCACTGTATGGGGTACCGCTGCTATCGCGTCTACCTCCCCTGTGCTGGCGCCGCTCGAGCACGACACTCATGATGATGGCTGGCTCCAAGGCTGGGAGAAGGATTTACTGCAAGAGGAAGACGCGATGGTCGCACAGGCGCAGCTCATGTCTTTGGAGGAAGGAGAGTCTACCAACAAAAAGCAAGCCGGTGGAGGGAAGAAGAAGAAGGCGAAGAAGATTACGCTGATGAGCACGAATGTAAGGAGGGGTGCATGACCATGTTTGGTTTTTTGAAACGGGGATTATGGGTGCTGCGTTTGCGTATAGCTAGTATAGGGGTACCGTGTGGCGTATGGATATGGAGGGACTTGCTGTAGATATTTGTGTTTCTACCGTGCTGCACTATCTGGCATTGAGACTGGGTCAAGGGGAGACCCTTTGTACAGGCTTCATTTGCTGTTTAATAGGATTTATATAACTATATATAACTATGCTGAAGTGAAGGCCTTAAGAAAAGGGTGGAAGAGCGGAACGGAAGGGGTGTGAAAGACCTCCGACAGGAGTGTTCTGGTGCTGCTACTTCTAATTCCTTTTCCCTTTACTCGGACGAGGGTCTTCGGATAGCCCTGCAGTCGTCCCGAAACCAGGTGTGAGATGTGAATGGGTGCGGATTTGTAACCAACGCGCTAAGCCTTCCCTTCCCCTCCTCCGGTGATTGGTCAGTCATACGCTCCGTTCCTCCCCTCTCTCTCTCACTGCATTGCTTATGACGTTTCACACTATCCCTACCCTTTTTTCCCCCCCTTCCGCCGTAGTTGTCCTATCGAAACGGTACCGTCGGTCGACCGATGGTCATGGACCGCGCAAAATCTGCACGCATCAGCAAGACGGTGTGCGTTTTTTTCGTTCTCCCCCGTAGTACCCTTCGCACGCGGGGACGGGAGCCTGACTTTTGACGTGTCTCTCCAGATGCAAGCTGTGCAGGCAGCGGAAGGTACGGTGCGATAGGAAGGTTCCGAGATGCGGGAGCTGCGCGAGGGGTGGGGGCGCGTGCGAGTACGGTACGAAATGAAAACCCTCTTTTTTCCCCCACCTTTATTTTTATTTCCACTTTTGTTTTCCTTTTTGTTTTCGTTTTATTTATTTGTTTATTTGTTTCTTTTTTCTTTTTTTTTCGGCTGTTGGTGAGAAGCATGGAGGGAAAGGCGGGTGTTTGATTTCTAGTTCGAGTGAGAATATTTCTCTTGCGGCGTGTTGGATTGTTTGAAGCCACTAAGATTTATATACATCTTTCCAATTGGTTGTTCAGCTCGTACGTGGGTGTTTGGACGCGTTTTGCTGACGTTTTGAGCGTCTAGTCGAGGAGAAGGCGAAGCCCGGGTTGAGGGCCGGGTATGTGGCTTCGTTAGAGGAAAGGTTGAGTAAGTCGAGTAGTTATATACCGGCTATAGTGCTTATTCGGTGTCCTAGAAAAATTAGAAGATGAAGTCGAGGTTCTGAAAGCGAATCAATGCGGTGTCTCCCACGCTATCCAGATAGCTACCGACCATGATTCACCGCCTGTTTCAAGCAATGCAACATCCGAGAGTACGGCTGGTAGCTACTCTACCAACGAAGCAAGATCGCCTCCCAGCTTCGATCCCTTGTCTCTCAGCGTTCTAGATGATCTCTGCGCAGCGTGGTTCAGTGAGAAAAACACATTCCCCCTGTCATCTTAGATCTGACTCTGTGTATTACAGATGTGTACCACCCCTGGTTCCCGATTCTCCACCAGCCGACATTGCTGGAGGCTTTACATGCATCGCCCACTCTTTCCAAAACTCCTTATCATTTAGTAATCCAGGCTATCGTTGTAGTCACTATCCTGAGAGACCACGGCTGTTCTTCGCTATCAGAGAAGCAGCGGGCGGGAATAGCTGATAGTCTGCGTAATAAGATTATCACAGAAGCGATTGGAAGACTTTCCTTGCAGTCACTGCAAGCAGTGCTAATCTTGAGTGTCAAGGAGCTAGGGGCCGGAATGCTGGCGAATTTTTGGAATTTGGTGGCTTTAGCGAAGAGGTACGTGACTCTAACAATGTAGCTTCAATGTGGTGCATAGTTGTTAATTCTCTTGAGAATGGGTACCCAGCTTGGCCTCAGAGATCTGGTGGCGCACCACTGCGGTAACTTCAACCGCGTTTCGACGATTCCTCCGCGAATGCTCTCGCATCCTAATTCGCTTGTCGATCGGGAAGAGAAGATTAGAGCGTATTGGATGACCGAAGGTAGGCCACACACGGATTACACCTTTCGAACGAGCGCTGCTGAATCACAAGCGTAGTTCTCGACGGCGCATCTAGTATCGGAGCAGCATGGAACTTAAGCGTTTCCAAGCCGGAAAACACGGGACTTCTCCCGTGCAGTGAAGCTGCGTGGCTGTTCCCCGAAGCTGTGATCAGCGCCTGGCCATTCGATGATTCCGAGCTTTCTTCTGCGTACTCGTTATATGTAATACTGATCACTAACGAGCTTTTCAGCGTCCATCGCTACTTCCAGCAGTCTTTCGATATAGCATCAGTAGACGATAGGCTTCGAAGACGAAACCAATGCCAGACTGTTGATGAAGCGCTCGTGGCATGGCGAGATAGGTTTGCAATAGCGGAGGTGGAACTCCGTTCTGGAGCTTCCGGAGGGTACGACCCGAATGTGGTTCTTGTATATTGTACGCTGGATATGTGAGAGGCTCTTTTTCCTTTGAATTACGCAGCTGACACTCTTCAGGGCAACGATATCACTGTATCAAGGTCTACTTATGTCTTCTTCAGAAATAGGTCCGGATGTTGCTTGGAACTACGCCACACAGCGATGTCTTCAAGCGTGTAATAGTATCGCCAACTGTTTAAGATTGGTTCAAGACACCGAATTAGAGAATGCTAGCCCGCTTCTTATTCCTTGTATATTCGTCGCAGCAAGATACCTCCTCGGTAAGCTCATAAAAAACCCCAATTCATGTAACTGACTCGTCCTCCAGCACATGCCAAGCTATTCAACGTCGATATTCCTCCGGAATGCGACGCTCTGGCCCTCAGTCTGAAGGTCTGCGGATCGCGCTGGCCGTACGGGCAAAGGCTCGAAAAAGTCGTCCGCACGGCGACAGCAGAACAAAAGTTATCACTGCGCATGCCAATTCTGCCTATTCAGTTCTATGACCTGCAGTATTCGTACCTCGATATCGATGAAGCTCTTCGTGTTTGGGCTGAACAACCGGAGCCGTGGTCATATCTTAGCGCGCTCATGGTACAGCCTAGCCATCAAGATGCATTCGCTCAGGTACCCACTAACGGTACCGTGGACGTTACCAATTCCGTGGATGAAATGGTTCCGTTTGGCGATAATGAGTTCCTGACGCACGTTTTATAAATTTGTTAGTGTTCAGGGAGATACTTGATAAAGACCGTCCGAAAGACATGGGGGGCCCTCCTAGGATATTAACGTTTTTATTGGACGATCGCTTTCGGGACAAATGGGACAGCACGAGGACTGGGTGCATCGTGAGTGACAATCATATTCGCAACGCTATACTCGTCTCGGAATGTGGCGCCCCTGAAGCGCGCATCATAGTGCTTACCCCCGCACCTCTAAGTCAAGGGTGCATCCACAAAGCTTGCCTCCCACCCTCGAACACATGGTCAGGCTGGCCAACGGGCCATCCTCGAATTGAAACACCGTTCGGCATGACTCTGCGCATGGGAAATCCCAGGTTTGCGTGACCAGCAAATCGCCCATGCATGTGCCGTATGACCTGCGATAAGACGATATAATGAACAAGGGCTCCCCAGGACATGCAGGAACACTATGCAGCGAAGATCTCTAGGTCAACTCAGATGGCATGGATAAGCATCACACCCCCAAGGATCCACGCGTGCTCTGTGCGGCAGATCAACCTGCCAAATGCCATTCGAACCTGGACCGGCTGATTGTGATTGGACCCGACCGGTATATCCTAGTACAGCAGAACACCCTGCTTCAACCGATGTTACCATGGGACTTTGTACCTTCCCTATGGTATTATCTCGAATATAGGAGTGCATAGGCGCGGTGCGGTGCCCGCGTCCTCACCGCATTCAAATAGTCCTCCAAATTCCTCCAAGTCGACATCGCCTATGCTCGCACACCGCGCTTGCTTCGGGACCGACCATTACTATGGCGGTAAACAAGCCTTTTCTTTTCGCGTTCCTGTCACTCGTTTGCCATGTAGCTGTTGCTCAGAACTCTACCGATAATCTTAAATATGTTGACCAGTTGATTGGTAGCGCCAATGGAGGTTTGTCAAATACCCTCGATTTCAGACTGGAAAATTGACTTCCCCAGGGAATGTGTTTCCTGGCGCAACTTTGCCGTATGGCATGGCTAAGGCTGTGGCCGATGTCGATTCGGGTAGCAACCAGGGTGGTTTTACTACGGAGAACGGTAAAGTGACAGGATTCAGTACTATGCATGATAGTGGAACAGGTACTTCTTTCGATGTTTCTTAGAGGTCGTAGAATTTCAGGCTGACTTTGAGAAGGTGGTAGCCCTTCTTTGGGTAATTTTGCCTTTTTCCCTTATGCATCCTGCAAAGGCGGCGATGTGGATGGCTGTGTCTTTCCTAAAAAGCAGCGGAAGATCCCATACAAGGCAGCGTCAGTCAAAGCCACCCCGGGCTACTTCGGGATTGAGCTTCAGAGCGGAGTCAAAGCCGAAATGACTACCGCGCAACATACTTCTTTGTTTCATTTCACGTTTCCTTCAAGCGAAGATAGTAACCCCCTTATCTTGCTGGACCTCACAGATCTGAGCGACTCTCGTCAGGACAATGCAACTATCCAAGTCGATGGAAAGACAGGTCGGATGACCGGAAGCGCGCGTTTCCTCCCCAGCTTCGGCTCGGGAAATTATATCGCATACTTCTGCGCCGATTTCAAAGGGGCATCCATCCGCGACAACGGCATCTTCGTCAACTCACGGGCTGGCGCAAATGTCAAGGACCTCAAGATCAACCGGTCCATCAATGGATATCCCCTCCCTGGAGGCGGCTTCATCCGATTCGCCGAGAACCCAGCCGATGGTATTCTTGCAAGGATTGCCGTCAGCTACATCAGCAGCGAACAAGCTTGTAGTAACGCCGAGGCCGAGATTTCTGATTTTGACTTTGCGGCGACGCACTCAGCTGCAGAGTCGGCATGGAGGGAAAAGCTGTCCCCAATCTCAATCTCTGCAGAAGGCGTGGATGCGTCATTGATCACTAACTTCTACTCGGGCATCTACAGGACTATGGTCAATCCTCAAAACTACACTGGAGAAAACCCACTTTGGCAAAGTGGACAGCCTTACTTTGACTCGTTTTACTGTCTCTGGGATAGTTTCCGCTCCCAGTTGCCTTTCCTGACTATCAATGACCCTAAAGCCCTCACCCAGATGATTCGTTCTCTTATCGATACATACGAGCATGAAGGTTGGCTCCCTGACTGCCGCATGAGTTTGTGCAAAGGCTACACTCAAGGCGGCTCAAATGCCGATGTGGTTCTCACCGATGCATACATCAAGGGCCTTACCGACGGCATCGACTGGGAGAAAGGTTATGCCGCCGTTGTAAAAGACGCAGAAGTCGAACCCTTCTCCTGGTCCAACGAAGGACGTGGTGGACTAGACAGCTGGAAAGCCCTGGGCTACATCCCAACCCAAGACTTTGACTATAAAGGCTTCGGCACCATGACGCGATCTGTATCCCGCACGCTGGAATATGCCTACAACGACTTCTGCATTGCTCAGATGGCCAAGGGTTTGAAGAAAGGCGGCGACGTTGATAAGTACACGGAGCGCAGCAGTAATTGGGAGAACTTGTTCTACAAGAATCAAACCAGTTTCTTCTTCGACGGGAAAAATACGGGGTTCGTGGGCTTCTTCCAGGGAAAGTATCTGAATGGGACGTGGCATAATCAAAATCCACTGTGGTGCTCGACGATTGATAATGATAGCTCGCATGCGTGTTCGTTGCAGAACACGGGACAGGAGACCTTTGAGTCGAGCTTGTGGGAGTATGGATTGTGAGTTTTGCGGTTTCGACACATGCGTTTGAAGAAAACACTAACATAGTGCAGTTATGTGCCTGGAGATCAGGCGGCTTTGATTGAGCTTTACGGTGGACCAGCGGGCTTCGTGAAGCGATTGGATTTCCTGCACGACCAGAATATCACATACATTGGCAACGAGCCGTCCTTCCTTACCGTATTCCAATATCACTACGCCGGCCGTCCCGGCCTCAGCGCCAAGCGCTCCCATTTCTACATCCCCCGCTACTTCTCCCCCACCAACGCCGGTCTCCCTGGAAACGACGATTCCGGTGCCATGGGCTCCTTCGTCGCAATGTCTATGTTCGTACTCACCTCCCCTCACAATCCCTAACCCCACGCTAACGATCCCCATAGGATGGGCCTCTTCCCCAACCCTGGTCAGAACGTCTACCTCATCACACCCCCCTATTTCGACTCCGTCTCCATAAAGTCCCCTCTCACTGGCAAGACCGCCACCATCCGCAACGTGAACTTCGATCCGTCGTACCAAGCTATCTACATCCAGTCAGCGACGCTGAACGGCGAGCCGTACACGAAGAATTGGATCGATCATAGCTTTTTCACGGAGGGGAAGGAGTTGGTGCTCACGTTAGGACGGAATGAGAGCGCTTGGGGGACGAGGGTTGAGGATCTGCCGCCGAGTTTGAGTGAGTATACGGGGTTTGGGAACGGGACGAGTAATTCTACCGAGAAAGTGGGGAGGAGGAATTTGGGGAGGCTATTGAGGGAGAGGAACGGGTTTGGCAGGTTGGAGGCAGAGTATGGGGTGGGTTTGTGAGGTTCTGGGATGAGGAAGATGGGTAGATGACGAACACAGAAGAGAGAAATAGTTTTCATCCATTGTACAAAGAAAACTAGTTTCTTCCATCTCTTTTGCACGTTCTTCCATCACTTTACGGACCCAAATCAATTCTTTCAAAATTGGATGACTTAAACGCTCTATATGAAGCTAACGTAACCGGTTCGGTGGTAGTAGAAAACTTTCTGTCGTGCTCAAAGTCTGCCTAGAACCTGAAGGTAGCTTTCCCGCATACCTGTATGTATGCTACTATCACGATTGCACAAGACACTATAAATCACGTGTAGATCACGTGATAGAACGGCTCTAGTTCTTCATTCCAAACGCAGCTTGCAACACGGTTCTATGCTACCTTAATTAAAAGCCTTAGCACCATGCTGGACACTTGACCACCTCACATCTCTACATATCACGTGTGGGAGTCTCACCACGTGACTTACTGTGGTACAAAAGGTACCTTTATTAAATCACAGCTCAATTTGAAAACGTCCTCGTAGTAGAAATGTCTCTGCTGCGCTAAAGATGCGGTGAAGTGAGGTGACGCTCTTTGGGCCAGGTGCGGGCTGTGAGGTGGTGGGATTTTAATTTCACTACATGTTAGTTAGCTTCCTTCGTATGTTCGTAGACCTTGTTATGATAGGCAAGGCGATAATGCAATACAGTATAATGCAACGGCTCAGGGTCGCACATTGTTGCGCCACCTCGGTCGAATCAGCGACTTCCAAGTCAGCCTGATCGTTCAGCCACAAAAGGGCGTTACCTGCATGGAGGGGCAAAAGGGGCAAACCTTCCTGATGCCCTACTTATAATGCTTGCGTGCCCGGTCTTCCCCCCCAAAAAATTTTACTGCATCTCACACGGCCATTCACAGAATTCACCCCATCGACCACTAATCGTCACCATGTCACATCACGATAATTCCGGGGACGACTTTGATCCTTTCTCTGATTTGGGTGCAAGCTCAGTAAGGCTACTATTAAAACATTATAGCTGAATGCGGTTTTCTAATGCAGCTATCTAGATACAATCCTCGTCAGGGTTTGTAGGGAGCAATTTGGGAACACAGACTTTGCATGCAGATATTTCAAGCATGTTCTCCGAAATTAGTGTAGACCCAATAGTCTGGGATCTCAATACGATGCTCGAAGCCAACGTGCCCCCTACGACTTCCCCCCTTAGGTAATCCCCTGCAATCAGCTTGTTAATATGTGGAAGGTTGCTAACCCCCTTGGATGTGGGCCTCCGATAATATTTATTTATTTATATAAAGAGCCAGAGACGCAGCCCCTCGTTTTCTGGCTAAGCGACATCGTAGAAGGTCGAGGCAAAGTGATCTGTGGTCTAGTGATGTATTGACTGATATCGAACCCCATCCATAGGTTACAGATTACCGATCTTGTCTGCAACACAGCACGATTTCGAGGGTGGGTTCGTATTAGGGGCTTTCGACTGGTACGAAGACGAGGGGCAAACAGTTCGGCTGAGTCCTCGTAACACCCACCCTACAGCTCTAGCTACAGGCACTCCATCGGCCCCTCCGCTGCAGCAACGTTCATACCCTGGCCTTTCCTATCGGACAGAGACCATTCAGCGAACAAGCTATATTTGCACCCACCAAGGTTGCAATAAGCGCTTTTCCCGGATCTACGACCTTCACCGCCACCACCGTGGAGCCCATGATAATCTGGCTCACTATCCGTGTCGACATGACGGGTGTTCAAGGAAACTTCGGGCTTTCCCGAGGAAGGACAAGAGGGACGAACATGAGCGTAAGATTCACGGCATAGCTCGTCAGTGAGGTGCGCCTTAATTTTAGCCTTTTGAACTGTGGAGAAGAATTAATTGTGACTTGGAGGGGAGAATTGAGCTCGCAATTGTGCAGATAGGGTGGATATACGGGTTGATTGGTAGAGGCATTTTCTGGGCTTTTAAGACTGGGTGTAAAGGTTCGATTTTGGAGAGATGACTATTCAGGATGCGAGCGCGTACTTAGTGGGCACTTGCGGAGAAACGTTGATCTAAGCCGGGTTGTGGCCAACTTGGGCCGAGCTATTATGTAGCAATGCACGTAGTATGTACCTTCGCGCTCGGTTTTCTTGTGTGGCTTCTCGATGCTACTGCTGCCTACGTTAGGGAAGGGTGTCGTGGGTGCGCGGCTTGGAGCCATGAGACCCTTGGCGGCAGTCCCCAAGGCCGCCTTACAGTGCGGACAACGAATTAAAACGAGTGTTTCTAGGCAACCGTAGACGTCTTTTCTGCGCTAAAGATTGCAGTGGAATGCTCCGCATACCCTTGCAAGGAAGACGGCCAACCCACACCGGTCAGTGAACTGGTAATACATTTAGTACCATAGGGCCTCTTACTGCAATCTTTAGCGTAGGAGAGGTGTTACTGCTGTCTAGAGTCTAAAAGAACATCTAGATAACGCTGGAGGGGAGGACGACCGGCTCACTCTTGCTAGAGAATTGTCGAACCAAGCCGTAATACACGTAGATGCACCCTGTCGTACCGCAGCGGATCGTGTGATAGAACCATTTACACGTGACTGGGTATGTAAAGTGAGGTACCAAGGTTGCAACCTACGTTTGGGTTGAGGCCGCATTTGCTAGCTACTATATAATATAGAGACATACTTGGGTTCCAAGTATAGGTGAGTCTCAGCCTACTGGTCACGTGGTGTGGAATAATATTTCCCATGTATGGACGGGGGCCCCGTCCTTTATGACAGTGTAGATGCTTATATGAGAATGATGAGATCTATTTAACTAATTATATGACTGCGGCGCTATCTAAAGAAGTAAAAGCAGTATGTACAAGAAAATCTAAGTCGTCGAGACTTACTCAACCTCTCAAAGTATTTACAAATTCCCGGTACCCAGGCACAGAAAACTGTTCAAGAGCCAACCTGGCCCCCGGCGCCTGGTCCGCCAAGGTACATATAAGCCCCCCACGTCGATGAGCCCGACCAATCCGCAGTCATGCGATACCGATTCGTATCGCTAATGACTAGCCCGCGACTCCCATCGTACCTGTAATCTGCCTGGTCGGTACCCGTGTACACCATATTCCGGATATACGCGCTCTGTTGCCATCCCGCTTCGGGCCAGTTACCGCTGCCCATGTCCGTCTTGGTGAGCTGTGCATGGCTGTCGTAGATCTCACCGTAGTAGTTGATGGCATCGGCTTGGACCTGCAGCGAACGCGAAGCGTCCGTGTTGGCGCCGAATAGGCTCGCGGGATAGTATCCAACCCAGCGGTCGAGCACGAAGAGCCACCAGTTACCAGAGTAAAGGAGCCATTGAATCTTGATATCGTATTGACCGCCGCCACGCGAGGAGAGTGGGGCGAAGGTTACGCCGGGGTAAATGGCACTGTCAACTTGTACCCAGCCGAGGACGTCGCGGTTCCAGCCACCTTGGTTGTTAGCGGAGGTTGCGTAGCCGTTGGTAGTGTAGTAGACGAAGAGATGGGGAGCGGCAACTTGATTAGGGTAGTTGATCCTGTGTCTGTGAGCTATGCTTTCATCTTCCTTTAGGGGAAACTAACCATCCAGCCTCGACTGTTTGCATGGCGAGGCGGTTGGGGTCGTTGTAGAGTGGATTCTTGACGTTATAGCGAATGACCGCGGTTTGGAGTAGAGAGAAATCCGCCCCTGACTCCGTCCATGCCTTGTACAGAGAGTATGTAGCTGAGCCTCCATGGTTGGCAACGTTCTGAGCGGACGAAGCATACCAGTGATCTCCGGCTTTGCGCTTTCCAATGTGGATCTGCTGGGCATACTCAGGGTCGATGGTCTGAGGCGGCGCCTTCACATCTGGTAGCCGACCAATCTGTCTCATGATTGGAACAGTGCCTTCTGGTCCCTGATGCTCTTCGGCTGACACCGGCCACGGGGTCAGAGTGCTCTGGTTCGACTCCAACACCGATGTCATCACGCCCTCTGGCAGAGGGGGCGCCGAAGCGACCTTGTCATCGTCGACCTGAGAGTGAACGGGCACCCAATCGACTACCGAACCATCCGATCCTACGGTAGAGCGAACAGTGTGACGAGGCGCGGCACCTTCCTGCAGCGGAATGGCGGCACTTAGGCCATGTAAAAGGAGGAGATAAAAATGCTGAGTCTTCATATTGAATGCTCGATGATGCAAAGCACGACTGACGTATTTACTGGGAGAAACAACATGTTGTTATACTTGATCGTAAACCAGGTTAGAATGTCCTCATGCACATGGCTGTGTGCGCAAAGGTGGCGTACGGAATACCATGCGGACAACAACATGGCAGCTGTTGAAGCCATGCTGACTTCATTCAAGACTGCGATAAGAAAACGACAAGGAAAGCCGAGTAAAAGTCAAGGAAAGTGGTGTTGAGAAACGGACTCGCAGAAACAACATTGTCCAAAAGACTTCAAGACATAACGTGTCTTTAGGGAGGACGGCCGAGGTAGTGTCCACGCGCTGGCAGCATGCGAAGGAATTCCAAGATGATTTTCGGGCCTTTAGACTGTTGGAGAAATCTCCAGGGCTGTGCTATCAGATACTGTTGATGGTGTGGACTACCCTTGTTGTTCAGATTCGGAAGGTTGGAGCATCCTGGTTAAAAATCGCATCACGCGAAGGAAAACCACAGGGGTTGTAAGTAGATCACAAGACATGTTTTTGACCGTCTACATAGTTAAATGCTTAATGTTCAGGTGTGTTGGCTTTCCAGATGGTAAAGGCAGGCGACTCGAACTATCAGGTAAGTGTGCGCACGACTGATCAGCTAAGAAGAATGTCCGCCGGTGACCTACGGCAATGTGAGATTTAGGATTGGCTTGATAGACTCGAAAATAGAGATAGCCTGATTACAGTGCGCGTGAGCGTTTTATGACCTTATCTTGCCTTGGACGAGTAATCCTCTTGGGTCTAACCTGCATACTTCTTGACCAAGCTCCTCATAATACTCACTGCACCAGAGCGATAACCTCCACCAAACAACGCAAAATGATTGAGATGGTGGTATAGCTCATATAACTTTATCCGATCCTCATACTCTGCCACTGGCTCAGTTTTAGGACACAGTTCGTGATATTCCTTCATGAAACTGGCCCCAAACCCGCCGAACATCTTCATGATACCTAGCTCATACTCACTATGTGCATAGCATGCACTGGGGTCGTAGACGACATCCTCAGGCGTACCACTCTTCCCACCGATTGTTCCTACGCTTGCATTTCCACTCCACAGGTCGCCATGCACAATAACGGGAGTGATCCCTTGGCCATTATTGAGATGATCGTTGCCCAGAAGACGAGGTACCACTTTTGAAGCTGTGTTTTCTACCAATGAGTGTAGCTCTTTGTCCACGCTGTTGGTTTTTTCTGCTTGCTGTAGGATAAATCTAAGCCTGTTGTTCGCATAGAAATCGGCCCAGGAGTTCTTGAATTCATTGTTCTGGGGAGTGTCACCACAACACGTGGTAACTGGAAATCCAAACATTGGATTGTCGTAGCCTTCAGGAATTGGCGCAGGTGTCGCGTGAAGTTTTGCAAGCTTAACTGCTAATGATGCTGCCGAGGATTTCGCTGCTGAGCGTGAAGTAAGATGAAGAAAGTCTGTAATAAGAAAGAATGTAGAATCAGAGTATGAGAAGCGCCCGTAGCCATAGGATTTAGGGCATAGGGAGGGTTCAATATCGTGTAGCGCATTGAGAGATGCGTGCTCGCCTAGTCGCGTATCAATAATGAGTCTATGAGGATGGACTTGGAGCGAGTGACCTTTTAACATTATCTCAGCATCGCACCCTTGTCCAGTCTTCATGAAATACCACTTATCATTTCCATCGCCTAGCTTTGATGTGATCTTTGAGGTTGACGCTGAGCTGCAGCCTCCACCGCCAGCAGATGAAACAGTGGTGCTCTCGGGATCCAACCCGAGGAGCTCAATGACCGTGGGATCGAGTTTCATTGTGAAATGAGTATGATGGATATGTAGCTGAACATGGACACTACACATTGGTGATCATTTAAGAATCGGGTGAAGGTATGACGTCAAAGTGATCTGAACGGTGGGGCAACCGGTTAAACCTGCCTAAGTGCTCCATGTTCACCATCAACATATTATGCGATCGGTTTCAATTCAAATATTGTATTTGTTAAGATGAGAATGCCGATAACAACAGTAGTACAGCTAGAGACTAGTCATAGTCGAAATAGGGTAATGGATACCGTGGTTCTGTATCCTGTCTCTCAATATCAGACCTTTCAAAATACTTCCAGTCTAGGGTTTTCGCTACACGAGCAGAGGACAGCCTGAGGCACCCCCATACTGACGTGAATTTGATTTCTCTCAGGACCATCATTGGATCGATATGTATCTTTATGCCCCTCACGGTGTTCTTTGTCTTTATCATCTCCTCGTATTCAGCTAACCTTTGTTGGCTCAATTGCTCATCGAACAGATGAGGCGGTAATTGCAGCCAAAACGCCATTGATCTCATCAAGGTTCTCAACGCATTGTCCCATCCGTGCTTAGACAGGTAAGTGATGAACAATCTCAACTCGGCTATTGTCACTGTATAATCGCCGTTGTTGGATCCGCGCACGTTACCAAGACCATCAACGTAAGGCTTGATCCTACTAAAAGTGGGACCCAACACTATGTCTTCAAACTCGTCCCTTCGATCTCCAAAGTGCCATCTTTCCGGTTCCTGAAAAAGAATCCTCATCATGAAAGGTGCATCATCGACTGCGCAAGCTAACATTTCCAATGGAAAATTTATGTAGAGGTTCGTATGGTCAAAGATTTTTGTATCCAGGATAAGCTTTACGTCGGCTTGTGAGATTCTCCCAAAAGGTAAAGCATCCGCACGACTGTGGCCCAGAACCATGGCGTACTCTTGAAGTCCGGTCTTGGGGATATCTAACTCATCAAACTTCTTTACGAGGCGTGCGACCCTGATGAGGTCATTGAGAGCACAACCCACTCTTCTAGCACCAGGTTCTCTCTCTTTGATCGCCAGGTTGACGTATTTGAAGAGTTTTTGTCTTGGGCACACTTGGTGTAAGGCTAAGAGCTCTTTCACACACTTGTATGTATCCTTATTTGAGTTTCCTTGGCGATGATCATCTAACAGCCCATCCAAAATGCCCTCCAAAACGTAGTCTCGTATTTCTTGTGCATGCTGATTCGCGAAAACGACGGCTTCTAGCCTCTCTTCCGTAGATTTGAGCTTTCTTTTCGTTTTGTCCCATTTCTTAATCATATTAGCATGCACAAGATTTTCCGTTCCCAAGAGAGGGTATGTTTGTCCCATGGCTGCTTCGAAATTCTTGATGTCTGCCAACATGCGTTCATTGACAGCCATGACAGTCTTCCAAATCTGGATGAGTTGTTTTGGTTTTGGCATGCGCCTAATAGCAAGGTTAAGGCTTGCTTCGAAGGCCTCGGTTATGAAAGCCTGCATTTCTTCTCCACCTAGGTTCAGCTTGTCCGACGACATGGACCACAACCCAGTCTTGAATTTAAAGGTGATATCGTCATCAAGAGTTAAATCCATGACTTGTTGGTTGCGTATGTCAATCTTCTTCGAGTGCGCAATAGGTGAGCTATAGGTGCGTCGAGTATACAAACACACAGCCCTCAATCAAGGTAAAATATGAGAAGAAAGAAAGTGTGGATCTGAAAAAGTAAACAAGCGAACTTTTTTTTGAACAGAAATATCAACGCTATGTTTTATTACAAGATCTTTCCTCGTGAAGTGGAAATTTCACAATGTCATTCTCTCTCCATGAATCATGAAATTGGAACAACAAACGGTCTAGTGTGTCTAGAAGGAGCTAAGGTAGGGGTAATAGTCAGTCAAAAATAGTGAAAGTGATTTTTTGGCCAATTATACTCATTCTACCATCTAGTTTCGATGGGCTAGAGTGATTCTTATGGGCCGGTTTCCTTTTTGCAGAAGTCGTAACAAATTATAGAATCTGAAACAGAGAAATATGGAATATTAGAACAGTATTCTTCGTGATAATAAGATGAGATACCATCCGCCATGTTTGTATTCCATTTCACCCGGGCCCCCGCACCTACGTTAAACCAGCCGTCTTAATAACCCAATCAGCCGCCTGATCTGCCACGCTACCATAGCTTAAGTGAGATCCCTGAAGATCATTACCCGTGCCACAGATAGTATCCTGGCTAGCACAGAATTCCTTCACCTCATCCTGACCAAGATTACCCACACTCTGCGTCTTCCGTGGGTCGCCGAAAAGAACAGCACCAGTAACTTCTGATCCAGAGACTCCTTGCCTAAGCGCATTGTGAACTACCATAGCGCCCTGTGAGTATCCGGATAGGATGACCTTGCTATTGGGACATTGTGACTTAGCAGTCTTGACAAGGGATGCCATTGTTGGACCACCTGAAGCACCCAGATTCGCATTACCCTGGTCGATCATTAGCTAGATTTTGCTAGAGACGAAGTGTATGGCTTACAGCAGCATCAGCAGGGTAATCGACCCCTTGAATCGTGACCTTCCCGTCTCCAAGCTTCTGCCTCAAGCTCTTGAACATAGGCGGTCCAGTGACAGTACCCACGTTGCCGGTTTCACCCGTTCCGCGTGCGAAGATGACAGTGACGTCGGTACAGCAGGTCTTATCTTTGACTCCACTTTCAGTGCTACTACCACCAAAACCAAAGCCACCGCCACTGCCAGAGCTTTGAGACGTGCAATTACCACCGATGGATCCGCTCCTATTACTGGGGGATGCAGGGATAGGCATCGGAGCCGCGACTGAGGCTGCTGACGTCGCGGAAGGACTAGAGCCGAATCCTGATCCGAAAGAAGGAAGGCTGAAGCCAGAACCAGAACCTGTGCCAGTCCCAGGCCCAAACTCAGAGCCAGATTCGATACCAGATCCGATGCTAGAGCCCGTACCAATGCTGCTACCAGCGCCGTTACCCAAGCCAGAGATCCATGATCCCCAGGCGGATGGCATGGGCTGGGCTTCACCGAAGCCCGCAAGAACAAGAAGAAAGGCCGAAGTGTACTTCATTTTGATAAAAAAGGTAAAACAACGTCGAATTGACAATGATCAAAGATTGGAGTTTCAAGGAAAAGGAACGTAAGCGCTGATCACAACGAAAGGCTTCGAGTTGTAAAAGAACGAATGGATGATCTCCAGCAACCCGATGTCGATGCATCCAATACTGCATCCCCCACCCTCCGCGGAAAGGGACGAAGATCCCAAGATCCAAACGGGCTCGCCCATTTCTCTATTCCCTGCTACACTCCCGCTCGAAACAAACCCCCACTATACTCCCTCCACTCTCCATTCCAAAAAGCACCGATTTTTCGTCATATCATCCCCAGTAGGCCGGCCTAACGTTTCTAAACGCTCCTCCAACTCCCTTGGCAACCTGCCCAGTCGCCAGCGCGCAAATTTCAGGCCCGTAAAACAAAGCAAGCAGGAGCCTGAGAAAACCGGGCCAGAGTGAGCACATAACAGTTTGTGATTAAGATAAGTTAGGTAGGAGACGATTGCCGAGCGGAAGATGAACGCAGGGCTCGGAAGGTGCCTCGAGAAGTCGGCGCTGGCGTGTTTCACTAGGGGTTTTAATATTACCGAGGCATCGTGGTACGACGTCGTATGCCTAAGCTGGGAGCTGGAGGACCAATGATTTTGCAGGATGGTAGACAGGATCCGAGGCTGGGAATAGAATGGGCAAGCATGGCAAGTGTGTGGTGTGTGTCGTACGATGGTGATTAACGAACTGACTACGCAGCATGCCTAGAACAGCAGTGCGCTACTTAGAGGATTAGGGTTAGCGAAGAAACAAATACAGGTACAGCCATATCTTAACGATAGTATGGCGAGCTCATTGGTCAATAAAAAATGCCTGTTTTGTAGAATTCTATCTACTTACACAGTTCCAAGCAGATGACTTTCACGAGAAAACGGCTTATCAACGTAGGAACTTTTTTAAATTGAATTATCGTAGTTTCGAAGCTTAATTCCTTTCCAGCCTGTTCAGCCTTTTGACCCAGCGCTTGCCGTGGCCCCTGCCCTTGAATTTGCTCAGCTTAACGAGGAAGGCGCCTCTGTCAATGGTGTTGATGACAATGTTTCCACTGGGAAATGTGTAGTGGCTCCAGGTACCAGCGTCCCAAAGAGCGTCGCCGCCACCCACGACATCATCGTCACCGGGGAACACATCGAAGTAAGCAATTTCCTTAATATTCTTGCCAGAGGGATCGCGTGGAATGCCAGAGACGTCGAGGACACGCAGACCCGCCTGGTAGTTAGATTGATATGCCAGACCATCGTAGACGAACTGGTTGTGGTCGACAGAGCGGGTTTTGGACTTGTAGTAGCCAGTGTTCTTGGGCGCTTCAAGATTAGTGATATCCCAAATGTAGGTGACGGGGTAACCGTCGAGAGCGGGCGACTCAGGGGACGCATCGTTGGGATCGATCTGGCCTTCATCCAATTCGTCGTCCATGATTAAGTGGGTTTGCCAGTTAAGATCGAGGACCCAACCCTGATGCGTATACGAGGCGCCCTTGTAGGATGTGCGTGAGATGATGGTTCCGTTGACACCACTCTTGTTCGTAACATCGTAGATAGTAAGAGTGTCCTCGTTGTAACCGTAGCAGATTTCGCGGCCATAGTACTTTTTGTGCGGGCCGCGGTACACGACGCACTGCGCATCATGAACATAACCATCAGCACCAGCACAACCTGGTGACTTCGGCTTGGAGGGATCCTTTAGGTCGATGAAGATAAGACCAGCCTTGCAGGTGCTATTGTTTGGCCTGGCGCCGACAGCAAGAGCATAGCCTTTCTCCTCATTGACAACCACGTTGTGGCTCCTTCCGAGCTCAAGATAGTCCGTGAACAGACCGGTCAAATCAGTTGAGGTGTTGAAAACCTTGGGCTTCTTGGGGTCGACGTTTAGAAGTTTCTTCAGGTCAAAGATCTGCACACCATGGTTCACACCTTCAGAGCCGACAATCAACAGGTCCTTGACGACCTTGATCTCGCGCCAGATGACCGGGCTAGCTTGAGCAGGGAGACGACCAAGGTAGACGAGCTTCCCATCCTTGACCTCGGCGAAGGCTGCACCATCTGTTTGGCCAATGGCGATGAATTCGCGGCCGTGATGAGTCCAACCCCAAGAGCCGGATCCTTCCCCACCGTTACTGCCAAGCTCCTCGTGGGTCTTGAAGTCGTACATGTCGATGTCTTTGCACTTGTAGGTCTGATCAGGGTCACCTTTCACGGCGACCGCTTTGCCTTTTTCGCATTTGATGACATCTTTGTGGGGGCGCTTCTTATCGAAGCCATTCCATTTCTTGTTGTCATACGCACCCGAGGCTTTGGCACGAGCCCATGCGGACTGTATTCGTCAGCATAAACAAGCCTTAAAGTAGGAACGAAATGAAGTACCTCTTTAGCAGCCATCATCTTGTCCATGACCTCACCAGACTCATATTGCTCTTTGGTGAACATGGCTCCCTGGGCCAGAGGCAGCAATGCTGCCGCAACGGTAGCGAACTTCATCTTGGCGATAGCGGACTGTAAGGTTCGTTCACACCTCGTCAGCACAGGAGGTGCATGCAGCACCCTCGTCCTTTATAGCATTTCTGTGCCAACACTCGCCACGGGCTGGTGTCCGTATCTAGAGCCTGCCCAGAATCGGATTGACCGAGGCCTCGTCGCCATGCAAACTACAGATAGCGACAAACAAGCCTACCTTCCTATCAAAGATGGTTAAATCTTCCTTCACTTCGTGGCCGCAGCGAACAACGTTCTACCGTAGGTCTCGGCAGCCTTGGTAAATGCTTGTGCTCAGCCGCGAGACACGCTCATTTGACATGAGAGGACTTGGCGCAAGCATTGGGAAGCACGTTATTGCTGTGGTGGGAGCCGGTTTATTAAGAGGAATGCTTATGCTGACGCCTAGAACGCGAAAAGTACGACGACAGGGGACGGTAGGCAGAGGCAATGGCGAACCAGCGGTGAAAAGCATTCGGGATGGAACGAGATGCAGCAGAACCAGAACTTTGGGAGGGAGGGTGCATGAACGTCTACCGAGCTCCCGTCTTCGCCATCCTACCAGATATCGCAGGCAGGCTTGGCGGAATGCCAAGAAGGCTAAATGCGGAAGGAGCCAAGCCAGATATCACAACACACTACCAACTGCTGGAGATCGACAGGCAAGCTTTCCGGTAAAACTGTGGAGGCATTGCATACGCCCAATCAGGCTCGTCTCTGTAATTGTCCGCCCAGTCGTCCGCTCGTGTTCACCCCGGCATACCAGGATCCGCCTTTCTGGCCTGGAGAGGACCAAGCAGTGCCCTTCTGCAGTAACTCCGATCTCCTCCTTGGCCAGACTATTCCCAATCTCTTCGGAATCTCCTCGGCAGTTTTGTGTCTCTCCAATGTGAGGCTCTCATGGCAACGAATACGTCAGACCAGGATAGAATTTTCCATATCCCCTTGAGGACCTTTATAGAGATGTCCTAAGAAGGATGAGGGAAGAAAACAAAATCTTGTGCGGTCCTTCAAAAGGACAGTTTAAACAGAACAACAAAGGAAAAGAAGGGCAGATGGGAGCTAGCAGAGGTGCCCAGAGTCTTATTTCCGCACTTTCCTTCCGCGATAGCGAGGTTGAGCGTGGTCTGTATCATTAACTCGAGTGAACATGAGTCGCTTACGTACTGCTTGTTCCGGGACTCGAGGCTAGATATTCATTCCAACGTTCTCCCCATTGGTTCATCCAATCCATGCTAACTCCTTCCTCGTACCCCGTTACCCTGGGCATTGCTGTGTTCCGAGATTCCCTTGCAGCTTCACCCGTCGCCCCCTGTTCGGCATATACTGAACGATAACTAGAATTCGAACTTTCGCCTTGAGAATAACCTTGATCACTGCTGGAACCCCAAATTTCACTTTGAGAATGGCCGGAAGCAGGCCTGATTTCTGGGAGCTCGGGAGTGATTTCTCCAAATATATCCCGAGCCAAAGCCTCAGCCATTGCGGCCGTGTATCTTCCCACTTGGTATATTCGTAGTCGGGGGTTCGAGCGAAGCCTGCGTTGTTCGTCTTCCAAAAAGACCGGTGTACGTTTATTGCATTCCCAGAACGATTGGTTATGTTCATTTCCTTCGTCCAGCGCGCTCCCTTTAAAGGATTCCGTTATACCAATCTGTTTTATCTCGTTTCGTGCTACACCAGGATCTCCATAATCCGAATCCACGGCCAGCAAGCTTCGACGGCGCTTTCTGTCTCTGAATCAGTTTTATCCAATGTGTTGAGGACCTAGAACGTACTGGGAGCTTCGTTGTTGCCTACGAGTAAGGCCTATGCCTAATGATCTACCAGGGTGGATGCTAGGCTGGGGAATCCACCTCGACAAATCATGGCCCGTATGCCCTTGTGACTGATTGACGATTCCATCCTGTACCCCCTCTAAAGACGGTCGATTGTAGTTTAAGTTATTGATAGTAAAGTCAAGGGCTTTGGATTCTCGAAAGTATGCAAAGGTGGTGTTGTTAGGATCATCTTCTTGGGGCTGCAATTCGAACGGAGGGGATTCAGGAACGAAAGAGGGGAGAGCCCATTCCCAAGGATGTGTCAGTTCGGGAAACTCTTCTTCCAGAGTACGTTCCATGATACAAGATGGATAATTCTGTTTTCTAGTAATGTTTAACGATTCGGCTGCGGTGGTGTACCCTTCGGGAAACTCAGAGTGAGCAATCGAATCGGTCGTGCGTCGCCTTGCCAGCTAGCGTAGCTCGGTTTATATTTCATCCCTGCAGGTGACACAGTTCATAACGTCAAGAACTCTGGAAAAGATGGGTGTTGAAGGTGTTGAGGGTGTTGGGGGTTGCAAGCTTGGTTTGGGGTGCGTCATTCAGAAAGCTCCCAAACAGCAGGAGCGACGAGGACTCAGCACACGCAACAAATTTCACACAATATTTTTGTTCAAGTTATCTTTTATCTAGGAATATAAAAATAATTTTAGTGAGAAAATAGTCATCAAACAAGCAACTGCTCAGTGATGCTGAAGTGGCCAAGTGGGTTGGAGTCAGCCTGGCTAGCTATCAACTCTTGGTTAACCACTTCAAACCATGCCGACTAGTCGCTTGTTCGAACCCAGGTACCTGCGAAGATCGTAATA
>Ga0247757_10000878_pt1 | contig 22625 bp, 30 predicted proteins | sample UWRJL126311R4_FD_180929 | JGI IMG/M metagenome (GOLD analysis project Ga0247757, IMG submission 180929) | Plant litter microbial communities from Arlington Agricultural Research Station in Wisconsin, United States - UWRJ-L126-311R-4 | ecosystem: Environmental > Terrestrial > Plant litter >...
CCAGAAACCCGGGAACTGTTCAGCCTCATTTCCACGAAAATTTATTAACACCCTTCAGGCCATCACTGCCGATGGAAGGTACACGCGCCCAGAGAACGCGCCGGCCTCGTGCCGCTCGCGCCTGCGATTTGTGTCGAGCGAAGAAGAACAAGTGTGATGAATTATATCCTTGTTCTTACTGCAAAAGTCGTGACGCGCCATGTGTCTATCAGGGTCAGCAACCCGCTTCTCGACGTTTCACAGCGGAGTATGTGAAGCAACTAGAAAATCAAGTGAATTACCTATCGACTCTGTCAGTTGCTGGATCACCTAATACACCACCCTTCGTACAGCCTGATCGAGGCGTTACAGAGACTTTACCACATCATCATCTGAATGTTCCGACCGCCCCGACCCGAGATACTAGCGAAGAGGAGGTTTCTGGAGTTAATCAGAATACGCATGACTTCGAATTTTACGGCAGCTCTTCTTCCTTTGCCCTTCTATCGCACCTCCAACGCACGAGCCAGAGGCCTCGCAACGATGAAGATAGTGCCCACTTGTTTTCTAACTTGCAAAATTCTGCCATGCGGTCCGTATCCAGTGCTTCTGGGGATGTTTCAAACGTCGGAACTGTTCCTATCGACTACTACCCACAGTGTCGTGGCTTTATCGAGAGTTTCTTCACCACTCTTCACTATATTCATCCTATTCTTGACAAGCGTGAATTTATCCATAAGTGCGAAACATTATGGGATCACCGCCTCGAAAGAAATGTTGTCTCAAGTTATGCCGCCCTTTATTACAGTATTCTTTCTCTGGGGGCAATCTTTGCCGTCCGCGACGAAGAACCCATCGACGGGATGAACAATCTTCAGTGGTCCCGCAAGTTTTTTAACATGGCCCGAAGATGTTGTATGGAGCTTGGTCTTCTCACAAATCTCGAAATGGTCCAATGTTACTCCATCATGGTTAGTGGTAATCGATTGGGCTTCGACAGCTCACATGTTAAAGCTGTCTCCAGTCCAAAGTTTGCCAGCATGAATTAAACCCACATTGTAAGCATAGCAAAGCTATTGGAGTGGAAAATCTGACGACTGGCAGGGTCTTATATGTATGCTGGGCTTGCTGTGCGAACAGCATTAGCAATGGGAATAAATCGAGATCCCGGATCAAATACAAAGAAGCCTATCTCACAGCTGAAAGCGGAGTCCAGGACTTGGTGGTGAGTCTTGATAAAAAGATACAGCTTGATTCAACAATTAACAAGTAACATCATAGGGCGTTGTTTTCTCAAGAAATGTTCGTTACCTTGAAAAGCATAATTTACAAAATCCTAACCTGAACAGCGAAGTTTCGTTCTCCATAGGACGACCTGATACTTTGGGTGCTGATATATATCACAATCGAAGACTGCCATTACTCAGGAATGAGTCTGTTTCAGACCATGTCAATTTTGAGTTTCTGGAGCCGCCTCACTGTGCAATCATTGGCTGCATGGTCAACTTTTCGAAAATCGCAAGATTGATTTGTCATAATATCTATCTCTCCAATCCAAACTTAGACCAAATGGTTGTTCTAACAGATGATATAGAAAAGGAGCTTGAAGGTTGGGTTGAGGGTCTCCCCCCAGTTATACGACCTCCTATACAGACCCAACATTATCAGCCTTCGTTAAAGAGTGTAAAAGACGCACAATGGGCGAAGAGACAGCGACTAGTCCTAAGCATACGTTACTACAACCTTAGAAGCCTACTGTTTGGGTCGTTACTATTACGATCGTCACCTAACGAACGTGCATCTATTCCAGGGTGCCAGGACAACGTAAAGAAATGCCTGGATTCAGCAAAACAGACAATCAGTATAATATATGAAACTTACGCACATAATGTGTTTTTCCAGACTTGGTACGTAGGATTGAACCGACCAGGTATCGCTTCGTTCGTCGCTTACTTAATTGTGAGGTTCTACAACACTAAATACGCAGTCTTCGCGGCTTCTGTTATTCTCCTACATATTACGCAAGGATCAGCTGGCAACGAAGAGGTTGAATCACTCTTCCGGTTTGTAAATATGGCTGTAGAGATACTCGAAATCATGGATGAATGTGATGTTGCGCTCGAAGCCGCGAAGTTCTTGCGCCTCGCGAAAGAAAAGGCAGAGATCAGACTATCACCCCAAAGTGCCGCAACCTATGAAGAAGATCTTATGAATCACGAGAATTCGCCACTTCACACAAATACATCTCTATTCAAGAACGCCGAAGGCCAAGTGCAGTGGAATCAGTATTGGGGTCCGCTTGGGCTCATGGACAGCAGTGGCATGGACCTTGACATCGCAACGCAACTAGGAGCTTCCAATCAAAACAACCCTATGTTCCTTTCTCTTGACGACCAGTAGGTTAGTTGTTGGAGGTATTGTACTCTATCCTGGCTGCGAGACCTCACGGCGATCCCGTCATGTGGTCAAAATATTTCCGCCGTGGGTCGAAGATTCATTCTCTAGAAGCGATGTTTAATAAGTTCTATGATCTAGAATTAATATAAGTGTAATACTTTGTCGCATCGCGGAAGAGCCGGCTCGTACGAGGCATTGGCGGAAAATCCGGATAGCCCGGTTAGCATACAAAAGTGGCAAACTCAAAACAACATTATGTATGCTGACATAGAGAGTCACGTGATAATACGGACCACTGCTTCTGAAAATATTTGCTCAGTACTACTTCGCTCGTATAATGATCAGCAGAAGACAAATTCTATAACTCATCTTGGCCGTTCATTGTAGATGCATTAGCTACTCGTATGACAGTCGAGGCGCTACGATCAAATTGTAACTGAAGAAAAGCGTTGCAGTTAACTTATGAGAGCTAAGTTGTAGTTGCGAAAGAAAACAAGGATAGAAGGAGGCAGTGTATATATTATAAGTTACTTACTCGAGCCCGATCCCACTAGGCGGATTGCCATATTTCCTAATTGGGCAATTTTCAACCTTCGTCGGTTCCTGTATCCATTCACCAATCGATACTTCTTCAGCCCCAACTATAGTCCTAAAAAACTAAAAATAGAACTTCACAAGTACCAAATGATCACTTATGGCAGCATAACAAGTCGGGTATGGCAACACCCCTTTCAGTGTTTCCATGACAGGGTTGTAATAGACTTAAGAGAGGAAAACAAAAGGATATGCAGGCTTTCTTGGAACAGTCCAGTGTCTGAAATCTGACTTTTTCGTTTCTAAAATAGGGTCCTTTGGTTCAATCCTTCACATTATCTAAATCTTCTTTGAAGGTATTTTTCCACTCTCGTAAGAGTAATCATATAGCCCGATGGTTTAACCTCTTGCATGGTCCGAAACACCCTTGAAGACTCCATAAAGGTAGTGTCCGCTATCTTATTTCAAACCATTCAACATTCATAAGAAGACTCTTGCGGCCCTCTAGTTAAGTGTTTCACTTCATTGGAAATCCAATCTCAAAAATGATTTGATGTGTGCGATATTTTTATTATACAAGAGTTCATGTAAGGTAATGTGGAGCTATCAGCCTACATTGAGTCGTTGAATTTCTTGTTTCCCCATATTCATGTGATGAAGACTCCAGGGCTGACCTCCATCGGCAAAAGTTCAGCGTCCATACCCCGCGTCCAGTGATCTTTCAGACCAACACCTTCAAATAGATGCGCGAAGTTGAGATCGGCGGGAGCTTGGCTGTCAAACGTTAGTGCAAGCGTCTCGCGGGGCATTCCCACCGCCTGTTGCTCAGCATCTAGAAAACTTTCATCCCGTCTATGATTGACGCTGGTCGTACGAAGTTGGCTGTACTGTTTGGTATATGTGGTTAGAGAACTGCGAAGGATTGTACAGGTTTTAATGAAGTTCGGATCCTGGCCAATTCTCTTGTATTCCTCTTCCGCAAGCTGTGTGCCAGTGACGAGAAGTTCAAGATCGGACCGCACAGTGGGGGACTGAGGCTGGCGAACGATGCTAAGAGCGAGCACAATGCATGCGTGTAAGAGCTGCGTGAGTGTGTACAGCGATGTTTGAATTCTGCCATCCGATGTATGCGCAGCAAACCTAATAGTTGTAACTGCGGATGCGGCACAAAGATTCGCTCCTTTGCGCAAGCGCGTATGGAAAGGTAGATCTGAGCAATGTGTCTCGATTTCTTCAAGAAACTGGTTGTGGGGCAAGATGAGGGATGCGCGATGAAGTGTGATAAGAGCTTGATGGTAGTGCAGAGTGAGAAACGTTGCAAATGGTCGCTCTTGATCATCGCAGTAGAACTCCCCATCTGACCGTATATCTTCCGGGAGCGCATTCCGCCAATCCCGGAGTGACTGGTCGATAGAGCCGATGTTCTGAAGAAGCTGCAGTGTGCTTTCCGGGCTACGCTTGCGGCTATACAGCAATGAACTTATACGCTCGAGCAGCGTTGCTAGAGAGACCCAATGGACAAAGTACTTGTAGCGGGATTGTGAGTCAGAGGACAGTACTTTCTGGGGGGAGAATTGGTCGTGCTCGCCGTGGGGAATGGCCGAAGGTCGGGTTGTTTCCAGCTCGAATAGCTTTTCGAGAGCATAACATGTCCACCAAATGCGCGCGTGTAATTCCAATCTCTGCTGATGTGTTATCTGTGTTGGACCGTCCCCACGCCTGATTTGCTTAGACATATGTCGATGAAGCCCAATACTGTGCGATATTCTGATAGCGGAACCAAGGACATGGAAGCTTTGGCCTTGCTTTCCTCGGCCTTGTAACGCAAGGGTGATCAAAATTAGTGCCTGCACACTACTGAGGTGCGGCAATCCAATCAGGTGGGCGTAAAGTCTATATGCGGCCGACAAATAGCTGTCACCAACTTCGGTGAGAGCTCCAGCAGTCTCATCAGCACCAAGGCTAGCCACTCCGTATATGCACGCAAGAACCGGAATATCGGGGGCCTGGAGCAATGACCGAATGTCTGCAAACCCACCTGATGGACTCGAGCTGGAGTCCTGGTACGTCCGGATCCGCTGGACATCGGCCTCCAGTTGCTGGACTTCTATCACAGGATACAGAGGGTGAATATTATGCGCGTACGCTTCCAAGTATCTGTCCATCAGAGATGATGGAGGCAGCTCAGGGAGTGACAGGGTGAATGACGGCACGAACTCTTCTGCAAAGCTCACCCCGTGCCTAAAGCACGGCTCGATGCGAGGAAGGCCTGCTCTTTGTAGATGGAGATCCAAGGAGATGCTAAGGCTCTGAAGGCTGTTGCCACCCATTAGTTTCTGTCGATGGCTGACGCCGTCCGTGTTGAGAGCAATCTCGGGACTCTCATGCGTCTCGAGAAGCTGGTGTTGAGTAGGGTTTTCTGGGAAACCAGGCGATGCGTCGAGAGGTCTTGCCGAGGTAGAATCCAGCCTTTGATGCGCCCGGTACGATCGCGCAATCCATGATGTATCCCGCTCGGCTGTTGCTGGTGTTGGCGGTCGCGGTACGGGTGTTTGTTCGTATTCATTGCTGGAGATGCGTTCTCCGTAGTCGTGTCCCTGGAAATGGGCACCGTATTTGCGCACAGCGACCAATTCAGGATGCTTCAGATCGGTTGTCTCGCAAATGCTGCCCCGTATCCGACAATTCCTGCACTTGGGCATCTCCGTGTCACATTTCGCCTTTCTCTTACGGCACTCGTTGCAGGCAAGAGACAGGCGATGCCGTTTTGCGGGGCGCTCCATAGACGCTTTATGGCGGCTCGCTGAATCGAATCGACGGTCATCTGTGTCTGGTGTTTGGGAGTCGCTGGCAGGCGGGGCAGGCGGGGCAGGCCGTGCAGGCCCTGTCTGCCTGTTTGAGCAGGCACGCACGTCGCATGCTTGGCGCGCTTGTGGGGGCTGGGCGACTAGTAAATAACTCAGCTCCAAGCATCCTCCGTCCTGCTCCTCCTCATGTAGACTCTGAAAACAGCTGGACATCCGAGGGAGATCTTCACACGCTATTGGACGAATACAAAGAATTCCCCCATTGGGCGAAAACTCCATTCAGACTCTCCAACGATGAAATTGGGCTATGGCAACTGCGAGACCTTGGGCCTTTAGAGACATGGTATCGCGGAAGAACGATACTCATTGGAGATGCGGCCACTTTATCAGTCAGATCTTCATGGGCCTGGCTACAAGAGCTACAAAGTCACTCCTACCATTGATTCTCTCCGATGTCACGTTCTTGCACGAACGAAGCTTCTATTTTGGCCTCTACTGGTCGATACAGGATTGCGTAAACGCAGGGTTTCTCATCGCGATGTCGTATCTAGTGGCAGCAATGACGTGGAGATGGTATTACTGGCTTTTTGCGATCACGCTCGGCATCTCGGCGCTTCTTGTGGTCTTTTGCTGCCCCGAAACAAAATTTGCGCGGTCACCGACCTCGCTCAATGGTGAAGTGGTTTTCACGGATGAATTCGGACACACCCAGATCATCACCAGCGAGGAAGCCATCGCCCGCTTTGGCCAGATAGAGGATTCTACCCAGACCCACGGCAAAAAGAAGACGTTTTTCGAGAATCTGAAGCCTTGGAGTCCCACCACTCCCAATGGCGGTAGAGTTCTCGCTGCTTCCTACGTGAAGATCTTGAAGAGTACTGGCTCTCCCGGTGTCATCTTCGCTTTGATGCTGTCATCCATCTCTTTGGGTGTCACCCTTGTGTATAGCACCATTTTGGAAACGCAATACCATTAGTCGCCCAGGGCCGTTGGACTTTTCAACGTAAGTGCTCCCGTGTCAAGTTTGCTGGTATACTGACAAAGCACAGGCCGGTGTCATTCCCGCATGTTTCGGCGCCATGTTCTATTCCGGTTGGTGTGCAGATAAGATCAACATCCGGCTCGCGCGTCGTAACGGTGGTGTGCACAAGCCCGAGCATCATTTACTGCATCTCATGTTCCCGATGCTGGCTGGTATTGTGGGGCTGGTCGTCATTGCTGTTTGCGCTCAGTATCCGGAGAAGTACAGCGCATGGGGGATGGTGATTGGTACGTTGCCAGCTCGAACTCAATGCACACGCTGACTTGTATAGGTTGGGCTATTTACCAGTTCTCTTTCACAGCAATCCTAATCACCACGACGACTTTTGCTGGCGAGGTTATCCCTGACAATCCTGGTGCCGCGATGGTAGTTGTGATTGGTGGAAAGAATATTGTGTCTTTCGCTGCGGCTCAAGGCATTGTCCCTATGACGCATGAATTTTCGTACCTCAAGAGTTTCATGATCTTGTTGGGTATATATATCGGCATTTGTTTGCTTGGGATTCCCGTCTACTTCTTAAACTCGAAGTGGAGGAAGATTACTGGCAAGGCAAAGACGGATGGCACAAGTAGCGCGTGAATTATAGCATTTAATGAAGTAGTGGTATTTGATTTCCTTGTCGAATTCGAATGTCAGCTATATCCTTGACCATCTGTGGCATTTCAATCGCTTTGCGAATCGCTAACATAAAGAATCGTGACGATCACAGACATATTATTTATGTGGCTGAGGTCTCCATAAACTAAATGTCTTCATCTGGGTAGTCGCAGTCTCTTCGATGATTAGAGCAGGTGGAACATGGTAACATGCTACCGCGTGGATGGCTCAGGCATATTAATGCACACACAGACATCATACATTACGATCCAGGAGGATCCAATTCATCCAGTCACCCGAACTATGGTTGACCGCACTTGGTTAAGATATCAACGTCCCAGAACAATTGGGGGACAGCATGATAGCTGATTTCTCTTCGTAGGGCTAAAACAGGATTCTCACTCTGTTGAGGAAGAGTTTCAGAGCTGTGTATCATTCTACCGCCTCGTGTAGGAGTCTCCGTTGAATAGTGCATCGTGACAAACACAACATGTGTCTTTAGAAACCAAACTGCGCATTTCCAATTGTTTATGATTAGGGTCAGGAATTGGTGATGATAGTAGCTGGGCTGTCACGCGGTGGATCGAACGATGTGTACGCGCTCAGCACGGGATACCGGGCTGTGCCTCCTCATGTGGCGTAAAGTGTCTCATATAAAGTAACGCACGGCTAGTTATATAGGCAATCAGCTTAAAGAATGCGGAAAGGACTAAAACGTGGAAGGTGCGGGGATCTGGCGTGCTTGTCGCAGGCCTAGGCAGGGGTATGCGAGAATGCGGCACAGCCATCAAAGACGGCCAACCAGTTCCAATGATCCATTTCAATCCTTGTACCATGGCGGCTGTGTTAACCAATTCTTTGTTTCTAATCATTTACGCGAGTTTGGGGCTGTACTGATTGTGCATCATACTAGGAAAAGGATGTACACAGCCCTTCATGCAAAGTAAACGCGCGCCACATGTCCAGTACGAAGTCAACTATATGTATAGACAGAAACTTCAGAGGTCGACAGCAACATCCCCTCTTTGCGCCTTTTACCAGTTGCGATAACACCCATTTTACATTCTTTGTCATTTATATACACGAACCATTTGAGCAGATCGAACCACCGAGTTTCAAAATGGGCATAAAATCGGAGTACAACCACAGCTCTTTCGATAGTACATCTCATGCAAAACGAAAATGTAGACTCTGGGATCCAATCACTACGCTGAACATCACCAATCCAGATAGAGAATGTCTAACCTGCGTTGGATATGCACCTAGCTGCAGACGACGATGCCGAAATCCCATTAACCAAGGAAATCGATCATCCGCTTTTGCACTCTTAGAAGACATGTCTTACATTGACACATCAGTGACCGACATTAGCCAAATGCTTCGCCGACTCGCGAGATACACGTTATGTCTGAGATACCATCAGAATCAAGTCCATGACATGGTTGCAACGTGGTTGCGCCAGATTGATGACGCTACCAAACTTAAGTACACGAACGGATTTTCTGCATACAAATCAAATACACCGTCGACCAAGAGGGAGCGTCTCCGGCAGAAATACGATGCGTGGGATGCTAGAGGAGGACAAACACGTAAGCAGCGGGAAGAAGAACGCGTCGAACTAACACAGATGCTACGAGAATTGCTGGAAAAGCTCGAGCGGGAAGGCGAGCGCGCGAATCAACAGCGCCAACAGGACGGACGCGAGCAGAGAGAAAGCAAAGAGAAACAGAGGAAGAAAGAGAGGGAGGATGAGGAAGAAAGGGTGCGTGAGAAAGAGACACAACGCAAGAAGGAGCAGGAGGCCAGGGAAAATGAAGCCAGGGAAAGGGGAGCACACGAACAGGAAGATAGAAATGAGCGCATTCGTCGACGAGCCGAGAAGCTGAGGAGAGAAAGGGAAGAAAAAGAAAGAGAAAAGATGGAGATGGAAAGGAAAGAGTGGGATGAGACATGGCTGCGCTATGTTCGCGAATGGGAGGAGATAAAGAGTAAGTTTTCCGTCCCATGTAACTGAATGTCGCACGCTAATTCAAGCCTAGAAAACGGAATAAAAGGCTCTTCAGTTCGTACATAACGTCTCTCTTCAAAGACTACAGCTGACATGTCGATTTAGGAAAAGCTGCGTGATATTTTACCTTGGCCTGTCAAGTCTGGTTGCTGTGAGGACATCACTGAAGCTACAATCAAGCAATTCTTCCAGAAAGCTCTTCCACAAGACACTAGTCTTGAAAAGAAGTTTGCTTTCATGAAAATGGAATGTCTGAAATGGCATACGGATAGGATTCCCAGGATGTTTGGAACAATACAAGACAAAACTCTGACAGATATGTTCAATACTGTGGCTCAGGTTGTGATTGAAATCCGAACAGACATAGCGAAGCAGCTAGGGCGATAAGTTGGTGAAGATGTTCCAGATGGAGTGCACATTTCTTGTTCATATATTTAGTCTCCACATCGGCAGTCAATTCCAAAGTTCATACGAGGGCTACCGTTCATCCGAATTCGATCTTAATATAGTGCTCTAACTAAACCCTAGCATCTCCAAACATGCAACGCTGCATAAACACCAAAAGAACTCAATGGATATCCCTTCCATGTACCGAGACTCAGAAAACAACTCAATAAGAACAACCTACTTAATTGGTTAAGTATTACGTAAGTTTAGTATTGTTCACTGCAAAATTCTAAAAACTTTGACAAACCTCAACACATGTCAATCTGCACATGTGCCACCACTCTACACGCATACTATCCACCCTTTGTTTTCTTCCCTTTCGGCACTCGAAATAACCAGTATAAGAAGATAGCTCCAGCAACATTGAATGCCACATAAACCCAGAGTAGTCCAAAATCCCTCCACCTTGTGTCCCAGTTCACGCTGAGCGTTTTGAGATACTGTTCCGTGTTGTCTAGCTGACAGAATTGGCACTGTCCGCTGGCCATGGCGTCACGAAGATGACCGCCTGTCCTTGAAATGTACTCGCTCATGTATTCCCCACAATTCATGCCACTAGGTGCGTCGAATGTGATAAACTCGTTCTCCGCACAATGTGCCGGCGCCATTCCTAATGTCGCATTCATGATGCTGCTAACAATATAAGTGAATGGGTTCACCCGGTACATGAAAATCCAAAACCGAGGCAACGCTTTCGGACCCGCAAGAACCCCGCAAAACTCATAAAGGAAGATTGAGAGGAGTGTGGCGATGGCGGAAGCGATTTCCTCATTGGGGGATCCAGCAATGATCAGATGTGCGAAAGATGAGCCGAATAGGAATGTGACGAGGATGATGATGAGGGTCTGGAAGGCGCGGAGGTGTGTGGAGTCAGTGGCTTCGGCATTGCGGTAGACGCCCATGGGGTAGTACCAAACGAGGAAAGAGAATATTGCGAGAACCTGATGATTTGATTAGCCGTCGTATGAGTTGTATCAATCGAAAAGACGTACCACATTCCAAGCCATTTCGATAACAATGTTTGAGACAACAAATGCTTGCCATGCGTACGTTTTTGACTGCCGTTCGCGAGCTTCGTATAGCGTTCTTTGCTTAATGAAAGTCGGCATAACCTGGTACATCATCTGGATGACCACAAAGAGGAACACGAAAACGCCGAACATTGAATTCTGAAGCCCCTGTTGAGTGTTATTCGCGTTGAAGTAAGAGAAGCCAATAACCAAAGAGCAGCCGATGAGAAGGATGACTTTGGAGTAGATATATGAAGGTGTTCTCCAATACTGTTGTGCAACACGGAGGCCGACCACTGCAAATTGTGTAGTCATTGGAGCGGCGAACAAGACGTGACTAGCTTCGGAGGTACACGGTATTTCACCCGGTTTTATGGCGAGATGTCTCAGACGTGCAAGCTCAGTGTGCACTGCAGTATGCTCCGGGCTATTCCTCCACACAGCGGGCCAATCGATCTCAGTCTCAGTGCCAGGAGCAGCACCGATCGCCTCAAGCATAAACTCAGCAGGATTGGTTCCCTTTTTGTAAGATGGTGCGCCGTTACGAGCAAAGTAGTCGAGAAGGATCTCAGAGTTTTTCCCAATTTCACCGAAGTAAACCGTCTTGCCACCTTTTGCTAGGAGTAGAAGCCGGTCAAACCTTTGAAAGAGGAGGGAGGATGGCTGATGAATTGTGCACAAAATGGCTTGGCCGTTACGTGTGAGCTTCTCCATCAAGTCGCAAATAGACCATGATGTTTGGCTATCAAGACCGGATGTAGGCTCATCTAAAAATAGTAACAGTTTCGGGCGAGCTGCGAGTTCGACACCAATCGTCAAACGTTTCCGTTCTAGAGACTATCAGCATGTCCGTCCATACAAAGGATAATGACTTACGCTCCACATTAAGTCCCGATCCCGGAACACCAACGACCGCATCTGCGTATTGTTCCATGTCTAATAAACGAATGACCTGATCTACGTATGCTAATCGCTCTGCGTGCTTGTATTCTGGAGGCTGGCGCAGAAGAGCCGAGAACTCAAGAGCTTCACGGACGGTTGATGTGGAGAGATGGATGTCTTGCTGCATGGCATATCCGGTTTTCCGCTGGAATGATTCATCACGAATATGCCCATCGACAAACATATCGCCACTAATCACGCCCATTGTTGTGCGACTTGCCAACACATCAAGAAGTGTTGTCTTGCCGGCTCCAGATACACCCTGAACGATTAGCCGAAATTCACTGCGTCAGGAAAAAACTCACCATGAGCGCTGTCAGTGTACCGGGCTTGATCCAACCATCGACAGAGTCGAGAATCTTCCGCCTCTCACCCTTGATGTCGACCTCGTAATCTACACCCTCCCAATGAAACACAGAGATCTGCTTCTGTACCTCTGGATCCGACTCATACCCACTGCCAGACCTTTCGCTTTGATGTGTAGTACTGGTTCCCGCCTCTTCATCTTCGTTGTTCCGTCTGATCCTCTTCATGGTGGCTCTTCGGAAAACGAGAACTTCGCCTTTGGACCGCGCTGCGGCAACTATCTCGGTCATGAACAGGTGCGCCACGAGGAGGATGATAGTAATAGCGACGATAATACCCCAGTTACGCCACCTGTGGTTCCACTGGTATTGATAGGACGTCTCGACAAATGCTGTACCGCTGACAAAATCAAGACCAGGTTGGGAGCCCTTGGCAGAACAGGCACGCTGGTTTGCTGTGACGTTTTCGTAGGAAGGTCCCGACGGAACAAAAGACGCGCACGTAAATAACCGGTCGTGGAACTCATTCACCATAACAATTTCGAAACCATACGCGACTGGGTTAATCCATCGGATCCAGCTTGCCCAGCTAGAGACATTAGCAGTAGCTCAAACCATGCTATGAGGACTTACCCTCTCATATATTCGATTGGTATCGCGAAACCAGTATACAGGACAACGAAAAATAGAAGGACCGAGGCCGGCGCGAGAGCCTGTTCAATGCTCTTACTCATTGATGCCATAAGTCGGAACAACATACTCATCGAAAGCAACATTGTGAAAGAGACTAAGAGGAAAAAAAAGAAGGGACCCGGCTCTCGACGCAAATTTGCCATGAAGTATAGAGTACAGCTGACAAAAAGGACGTTCAATACCTTGTAAGGAAGATCCATGAACATTGAGGATAAAGCTTCAGCGCTGGGGTGGTACAGGGCATAGCGATTGTGCTGTCAGATGATTAGTTTTGGGTCGATGCTCGTACTAACCAACTTGCCTTTTCGATGATCTCGCGTTTGGCATACAGTGACATGATCTCGATTATACTTCCAAACGCGTTAAGAAGGACCTTAGAGGTTAGTTATATACAAAGGGCCGAAATAATCCGACTCACCGCCATGAACATTACAGCTCCTCGAGAAAAAAAGGACCCTGTCGTCGAAGGCAGGTTATAGAAGATGCTAGCAATGAGAAGAGCTTCGATGAGGTTCATTGTGAGCATGGCGATAAACACGCTTGGATCATTCTTAAGCTTTTGCCATTCCCGCCACATGCATAGAGATATTTGACCCAAGTATGAAAGGGTATATGGCGACCTGGTCCGCTGGCGCCTAGATTTTTCCAGCTTCCTCGATAGAGAGAACTGCGCATAATGTGTGCCTTTGAGTGGATACTCTCTGTTGTATTGATCGATGCTTTTGAGAAGGCGTTGTCTATCCGTACTCTCCTTCCAAAACCGAGCGAAATCATCTGCCGTTTGCGGGGTTCGGGTTTCAAAGCCTGGTCTTATCCGACGTTCTGAGGGGGCCGTCATAGACGTGAGAAAATCAGGTGTTGTTTGCGAGTCAGGGCATTCGAAGCCCAGGTTTTCAAAGTAGGTGCGCGCTTCGGTCGTGGGGCCGAAGTAGATCTGCCGGCCTTCATAAAGAACAGTGACTTTGTCAAATTCCTGAGCTTGTAAGTGGTGCTGCAAGACTGAGCAGAGATAGAAACCCACATCGTAAGCGGCTTGCGGTGCTTGATAGATAGCAACACACGTCGAGGTGCCAAATACGTCGCATTGCGTCCGCAGCGTTTTGCAAAACTCTACAGCATTGGCAGAGTCAAGTCCTGAACAGCATTAAAAAAAGAACAAGCTTAGAGTTATGTCGCTTACCGCGCGTCGAGTTATCCCAACACTGAAGCGGGGCGAAACTGAGCGTAGCCTCCGCTATGGTAACTCGTTTGCGTTCGCCGCCACTGATACCTCGAACAAAATCGTTTCCAACGCGAGTATTGAGCGTGTGGGAGATACCGAACATGGCCATTACAACCTCCAAAATCAAGTCAGAATAGTTGCGGAGAGCAAGGAAATACGCACATCTCGCAGATGCTTAGAGTATCGCTCTCGGCCAACACCGTCGGGTAACTGGCGAGGAGCTCGCGCGCGTGCAGCAAAATACAGCGTGTCTCCGACACTAAGCTGAGGAAAGTGGGCATCCACTTCTGCAGTGTAGATGGCTTCACTCTTGAAAGCTGTGCTCATAACCTCCACAGGAACCCCCTGGTAGTTCAATCGCGACTCTGGGCTGACTTGAAACCCGTGTGTCTCGCCAGCGATCGTTTTCAAGAGTGTTGTGCATCCGGATCTAACTGATCAGCGATATCCTGGGCGATGCTGCTTGACCTACTTACCCTGGAGGGCCTAGAACACAAAGCTGCTCCCCAGGAAGTAGCAGGCCATCAACATCTCGCAATATTTCAATCTTTTTAGAGCCCTGACCGAACAACGAAGGCACTTTTAATACGGTGTTGCCGACTGTAGACTGGAAATCAGTGGGAAATCCTTTGCCCCAAACATTCAGACCCTCAAAAGCAATACCAGCAACTCGGGGTATGGCCTCTTCGCTACTGTACCGTAGGTTGTAGAACGCCTTCGCCCAATCTTTAGCGCGGAAGGATTCGCTGCCGGGATCTAGCCGGCTGCCTTCAGCAGCAGAAAAGGGTGAGCCAAGATGCGTCGACTCTGTAGTGAACTTTCGGGCAAGTTGTACCAGAGCCTGGTTGTGCTGGTCGCCAGGATGTACAGTATCGTTTGTTCCGGACCGCGAGCTAGAGCTCGATTCTAGCTTTAACTTGCTGTAGGTCGCAGCCATCAAGGGAGGGTATGCCTTCCGAACAAAGAAGACTGTATTGGGTATGGAAAGCAAGCAGCTTGCGGCATATATATCATGGGTGATATTTTTGCATAGTAATGAAACGGTTTCTTCTCGGCCGCACTTTCAGAAATGCGAATGTCCGGACCGCGATAAAAACTCGAGCTTATGGAGAGGCTGAGTTGTCTTACTGGCCCACAAGCTGGTCATTCCGGGACACTCTCGAGCAGTTCGAACTTCCATCTCTGTGGCGTCTCTACTGCTCATCGCGTTGTTGTTTGAATAGGTCATGTCCAAAGGCTAACCCATGAGCTCTGCATAAAGGATGTCGGAAATAGAGCGCATTGGTGGCATGTAGCTTGTGGGGAATGATCGGAGATGGTGCCGGCACCCGTCCATTCGTAGGTGGCAATGCTTGAATGAGCGATGCCGAGTCGAGATGATGGGTGATGTGGGATGGGCTTTCGGACATTCGCAATGTGCGGGGATATGCCAAGACGCATGCTATCGTAACGACCGTCCCATCTATTGGCTCGCTTGGCTGTTATTTCGGCTTCCGGCATGTGAAACCACCCGTCATCTGGTCTTTCGGGCTTATCAAAGGACGGTTACGACGACTTGGCCACGACAGGTCTCAGAACAAACTGAGGACATTCGGAGCCACGAGTCCCGACTGTGCAGCCTCCTCATGGTCGCTTATCCCCAATGAAGCTCGCGGTATGAAGTTATCCCATCTCGTTCTCACAACCCTGCTCATCAATGCTTAGTGCCAGCGTTGCAAGCGGAAGAAAGTACGTGAAGCCAGCATATCCAAAGCGATTGCTGAAAGTTTCTAGATCAAGTGTGATAGGGTAGAACCAAGGTGCAATCATTGCTCGATTGCGCAGCATGTTTGCGAATATATTGAACGGCGCCCCCGGCCTCGCATGGCGCAGCAGAGAGTTGATGTTCATGCATTGAATCAACGCATAGTTGAGCTGGAAAGGTCGCTCGCCAATAAGGGTTCTGCCGTTACCCCAGAACCAGGGTCACCATCGTCTCCTGCGCGCTTGCTAGCAGTGGACTCTGGGGTCACTCTGCCTGATGAAACCATCTCCGAAGCTTCGCCCAACATGTCCCTCGTTGCTGAGAACGGGCAAGAGTGTACGAATGTCACTATGTGAAGTGCTCTGGTACTAATGCTTGCAGCCTGGATATATCGCATGGCAACCGATGCGCAGCGAAATTTTCAATCTCAGGTAACGCCAGACAGCCCGCCAGCTAGGATTGACAACGCTTTGTCGTTGTTAAACGAGGTTCTGGAAGAACTAGGTAGACTTCGGATTCGAAATGGCATTGGCAAGGATCACGTCCATCTGGAACTGTCACAGCATGAGGCAGTGACTTGCGTCGAAGCTTTCTTTGCACTCGCAAACAACATGGTCCTGCCTGATTTCGCACCTACAATGCTCGATAAAAACCTGCTCCTCGCGCTCCCCGCTATTTTCAGCTCTCCCTATGTCAATGTGGATCCCGTTCTCAAGGTCCTCTATTACAACGCGCTGTTCTACGGATTGCAGGAGACACGCCCCCCGGGGGGTCGGGTAGTGCGCACGGCTTACCTTAAACTCCTTGAAGCGGTCCCTGCGTGGCTCGATGCGCCTAGCGGCAGGAGTATGGACGCGTTCACTGCCGCTCTGACAACTTGGACCGCATTGACCAACCACGACTACCAGCTTTCGTGGAGATTTCATTGCAAGTCATGTCATCACATAAAGACGGAAGGCATTGACAACCTTGACATCACGCCAGCGAAGAGCTTCGAAGAAGAAACGAACAGGAATGATTTGAGATATCTGTATTGGCATATTTTATGCACAGATCTAACATTTCGACTGTTTTATGCAAGACCTACGGTGGTGAGTACTTGAATCGCTTCTCCAATTGAGTTTTATGAAACCACTAATAACTTTCAGGTACGATGGGTGCCAGATAAGGTCAGACCGCCGAGCGTCTTCAACAGCAACAACATGCACCCAAGTGCGAGACAGGTGATGGTCTTGTGTGTATGGGTACAATATACTCTAATCACCGCAGAAGCAATCAATTTTATCGACAATACTCCCGTCGGGAGCCGAGACGAAGCATACACGATTCGAGTCGAAGGGTTTTGCACGCGACTTGCGGCTCTGCTCGAAGAATGGAAGATCGAAGCTGCAACGCATGAAGAGAACATCTCGACGCGGTGCCGGTTCGTGATGGCTGACCATATCATGAACACCCACACCATGATCATAGGCATACAGAGATTGGCGAGGTCTACGAGTGAATCGAGAAGAGTGGATTGCGTTTCGCTGGCATCCGCACGAAAGGTTGTTGGCCTGATTCTGGAGTTCTACCGGAACACCACAGAAGACGACACGAATTTCCTGGCTTTGCAGTAAGACTCTTTCGCCTACCTCTTGGATAATTACTGAAACACACAGCTTCATATCCTTTTACCCATTCTGCGCGGTCTTCTCTCTATACCAACATATTATCAGTTGTCCTGACCCAGAAGAATGCCAGCAGGACATCATGTCACTCGAAAAGCTAGGGACTCTCATGGCTCGGGCCGCGACAGTCCGCGCAGACTTTGTGACCTTTGAACGTACTATCAACGCACTAAACAAAGTAGCGCGCGCGATCCAAGATGAGCGGCGGCAGAAACACGTCGTGAGCAGTGCGACTGCCACAGTGTACCAGCCGCCTATATTTGACACCTTTCAGGATTTTGCCAACACTATTCCAGACTTCGACGCTTCTACACTGCAGATGTTTGGTGATATCTCGACAGACCAGGTAGCCGGAGGGGGGTTTCATCCTATGGGGTTTGTCAGGGCTCTAGAGAATGATTTTGTGGGGCGCAACTGGAACGAGCATTGGTGGGATACAGTATAAGATTTTACCCAAGTAACCCTATGTCTAGGGACTTACGGGTCCGTTTTTGGGGCCATTCTGTCACCACTTTTGGAGTTACTTACATCCAAAGTGCTAAACCTAACCCCTGCACCCCGATCAGCTTCCCTGCCTAGCACAAATTTAAAGAAACTGAACGAGCCCAAACATGGGCCTGTATAGTTATGTTTGTATACTATCGACACTCTCTTCATTGTACTCGCCTCGCTTGGACATAACATCGTCTTGTCAATATTCGAAGAAGCTTGGCGTGTACGTTCGATCGCCTTCAATTGATCTCTCATCTTTCCCGTATACTATTATGTTATGCAGTCCTTCCCTCCCGCTCTTATTTAACGCGTACTGCTATTACATTTGGTAGACTATGATGTATAATCTACTGCTAGTTCGTCCTGTTGATTCATATCTGACATTATACTAGAAACTGTCAAGCGCCTCCTTTTACCTGATGTGTTAATACTTCTCCTTAGAATTATTGACTGACCCTATCCCTGATGTTATGAGGGTTGAGGATGCTTTAAAGAGGTTAAGGTCGGTGACTATGATGCGATTCACATCGGGGTCGGGGCCGTTAAAATGCCTGGTAAGCTTGTAAGCCAGCTTAGGAGCCCCGGCCGCATGTTTGTCCTTATTGCTGAAGAGGAAAATAACTGGCGCTCTAAGCAGTAGATTTAGAGGGTAGATAAGGATGAGAATGGCAACATCACTAAGACGAAACGCTGTATGGTTGAAGGATGCCTCTGTGATGCAACCAGCTGCCTAGAGTAGTTGATGGGTTTTACTCTGCTTGGGTCTACGCATAAGGGAAACTAGTGCAATACACTTCATCAAACGACTAAACCCCCCATACATGACGCTGTGCCCCTAGAGTCTTTTTAGCAGTTCTCTTTCTAAACTGTTGCATACTATGGTCAATCTTTTTTCTGTGAATTAATTCGTCACAAGCTGTCCTGAGGTCCTTCTGAATTTTCGATGTCCTTAAAATATATTGTTAGACTATCAAGAGCTGGGGACGAGTTGTTAAGCGTTGAACTCTCCGGCTCGGCCGAAGTGCCACTGTGCCAAGGGTTACCCATAGCAGGGTAATGAGGTCAAATAGAGTATCAGCTATCTAAAGGCTATTAAGAGATAGATTTATGAGCTTAGATAGAGATTAAGGGCACTTAGGTCCAGTTTAAACTTTGTTGCGTAAAATTAAGGGTGATGGTATTCGAAGTACGGGACAAATATTTCCCGGTTCCCGGTCGCGACTAATGGTCGCTCGTCCATCACTGTCCTTCGTTCACACATTAACACACACATATCCCTTATTATAGCAGATACAACGATATAGCTCTTAAAGAGAGACATAAATATTACAGCGCATCGCATCAAATGACTTCTGGTCTGCCCACTCTGTAATACCAAGGCAGAAATGCAGACTAACACGTCCCACCACAGCGCCCCCGGACCGCCGACCCATCATCATCTCCGGTTCATCAGGCACCGGCAAGGGCACTCTCTGTCAAAAGCTCTTCGACGCACACCCAGATACGTTCACATTGGCTGTATCGCATACGACACGCAAACCGCGGGCCGGCGAAGTTGAGGGCGTGACTTACTTCTTTGTCTCCCCTTCTACTTTTACCTCTTTAGTCTCCCAAGATGGATTTGTGGAACATACTTTTTTTGGGGGCAACTACTACGGTACGAGCAAAAAGACTGTAGCAGACCAGGTCGCAAAGGGATTGGTAGTCTTACTAGAGGTAGAGGTGGAGGGCATCAAGCAGATGAGGAAAAACTCGAGTATTGATGCGCGCTACATCTTTATTAAGCCTCCGAGCTTTGAGACGCTTGAGGCACGCCTTAGGGGCCGCGGTACGAAGAACTTCGCGAGTTTATATATAAGCTATAGAACGGTATATAAGGTGGATAATAGCAGTGAGTGTTTCGCATAGCTGATTGTAAGGTGTAAAGCGCAACAATTACCAATGTGGCACTAAGTATAGATAGAGTTATGTTCCATGGAAAATTGCAAAGAGAACTTTTGTTTCTAACGATTACACGCTAAATTTTACTGCTGATATATTCGTGTTCCATGTTTAGCGCAGCATACTAATCCTTCCTCAACTGGGATGTCTTTCCGAAGAACGAAAATCTGGGATATAAGCGAGATGCCTCACCGGGCATCTTACAAAGTATTGGGGGCTTACCACTAGAAAAATCTCGCAATTTGGGTGTTACTTATATCCCAGTTTTTCGTTCTTCGGAGAGGATGTAAGCTGAGAGCTAGCCGCAATCCTTCTGCCCGCCCTTCAATAAGACTCTTGTAGTACCTCAACCCCAACCTCTTCCAGCGTCTTACCGCCATGATTTCGTTTTTAGCTATAGTTTTTTCTCTCATCCTGGTGTATGCCTTTTTACAGACTCATGCATTGCGACACAACATTTGCAGCGCGCGCGAGTCTGGCCTCAAATACTACGTATCTCCGTAGGTAATCTTTTTGGGGAGGTTCAGAGTCCTCAGTTCTAAGCCTTGTAGTGTGTACTCCCAACCCAGACCATGGATCCTCCTCCAGGAAGCATGTCTGCCAATCCTGCGCCTTCTTCCAAAACGCCTCACCGACTCTTGGCTCTCATAAGCTCTACAGTGTCCTCCCAACGCAATGTTGACAGGTCAGTTTGTCGCTCTTCTTTCACACCTGTAGTATTGGATATGAACGTTTCGAGGCTGCCGGCACCGACACGTTCATAATTGTGTCTGCTGGTGGAAACGTGTTATGGACGTGTGACCCGGAGGTCGTAACGCAGCTGAACAACCGCCATGGGGATTTTAGGAAACCCGTCAATATGCTGAGTATGCTCATTATGTACGAACCGACTATCACTGCTGTAGAAGGAAAAGAGCATCGCCGTTATCGAAAGATTGCTGCGCCGTCATTTAACGAGACGACCCACCGTACAGCTTGGGAGGAGTCGCTGCAGCAGGCTCGGTTGATGATGGAGTTGGTCGAAAACGAGGGTTGGAGCGTCTCTGACGTGAATACGATGGCTAACCGGTTAGCGCTGCATGTGCTTAGCAAGACCCTATTCGAGAAGGTGATGGCATGGAGAGACTCGTTAGAAAAGGCTGGCAATCATGAAATGACTTACTCTGAAGCAATCAATGCTGTGCTTCGACATAATAGCACCCTCTTCATGGTGCCTCACCCGTTGCTTAGTAAGTTGTCGTTCTGCAGTCGCAGCCCAGCAATCTGATGTCTGCAGGAGTGTCTCTATCGAAGACGCACAAGCAGGCTATTCAAGCATCCGACGAGTTTCGCAAATACATAGAGGAAATGGTAGAAGAGGAGAGGGGGACACCAAGCACTGGGGAGGAAGAGGGTAGTCTGCTGCAAAACTTTGTTAACGCCGCAAAGGCTACAGATGGGCCTAGCATACCGCCGGCCGTCGTATTTAGCAATCTGTTCATCTTCATCCTTGCGGGCCACGAGACGAGCGCAGATACGATGACATTTGCGCTCGCCCTGCTTGCCTGCCATCAAGACTTTCAAAGACTTTTGCGGCTCATATTAACGCCGCCGTTGGAGACCGTGTTCTATCGGAATGGAAGTATCCGGAAGACTTCTCCAAGCTGATGGACGGATGCATCGGCGCCCTCATGAATGAGGCTTTGCGTCTCTACAGCGTGCTAACGTTCCTACCAAAAACCAACTCAAAGACGCAAGTCACCACAATTGATGGTGGTAAACATATTATGCTCCCAATACTCTGTCTATGATCAACACAAGTACTGTCCACCGCCATCCTAAGTATTGGCCTCAGCCGACAGTTAGGCGAGAGGACTCAGTACCTTATCCCGTGTCTTCCTTCCAGCCTGAGACCTGGCTATCCAAACAGGAGCCTTTCGAGGGTGTCTTCGTGCCATTTGCGAATGGGTTTCGCGCGTTTATGGGGTCGAGGCTCGCGAGAGTCGGGTTCTGCGCCGCGCTTGCCTTCATTGTTAGGAACTATATCGTACAGTTAGAGGGTGGAACTGACACGGGTACTCTCAAGGCTGGAGAAGAGCAGCTCTCTGCCGACGTGGGGTTTGAGCTAGGGCTGGAACTGAGGGAACCTCTAGCAATGCGGTTCGTGAGGGTTTGAGTCGCACAAAGCGCTGTATTGGGCGCCACGCTTCCCCGATCTTACTGGGGTAATAGTTTAACTAGTTTCATTTGCTCATAGGAGGTCTAGTTTCTGTGTTCCGTCAATCGTGATGCTGATGGTATATTACTGGGTAGGCAAGAGAGGACATTGGTGCCCTCGTGGAGATGTTTACCCAATTTTCGTCGTGCACGGTTAAAGCGTTTCTGCCCGCCTAAGGCTATAATCACTTCTGTTACTCAAGTGCTGTCTTGCAGGCAAAATGACATGCATGTGCTCGCCACTGACTGCTGTGTGCTGCATCACGGAAACACTGGGCGACTGCTAGGCCATCAGCATCCTCTGAAGGCCCGCAGCAACCTCGACATATAACCAAGAGCTCCCGAAAAGATAGTGCACCCAGAGCACATGTTAATTGAGAGCTTCTAAGCTGTTATAAAGATATTTTCTACATCAGAAGGGCCCTCATTTTACAGCTAAGGCCCCATCCTGCTCTCCAGATCCTTCTCTTCTTCGCACATCCCACCAAAAACTGGTGAACCACAGAGTCTCCGCTAACGTAGGTCCCCCAATTTGGTCTGTGCCCGCCGCCGGCCGCCTATGCCCAGCCTTGCCCGCCCCCTCCCCCCAATTCACCACCCCC
>Ga0247757_10000879_pt1 | contig 22563 bp, 25 predicted proteins | sample UWRJL126311R4_FD_180929 | JGI IMG/M metagenome (GOLD analysis project Ga0247757, IMG submission 180929) | Plant litter microbial communities from Arlington Agricultural Research Station in Wisconsin, United States - UWRJ-L126-311R-4 | ecosystem: Environmental > Terrestrial > Plant litter >...
CTTCTCTCTCTTCTCTCTCTTCTCTCTCTTCTCTCTCTTCTCTCTCTTCTCTCTCTTCTCTCTCTTCTCTCTCTTTTCCCTCTTTTCTCTCTTTTTTCTATTATCCGACTTTTTTTTCAAGTTCTAAATATACGCCACTTCGTTCTTTTTGGTGATAGTAGATACTCTACTTAGACTGTAAGCTATAGCTATACAACTCTTTATTTAGAAATATAAGCACTGCCACTAGAATACTTCGTGAACTACGCACTAGCATTGAGGTACCAGGATAGTCCTGTAATATGATGGGAAAAAAAAAAACATTATCTTGGTATCTACTTCTGATCATCCGTCATTATCCATCCATATAACCAACATCGAATTCGGCATAGTGTACATGGGATACATAACCCTTTTCCCACCACAAAGCCCTTTCGTCAGAAAAATAAAAAAAACCACAACACAACAGAATCAGATAAGAGGCCCCCGCCGGACCTAAAAGCCCGCTATGCAACCGGAGCCCGTGCAAGAAAGAAAGGAAACTCATCCACTTCTCCATCTATCTTTCTAGAGCATTAGCGCCGCAGCGAAGGCAAGGACGGCTCCCGCGCTCATGGCGAGCTGGGTAGCACCCGAGTTAGGCTGGGTGCTTGGGGTAAGGGGTGTCGACGGGGCAATGGGGGTGGCGCTAGGGGTGCCATCGACAGTCACCGTGGTGGTAGGCGTGCTGTTGTAGCTCCCGGAGGCCGTTGGGAGGCCTGTTCCCAGCGACGTGCCGATGGAAACGGTGGAGCTCGAGACCGCGCCGGGAGACAGCTCGGTGAAGTTTGCGCAGGCAATGCGCGTCTTGTTGGAGAGGTGGAAGACGACAGAGCGGTTGCCGAAGTACGAGGGGTCGCCTGGTAGGGTGGCCAGGTAGGCGTCGTGGTAGCTGTTTGTGTGGAGTGTGAGCCCATGTGTAACATAGTCAAAGACAAATCACATGTCAGACTTACGTAGCGGTGAAATCCTGCGTGGTGATGTTGCCGTACTTGCCGCTCAGGTCGCCTGTCTGGCACGACTCCTTCTTGGTGGCATCGCAGATGGGCACTTCGCCGCGCTTGTACGGGTCAAGATGGGCGCCCGTACCAGTGCAGTTGCCGTCTGTTGGGACAGGCTTTTCGTGGATATGGTACACTGTGAATTGTCAGTTACGCGCCCAAAAAAATGCAAAAAAGACTATGTATAGCACAAGAAGAGGTCGACTCACTGAATGGACCGCCGGTGGCTGGTAGACCAGCCACGGCCACCTCGACCTGAACACCAACACCATTGGGTGCAGTCGAAATCTTGACAGATCCTGAGAGATTGCTCTTGGCCGTGGGCTTCAGCTCTGCAATGTACTGGGCGCCAATGGGGTTGTTGGTGACCTCGGGAGCATCAGAACCCTGTGCAGTGACGGCCGTAGCCGTAGCGACGAGCGTCAACAAAGACTGGATACGCATGGTTGTGTGTGAATTAGTATACTTGGTGCTGGAAGCGAGTGTGAAGCACAAAGGACGAGGCAGACGGGTGGAGCGAGTGTGGGAGAGGAACGCAGCGAGAATTCCACAGTAGGGGCGGCGGCGAAAGTAAATAACCTTGTGCAGCACGCAGCGCAGTCACAACGTCAAACCGCCAGGGCTCCAGGGCTGATCTGGGGGCCCTGCGCAGTGATTAGCGCCTGGATCCCTGCCGCTGTGCCAGACAAGCTTTCACCTGTTTTGAAACATGTTGGCTGGGCGTGGGCTACCGCCAACCAAGCTTCTGTTACGCCGCCATCTCTGGCCCGCGCCTTTGTGCGCCGTCGTCCTGTGAAACGGGCGGCACCTTTGGCGCGCTGTCTGACTCTCGCAGCATCGCACCGCCGCACGACAGCAAAAGCGGCACAGCTGCGTGCTTCGCCGTCCGGCTAATATCGCATCCATGGTCCCCGCAATCATCGCACGGGAGAATGCACGTGGTTATATAAATCTTCTCGAATTAAGTTGCTGCTGGCTGCAACTAAAGGCCTTTGGGCACTCTTTAATTTTACCTTTTGGGACTGCTAGCCTCCTTCCGGCCCTGCACAAATAGTGTCGCCAGGTCACATAACGATCGCCGAGACATCCTTCATTACGCGATCGAGCACTTCAATGCCCCCAGGAAGAAATGCCTTGGCAATAATATCCTCCCACTCAGGACGCTTGCCAACCTTGTTCCGTTCGAGCTCTACAAGTCGAGACGCCCAGTCAACATGTCGGATGCTCAGGCCCCAGCAAGGTATTTTCTCGTTCGGATACCACATGCCCATGACCTCAACTTTGTACCCCGTGTCCTTGATGCCGAAAGTGTAAATCTTATCAAGGCGGGACATTACAAGCCGCATTCTGCTGAGATTGCCCACTACGAAAGGCTCTTGAGATTGGAGATTGTAGTCGAGTTTCATCTGCACACCTTCGACAAAGTCTTGAAGTCTCTTTGGAGCGGAACTCTTGGGCACAGAAGCCATGGAAGATAAACTAAACTCCCATGCTTTGCTCCTATTCAAGTTAATCAACTGCATTCGCCCCCCATGCCATGTGTCACTTACTCGCCTAGCTCAAGGAGCTTGATGTCAATATTTGTTTTTGGTGCACTGGCCCCAGGGAGTAATCGATAGTACCGCGGGGGATCCTTATCATACATGTCGTCACCATTCTTGTGCCAATCGATCTGGACTACGAAGTTGGAGGACGCTTGATTCCCTTGAGTACCAGAGCGGCTCTGCTGACCAGAAGGCAGGTTGGGGTCCTGGAAAACCCAGGTGCCGCGGAAGAAGGGCCATGTCTCTTGAAGTGTCTGAGGCGAGTCTCCAAAGAACATAATAGGTGCGCTTGGCTCAAACAGGTGATCTGCCGCCATCATTCGAGAGAGTAGTTTCTTACCGTCGTCATCGTCGAAAAGCCTGTCACGCCATCAACAACTATCAAGTGCATTGGACATACACAACACACCATTTATTTGTCTGACAAGCAAGATGCCGTTCCGCAATGGCCTCTTTGAACTTGTTTTTGCTATGCATCATTCCAACCATGGTCTTGTCTGGTCGAAGAAGCGCAACACATCCCAGATAGATCGATAGGTCGTAATTTCCCTGCTCATAGCCAACTTTGTCAAGGGCATTTATTAGCACAGTTTGGATAAAGGAAAGTTGAGTAGGGTGGAGATAGTTGTCATTCTGAGATCTGCTTCGTACGTCCTGGCTGGGATCAGGTAAGAGTCGAGGTGTGATCCAAAGAAAATATCGATACGGCCACCAACCCTCAGCCTTTTCGAGTACAACTACATCACCTCTGTCCCTGTCCAGAATGAAACAGGCATCGTTAGGCGCTTTGAAAGTTTCTATGCATATCTTGTCAATGAGGTTCCGGCAACGTTCTTTGGCACGATGAACATTTTCGATATCCTGTCCGCCGATGATAAACTCCTGTGTCCCGGCGGGCCATATGTATACTTCGTGCTCCATTCGGATGGGGTCTAGCATCTGTAATTTAGGGCCGAGTTTTTCCTTTGGAAATACTTCAGCGCCGATGAGATCTTCTGGCCAGTTCATAGTAACCTGGGAAACACCGTAAGCATACAAAAGTGCTGCGCTGTTTGAATTGATGTTCACCTTGTAGGCTACTTCTGAGTCCTTTGGAGTCGAATCTGTGAATCCCTCCCTGTTCAGCTTTTCTAGCCTTCTCACCTCTTCGTCGTACCATTTGTTGAGGTCGAAGGCCCCTACTTTGGGGAAATGTTTATTAGGCATGATAATTACTGCAGTGTAGTGGCGGAGTAGAGTAGGGCGCGAGGGAAAGTGCGAGAGGAAGTTGGCGAGGGTATAGTGAGCGTGTGCCCGTGCGCTACTAGGCAAATAGGCTTAGGCGTGGTGTAACTTCCCTTTACAGTGAAATAAGTGAAGGGGAAAGGCGGAGTGTAGAGGAAATGAGAGCCATAATCTATTACATTATGAACTGCTTTCTAGCATACAGTTCATCACACATTTGTTTTGGGTCTTGTAAAACTGACTTGCAAATATTGAGTCACGTTGGATTATATATGTAGGGTAGTAGCCGGTCAACCCATTGCCTGTCTTAGCCTCACCACCCGATTCAATTGCCATCAGTATGAATCATGCTTCGCCTTGTACTCCTCAGAAATGGCGGCACGGTGTAAATGGGGGCTAACAAAACCCTAGGCCTGCTAGGGAAAGATCCTTTTATAAATCCGTATTTATTACTCTCTTTAAGGTACAGGGTTCGGGGAGATTGTTATACAGGACAAAGGCTTTGGTAGGAGAGTAAGTTGCCTATCGGGGGGCAGTTTCAGGATTGTACTAAGGTAGCTTGTAATAGTAATTCATATCTTCGAGTGGTTAGAAAGAAATAATAGATACGTATTTATAAAACCATATCTCCTTAATAGGCCTATAGGGCAAATGATTAGCCGGACATCGTAGGAGAATAGAGAATAAGGAACTGGATAATGGCCAAGGAAAAGGCATCTTTTATCTCTCTCAGCGAATGGGTTCAATGGTCCACGACTCAGTATCGCGGAGCGTTAATTACATGCAATGAATAAACAGTAGAAATCACATCAAATGACAAGACCTGTGGATATTTAATTCTAAGCAATAATTTTAACAGCCAATTGGATTTACATCGAGTCGCAATGGTTTCAAATAAGCCAGCAAACTGCAAGAGATTTATGTCCACTCTCATTCACCGGAACCATGCTTATATGATGTGTCGAAAAGCACGTGATGTCGCGGAAGCTCGAGCCGTCTCCGGTTGATTTTCGAAATCGAGAACATCAACCCAGCGCTGGCCATCGAACAGCCCATTGCGAGGTTTCCGACCGCTGCCACCAATATTCCGATTTTGGCTGGCTATATTTTCGTGCTGTACGCCTGTCTGTTCCCCATCCTCCTAGGCGCAACGCCTAAATCGGACGATTATGGATCTCGCATCAGTTAGCAAGAAGATCATAGCTTTTGGCAGCAAGCAGGTCTTCCTGTATGCTCACGTCTTCTCGTATTTAACCAAAGCCAGGCTGACAATAGTCCAGGCCGAAGTTTACCATTGCCCTCGTGCGGACACCGCACCTCTCTCCTTACCACGCGCGCTTTCTCGTCCCACTCAACTTCTCCAAGTACGACCTCCGCGACTACCTCTATCATGCATACCAGATCAAAGTACACAATATCCGCTCTTTTGTCAACCAATCGCCTGTTCGATGGGCAATGCATACAAAGCGACACCTCTTTCGCGAGGAGTCTCAAAAATACATGACCGTGGAGATGGAAAAGCCATTTGTATGGCCTGCGGAACCTGAAAATTGGAGTCCGTGGGGTAAGAATAAGGATGATCGGACGATACGATCGAAGCCGACAATTTACACGGAATCGACTAAAGTCTCCGATAAAAGGAAGGAGACAGTGGCGCTAAGAGAGCAAGCGACAAAGATGTTAGGGCATCGCAAGAGCGCAGAGCGGAAGGAAGCACAGGAACAGTCGAACAAGAGCCTGCTGAAGCTATGGAAGGAGAAGAGGACAGCGACATGGGCTGGGAGAAAAGAAGCGGCCTGAACCCAACCGCAGCAAGTGTCATCATAGTCTCGCTAGTAGATTCGTCTACAGCATATATCTGATCTGTATGTTCATGTGTATCATATCGGAGGAAGGGGGGATGTAAGAATTATAGAGAACGTCTTGGGACATGGTTTTAACAATGTTGATCAGAGCCCCATATCTTACTCATAGAATATCTTCCGACACCTGAGCGTTAGGCCAAATTTATGTGGGATATTCTCGCCACTGTCTTTGTCGAGTAGCAATGGTCGTCTTCTTCTATACCAATCATATATACTCGGGGTCTATACCGACATGAAACATTTCAACCGAGACGGAAGGCATGAACAGCTCTCATCGCTGGGCAGTTAATCAAAGTGACATAGTTTCATGACGGATGGACTACGTCCAGATGTTCATTTATCAACCCTTCTGCCACACGAGTATTGCAAATTGGGCATTCGACTAAGACCTTGCTGGCATGAGATACTTCGTCATCGTTGCTATTTTTGGGTCGTTTGTGATTGGACATAGAGCTGGCTTTTGTGGTGGGTACCCTCTCCATTACTTGATCAAAGATGGCTGTCCCGGCTTTCCGCTTTCCGACCGCGGTACTCACACCTTGACTAGGGTCAGACGGGCCGCTCACATCTTCAGGCTTCGGCTCGACTATCACCCATGAATCGATCTTGTTCTTCTGTCGTCCTGCTCGTTCTTTCTTACTCATAGTCTCAAGCTGCTTTTTCGTTATTGCAGGCTCCTGTATTTTTGTGTATGTGCCGCCGCACTCCGCTTCGTGCTTTGCCCACCAAAAATCATAGCTTCCGGGTGGGCGGTTCATGCTTCTCTTTACCAAGCCGAAATACGGTGGTCGGTCATTACAAGGTCCGCTGCATTGCCAGACATGGGTCCTATAGCTATCCACTTCGTCATGAAAAGTGTGGTAGATAGTTACTTCATAATTGCCGTGGTTGTTGATTGCATCAGCCAGCAACTGAAAGCCTGTACCATGGCCAGTGCCATCGTCGCCACGTGAGTGGTGCCAGGAGGTTGTGATGAAGAAATAGGCATGTATGGCTTCATGGAGCAGGGTGTTGACTGTGTCCGAACGCGGTCGGTACTGCAACAATGGCGTACTTAGTTTGAGCCTAATGCGCGTGAACTTTCCGGTGGACGGGTCCTTGGAAAGCTCGCAGATTCCGGCGCAACTGCAAGTACGGCAGGTCAGGAAAGCGGTCAGAAAAGGAAATCCAGCGGCATAATGAGAGGTAAGCTGCATGGGAACACAGCGTGCTTACAGGGTCAATCTAGGCGACCATTGCACCTCGACACGGGGGAGTAGAAGGTTCCGGAAATAGAGCACGTTGAAATGCCCGAACAGTTCGTGTACATCTACAAAGGGCTCACCGTTAGCTAGGATGGTCTTGATGGCATCCTGTGCGGCTGTCTGCTCGGAGGAGAGCTGGTCGAGGGACGCAATGGCCTGGCTGGCAGCGGCCTCGTCAGTGACGGGCATTACAGAAACAACAGCAGGAGCAAGAGGAGCCGTGGAGTGTCATGAATGTCGCATCCACCCGAATCCAGTGTCTCGGGGAATGAGCAGGGTGAAGCGGTCCGAGGCGAGTGAATGGGGCTGAAGGAAGGCAGGGATATCGTGGTCTTAGCGCTTGAAATGGAGGGCAGGCACGCGAGGCGACAACACACAATGAGGGATTGAGACTGACCGAACCCCTTTGCCGCCCTTGCTACCCACCTACTATTACCCCCAGCACATCCCGAGCTGTGTTTACAAACCTCCACCGTTGCTACGGGTTTTTGCGCAGAAACGCGTCGAAGCTTACATATCGCCTCCTCCGTCCGCGGCTGCTTTACAACAGATGACGTACGCACAGCTTGACCGCGACCACCACTCCACGCGCCGCACGCCTTGACTTCTTCGCGCCTCGGCGGATGCGCGTCTTCACAGAAAACAAAGACTAAGATGGCGGCCCCAGATACGCTCGGCGCTGTAGATCTCGTTCGCACAAGTTCCCAGAATTCATCGGCGTCTACGACGACGAATAGGAGGGCAGGTCCAGGACGTATCCGCCCACTGAAGCGCAGCTCCAACACTTCCTTGGGCCGTACGCCATCTCCCTCCGCTGCTGACGACAAGAGTCTGACATCCTTCCCCTCACTGTCGCCAACTCCCGATTCTTCACCCGTCCAGTCGCGTGTCAATGGCTGGTTTCGCTCTGCCGTTGGCGCTGCTGAGGGCAGCGAGAGGCCCTTCGAAGACCCACCGAGGAGCTCCCCAGACACGACCAAGGCCGTATCGCCTGCGGAGCCCTCAAACCCTCCCGTAACAGCCTCCACTGTCAGGAAGGTTACCAAGTCAACACAACAGATCGTCGGCAGTCTTGTCGCTGCCACCGGCTCGACAAGGGACCGCGGCGCGCTCTTCGATGACACACCGCCCGAGCCAGCAAAGATTCCAGGAAACATGCACTATGCCACCGACCAGAGCATCCACGACATGATAGAGCAAACAGGCGCAGTGGCTTTGGTGAAACAATTGGCAGGAGACTTGGCGCAGCGCGACGCTCAAGTCACGGCATTGAGACGAAGAGCTGAAGAACGCGAACGAGTCCTCCGAAAAATGCTACAGGAATGCGAGGTGTCTAATATGGACATTGAAGGCAGGCTGCGTGAGTTGGAAAAGAGCCGAGAGAATGGAGGCAACCAGAATGGGGTGACAAGAACAAGAAAGCGGGATAGCGATATAAATCTGCCTGGTCTACACCCCGACGATCCCATCGATCAGCGACTGGCACGGGCTATGGAGGACGAAATAGCTCAGCACCCCGATGCCCTGGGCTTTGATTCTGGAAATGCGGTGCAAGAGACAGACGGCGCATCCATCGATTCAAGACTTGAAGTCACCCACGAAGCACCACGTAGTAATTGGAAAAGCTATCTATTCAGTGGCACGAGTAGGAAGGGTAGCAGAACCCCATCTGTCGCCAGCGTGGTTGACAGAGGTGCAGAAAACACGTCTATCCAATCTCGATCTCGAGCCTCGAGCGGCGCAAAGCCTACTCGCAAACCTATCAGCAACGACCTGTTCCTTCCGCCTGGTGTGGATAAGAGTGCTGGTGCGATACCAACGCTGCGACGTCTTCAGAGCCAAGACAATGTTCGTTCTGAGCAGTCGTCACGCAGATCGTCTGTATCAATCATGAACTGGACCTTAAAAATGGTAGCAGGGAACAATCAAGCTGGTCGCAGCTCCGACAAAACAAATACTGTCCGTGGCCGTAAAAGCATCACGTCGGATTCAGTTGATCGAACCCCTTCTATGGATTCTTCCAAGACAACTTACTCTGCTCGCTCCAACCAGACAGGTCCTCCAAGGCGGGGTGGTCGCATACTTGGCCCTAATGGAACAATCAAAAGTATTACAGGGGAGCCTTCAAAAAGTGGATCAGTAAACCCCAGCCCTCAGTTATCAGGCCGTGGACTCAGTAACCTCGGTCCTGTAGAGATGGATAGAATTCTTCCGGAAGATTCCCGTCCTCCGACACTTCTCCAACATCACAACAGATTTGCTACAAGCAACGAATATCTAACGGACAGGTTTGGCTTCATCTACGATCAGCGGCGAAAGAAGAGGGCAAGTGAAGCTGCCGCTGCTTTAGCCAATCAGAGCAAGAACTATCAGGTCGAATCATTAGGACAAGGTCGATCAGTGCTACACACAGAAGCCGAACAAAGCACGGGGAGTAAGGTAGTTCCTCAGACTGACGGAAGCTCTGCGTCCCGGTCCCCGTCACGGCCTCAGAGTAGTAGTTCCGAAGAGCGAATGAACAAGCCACCTTTAAAGACTTGGGCGGACTATCTCAAACTGGCTACACATCCTACTGAGCTTCTATCGCACACTCCCTCGACAGCACCCATCACTACAGTCGAATCGCCAGAAGCGGAGATCCCGGCGCCGAAACTTAGCCAAGTCGTTGTTGCGAAGCGAGGTTCATTGCCTGCTGTCAGTCTCAATCCAGAACCATCTCCTTCTCGTATTATTTCTGCCAGGGGAGAGTTTTCGTTTGCATCGCCCTCTGGTCCCACAACCCCAATCAGCCCTCACCCTCCTCAAATAGACCCAGTAAAGGCCTTGCTAGAGCAACTGACTGAACTTCACGACAACCTTCAGAAAGAGAAGACGGTAAAGTGGAACGAATTTTTGCGCAAGGTCCGTGCTGAACGTAAAAGGGAAGGCGAAGCTGTCAATGCGAGCGAGGGGCGGGGAAAAGGCTTGGATATGCCCGAGACTCTTCTCACGGATGGGGAAATTGTTGGCATTGCTGGTCTTGGGAATAAGGGCAAGGTTGGGCGCGCAAAATGGCAGGAGTTCCGCCGACTCGTGCTTGGTGGCATTCCGGTCGCGTACAGAGCTAAAATCTGGGCAGAATGCAGCGGCGCATCAGCTCTTCGCATTCCAGGCTACTACGAAGACTTAATCAACAACGGCGAAGATAACCCGACGATTGTCACACAGATCCAGATGGACATTACGCGTACACTGACTGACAACATCTTCTTCCGCAAGGGTCCAGGCGTCCACAAATTGAACGAGGTGCTCCTCGCCTACTCCCGTCGCAACCCCGAAGTAGGATACTGCCAAGGCATGAATCTCATCACAGCCTGCCTTCTGTTGATAATGCCTACAGCTGAGGATGCATTTTGGGTTTTGGCAACTATGATCGAGAACATTCTTCCCCGGAGCTATTATGATCAGCATCTGCTCACATCTCGAGCCGACCAATCGGTTCTTCGCGAATACGTTGTAGAACTTCTCCCAAAGCTCTCAAGCCACCTCGACATGTTGGAAATCGAACTTGAGGCTTTGACGTTTCAGTGGTTTCTGTCTGTATTCACGGACTGCCTCTCTGCAGAAGCTTTGTATCGCGTCTGGGATGTGGTGTTGTGCATGCACGATGGCTCGACATTTCTCTTCCAAGTCGCTCTGGCGCTGCTGAAGCTCAACGAGAAGCAACTTCTCCAGTGTGATTCGCCAGCCGCTATCTATCATTACATCAATCACCAGATGACCAATCATGCCATCAGCATTGACGGCCTTATCCAAGCAAGCGACGCTCTTAACAAAGAGGTGAAACGCAAAGATGTTGAGGAACGCCGCGCGCGCGCCGTCGCACATGAACAAGAGCTGATGCGTCAACGTGAAGAAGCCCGGCAAGATCGTGCACGTAAGCGTGCGAGCAAGATATCGGAGGAATCATCTGTAGAAATGGGAGTGCAGCCCGAAAGGGCACACTCCATCTCGACAAGCTTAGATGCAGAACTATCCATGCACACGAGCCCCATGCGAACACCGCTGTCATCTGCATCCCGGAGGAGCGAGGAGGAAGAGGATGCTAATCTCTTAAATCAGAGCCTGGAGAGTTTGGCGACGAGGACGCCTATGCCAATCGAAGAAGAGAGTTTATGGCGGGCCTGAAAACGTTTCATTCCTTTAGTTTGATAAATGCTTTTTATTGGTGGGAGGTCTTACTCAATGATACCCCAGACCAGATCACTCTTTTCCTAGATGTCTGTTTTTCTTTTGTAGGAACTGCATGGATGGCGCTGGTACTTAGCATACTTATACCCCAAAATGAGCTTGGTGGGCACTTTGAAATGGTTCGGGACAGGCCTCGGCCATACTTAGATTGAGGCCTTGGAAGCATTAGTCCTTGATTACAATAGACACTATAGACTTGAAACTACATTTTGTGGGTTCTGAAAAGTGAGTACTGATTAAGTGGTAAAGGACTTTCGTCCTAGATACGCTGAAAAGAAATCTTAAAAGGTGTGAAAAGCGAAAATCGTCGTATAATGTATCGTGGTCTACGGGTATCTAAAAACAAATAGAGATAAAACATAATTGCTCTCCATAAAAAAAGCCGACCTGTTAAAAGGTCGACCATTCCCTTTCGGACTCCTCCCACGGTAGCTCACCAGCCTGCTCCCAGTACATCCCGTTGCTTCCTCCCCATTCGCGAATCTTCGCATCGTCGACCACGCCTCCCCTTACCCCTTTCCTGGGCGTCGGCTTCGCCAAGGCACAATCCCTCCGAAGGCGGTCGTGGCTGAAAGGCATGGACCCCCATAACAACGCCCCTCTCGTGATGGCTTCCTCCCGGGGCATGAACTCCTCCAGGTTCTCGCTATCGTCTCGTTTGCTCGTCGAGTTGTCAGTCGCCTCCCATATGCTCGTTATCGAACGAGTAGCTGCGGAGTAGAGGCTTTGAAGCGAGGAGATAGAGTATCGGACGGGAGGAGCGAGAAGAGAGCCACACTGCTTCGTGGAGGGTTCATTAGCCGGCGCGGAACCATCGAGAAGTGATGCAGGCGCGGGACGATTAGGAGGGGATGCCAGCCGAGTAGTTACGACGTCCTCCACTGGCTGAGACTCCGGAGACGGCTCAGATGCATCCGTGTGCTCAGGTGTCGATGGGATTTGCGACCGTGGCGTGGAAAAGCTCCAAGAGTCTTGGAGAGCTTGTCGCTCTATCTTTTTCAGTCGATTCCGCTCATAGGAGAGATCCCGTGGTTTGGGGGTTGGTATCGGTACCGGAGCTGATCGCTCCACGTGGGAAGCGTAACCCGCTGTCGATCGGTCGATGACTGTTTTGTGATTTGAAGGCATGTTTGACTCTGACTCGATCTGTCTTCTATAATCATGATATAATGTTCTGCGGCTATTTGGCAGGCGCACTCGGCATTTTGGATGTGAGGTATCAGCGTATAAATTTTTCGGGAGAAATATCTCTATTAAATACTGGAGATGCATGTTTGACGCTTGGTTTGATGGGAGAATCGTTACTTGTAAGTATGGTAGAAGGTGGGTCCATGTTCTGCCTGCTAACCTAGTATTCGGGTCCACTACCAATATGATAGTCACAAAAGTCATCAACTCTTGTAGAGAAGCTAAGGTCTAGTGAACGGCGGTTTCTGATGTAGAGCAAAAAGTTCTTCGAAACAATCATGAAATTTATACTCATATTTTCCGAATACCGCTTCAGAGTCGAGCTCGTTATCAAAAAGGGAAGGAAGTCAGTAGTAGACTTAGGTTAGTATGCGTCCCAATAAATGGATGTGATCTGGGGAACCAAGGTTCAAGGACCGGAAGTCTCCGCCATCGTCTTTCTTCTTCTTTCGTTGACTTCAACAATGGCTCATATCTAGTGTAGCTACGGGCCTCACAAGAATCACACTGCAACATGTAAACTAGGCATGCAATCTGAGGCATAATTGTCAAGACAGTTAATCCTCTCAGGCTAGCAATTTTCTGCATCGCACAGTTGAGGTTTGCCTGTCTTGGTCCACCTTGAATATATGGGCAGAACGATACTTATGATATCATCCATCATGACAGACTCCATGAGGTGCTTGCATATCGTGCAGCAAAGTCTCACAAAAAAGGCCAGCTATCACACGCCCTTGGGTCGAAAGGCCAAGTTCATCACATGGCCACTCGTCGAGATAGTGCTGCTCTGCTTCTTTGCCTGCTCTTTCTGTTCCTGCTCTTGCATCTTTGATGAGGCCTTAGCCATATAATCGTCTACCATGTATTTGATGCTGACATATTGCGGACTGACGGGGCCAAAAGTGGCCAGCGCATTCCGCAATGAAGACTGGAGCTTGGGGGGTTAGTCGAGTCACTGGGTCCACTCCAAGTAAAGTACCATGGGCGGATAAAACAATAAAGAAGCATCAGACTTACAGAGGCGAGTAAATCATCTTCTTGCGTAGCCATGTTGGGCGATTGTGTTGGCGTGGGCGTGTTGTGGTGTAGTTGCCTTCTACTGGGCACGAGACAGTCATACGCACTATAAGCGGGGAGAACACACGCCCGCGGAGGATAGGCGACATCCGCTTGTTTAGCGCAACATGATAGGCTGCCGCAAAAAGAAGGAGCCTCTACCCACCCAAAAAAAGAAAATATAATGCGCTTGACAAGGGTGGGATTCGAACCCACGCCCGTGAAGACTGCGGATTTTGGCTCCCTCGGAGAGAGATGAGCCTAAACACAGCGCCTTAGACCACTCGGCCACCTTGCCCGTAGAATCCTAGAAGGACCAACTGGATGATTTGATGCTGTTTCGGCGCTTCCAAGATTATATGTTTAAGGTTAAAAGTGGGGGAGAAATCATATGTTGAGAATAAGTGGATAAGCGGCTTGCGCCCCCTTAGCGCTAGGCTAATATCTTTCACTAAAGCGATTGTGCCACCTCCATTAGCAGGTCGTGGCAGATTTAACTCTTACTTCATCTTCAGTCGTACCGAGTTATTATGGTTACCACTCTCCACCTTCCTCCCAAGCGACAGGCTCTTTGTAGTCCGTCTTGTCATAGAACAGTTCATTCATGCTGAGTCTGCGATGAGAAGATAAGGTAAGTAAAGTATTGGTTGAGCAAATTCATAAACTAGACTTCCGTCCTAAGCACGCCGAAAGATCTTGGTTGGTAGTATCACGTTCGGATGCAGCGAGAAGACTGCTTTCACGTCGAACATAAAGATATGCTCCAACAGCAGTGGAGAATGCTACCATACGATAGTTTGCTGACCGCAAATGTTCCGATCAAGCGTCCCACAATGCCTGGGAGCTTAGAGTCAAACATCATGGGTCTTGCACACGCAGCGAATTACCGACGCGTTTGTGCAGTGACAAGGCACCTGTGAAACATTCCAGCACAAAGCACAACACTGTGGGACTGGGCGGAATCATGATTACCATAGTACAAAACAGTCACATGGGTCATACCGAACGTCAGGGCAGTCACACCAATTGAGTCATAATGTTTCATTAGGAGTCATAAGATAAAAGCAGATGTATTAAAAGCAACCATCTCCAAAAGATCAGCAGAAAGCATATCTCCCCCACTTCGAATACCAACCGTTACCAAGTGAAAAAAAAAAAAGCAAGCCAGTCCTGGCCCCGTCCCTGACGGACGGGGCCGCCGCACCAGAGGAGTCGATCAACCACAAGGGAGACTGCGCTCCGGCGGACTAATCACAACACAGTAAGAGATGCACCTGTTAGAGTACAGGGCAGTTAACAACAGTAATCACATAGGAAACTTTTGGTCTAGGCCAAGTCGGTGAGGCTTCCTCACCAACTCCCCTGAGACCACTGATCCGGACCGACTCCGGGAGACGCAGGTATTCATGATCCGGTATATCCCTGAGCATAAGCGATGTTCCTCCACTTCTCCACTTCAGCTTCTAGCTCCGCGTTGCGCTTCTCAAGAGTATTGACATGATCAAACTTCCTCTGCCGCGAGTCGCGAGCTGCAAGAGTATTGCGCGCTCGCTTCAGGGCCACCTTGTCGGCGGGATCGACCATGATTGGGGGAAGGGGGCCCTTTCGGCGACGAGCTTTGGAGATCGAGGCATTTGTGACAGGTGAACTGTTGACAGAAGACTTTCTCCGGTGCGAGCTGGGTGCCACGACGGGAGAGTTGGTGCTAGAGCCACTGGATTTGGCCGTGTTGCTGCTGATGGTGCGTTCTAGAGCAGGAGCCACGGGTGGAGCGGCGACAGCTGGCGCAACAGCCTTGATGTCCTCGTCGGGGAACAACGAGTACCAGTTGTCAGAGGCGCCGAGAGTGTCGCCCTGGAACATGGGCGATGTCTCGAAACTGTCAGTGATGAAGGGCGATTGGTCGATGTCAGGAGAAGTAATGTTTGTGAACGTCGTAGAAGGTGGCGCAGACTGGAAGGGATCCGCAAAGATGTCCTTGGGGGACACTGTGCGCGTGGATCCCGATGCCGAGGGGTTCACTGACGTGAAGGCGGTAGCAGGAGCCTCCCAGGCATTTTCGTGCTGGAAGCTAGCGAAGAGGCTAGCCCCAGAGTCAAAGGAGTTGTTGCTGTTCAAATCTGCAGAAAGTGTGAGCTGGAGACGCAGATGCGTGGCCATTTGAGTCGTACCTGCCATGGCGTTGACGTTCTGCGGTGCTTGGGGAACGCTGTTGCTGGAGCTAGTGAATAGGGGAACCGGTGGACGCTGTTGAGACTGAGGCTGTTGGAATACTGTGGTTGATGCAGGTGCTGAGTTCATGTAGAAGTGAGAAGCTGCGTTAAACACAGGCCCAGGATGAGGAGCGCTCGGTGCACGTGACGGCCGAGGGGCTTGAGCGGGCTGGTCGTAGAGCACAAAGTCGGACTGCGGAGGGACGAAGTCGGTATGGGACGAAATCAGTGGTTGCCTTGAGGCTTGGAGAGCTGGTGAGGGAAGCCATGGTGATGTGTGAGAAGCCGTGGTGGACGACGTAGCGTCGAACGTAGTGTGGGTTATATCTTCCTTGAAGGAAGAAGACTCGCTAGGAGGGGAGAGTGGTTGGTGTATGGTGGACACCGTGTTGTCGACCGGCAAAAGCTGGGGGAGCTAGAACGCGTACATGGTGGATGGTCTGTATGCGTTGTGTCGAGTGTGGATGGTGGGTGGTGTGGAAGAGGAAAGGAGAGAAAGTTGTGGCCTGGCGATTTTCGCCTTTTGAGTGGGCGGGGCACGGGACCGGAGCGGTTCGGTCGGTGGCTTTGCTCTGACTCACACGTCAATCTAATCTCGCTCGCGGCTGCGGGGCTGTCGCTTGACCGTCCACCCCGCGCACACAACACCGTTCAAAACACCACGGGAGCAAGCGCTTCTCGCGCCGTCTTTCTGCCCCGTCCCTTTCCCCTCGAGACGACAAAACCCTCCTGCTGTGCCCGTGTGCTGCTCCTGTCTTTCTTCTCTCCTGGAGCACCCCATGAGGCCTGGCTACGCGGTACAAACGGCCCATGCGTCCCAGCAGCCAACAAGGCACGCCGGCAGCCAATCCGCGCGGTGGCCACGCCCCGGCATGCTTAGTGGCTTTTCCAGCTGACCAGGGTTGTTACGGGCCCCCAGCGGAATTCAGGGCGCAGATGCCGGCGGGAAAGCAGAGGGCGCGAGCATACAAGGCCGCCCTTTGGTACTCCGCCTTCCGCCTTTCTATGCGCTGATAGGTAACTCGTGGCCCGAAGCGCACAGAAGACCCTGCTGCTGGATCACTATTCGCAACTCTCCCCCCGTGATAGGCTCTTGCCTGAGCCCAGCCACTACGCAAAATGCGGTGAGCTTGAAACGGAGCCTGCATGACCTCTCAGGCAGCAGCAGTCCGCCCTATCGACTACATGCCGATCTGAGCACTGCCCCATCCTAATTCATTGATCACGCAGCTGGCGTGCTGGAAAAACCACCCAGGCTGCCGTATGTCCCGTTCAGCGTCCCTTCTATCTCCACGGTGTACTTCCGCAGTAGGTACACGGTCCTGCGCTCACAATTTGGCTTCGCGGCAATCAACCCTCACGGACCGTACATGCGCGGCCGTAACATCCCATGCATACCTAAGAGGAAACGGTTTCCTAATTCAGACTCAAGCGAAGGGCATCCAGATTGTTGGATCAGCGCCATGCAGCCAGCTCACTGCACGCCCAGTAGTTAAGCCCGAGGCCCTTCCTCCAGCTGACGCATATCCCCGCCGAGGCTCTGAAGCAATTAATCATCTGCACAAAAGCCCCTCTGACCCACATGTTTGCTGTAGCCGAAGGATAGTACCAACCATGTAACTCACAAGGTTGGCCTGTGTCTTCGGGAATAGTGATATGGCATCAACTTGACTTGGGTATGCTGAAGGATGGCTTAATAAGAACAGAGGTCATGACTCTGAGTATCTATCATTTCTGATCTGAAGACTTGGGTGTGTGCACTACCCGAAGGTCAGGTTACAACATGGCTCCGCCAACGCATCCTTGAGTCGGTCCTGATAGATAATTTGTTGGCTACACATCGAACCATGGTTAATCCATGTGCGCCGCACCACGTCTGCGATCAAGCATTTTGATGTGATCAGAGATACGACAATCAGCGCGGCCCAGAGCGACCTGAGCGGGTAACCTTCTATATCCAGGACCACCATGAGCACGTCGGTATCGGAACTTTTCTTCACCGTGTGGATCCGTCTAACTCCGGAATAGTCCGATGCTTACGATGATGGCACTCCGAAACTAGGGTGCACATGCAAGGTATGCGAGAAGCTATTCCGCTACAGTCTAGTGAGGTTCAAATTTCTGGTAAACATATCTGGGAGTCTGGAGCAAGGTTCACAGCCCAAGACTACAATGCTTCCTGGGGCTCTCTCGGTACCTCGTGTTCACCTGAGGCATTTTGCTCCTGAGCAAGATTAGTCAGACGCATGAGGTCGAGATGCAGCAAGTGTCTGTTGGACTTCGGGCATTTCTCAATCCCCTAGCTCCCGACATCCATACTTACATGTGCTGTGATTTGGTCGTGGATTGCCACATTCAGTAGGTGGGTGTCTGATCTGGTGGCGAAACATACACCATGACAAAAACGATTTGGTCCTGTGGCCATTCTAGTGGGCATGCCAGACTATCAGTAAGCAGACTGAACTCTGGGACGCTAGCTGATCTACTACTCTGAAGGACTGACTTGTGTATCTACATGTTTTGGGGGACAACCCTAGATATTCACCGGTGTGGCCTTAATTGTCCAATCTTCCAGGCGTTTCCTGTCAGAATCGTCTGATATGTAGACACTTAGAAAGCTCAAGATATAGAGAAATCAGTGGCACCGTCCTAAAAACGATTGAGTAGGAACCTTCCACGAAGGCTTCTTATTCTCTCGGTATAGTTCGGAATATCTGCCCTACCTGTGTTAATGGCTACCTGCCTAGTCTTATCGATGCGCAAGTTTTTCCAGGGGTTTCAGTCATAGTCATGTATCCGACTTTGGCTTCACATGAGAGGACCATGATAGACTTAGAAGGGATCAGTTAAATGGCTTGCCTAAAGTTGCATGGATGTTTGAAATCAAAACCAACTGCGTATATAGTATATCAACATCACCTAAGAGTCACCGCGACTTCTTATGTGGCTATCCGTATCTTAACATTGACGTCGTAGGCAGGACGTTTACACCTTAAACATAGTCTAGCGCTGATCGGCATCACCTCGGATACTTGGCGCTGACATACGGTTGCAAGACTGCGAATGTAAGACGCAAAGATAGGCGGGGGTGCTGTCACCGTCTCCACTCGACGTAACCACCCACTGTGTTACTTCCCTGCTTGCAATCGAGCTCAATCGTGCATTCAATTTTTTAGCCATTTTCTTCTGTGATAGTAGTTCTTTCCCCCATTTTGACAGTATACAACTTGTTTTCGGGCGGCAGGATTGTGTGGCACACAGCTCAAGGGACTATCAATGGGAATGCAAAATGAGAAGTTACATGCGGCTTGTGATGAATGCCGTGAGTTGTACGACTTCTTGTGGTATCCAACCAAGACTAAAACGGTGGTCCAGGGACGCGAAAACTAAAATGCTCGGGGGACACGCCAGCCTGTAGTCGTTGTTCAAAAGAGAAAATTAATTGCGTTTATTCTCCCCAAAAGCCAATGGGGCGGCCTAGGAAGAGGCGAAGAGAGGAAAGGAGATCGGAAGATGTCCAAGTTGCTAGTATTGAATCTGCACCAATCGATCTGGAGAATTTCCCGATAGCAGATTTAGGCGATGGGGGCTTCACTTCACAAACTGACTTGACGAATGATCTCACTGGATTCATGGACTTTTCAACAGCAGATTCTATTTCTGGTTGTCCATTAATATCATATACTAAATCTTCGACGCCAATTACAGTACAAGATCCCAAGTAAGTTATGATGCAACACATTTAATAAATAAACTTAATGAGCCATCCAGTTATATGGATCCAATCGACCCATCCCTGTGGCAAGTACAACCAAACGATGCGAGCCCCAACACTCAGTCATCACACACACCAGACCAGCCAGACATGGACCCCTGCAGCTGTCTATCTGCAATGTATCTTACCGTTACGGACCTCCAGTCCATCAACAACTTCACCTTTCCCGCAGTTGTCCCGCGCTTACGCCATGCGCTCACCACAGCGTCTAATATTGTTAATTGCCCCAAGTGCCCAAGCGATACTTTCAGCGCCATCCAGAACATCCAATGCCTCAATTCACTGCTCAGTGCGCTCGGGCAACGTTTCCACAACGTTCTTGCTGAGATTGATGCAGAAGCACGTCGATGCGAGAGCACAGGTACAAAGAAATCTTTCCGTATAGGCGACAACAACCCCGAAAACATGCACTTGCACACCGGAAGTCCTGATTGTCCCATGAGCTACAACGTAGAGCTAGAGCCCAAGGAGTGGAAACGCCTCGCGAAGAAAATGCTGCGAACAGAGGTCGAGGGCGGAGGAAGTAACCCGACACCGTTGATGGCGGTGATCGAGCAGCTGGAGAGCCGACAGGTTATCTGGCATCAGAATCCGGATATTCATGGTGAAGAGCGGGAGAGGTTATACGGTAGTATATCTTCGTGTGTACCGGGCGAGATGCAGTGCCTACGGACGGTAAACCAAGTACGTGGGATGGTTGGGAGGATGGATTGGGAGTGAACTTCTTGCGTTAAAATCTGTGCAGCATTAGCGTTTTTTTTCTCTTTCTTTCTCAATGTGAGAAGACCTGTTTCAAGAAGCGTCCTTAGATGCAGCTTCATCGCATAGTTTACCTTTTACCAGCGCTTTCTAGTCCTAATTTAGTGAACTCCAGGTCAATTCGTATGGTACGATAACAATACTAGTGGTATGGCAGGGTTATTCTGTTGTTCATTTCCTGGGATTGGACACATTTGTCCCATCCAACCCAGACGAACCAATGAGTAGTACTTATCCTACCACTAAGCTTACATGGAAGCCATGTGTGGAAAGGGAAAAATGGTTCGTTGGGCACAACGGAACGTAAAAAAGCTTAGCTTTGACAAATACCTTCCCTCGGATGTGCTGTGTTAATTTGTTATAGATAAGTGAATGCCGCGGGTATGAATTTACCTCACCCCCGAATTATGTCCTACATACAATGAGAAGAATCTCAAGACAACGGTGCTTCCCCTGTTACAAAAATCCAAATCGTTATAGATAATGTGGTAGTAACTTCGTGTTTGAAAGATTTAATCTATTTAAAATTTATCTTGTCATTATTTAGGTTTCCTATAAACAAGGGAATCACGATTATCTTTAAACTTCATCTTATGCCTGGTGCGTGAGTCCACCTTACCAAAGGAGAACTTAGCAAGAAAACTGAATACTAGATAGAGCTCACTTGGAACTTAGAAGACGTTGTGACTTTATTTAAAGTCTGGATACTTTTTTAGGCATTGACGAAGGGGTTATAGTACAGTTATATCCAAGTCGTCAAACACAAGCATTAATGTAATGGCGGGGAAGAGACAAATGAAAGCTCGATACCCATTCGTTTAAAAGCACCTTTGCCTGTGAGATGTAAACACGCCGGCTCATAACTACCAAAGCCAATGCTTGTGATTGGCGTTCAGCCATGGGCATAAATACACGCAGATGCCATATATAAGCACAGTCGACGCCAAAAGGGTCATCAAAGGAGTAGCACGAAATGCTGATGTAGTTCTATCGTTCTATAGTTCAAATTAGTCTGCATAGTCGATATTAAAACGGTTAGGCCCACCTCAACAAAGCCCTTCTCAAGGTCCCTTGGTTGTTTGACAGCTTGTATCGATTTGATAGTAAGTGAAAATTCGCCTTCTTGGTCCCCAAAGAAACTAACATATGTTAGCCGCTGTGCAGAACAGTTAAATGTCTTCTGTATTACCTCCTCATCATAATACTGAATCTTCTAATGTTCTGCCTGTCCAGCTTTTTTGCACCCTCCTTTTCCTTCCCCCGGTATGTAGGCTTTAAACTGTCCCACGGAATGAATATAGATACACTCTGTCCTAGAGTGGAATCTTTAGGGACCACGAAATCATATTCATAGGATGTTGTTGCTTGCTCTCGTCCATTATCAGGATTACGGGGCAAAAGCTCATCTTTCAGGATGAAAGTGTAACGCTTGCCATCCGACTTGCCTAGTTCTAGGAGAATACCATCATATTTTGAGAGATCCCAGGTAGTTTTCTCAACCGTGGTACGCTGGCTAGCAAAGCCGGCACCTCCGAGGGTTTTGATATCTAAGTTGCCGTGGAAGCGTGCCATTGACTCTGAAACATCGAGGTAGGACTTATTTGATATCAGTGTATGTCCTAAATTGATAGATTTAAAGATATTTTACCTGTGATTTTCCGCCTCGTACGCGGTCATCGCTCGCGGTCCATTCCGAAGTGTCCCATGATCTGCGGTTGGTCAGCCAACTGTTACACCGAGTTCGAACACCTGGACGCATACTCCTTCCCCCCAAACAATACAAGCTTTTCCTTAGCCATGTATGCTTCTTTTATATATACTGAATGTAATCAAGTTGTTACTCTCATTGATGTGTAGATAAAGAGTTAGGGTCGCCCGTTTTTAATGACCTCACTAAACGGATGGTCTGTGCGGCTCAACACCTCGCTTCCCCACATCCACATCCAGATCGCCGTGACTTTCTATGAACATTTGTTCCCGAAGATCTCCTGATCAACATCACGAACCGAGACTGCCGCTTTTCTTGTAATAGCTATGGATTTTCGGCCCTTGAATCGTATGAACGGCAATGATGAAAGCATTTTGAATGAACCATACCGGCCCTTTTATAATCACTGGGCGCCGAAGCCGGTGCTTGTTCGGCAGTAAGATCACACCCTTTTCTAGAATGACGAATGCAGTTAACGACATAGGAACAACAACTACGACCGAAAAGCTTTCATCGAAAGACCCTGGTTTGGTACATTATTGTTCGATAACAATGCTTCTGATGCTCGTGATCATGCTGCCAACGAACGAAGTAAGTGCTGGGTGCAATGATCTTCACCAGGCATTCACAAGGTTTGTAGCTTTTTTGTCATGGCTGAGGCTCGCGGTATATATGTCTATTGTGTCAGTTGCGATTATCATAAATTTTCACCTTAAATCCGAGCCAACTGCTACAGGT